>Ga0209310_1000895_pt1 | contig 26662 bp, 15 predicted proteins | sample AD_UKC030_MetaG_FD_184415 | JGI IMG/M metagenome (GOLD analysis project Ga0209310, IMG submission 184415) | Active sludge microbial communities of municipal wastewater-treating anaerobic digesters from USA - AD_UKC030_MetaG (SPAdes) (version 2) | ecosystem: Engineered > Bioreactor > Anaerobic >...
CTACGCCCAGGATGAAACCGATACCCCCGCCAACCGTTATTCCGCCGCTGCCGCCGACTGGCGAAACCGCTATTGGACCGCCAGCCTCACCACCGGTCTCGTCGTTGACAACAAAACCGATCTGCAACTCAATTATTTCTTCTTTCAAGCCCACAATGCCCTCGATAATGCCGAAGCCACCCAGCCTTACGGCGGCGAAGTCGATGAACACGGCATCACCGTCACCCTCACCCGGCGCCTTTCCAAACAGCTCCGCCTTACGCTCAAATACGGCTACTTCCAATACCGCGATTCTGCGGTGAACGGCTACAACGACTACGACGCCCACCTCATCTACTCCGGCCTCCATTACCGTTTCTAACCCTCCAGAACCCGCGACAACCGCCCCCCGCCCCCCCTGCGCTTGCGATATTGTCGCGACAAAATTTTACGTAGCTGCGCAAAAATCTGTCGCAAGCCGTTTGCCTCGATCTGGAGACCGGGGACGGGGGGGCGGGGAGGAGCAGACATCGAATCCTGAGGCGGGACAGGCGAGTTGTCCCTTGCGGACTGCCGGATCTTTGATACATTGGATGAACATATTTTGTTATAATAATAACAAAATAAGTTTATACTAAACAAACACCATCCGCCGGTGGATTCGGGGACCGGATCGTCAGCGAGACGGGGCCGGGGCTGACGGCCGATGGATGGACGAACCTCTGATGACAGGAAAACGAACCATGGCTTATCAATACGCAAACAGACAGGAAGCCTTTTTGGCGAAATTGAAGGGCAAAACTGGCAAAATTTCAGATAAGACCCACGAGGAGCATCTGAAGCTCTACACGGGGTATGTGAACAAGACGAACGCGATTCTGAAGGAACTGGAGGAATTGTCGAAGGTATTGGATCCGGCCAATCCGGCGCATGCCAATCAGATCTTCAGCACGATCCGATCGCTGAAGGTGGATTTCACATTTGCAATTGGCGGAGTGATCAATCACGAGATTTACTTCAGCATTTTGGGGGGAGCGGGAGGTCCGGCGACGGGCCAGGTGGCGGAGTTGATCGACAAGAGCTTTGGGGGTTTCGAGGCCTACAAGAAGGATCTGAAGGCGACGGGGCTTGCGGCTCGGGGCTGGGTATGGACGGGGTATGATCCGGGGACGGGCTTGTTGTTTAACTATTTAGGCGACGCGCAGAACACCTATCCGGTTTGGGGGGTGAAGCCGATATTGGCGTTGGACACGTATGAGCACGCTTACTATGCGGACTTTTACACCAACCGGGGGGCTTATCTGGACGAATTCATGCAGCATGTGGACTGGGCCGAGGTGAATCGGTTGCTGGCCGACAAAGGATCTCGGTAGGGATTTTCGAGACTGGCATGAGCGGAATAGGGTTGCCAAAGGGATGCTGATTGCTTAGAAGGCAGCCAGCATGTGGCAGCTTTGCAGAGAGTTTCTGCTGTTTTTGCGGCAGGAAAAGAAGTGGTGGCTCATCCCGCTGGTTTTGGTGTTGCTGATCTTGGGGGCTCTGATTGTATTTTCTTCGGGATCGGTTTTGGCGCCATTCATGTATCCGTTCCTGTGAGTGGCGGCGATCATGGGACCGATCCTGGGCATATCAGCGTATTATCATGATGCGGCGGCGGCGCTCGTCGGGGAGGGGGGCATCCTGGCGGCGGCCCAGGAAGAGCGGTTTTCGCGGAGGAAAAACGATGAGCGTTTTCCACGGCACGCGGTTGATTTTTGTTTGAGGCAGGCCGGTTTGGATCGGGGCGACCTCGAGGCGGTGGTGTTTTATGACAAGCCGATCACCAAATTTGCGCGGACCCTGGAGACGTTTCTGGCCGTTGCGCCGGCCGGGATGGGCTTGTTTCCGCGGGTAATGCCGTCGTGGTTGAGTGAGAAGCTGGATTTGCGTCAGACCGTGCGCGAGGAATTGCCGGGGCTGTCGGATTCCTGTCGGATTTTATTTACGGAGCACCACCAGGCGCATGCGGCCAGCGCTTATTATCCATCGCCATTTCAGGAAGCGGCGATCCTGACGGTGGACGGGGTGGGGGAGTGGGCCACGACGACGTTGGGGCGCGGGCGCGGTCGATCGATTGAACTGCTGAAGGAACTGCGGTTTCCGCATTCATTGGGACTTCTTTATTCGGCCTTTACGGCTTACTGCGGTTTTCGGGTGAACTCGGGGGAATACAAGCTAATGGGGCTGGCGCCGTATGGGGAGCCCCGGTATGCGGGGGTGATCCGAAGCGAACTGCTGGATCTCAAGTCCGATGGATCGTTCTGGTTGAATCTGGATTACTTTCATTTTCTGCGCGGCCTGGCGATGACCAACGAGAAATTCCACCAGCTATTCGGCGGCGCCCCGCGCAAGCCGGAAAGTCCGATGGAACCGCGTTACGCCGATGTGGCGCGGTCGGTGCAGGAGGTGACCGAGGACATCATCATGCGCCTGGCGCGGCATGCGCGGGAAGTGACTGGCTGCGGGCATCTGTGTCTGGCGGGCGGAGTGGCTTTGAACTGCGTGGCCAACGGGCGGCTTTGGCGCGAGAAGGTTTTTGACGCTTTATGGATCCAACCGGCGGCTGGCGACGCCGGAGGCGCCCTGGGAGCGGCGCTGACGGCCTGGAATATCCGCGCGGCAGAACTTGGACAACCCCGGGAGGCCGGGCCGGGGGATGCGATGCGGCACGCCTTGCTTGGGCCCGAGTATTCCGAGGCGGATATCGCGGCCGTATTGGGGGCTCATCAAGCGGTTTACGAGCGTTTGGACGAGGGGGACCTTCTCGATCGGGTTGTGGATTTGCTGGCCCGGGAAAAAGTGGTGGGCTGGATCCAGGGCCGGATGGAGTTCGGTCCGCGGGCTTTGGGAAACCGTTCCATCCTGGGAGATCCGCGTTCTCCCAAGATGCAATCGGTGATGAATCTCAAGGTGAAGTTTCGCGAATCATTCCGCCCGTTTGCGCCGGTGGTTTTGCGCGAACGGGTTGCGGACTATTTTGAACTCGAGATTGATTCCCCTTACATGTTGCTGGTGGCGCGGGTGCGCGAGTCGCTCTGTTATCCGGTGGATGATCAGGGCGTATTTGGACTGGATCGCCTGCGGCGGATTCGTTCTCAAATTCCTGCCGTGACGCATGTGGACTACTCCGCCAGGATTCAAACCGTGAGCGCGGAGCAAAATCCTCGGCTTTACGCCCTTTTGAAACGGTTTGAGCAAAGGACTGGCTGTGGGGTCCTGGTGAACACCTCGTTTAATGTGAGAGGGGAACCGATCGTTTGCACGCCGGACGATGCCTATCGCTGTTTTGTCAATACGGAGATGGACTACCTGGTGATGGGCAATTTCCTGCTGGACCGCTCCGCCCAGCCGCACCGGAGCCTGCCGCGAACCCATGAACCTGCCTTGGACTGAGGACTTTTTGATTTCAGATCGGTAAAGACAACCATCGCCCGACGCCAGCATTCATGAAGCCAAGATTAAAGGAAGATCCGCGGGAATGGCAGAAGTTCATGCTCACCCTGGTGGTTGTCTTGAGCGTGCTGACATGGTGGGGGGGGCGCTGGAGCGGAGGGGCCAGTCCGATCTCGGGCTATGGGCTGGTGGCTTTGGGTTTGGTGGCGATTGTGTCGGCGTTCAAGCCGCGTTGGTTTCGGGGACTTTACCGGGGGGCGATGACGGCCAGTCATGCGGTAGGCCAAGTCATGGGCCGGGTATTGTTAACCGTTGTTTTTATCGTGTTGATAATCCCATTGGGATGTCTGCTTCGATGGCTGGGCAAGGACCTTCTTCGGATGAAAAAAGATTCTGCCGCGCGGACCTATTGGCAGACGGCGCGACCGCCTGGGCCTTTGGATCGATTGTTCTGACGGATTCTGATTGACCCCCGGGAGGCCTCTGGTTATCTTGAGATCGATGAAGTTAATGAGCTGTGATGTCCTGCTGGTCGCTGTAGTCGTTATCGACTGACGCGACCTGTTGGCATTATCGGCTCGCAGGCCGCCCGCGGATCCCCCCAGGGGACGCGGGTTTTTGATTTTGGTGAATCGACGGCCGGCGCTTCGAGGCAAGCCGATACGAGGCTCAAACAGGAAAGAACCTATGCGACATACCATATCCGTTCTGGTGGAGAACAAGTTTGGGGTGCTGACCCGGATTGCGGGCCTGTTCAGCGGGCGCGGGTATAACATTGACACCTTGAATGTGGCCCCCACACAAGATCCCCAAACCTCCCGGATGACCATTGTGACCCGCGGCGACGACGCCACAGTCGAGCAGATTGTCAAGCAGTTAAACAAGCTGGTCGAGGTCCTGCAGGTCCAGGATTACCAAGACCTGGAGTATATCGACCGGGAGTTGGTGCTGGTGAAAGTCGGGGTGGAGGCCCAGACCCGGGCGGAGGTGATGCAGATCACGGACATTTTCCGGGCGAAAATCGTGGATGTGCAGCCTCAAAGCCTCACCATCGAGATCACCGGAGCCGAGTCCAAGGTGGAGAAGTTCATCGAGCTCATGAAGCCGTATGGCCTGATCGAACTGACCCGTTCGGGCAAGGTGGCCCTTTCGCGGGAATAGGCTGCCCGCGTCCGATCCGGAACCGGATCGTGAATAGATCTCCAGCCCGTTTGGGGCTGGTTTTAAAGGTTGACCCCCATTCCCGGATCGCTTAAGGATGGCGGGATAGTTGAGTCAAGCGATAACGATTAAACTCGAAACTGACCGCGGATTACTCCGCAACAAACAAAGGAAATTCAATGGCACTGATTGATTTTGGCGGCAAAAAGGAAGAAGTCATTACGCAGCGGGAATTCCCGATGGCCAAGGCTCGAAAGGTCTTGAAAGACGAGGTGATTGCCGTGATTGGGTACGGCGTTCAAGGCCCGGCGCAGTCTCTGAATCTAAGGGACAATGGGTTCAAGGTGATCATCGGGCAGGCGAAGCAGTTCAAAAAAGACTGGGATCGCGCCCGCAAGGACGACTGGGTTCCCGGCAAGACTTTGTTTGACATTGAAGAGGCGGTGGAATGCGGGACCATCATCCAGCTGTTGGTTTCCGACGCGGCCCAGCGGGCCATCTGGCCGATGATCAAGAGCAAGCTCAAACCCGGCGATGCCCTCTATTTTTCGCACGGTTTCTCGATTGTCTACAAGGATCAGACCAAGGTGATTCCCCCGGAGAACGTGGATGTCATCATGGTGGCTCCGAAAGGATCCGGGCTGAATGTCCGCCGGAATTTCCTCTCGGGAGCGGGAATCAATTCCAGTTTTGCGGTCGAGCAGGACTACACGGGGCGCGCCAAGGAACGTTGTTTGGCGGTGGGAATCGGGATTGGATCGGGTTACCTGTTTCCGACGACCTTCCAGCAGGAGGTCTACAGCGATCTGACGGGCGAACGCGGCGTGTTGATGGGGGCTTTGGCGGGGATCATGGAAGCGCAATATGAGGTCTTGCGGAAGAACGGGCACACGCCGAGCGAGGCCTTCAACGAGACCGTCGAGGAATTAACTCAGAGCCTGATTCGTCTGGTGGATGAAAACGGCATGGATTGGATGTATTCCAATTGTTCGGCGACCGCTCAGCGGGGAGCGCTGGACTGGAAACCCAAGTTCAAGAAGGCGACGCTGCCGGTGTTCAAGGAACTGTATGAGCGCGTGAAGAGCGGCAAAGAGACGGCGCGAGTGCTGTCGGCTTGCGGCCGGCCCAACTATCAGGCCGAGCTGACCCAGGAGCTGGAGGCGATCGGGCAATCCGAGATGTGGCGGGCAGGCCAGGCGGTGCGATCGTTGCGCCCGAAGACCTCGGCTCACAAGATTACCAAGTCAACCAAGGGGATTTCCGGACGCGGATCCAACTAATTGATTTCCTGTTTTCGAACAGGTGATTTCCATCATCGGGCGGCCTTGTGCCGCCCTTTGTTTTTTTCCGCGTCCTTTGGATCGAGCGGCAGGCAGGTTTCGATAAATTTCACCATGCCCCGGACGTCGTGATAAGCGGCTTTCCAGGCGTGAGCTTTGCTCGAGCTGAGGGTTTTTCCGCTGGCATCCAGGCTTTCAAGCCAGATGCCGTCAGCGGGCAGGATTTGGAATTGGACGAGCCATGCGAGTAATTTGTCCAGGGCCATGGCATAGGCGCCGTTGTATTCGTGGGCAAGGCCGTCTGCCAGGGCTGCGAGCATTTCGGATTGGACCCACCAGATTTTCTGGGTGTCGGTGGCGGGTTGGTCGTCAAACCCCCGGTTATACAGACCCCCCTGGACATGGTCGTAACCGTATTGCAGGGCGTGATTCATGATGGCGTGGAAATGGTACCAGGTGGGCGTGCGGCGGAGGACTTGTTCGGCGCGAATCATCAGCCAGGCGAACTCCACGTTATGTCCGTAGGATAAACCCGGATTGGGATCGTTGGGGACGAGCTGCCAGTCTGGCATCCGATGGAAACGAGACAATCCCGGTTTGACCGGATAAAAGTAACGGGAATTCAATTTGAGGGCCTCGCGCAAGGCTTGCCGGACGTTGCGGTCGCGCGTGACCTCATAGAGCTCCGACAAGGCCTCCATCCAGTGCAGGTGGGCATTGGCGCTCTTGCGACCGGCGACTTCCACTTCGGCGCGGCGGTCTTCGGGATTGAGGACAAGTTGGAAATCCCGTTCGGCGTGTTCAAACCATCCATCGTGTTTGGGATCGTGGAGTTTGGCTTGGATGGTGGCGAAAAGATCACGGGCATGCTGGAGGGCTTGGCGGTCGCCGCTGGCCCGGTAGTATTCGACCAGGGCGTAGATAACGAAGGACTGGCCGTAGAGGATTTTTCGGGGCTGGATGACACGTCCTTCCCGGTCGGTTTTCCAGTAGTAACCGCCGTATTGCGAATCGAGGAAAAAACGGGTCAGAAACTCGTAGCCCTGGCGGGCGGACTCGAGGTAATTCCGTTGTCCGGCGCTGAATCCCTTGAGATGAGCGTGGGAGAAGGCCCAGATCATTCGGCTCTGGCTGACGAGTTGTTTTTCGGTGGCTGGCTCCACTTTGCGGGCGGCATTATCGGATAGGAGGTAGCCCCCATAGACACGGTCGACCGACGAGTCCTGCCAATAAGGGAGAACTTTCTCGATCAACATTTGGCGGAACATGACGGCATAATCGAACCGGGTGGTTGTGGTCGGGACGTCGGCCCCCCTGGCCGGTAAGGCGATGATTAGGGTTAAAAGGAATGCCAACAACAGCGATGCGCCTTTATTCCGCGGGTTATAGAGGATGGTCTTCATACATCAATCAGAGAACCGGACGCGGTTTTGGCCGCAATTCCGACGGGTTCAGAACCGAAAAACAGTAAGGTCGGGCGCCCCCCAAAATCAAGCCGGCAATGATTGGATCATTTTTCCGTTTGACCCTGGGTGGCCTGGATGGGTAGGCTTCGGCTCCAATTTGACGATTTTGAGGCAATATGTTTGGCACCATTCGTAAACATCAACAGTGGCTGTGGATAGTCATTATTGTGATCATCATCATCAGCTTTGTGGTCTTTTTCTCCCCGAACGTGGGTATGGACCGCATGGGCAACGTGAAGGGGAGCTTTGGCTCGATCGATGGGCAGCCGATCTCCCGCGAGGAATTTTCAAGCGCCTACAAGGAAGCCCAGCTGAGGTTTTTGTTCAGCTACGGCAGTTTTCCAAGACAGGATGAGGCGGCGCGAATGGGCTTTGACGCGGAGCGCGAGGCCCGGAACCGTGTGTTTCTGAACCGCTTGATCCAAGAGAACAAGATCGAGGTGCCTGATGAAGCTGTCGCGCAATGGTTGGCCAACGCCCTGAAGGATCGCCGTCAGCGGACGTTCCGGGTGGATTCCTACGATGCCTTGCTCAAGCGCCAACTGCAACCGCAAGGTTACAGCGAGAGGGATTTGGAGCAGTTCGTCCGTCACGAGATCGGCATTCAGCAGCTGGTGGCCGTTTATGGACTGAACGGGCGCCTGGTTCCTCCCCAGGAGGCCGAGAGACAGTATCGCCGGGAAAATGAACAGCTGCTGGTCTCCGTCGTGGCCTTCTCCTCATCCAACTACTTGAACCGGGTGATTGTCAACCAGACCAACCTGACCCAGTTTTACTCCAACCGGTTGTCGGCCTATCGATTGCCCGAGCGCGTGGAAGTGGATTACGTGAAGTTCGACCTGACGAACTACCAGGCGGCCGGCGAGCAACAGATGGCCAAGGAAACCAATTTGACTCAGCGGATCGATGCCATTTATCAGCAGCAGGGGCCGAGTTTCTTCACCGATACCAACGGAACCGTCCTCGCCGAATCCGAGGCCAAGGCCAAAATCCGGGAGCAAGCGCTCAAGGAATATGTTTTTCGCGCCGCCCAACTAGCCGCCGCAGAATTCGCGGTGGCGATCGGCGAGATGGAGGGAACTCCCAGCGCAACCAATCTTGCCGCCATGGCGGCCCAGAAACAGTTGGTTGTGAAGAAATCCCGGCCTTTTGGACAATTCGAGACTCCCGAGGGACTGCGGGTTCCGCCTACTTTCGGCCGAACGGCCTTTGCCTTGACAGCTGAAGAGCCGGTATCGGCGCCCATTCCCGCGGAAGACGGCTTCTATGTCATCGCTTTAACCAAGCGCATCTCGAGCGAGGTCCCGACTTTCGAGAGTGTCCGATCGAAGGTCGAACACGATTTTCGCGCGCAGCAAGCTTCGATGTTTGCGCGCGAGGCTGGCAACGCCTTTCATATTCAGCTGACGAATGGATTGGCTCAAAACAAGGATTTCGCGTCGATCTGCCAGGCGGCATCCTATAAGGCTGTGGATCTACCCGCCTTTTCCTTGAGCACATCGTCGCTCCCGGAATCGCAGGGATTGGCGGATTTTTCACTCTTGAAGAGCCTGGCAGCGGATCTCAAGCCTGGCACGCCCAGCATGTTCACCTCCTCACGCGATGGCGGTTTCATTGTCTATCTGAAATCACGCACTCCGGTGGACGAGAACAAACTGAAAGCCGAATTGCCGGAATACCTCTCTGAACTGAGGGAATCCCGGATCTACGAAGCCTTTAATGAATGGGTGAGCCGCCAACTGACCGTGGCTCGGGTATCCGGACCCCCTGTTGCGGCGCCGGAGGAAAAAAAGTAGTTCGATTGGTGGGTGCGGTGCGGCCTCGTGTTGGGGGGCTAGGAATGGCTGTTGTTCGGGGCCGGCTCAAGAATGTGGGTCAAAACGCATCTCGGTTCCAGGCGCGCTAAGCATGAGGGTTCCGGTTGTTTAAGTGCGTGGCAATTGCACGAATATGGGCGAATTCACACCGATTAAAATCTCCTCGCCCGAAACCCGGGAATTCTGGGAGATTCCCGTTCTGTTTGAGGACGAGCACCTGATGGCTTTGGACAAACCCTCGAGGCTCCTGACGAGCCCCGAGCGGGAAGAACCCCAGCGCCCGAGCCTGATGGCATTGTTGCACCGGGATATTCAAAGGGGCGCTCCCTGGGCTTCTCATCGTCAACTCACCTATTTGGCCAACGCACACCGGCCGGATTTCGATATGTCCGGCATACTTCTCCTGGCCAAGTCGAAGACCACGCTCATGGCGTTGGCAAATCTCTTTAGCGCTCACAAAGTGGACCTGAAATGTCTGGCCTTGGTTTGGGGTGTTCCGGGTTGGGAGCAAGCCGAGTGCGATGCCAAACTCGCTCCGCATCCGCATCGGCCGGGGGTGATGCGAGCCGACATCAGGGCTGGAAAGAAGGCCCTGAGCACATTTCGTGTCCTCGAGCGATTTCGTTATCATGCCCTGGTGGAATGTCATCAGACGACCCACCGTCCGCATCAGATCCGAGTGCATCTGAAGACCCTGGGATTTCCGCTGGCAGGCGATTCCGTTTATGGCGGCAAACCGCTCCTGCTTTCCCGGATGAAGCCCGGCTATCGTTTCAAGGCAGACACGCCTGAGAAACCACTGATGGGACGGGCGGCGGTGCATGCGGCCGGCCTGCGTCTTGTTCATCCGGCGAGCTCGAAGGATCTGGAGGTGATATCTCCTGTTCCAAAAGACTTTACGGTGGCCCTTCGTTATCTTCGTCAATACTCCTCCTTCGAAAAGTCTTGATTTGCACCGGGCAAATCAGGATACTCCGCTCCAGTCCAGAAGAGATTTCCCAACCGTCAATACCCTGTACGCATGGGGTGGCCTGTGCGCAAGGGCTATTGAAAAAAGGTGAGAAATCGCTTCTGTCAGAGCAACTCCATATGAACAAATTCAAACAAAGGGGACTGGTCTCCTGCCTTGTCGCGGGAGCTCTCGCGGTCTTGGCCAACCAAGCCAACGCCGGTTCGGTGACATATAACTTCGATTCGGATCCAACATCGGTGATCGAAATCATCGGGAATAACACAACGCCTTGGCAGGCAACCGGGGGTAACCCGGCATCCGGGGGATTCCTGGCCTTAACCTATGCTTTCGACAGCATCCAATGCGGATTCATGTTTCCAGACCTTGACAACGGGAAAGTAGTGACGTCGTTCAAGTTCACGTGCGATCTGCGGATCGGCAATAGCGAAGGCGACCGTGGGGCGGACGGATTCGCCGTCAGCTTTGCCCGGGGCAACGATCCGTTTGTCGCTAATCCCAGCATGGGGAATCTTGCGGCAACTTTACCTGAAGCGGGTACGGTCACAGGGATCGCAATCGGCTTCGACACATGGTCGGGCAATACTTTGCCTGACGGCGGTGATATTGAAGGGATCATTGTTCGGGTGGACAATAAAACCGTTCTGAAACAGGCCATGCCGACCCGGCATGGTGCTTGCGACGACGCCACCAGCTTGCAGACCGGGCCTCGCGATCCCGATTTCTGGGCCGAGCTGGGTGATATTTACTCTTTGGATGCAGTGGATACGCTTTGCTGGGCGCCGCTTTCCGTAGAACTGGATGCGGATGCCAAGCTCACCGTCATATGGAAGGGCAAGACCTTGCTCGACAAGTATCAAACCTCGTATTTCCCGACTCCGGGCCGATTGATTTTTACAGGCCGAACCGGCGGTGAAAACGAAGCCACACACGTGGACAACATCGTTCTGACTACTACAGCGATCGAGTTGGACAATGTGGCGCCCACGATGCCCACGAACTTCAAGGCTCCCGAAGTCGGCGCTGGCCGGGTGCTCCTGACTTGGGATGCCGCGACCGACAATTCTGGCAAAGTAGCCTATGAGGTCGAACGCGACGGCACGGTGATCAGCGGCATTTTTTCCGATACAAAATACGAAGACTTCACCGTCAAGACGAAAACCACATACTCGTACAAGGTCCGCGCGGTGGACACCTCCTCCAACAAGTCCGCCTTCACGGCGGCTGTTTCGGCGACCACGGTCGATTTTGTGGATGTCATGGGTTTCCTAACCGCTCAGGTGTATGACGGGAATACGGCAACCGACGTTTACAGTCTGACCAGCGATCCGAAGTATCCGGACAGCCCGGATCGGACGGTTTTTGTGACCGGTTTGGACACGCCCAACGGGTTTGCGGATAATTACGGACTGAGGTTGGCTGGCGTCATTATGGCGCCTGAGACGGCCCAGTATGACTTCTTTATCCGAAGCGATGATGCGTCCCAGTTCTTCCTGAACAAGAACGGTGAAGCCATTCCGGACGCATTGGCCGATCTGCCAATTGCGGAAGAAACGGGTTGCTGTGAGGCATTCAAAGAGCCGGATCCCAGCATGGGCCAGCCCTATGAAACGACCTCCGAGCCCATCAGCCTGGTAGCGGGCAAGAAATATGGTTTCCTGCTGCTCCTCAAGGAAGGCGGCGGCGGGGATTTTGCCCAGGTGGCCTGGCGCAAGGTGGGCGACACGACATCCGCATCGACGTTAACCCCGATTAGTGGTGTCTTTGTTTATGGCAAGGCGGATCCGGTGGGCAGCCGGGTGACCATCACCCAGCCGCCCCAGGACACCGCGGTTGCCGTTGGCAAGACGGCCACCTTCAGTGTCGCTGTTGATTCTTATTCGCCCTACACCACAACGGTGCTCTATCAATGGTATCGCAATGGCTCGCTCATCCCGGGCGCGCAGACCGCGACCTACACCATTCCGGTAACGACCCAGGCCGATAATGGGGCCAAGTTCAAGGTCATGACGGTGGTCCCGGGCACGAACACGACCAGTGTCGAGGCGACGCTGACCATTACTTCGGACAGCGCACCGCCGGTGGTGGTTGGTGCGGGCGCAATCGCCAGCGAGACGGGCAGCACGTTCGATGTGGGGGTGACCTTCGACGAACCGGTGGATGAAACCTCGGCGAAGACACAGGCCAACTACACCTTGTCCGCGGGCACGATCTCGGGGATCAAGTTTTATAAAGGATCGCCGGGCGTGGTGCTGACCGTTAGCGGACTGACCGTGGGCAACACCTATACGGTGACGGTGAAGAATGTGGCCGATCTCTATGGCAACGCGATCACCTCGGCGGACAAGTCGTTCAAAGTGTCAGCGATGAAATGGGGGGTGGTCGGCGGCAAAGAGCTGAGTTTTGGCAACGGAGTCCTCCCGGTTGCCGAAAACGGATTCGACATCTACAGCGACGGTATTGGCGAGTGGGCTGCCTATGACGAAGCCACGTTTGTTTACGAGGAAGTCACGGGCAACTTCGACAAGGTGCTGCGCGTGGAATTCCAGGATTCGTCGAGCCAATGGGCACGCGCGGGTCTTGTGGTTCGTGATGTGACGAACTTTGGCGTCGATCGCGCTTCCCAGGAGGGTGGGCTCGCCGGTCGTTATCAAAAGGTCCATGTCAATCCCGTCAAGACCGCCATGGGCACGGCTGGAAATAACGCGTGGGAAGGCAACCGGCGTCTTGCGACGGGTGATCAGACCACGACCGCCGGCGGCGGGGGTATTCCACAGTATCCGAATGCCTGGTGCCGATTGCAGCGCACGAACGACCTGTTCATCATTTATCGCAGCGATGATGGTCAGACATGGACTCAATTGGGGACCACGACGTTCACGGAGCCCATGCCGGCCAAGCTGTATGTGGGGCCTGAATTCTCGCCTGAGAACGGCAACATCGGCGAGGAGACAGGTTTGCGGGGCATGTGGGTGGCCAAGATGCGCGACTACGGCAATTACCCGGCCGTCTCGCCTGTCACCCCCGAGGTGGCGATCAGCCTGAGCGGAACGACTGTGACGATTACCTACAAGGGGACCTTGCAGTCGGCAGACAGTGTGACCGGACCCTACACCGATGTGGCTGGAGCGGTCAGTCCGTATTCGGTGAGCAATCCGTCGGGCGTGAAGTTCTATCGCGCCAAAAAGTAGCGGTGTAGATCCGCAATTTTGATTCAACAAAGGCCGGGGTTTTGAGCCCCGGCCTTTTTATTCGGATTAAGACGTGCCAACGCCCTGGTGGGAAAGGTAACCTGGGTCAGTTCCAGGACGTTGCGGCATGCTACTATGCCGGGCTGCTTACGCGCGCCTGAGTGACTGGACGCGCGTCTGGATAAGAAAGAGTGACCATTGAGAAACGATCGAAATCCTGGCCCTGAGAAGTCGGGGAGCATGGCGTTTGGCGCCAGTTCTGGTTCCGGTTTTCCGCAGTCCGGTTTGCGGAAGTGGACCTTTCGTTTAGCGGCCCTGCTGGTAGTGCCGGTTATGCTGGTGGGGACTGTCGAGATTGTGCTTCGCCTCATGAATTACGGGCATGAGACTTCGTTTTTTGTGCCCGGGCAACTCAAGGGGAATCGGGTTTGGGTGGAGAACACCTGGTTTGGGTCGCGTTTTTTTCCGCCGGCGCTGGCCCGAAGCGCATCCCCAACCGTCATGCGGGCGGAGAAGGCGCCGGGAAGTTACCGGATTTTTCTTTTTGGCGAATCCGCTGCGTTGGGCGACCCGCGGCCGGCTTTTGGGGTGGGGCGTTACCTGGAAGTGCTATTACGCGAGCGATATCCCGGCATTTCATTTGAGGTGGTGAGCATGGCGATGACCGCCATTAACTCGCATGCTATTCTCGAGATGGCTCGCGAGTGTGTCTCGCATCAAGGCGATCTATGGATTGTATATATGGGCAACAACGAGATGGCCGGGCCCTTTGGTGTCACAACGGTTTTTGGCGCCGCTGCGCCATCCTATCGCTGGATTCGAGCCAGTTTGTTACTGCAACAAACCAGAATCGGTCAATGGCTGCGAGAGACCGTCCATCGTTTGAGTCCCGCCGAGGATATCCCCGAGAACTGGGATGGGCTTCGGATGTTTCTGGATCGCCGGGTCGCGCCGAAAGATCCGCGCAAAGAACAGGTCTATTGGAATTTTCAGGCCAATCTCGAAGCCCTGGTGCGAGCGGGATCCAGAGCGCGTGTGCCGATCCTGTTAAGCACGGTGGCGGGCAACTTGAAGGATTGCGCCCCGTTTGGATCCTGGCTGCGATCGGAGATGACTCAGAACGACAGAATCCTTTGGAATCAGTGGTTCGAGGCAGGAATTACGAATGCCGCCCGGGAACGATGGTCTGAGGCGGCTCAAGCCTGGCAATCGGCCCTGCAGTTCACCCCCGACCATGCCGAACTGCATTTCCGGTTAGGCCAGTGTCTGATCGAGTCCTCGAATCTCCCGGCTGCGCGCGCCAGTTTCGTCAAGGCCCGGGACTTTGACAGCCTGCCGTTTCGCACCGATTCCCGATTGAACGCCCTGATCGTCAACACCGCCGAGAAATCCAAAGACCGGGGAGTGATCTTGTTTGACGTGGAGGAAAGGCTCGGTCGTCTCAGCCCCGGTCAAATCACGGGAACGGAGTTCTTCCATGAACACGTCCACTTGAATTTTGACGGGAACTATCAGCTGGCCTTGGGATGGGCGGAAAAAATCGAGGAACTTTTGCCTCTCGGATCCCGATCGAAACGGAAGGAGACGTGGGCGACGCCGGAGATTTGCGCGCAACGTCTGGGACTCACCGACTGGAACCGTCATTCTGTTCTCGAGGAAATGGCGCGCCGCCTGTCCGAGGCGCCATTCACCAACCAGTTGAATCACGAGAAACGCTGGGCCAGGCTTTCCCAAATCCTGGTTCAAACCCGAAGTCGCCTGCAGCTGAGCTTCAGGAAAGACGCGCGCGCAACATACGAGGCGGCGATTCAGTTGTGCCCGGACGACCACTGGTTGCACCATAATTATGCCGAATTCCTCGTCTCGATCGGTGATCTTGCTGAGGCAACAGCTCCGATGGAACGGGTTCGTGATTTGACGCCGCAACATTACACCGGTTTCCTGCAATTGGGCCGATTATACGCCCGCCAGAACAGATCTGAAGAGGCCCGCCAGTCTCTGGAACACGCCCTGCTCCTGCGTCCGGACCTGGTGGAGGCCCGCATCGAGTTGGGACAGGTTTATGCGAGGCAGAAGAAGCATGAGGAGGCTTTGGAACAGTACGACACAGCCCAGAGCAAACGTCCTCGGGATGCCGGACTCTGTCTGCTTCGGGCCGCTACTCTGTCGCATCAGGACAAGATCGAGGAATCCATAGCCGCGCTGAATCAAGCGATCAACATCCGGCCTTCGTTTGTTGAAGCTTACTATCTGCTCGGCACGCAGTGGGTTGCGCTCAAGAAGATCCCCGAGGCTCGGTTGGCTTTTGAGCAGGTGGTGCGTTTGCGGCCTGATCATGCGATGGGACATTTGAACCTGGGAATGGTCCTGGCGAAAGAGGGGCGTTTCGATCAGGCCCTGTTGCATTTGCAGGAAGCCGTGCGTCTCGATCCGGCGAACCGGGAAGCCCGTCAGTTCCTCGAGACCCTGAGGCAGATCCAGTCTCCCTCCAAAGCTTCGGGTCACGCCATGGAATAAACGGATGTTCTGGGTATCGGACGGTAGTGTTCCCCACATTCCTATGGCCTTTTTCGGGGGTGTTTGGTTTACTGGCGCCCGCAAACTCATGCGGATACTGGCAGCGCTTTTCGGAATTGGTGCGTGGGGACGCTGGATAGGGCTGGCGGCTGTGATATGGCCGTGGGGGCTGGTGGCACAATCCAATCAAACGACTCCCGGGCACCGTGTTCAACTCCTGACTGTGGCCACCGGGACACAGCCGGGTTTTACGCTTATCTCGCCTCGGGAATCGGGGGTTTGGTTTACCAATGTTCTTCCCCAGTCCCGTTACTTAACCAATCAGATTCTCCCGAACGGTTCGGGAGTTGCGGCGGGCGATGTGGATGGAGATGGAAGGTGTGATCTTTTCCTTTGCGGTTTGGCTTCGGGAGGAAGGCTTTATCGGAATGCGGGCCCATGGCGATTTGAGGACGTCACGGAATCATCGGGCTTATCGCTCCCGAATTTCGATGCCACAGGAGCCGCGCTGGTGGATATGGATGGCGATGGAGATCTTGATCTGATTGTGAACTCGATTGGCGGGGGTGCCCGGTTTTTTCGAAATAATGGCATGGGCAAATTCGAGCCTGGAATGCAGCCATTAAATGCCGGTCGGGGCGGAACCTCGATCGCCCTGGCGGATGCCGATGGCGACGGGGATCTGGACCTGTATCTTGCGAATTACCGGCAATCGACGCTGATGGATTCCCCAGGCACTCGTTTCAGCGTCAAAATGATCGATGGCCAACCGGTCGTGGCTGCGATCGACGGACGACCCCTGACCGATCCCGAGTGGACGAATCGATTCAAGTTCAAGATCGAATTGGGGGCGGGCGGACGCGGCAGGTTCGGCCATGAAGAGCTGGGCGAAGCCGACCTGTTTTGCCTGAACGATGGGCGGGGCAATTTCCAGCCGGTTTCCTGGACGGAGGGCGCGTTTTTGGATGAGGACGGTCAACCGCTTCAAAGCCCGCCCTTTGACTGGGGATTAACGGTGACCTTCAGGGATTTCAACGGGGACGGCGCTCCCGATATTTACGTGTGCAACGATTTCAACACTCCGGACCGGTTCTGGCTGAACGATGGAAAAGGCCGGTTTCGGGCTGCGCCCATGCTGGCCTTGCGACAGACCTGTTTGGCTTGCATGGCCATCGATGTGGCCGATATCGATCGGGATGGGGATTTTGATTTTATGCTGGTCGATATGCTGAGCCGCGATCATCAGCGCCGATTGACTCAACGCAACATGTTGCGCGCCGATCTGACGCCCGCTTCTCGAATCTTGGGGCGTCCCCAGTATCCCCGAAACACCTTGTTTTTGAATCGTGGCGACGGCACCTATGCCGAGATTGGCCAGTATGCCGGACTGGAAGCCTCCGAGTGGTCGTGGGCGGTGACCTTTTTGGATGTCGACCTGGACGGATACGAGGATCTTCTCGTGCCGAACGGATTCGAACGCGACAACATGAATGTCGATGTCCAGAATCTCATCAACCAGGCCAAGGCGAGCAAGAAGGTCCTGAGCCGTGAGGAACTCCAGTTGCGTCGCCACTTCCCCCGACTGACCACGCCGAACGCGGCCTTTCGCAATCTCGGCAATCTGCGATTCCAGGAGGTCGGACGGGAGTGGGGATTTGACACGCCGACCATCTCTCAGGGGCTATGCCTGGCCGATTTCGACAACGACGGCGATCTTGATCTGGCGGTGAACAACATGAATTCAACAGCCGGGTTGTACCGCAACAATGCCTCCGCCCCAAGGATCGCGGTGCGTCTGAAGGGTAAAGCGCCGAATACTCGAGGAATCGGAGCGCGGATTACCGTGACCGGAGGCCCGGTCCCGCAGAGCCAGGAGATGGTTAGCGGCGGGCGATATCTCTCCTGTGACGAAGCGCTGCGTGTGTTTGCCGCCGGATCGTCGAGTAACCGATTGCGGATCGAGGTCGTCTGGCGCAATGGCCGCCGAAGTGTGGTCGAGGGCGCGAGTCCCAACAGCCTTTGCGAAATCGACGAAGCCGGCGCGATGGTTTCTTCTGAAGCCCATGACCCGAACGTCTCAGCGAAACCGGTGTTTGAAGATGTCAGCCGGCTCTTGGCTCACAGTCATCGTGACGAGCCCTTTGATGACTACGCCCGCCAGTCTTTGTTGCCGAGGAAACTGAGCCAACTGGGGCCCGGGGTGTGCTGGTGGGATGTTGACGGCGACGATTGGGACGATCTGGTGATTGGGAGCGGTTATGGGGGGCGGCTGGCTTTGTTCAAGAACAACGGGCAGGGCGGATTTGTTCTTGTGGATAAAGCCCCCTGGAACCTGGCCGTTCCGCGGGATCAGACCGCGATTCTTGGATGGAGGAAAGGCGAAGTCCTGGTTGGAGGCGCGAATTACGAAGATGGCCTCCTGGTGGGGGGAGCGGTTACAACTTACCGCTGGGATTCTGCTGATACTATCGAGGCGATCGGGTTGTGGGAGTCGAGCGTGGGACCGATGGCTATGGCAGACTGCAACGGCGATGGGGATCCTGACTTGTTTGTGGGCGGACGTGTGATTCCCGGTCGTTACCCGGTGGCGGCATCGTCACGGATTTTTCGGCGACAGAATGGACAGTGGATCCTGGACGAAGCCAACAGCGCGAGATTCAAGGATGTGGGTATAGTCAGCGGAGCCGTGTGGAGCGATTTGGATGGGGACGGTTGGTCCGACTTGATTCTTGCCTGCGAATGGGGGCCGGTGCGGGTCTGGCACAATTCAAACGGGATTTTACAGGAAGTGACTCGCGAGCTCGGCCTTTCGGAGTTTACAGGCTGGTGGAATGGGGTGGCGACTGGCGACCTGAATAGCGATGGCCGGATGGACATCATCGCCGCCAACTGGGGACAAAACACCAAATATGAGAGCCACCGTCTCAAATCCTTGCGGCTGTATCATGGGGATTTGACGATGGACGGCACGGTGTCGTTGCTTGAATCCTGGTATGATCCGGGCAGCGGAAGATATGTTCCGGTCCGGATGCTCGATGCGGTGACGAAGGCGATGCCGTTTCTGGCCGAGCGGTTTTCGACCTTTGAAGCCTGGTCCAAAATCGGAATGGACGACGTGGCCACGGATCGGCGCGAGCGATTGCGCGCCCTCGAGGCGACCACGCTGGAGTCCATGATTTTTTTGAACCTGGGAAATCGTTTCGAGGCCAGTCGGATGCCGATGGAAGCGCAGCTGACTCCGGCCTTCGCTGTGTGCGTGGCCGACTACGATGGCGATGGCCGGGAGGATGTGTTTCTCAGCCAGAACTGTTTTGGAGTCGAACCGGACACCTCGCGCTATGACGCTGGCAGAGGACTGTGGCTGCAGGGCGATGGGCACGGTGGGCTGAGACCTGTCCCGGCCAGCGAAAGCGGCATCAAGGTTTATGGCGAACAACGCGGGGCTGCCGTCGGTGATTTTGATGGGGATGGGCGCGTCGATCTCGTGGTCAGCCAGAATGGCGAGGAAACCCGGCTGTTTCGCAATGGTCGAGCGAAACCTGGATTGCGGGTCCGACTTCAGGGCAGCGAGGCGAACCCGAGGGCTTTGGGAGCTGTATTGAGAATAAAGTCGGGGAACCGGTGGGGGGCGGCCCGCGAAATCCAGGCGGGTGCAGGTTATTGGTCTCAGAACAGTGCGGTGCAGATCCTGCCCCCGCCGGAATTGGGCGCGCAATTGTGGATCCGTTGGCCGGGCGGCAAGACCCATCTCGTAGACCTCCCGGATCAGGCCCGTGAAATCGTTGTCGGAATCGACGGCCAGGCGCGCAAAATCCACTGAGGCAGGCTTATGATCCCCGCCGCTAATATTCACTTGCCCATTGCGAGACACTGCGCGGAACTAACCGCGGATTTTGCGGATAACACGGATCAATAAGAGAGATGCCTATACGAAACTGGAAAAGGATCGGGACTTGGCTGTGGCTTATCGAGTTCTTGTTTGGACTTTGGCCTGTCTTTGGCGCTGAGAGATGGCAAAACGGATCGGGATTTCGGTTTAGGTCGTTGCCCGTTCCGGCCTCAGGCAAAACGGGTTTTACGGAGCTGACGTCGCAGCAAACGGGTGTTGCGTTCACCAACATTCTAGGCCGAACAAACGCCGCCTTGAACCAGATCCTTTTGAACGGTTCCGGCGTGGCGGCGGGGGACGTGGATGGGGACGGATGGTGCGATGTATATTTTTGTCGTTTGGAAGGGCCGAATGCCTTGTATCGCAACCGCGGCGATTGGACATTTGAGGACATCACAGCCGCAGCCGGAGTGGCCTGCGACGGACAGTTTTCGACGGGGGCGGCGTTGGTGGATTTGGAGGGGGATGGGGATCGGGATTTGCTCGTGAACAGCGTGGGAGGTGGCACCCGTTGTTTCCTGAATGACGGCAAGGGACATTTCACCGAAGCCCAGAATTCAGGCCTTGTCCGGCAGTTGGGCAGCACGTCGATGGCTCTGGCCGATATCGATGGAGACGGCGATCTGGATCTTTACGTGGCGAATTATCGGACGACGACGATCCGCAGCACGGGCTTTGAACTGTTGAATGTGAACGGGCAACGGATGCTGCGGCCGGAGGATCGGGATCGTCTGTATGTCACGCCCGACGGCTTTCTGCGCGAACACGGCGAGGTGGATGCCTTTTACTTGCACGATGGCAAGGGGCATTTCCAGCAAATGTCCTGGACTGATGGCCGGTTCAAGGACGCCAAAGGGAATGTTCTCACCGCGCCTCCGAAGGATTGGGCGCTCTCGGTGGTATTTCGGGACATCAACCGGGACGGAGCTCCGGATCTTTATGTCTGCAACGATTTTTGGAGTCCTGACAAAATCTGGTTGAATGACGGCCAAGGCAATTTTCGGGAGATCGCTCGCGAGGCGTTGCCCAATACCAGCACGTTCTCGATGGGGATGGATTTTGGAGACATCAATCGGGATGGTTTCGACGATTTTTTTGTGCTGGACATGTTCAGTCCCGATCACGTGCGGCGCGTGACCCAAACCATCATGTTCGGAAACGCGCCTTGGCCGATTGGATACAGCGAGGATCGTCCCCAGGTGACCCGCAACACGCTTTTCCTGAACCGCGGAGACAACACCTTCGCCGAGATGGCCCAGATGAGCGGCGTCCAGGCAACCGACTGGTCCTGGAGCCCGGTGTTTCTCGATGTTGATCTCGATGGTTTTGAAGATCTTCTGGTGGTTACGGGGAACACCTTTGACACCCAGGATCAGGATGCCGAGAACCGGATTCGGGCGGCGGGACCGTGGCCCCGCGCAAAGGTGCCTTACAAGCTTTGGATGTATCCGTCGTTGTTCTTGCCCAATGTCGCGTTTCGCAATCGGGGGGATCTGACGTTCGAGGAGACAGGGAAGGCCTGGGGATTCCATGCCGGGGGTGTTTCGCAAGGCATGTGTCTGGCCGACCTGGATAACGACGGCGATCTCGACGTTGTCCTGAATAATCTCAATGCGGCGGCCAGCCTTTGTCGCAATGAATCCATCCGGCCTCGAATTGCCATACGGCTGTTGGGCGGGATGGGGAATCGCGCCGGGATCGGCGCTCGAATCCAGGTGAGTGGAGGACCGGTGGATGTTCAGAGCCAGGAGATGATTGCCGGCGGGCGGTATCTGTCGTGCGACGATGCGTTGCGTGTGTTTGCGGCGGGGCATCTCACGAACCAGCTCCGGATCACCGTGCTCTGGCGAGGGGGCGGTCAAAACGTTGTGACGGACGCCACAGCCAATCACCTGTATGAAATCGCGGAAAGTGCCGCCGCCAGGCCGGCCGCGCCAAAATCAACTCCTCGTCGTGTTCATTTCGAGGATGTCTCCGATCGCCTGAACCATGTTCATCACCAGGAGCCCTTCGATGACTTCGCCCGTCAACCGCTGCTTCCCAACAAGCTAAGCCAGTTGGGACCGAATGTAGCCTGGACGGATCTCGATAATGATGGATGGGAGGATCTGGTGATTGGAGGCAGCCGAGGGGGTAAGCTGGCCTTCCTGCGCAACGATGGACGTGGCGGGTTTTCGCCGATTGACCGCGCCCCTTTCAATGCCACGATCAATCGGAGTTTGACCACGGTTTTGGGTTGGCATCCCATTCCGGGAAAGACCGCTCTCGTGGCCGGCGCCGAAAATTACGAGACCGCTTCCGCGGAGGGCGCCTCGGTGCACCATTTCGATTACACGGGAGGGGACGTTGTGGACAATCTGCCCGGGCAACCGAGCAGCACCGGCCCCATGGCGCTTGCCGACGTCGACGGCGATGGTGATCTGGACTTATTTGTGGGAGGGCGAGTTGTGCCCGGCCGCTACCCGGAGCCGGCTTCGTCAAGGTTATTTCGGAACGACAGGGGATTTTTCAAGTTGGCTGTGGAAGAGAGCCGAACCTGGGACCGTGTGGGCATGGTCAGCGGGGTAGTGTTTAGCGATTTGGATGGCGACGGCGATCCGGATTTGGTTTTGGCCTGTGAATGGGGAGCTGTCCGCGTTTGTCAAAATGACCAGGGCAAGTTCCAGGATGTCACAGACAAGCTGGGTTTGGGGCGGTATCTTGGCTGGTGGAATGGAGTGACCGTTGGAGATTTTGACGGTGATGGGCGTCTCGACATCGCCGCCTCGAACTGGGGAAGAAACACCAAATACGAAGCCTTTCGTTCCCAACCCTTACGGCTGTTCTACGGAGATTTCAATGAGGCAGGCCAGGTCGATATTGTGGAAGCCCACTTTGACGCTGGAATGGGCAAGATGGTGCCGGATCGCGCTTTCGAGAGCATGGCGAACGCGCTGCCTTTCCTCCGGGAACGTTTCGCAACCCATAAAGCCTATGGACAAGCGGGTTTGACCGAAGTGCTTGGCGATCGCCTCAAGTCAGCCCGGGAACTTGCCGCCAATATCCTGGAGTCCATGGTCTTCCTGAATCGCGACAATCATTTTGAATCCCGAGTGTTACCGGTGGAAGCCCAACTCGCCCCGGCCTTTGGCCTGTGCACAGGCGATATGGATGGAGACGGCTGCGAGGACCTTTTTTTGAGTCAAAATTTCTTCGCGACCCAGCCGATGAATTCGCCCTACGACGGGGGGCGAGGGCTGTGGTTAAAAGGAGATGGCCGGGGCGGTTTTCGCGCCGTGCCTGGACAGGAGAGCGGGATTCGGGTTTACGGAGAACAACGCGGGGCCGCTCTCTGCGATTATGACAGCGACGGCCGCGTGGACCTTGCTGTTGCGCAGAACGGCGCCGCAACTCGGCTTTATCACAACGTCGGAGCCAAACCTGGTCTTCGGGTGCGTCTGAAGGGGTCTCCAGGCAACCCGGATGGCGTTGGAGCGGTGATGAGTTTGTTGTTTGGGAAGCGTCGCGGGCCCGTTCGTGAAATCCATGCTGGATCGGGCTATTGGTCTCAGGACAGCGCAGTCCAGGTGATGGGCGCCCCCGAACAAGCTTCGCAGATCTGGATTCGCTGGCCCGGTGGCAGAACAACCACCACTCCCATTCCGCCCAATACCCGGCAGGTCACCATCGATCCTGAAGGCAAGGCAATCCTTCCTTGATCGTCTTATTTGCGGTTCAGGGAAGCTTTTTCTGGCTTGTTGGCACCGGATCCGCCCGATACCCTTTTGATCTTGCACAGAAAACGAACAGCGTCCGGCACGAGTCAGTTGTCAACAGCCCAAACGGCCAGCGCGCCCATTCAGACACCCACATGTTCCAGTAAGGGAAAATGGGCCTATTTTTTCCTGGCGGCGGCTGCATTTTGTGTCTGCCTATTGAGCATTTTCGAAGTGATCTTGCGCCTGGCAGGATACGGTGATCCGGCTTCGTTTCTGGTTCGTCGGGAGATTAACGGCACCCGGGTGCTGGTGGAGAACCCGCGATACGGATGGAGTGATTCCGGGCCGGTTTCGATTGGAAGTCTATCGCCCGTGGTCCTGCAGTCGAAGAAACCCGCCGGCGTTTACCGGATCTTTCTATTTGGTGAATCCGCGGCTTTGGGCGAACCCCGGCCGGCTTACGGTGTGGGCCGATATTTGGAGACGTTATTGCGCGATCGTTTTCCGGGAGCCAGCTTCGAGGTGGCGTGTATGGCGGCGAGCGGACTCGATTTGCCCGCGATAATGAGCATGGTCAGGGAGTGCGCCGCTTACGAAGGGGATCTATGGATTTTCTACCTGGGAAACAACGAGTTCATGGGTCGTTTGGGGGGCGACACAACTCGCGGGGCATCGGACTTGTCAATACAACCTGCTCGTGGGTGGCCGATCTGGCGTCGGATTCGCATGGGTCAATGGTTGGCTGATTTAAAGGCGAGGTCACAGGGCGACTCGTTGAAGCCCACTGACAGGGGTGACCTTAAGCCCTCCATCGATTATCGGCTGGTTCCCGGCGATCCCCGTAAGGAACGTGTCTACGAGAATTTTCGGCTGAACTTGGATGCCATGGTCCAAGCGGGGATTCGTGCTGAAGTGCCTGTGTTGCTTTGTGAGATGGCCAGTAATATGAAGGATTGCGGTCCGTTTGGATCGGCGCATGTCCCCCCTTTGTCGTCGGATGCCCAGACTGAATGGCAAAAACTTCACGACTTGGGAACCTGTGCGATTCGCGAGAAACAATGGGAAGAGGCTATCTCCGCGTTTGAGAGGGCGCTTAGATTGAGTCCGCATTTTGCCGACACCCACTTCCAGCTGGGGTGTTGTCAGTTGGCGATGTCCAACCACGATGCCGCATGGAAGAGCTTCGAACGGGCTCGCGATGCGGACACTTTGGTTTTTCGGGCGGACTCGCGGCTGAATAGAATCATTGAAGAGACAGGACGCCGATACGCCGGGAAGGGGGTTGTATTCGTCGACACCATGAAAGCTCTGGCGCGGTTCAGTCCTGATCGGATTCCAGGACGTGAGTCCTTTCTCGATCCAGTGCAACTCAATCCTGACGGGAGCTACCGGTTGGCCAGGACTTTGGCGGAGGAAGTGATCCCTCGGTTGCCGCAGGCTTTGAAGGCGTCTCAGACCGCGGAATGGGCCACACCGGAGGCTTGTGCCTTGCGTTTGGGCCTCACGGACTGGAATCGCCATGCGATCTTCGAGGAAGTCTACCGTCACTTGCTCGATGCCCCGTACACCCATCAGGTCAATTCTGCGAATTTTGTCCGGCAGCATTTTGACGATTTGAACCGTCTCAAGACCACTGTGCGTTCGGGCCATGTGAATCAGGCTCGAGCGGTCTACGAGGAATCGATCGCGTTTCGTCCCCAGGACTTTTGGCTTTATGAGAACTACGCCGAGTTTCTCGAAGCCACGGGTGATACCGCAAAAGCCGAACTGGCATGGAAGAAAGTTGCCGAGCTGCTTCCTCATCATCCTCTGGGTCATTACCAATCCGGGCGGTTGTTGGTTCGTCAGAGAAAATTTGACGAAGCCAGGATGGCCTTGAAGCAAGCCTTGAGTTTGCGTCCGGACCTGGGCGAGGTTTATATGGAACTGGGGCAGTTGGCCGGGGGCCGGGGCGAGTGGGATGAGGCGCTTCGGCATTTTGCAGACGCGCAACGGTTGCGTCCAAACGATGCCCGCATTTTGATGTATCGCGCCGATCTCCTCGCGCGCCAACAAAACCGCCCGGAGGCGATTCTCAATCTGCGTGGGGCGATCGAGCTGAAGCCGTCCTATTGGGAAGCTCGGTACTTGTTAGGAGTCGAATGGGCGGTCGACGAGAAAATCGCCGAGGCCCAGGCAGAGTTTGCCGAGGTGGTGCGGCTTCGGCCTGACCACGTTTTGGGCCATCTGAATCTGGGGGTTGCCTTGGCGCTTCAACAGAAGTATGCCGAGGCCCTCGAGCATTTTCAGGAAACCCTGCGCCTGGATCCCCAAAATCAGAGCGCCCGGCAGCACATCGAGACAATCGGAAAAATGCAGCAGGGGAATCCTGAGTGATTGAGGAATAGGCGCTTGACGCTGATTTGAGGGGAGCACAGGCTGTCCGTGTCAACACCAAAGAGATCGGGTGTCCGTAACTTAAAGAGAATGTTTTGAATAGCCTTATGTCGATCTGGTCTGGAACCAAATTGGGTGTGGGAATGTGCCTGTTTGCCAATATAGGGATAGGGGGCGGAGGACTGGTGGCCTCTGAGCCACTGACGCCGTCAGCTGGGGCTATGCCCCCCAACATCCACAGTCCAAAAATCCAGTTTCAGACACCTGAATTCGACTTTGGCCAGATCATCGGAGGCCAAGTCGTCAGCAACACCTTCGTGTTCACAAATGTGAGCGAACGATTGATCGAGATCAAGGATGTGCGATCGTCCTGTGGTTGTCTGCCCGCGGGCAAATGGACGCGTCAGGTTGAGCCGGGCAAGACAGGGATCATTCCCCTCGAACTTCACACGGCCTCTGTCAAAACCGGCCCCGTTGTTAAGGACGTGAAGGTGACGCTCAACGAGACAAATCAGCCGCCAGTCATCCTCAAAATCAAGGCCAATATATGGCGCCCGATCGAGGTGATTCCCTCATCCGCAATGCTTCCCCGAGTGGCGGATGCCCCTCCGGATGGGGTCGCGGTCGTCCGCATCATCAACAAGCAGGAGGAACCGCTGACATTATCGGCGCCGATCTGCAACAATCGCTTGATCTCGGCGCAGTTGAAAACCAATCAACTGGGCCAGGAATACGAGCTGATCCTCAAGCTTGTGCCGCCTGTGGGGTCGGCGAACGTATTCGCCGATATTACCATGAAAACGTCGGCGACCAACATGCCCGTCCTGACCGTTCCGGTGTGGTCCGTGGTCCAACCTGCCATCACGGTCCTCCCCACTCCACTACA
>Ga0209310_1000898_pt1 | contig 26534 bp, 20 predicted proteins | sample AD_UKC030_MetaG_FD_184415 | JGI IMG/M metagenome (GOLD analysis project Ga0209310, IMG submission 184415) | Active sludge microbial communities of municipal wastewater-treating anaerobic digesters from USA - AD_UKC030_MetaG (SPAdes) (version 2) | ecosystem: Engineered > Bioreactor > Anaerobic >...
CGGGATATGGAAAGTTTTTCGCGCACTGCTTCCTTGCTGGTTTCCAGCGGAATGATGTCGGCCAGCGGGTGTCCGACGAAGGTCACCGGAATGTTCTCTTTCTCGTAAAGCGGCGGCTCCATCGGAAAAAGTGCAAGAACACGGTTGACCGCGCGCCCGATCTTCTTGATCCGCCCGGCGCGCCAGGCCCAGATCGACGGACTGACATAATGAATCGTCTTGATTCCCGCCGCCTTGAGTTCGATCTCGAGACCAAGATTGAAGTCGGGGGCATCAACACCGATGAAGATATCCGGCCGCAATTCGAGCAAGCGCTTCTTCAACTGGCGCCGGATACCAGCGATTTCGCGGTAATTCTTCAGCGCGTCGATGTAACCCATGACCGACAGCTTGTCGATCGGCCACCAGGCATCAAAGCCCTGAGCCTGCATCTTGGGTCCGCCGATGCCATAAAAGATGGAATCCGGCAGCTTCTTTTTAAGCGCGCCGATCAGGAGGCTGGCCAAGAGATCCCCGGAGGCCTCTCCCGCCACCACGGCAATCCGTACCACCGTGCCCATCAGCGAATAATGCCGCGCTTCGAGGATTCGAGAAAATCGACCATGGGCCGGACATCCGGTGCTGTCTTGGCATGTTCGGCTAGCTTGGACTTGGCCTCTTCGAGCAGCAACCCCGACTTGTACAAGGTGCGATAGGCGCGCTTCAGTTCGGTAATGACCTCGCTGGTGAAACCGCGGCGCTTCAAGCCTTCGACGTGGATGCCATAGGGTTGCGCCGTGTTGCCGGCAACCATCAGATACGGCGGCACATCCTGAAGAACGAGGGACGAGGCGGCGGTAATTACGTGGGCACCGATCCGGCAGAACTGGTGAATGCCGGTAAAGCCGCCAAAAATGACAAAATCGTCGACCGTGACGTGGCCGGCCAGCGAGGCGCCATTGGCAAAGATGGTCTTGTTGGCGACATGGCAATCATGCGCGATATGCACATAGGCCATCAGCCAGTTGTCGTCGCCGATGCTGGTCAGGCCCCCGCCCTGGACAGTGCCTAGGTTGAAGGTGCAGAACTCGCGAATCGTGTTGCGCTCGCCGATTTCCAACCGCGTCGGTTCGCCGGCGTATTTCTTGTCCTGCGGCACCTCACCCAGCGAACAGAACTGGAAGATACGATTATCGCGGCCGATGCGGGTATGGCCCTTGATCACCACATGCGAACCGATCTCGGTGTTGTCGCCGATCTCGACATCGGGACCGATGATCGAATAGGGGCCGATCGCGACGTTGGTGCCGATCCGGGCGCCGGGATCGACGATAGCGGTGGCGTGGATCATGTCAGATATCCCGCTTGGCCGACATCAGGCGCGCCTCGGCCACCAGTTGACCTTCGACGCGGGCCTCGGCCTTGAATTTCCAGACGCCGCGCATGTGGCGCTCGATCTCGACATGCAGATGCAACTGGTCACCCGGCACGACCGGCTTCTTGAAACGCGCCTCGTCGATGCCGGCGAAGAAGAATAGGCTGTTCGGGGTCGGCTTCTCGCCGGCGGTCTTGAAGGCAAGGATGCCCGCCGCCTGGGCCAGCGCTTCCATGATCAGTACACCCGGCATCACCGGGTAACCCGGAAAGTGTCCGACAAAATGTGGTTCATTGACACTGACGTTCTTGTAGGCATGAATCGACTTGCCTGGCTCGATCGCGACGACACGATCGACCAACAGGAAGGGATAACGCTGCGGGAGATGCTCGAGAACTTCCATGATGTCCATTTAATCAAACCTCTATTTGTATTTGTTTAAGTTTTTTCTCAAGTTCTGAAATACGCTCCGCGAGACGTGAGAGACGCCTGATATGCGCAGCATTGCGTATCCACTCATCGTGTGTGTCAAGCGGGAAGACGCTGGTATAGCGACCCGGCTGGGTAATACTCTTCATGATAAGCGAACCGCCGGAAAGTACTGTCCCCGACGCCAGGGTTACATGGCCGGAAATCATGCCGGCACCGCCGACGATGCACTGCTCACCTAGCGTCACGCTACCGGAAAGACCAGCACAACCAGCCAACACGCTGTTGGCGCCGATGACGCAGTTATGGGCGATCTGCACCAGGTTGTCGATCTTGCAACCGTCACCGATCACGGTGTCATCCAGAGCGCCACGGTCAACCGTCGTATTGGCGCCAATTTCGACATCGTCGCCGATTCTGACGCCGCCAATCTGGGGAATCTTGATCCAGTTTTTTCCTTCCGGCGCAAATCCGAAGCCATCGGCGCCAATCACCACACCTGAATGAAGAATCGCCCGCTTGCCAATCCGGCAGCCATGATAAATCGTGACCTGCGGATAGAGAATGCTACCGGCGCCGATGCTGACATCGTCGCCGACGCAGCAACCAGCATGAATGATTACTCCCTCACCCAGGCTGACCCGCTTCCCGATGCTGACGTGCGGACCAATAGCGGCATCACCCGGTAACGAAGAAGCAACGACCGCCGACGGATGGATGCCGCTGAAGCCGACGCGCGCCGGATTCAGCAATGCCGCGACACGGGCATAGTAAGCATATGGATTTTCGGTGACGATGCGTGGCCCGCTGAATGCGTCCGCAGCATCGGGGGCCAGAATAATGGCGGCGGCCTGTGTCGAATGCAGTTGCGACCTGTATTTGCGATTGGCGAGAAAAGCGATGTCCCCGACGCCGGCTGATGTCAGCGTGGAAATGCGCCGAATCAGCGTTTGTCCGTCACCAAGCACATCGCCGCCCAGGCGGGCGGCGATATCGGAAAGGGTGAACCGCAACTCGCAGGCTTGCGCCATTACTTGCCTTCGGAGAGGGCCTTGATCACGCGATCGGTGATATCGATCTTGGGACTGACCACCACCGCGTCCTGCAGGATCAGATCATACTTTTCTGTCTCGGCGATCTGCTTGATTGCCTTGTTGGCCTTTTCGATCACGGCGGCATTCTCTTCGTTCTGGCGCAGGTTCAGGTCTTCGCGGAACTCACGCTGGCGGCGCTGAAACTCACGCGAAAGCTCGGCGAATTCCTTTTCCTTGGCACGCCGCTCGGTTTCCGCCATGGTCACCGAATTTTTCTCCAGATTGGCCTGCAAGGACTGAATTTGCTTGGCCATGGCCTGCAGATCCTGGTCGCGCTTGGAAAACTCGCTTTCGAGTTTCTTGCCGGCCTTCTGCGCCGCCGGTGCATCGCGGAAAATACGCTGCGTATTGACGTAGCCGACCTTCAGTTCGGCCGCAGCCTCACCGGCAATGAGCAGCAAGGCAGACATCAAAGATGCGAAAACATAGGACTTGGCTTTCAACATGTCACTCCTGAATTAAAAGTTTGTACCGAGCTGAAACTGGAAATATTCAGTCTTGTCACCATCCTGCTTGTTGATGGGATACGCATAACTGAGCTTGAGCGGACCGACCGGCGAAATCCAGGCGAAAGACAAACCGGTTGAATATCGCAGACTATCATCGATGCCAGGCACCCCGGGAGAAGTTCCACTGCTGGCCCAGACCTGACCAACATCAACGAACCAGCCGAGGCGGATATTTTTTTCCATGCCCGGGATACCCCAAAGCAACTCGGACTGACCGATGAAGCGCTCGTTGCCGCCCATGGCATTGCCATAGATATCCTGCGGCCCCAGGCTACCCGCCTTGAAACCGCGAACCGTATTGACGCCACCTGCGTAGAAGTTCTTGTAAAACGGCAAACTGTTGGTATCACCGTAGCTATTTCCGTAACCTACCTCGCCGTTCAGCATCCAGGTAAATGACCGGGAAACGGCAAAGTAGCGTTGCAACTGATACGAAGCTTTGTAGAAAGTCAGATCACCGCCCGGAACAGCTACTTCAAAGGCTGCCTTCTGATACCAACCCGTCGTCGGGAACAAAAAACTGTCCTTGCCGTCGCTTACCCAGTTTACCGTAAGCGGAATTGTCATATTGGTCGCCGATGGTTCCGACGAATTCGGGTCGCCACCTGTTTCTTCGACAAACTGGATTGTCTGGGGCGAGGAGGTTCCCCTAAACGCGGTAATTTTGGTCTGATCGACGCCAGCGCCAAAACTCAGGGATTGCTTTTCGCCAATCGGGAAGCCGAAACGGACCATGCCGCCATCCGATGAAGACTTGTACGGCGTTACGGCAGTCGTCGATGTCGAGGTGGTGTCTACATTTCGATGATAGAGATCAAAACCCAGGCTGATCCCATCGACCGTGAAATACGGATTGGTATAGGAGAACGAATACAATTGATTGATCTTGCCGGAATTGACGGCGATCGTCACATTGTTGCCGCTACCGAGAAAGTTGTTTTGGGCGATCGAGCCTGAAAACACGACACCTTCAGTACTCGACAGGCCAACCCCGACCATCAGGTTACCGGTCGGCTTCTCGACGACATTGAGATTGACGTCGAGCTGATCGCTCGTCCCCTGGACTGCCGGCGTCTCAACCGTTACTTCGGAGAAATAACCCAGACGATCAAGGCGTGCCTTCGATGCATTGATGCGCTCGCCATCATACCAGCCACCCTCCATCTGGCGAAGTTCGCGACGGATCACTTCGTCACGCGTCCGTGTGTTGCCGGAAATGTTGATGCGGCGGACATAAACCCGCTTGCCCGGGTCAACGAAGATGGTGAAGGCGACCTGGCGTTTTTCCTTGTCGACTTCCGGCGCTGCATTAACGTTGGCGAAAGCATAACCTTCCTTACCCAGACGTTCGCTGATCGCCTTGTTCGATTCGTTGAGCTTTTCACGCGAAAAAACATCGCCCGGTTTTACCAGAACGAGCTTCCGCAACTCCTCTTCGCTGATCGTGAAATCACCGGCAAGCTTGACCGATGACACTTGGAAGCGCTCGCCTTCGTTGATATTGATGGTGATGAAGATATCCTGCTTGTCGGGGGATATCGAAACCTGCGTCGAGTCGACGGCAAATTCCAGATAACCACGATCCATGTAAAAGGACTTTAGCTTTTCGAGATCGGCCGAGAGCTTCTGCCGCGAATACTGGTCATTTTTGGTGTACCAGGTGATCCAGCCCGGCGTCGTCAGCTGGAAAAGGCCCTGCAACTCTTTCTCAGTGAAATCCTTGGCGCCGATGATATTGATCTGACGGATCTTGGCCGCCGCGCCCTCTTCGATGTTGAAATTGATGCCGACACGGTTGCGTTCGAGCGGCGTCACCGTCGTCGTGATTTCGACACCATACTTGCCCTTGGTCAGGTACTGGCGCTTAAGTTCCTGTTCGGCCTTGTCGAGCAATGCACGATCGAAGATGCGCCCGTCGGCAATACCGATCTCCTTGAGCGCCTTGATGATCACATCCTTCTCGAATTCCTTCATCCCGACAAAGTCGATCTGGGCGATGGCCGGCCGTTCCTGGACCGCGACCACCATGACGCCGCTGTCGACCTCGATGCGCACGTCCTTGAAAAAGCCAGTGGCGAAGAGACTTTTGATCGACTGCGCAGCCTTTTCATCGGTCAGCGTCTCCCCGACCTTGACCGGCAGGTAGCCGAACACCGTCCCCGCCTCGGTACGCTGGATGCCCTCGACGCGGATGTCCTTGACGACAAAAGGTTCGAAGGCTAGAGAGGGTAGCGAAAAGAGTCCGGCAATCAGAGCGGAGAGAAGGGATTTCTTCATTTTTCAGCCGGAAAACAGGCGATTCATGTCATTAAAAAAGGCGAAAGCCATCAGCACGAAAAGAATGGAAAGCCCGACCTGCTGGGAAATTTCCATCGCCCGCTCGGAGAGGGGCCGACGCCTGACGACTTCAATCATATGATACATCAAATGCCCCCCGTCCAGAACCGGGATCGGCAGCAGATTCAGCACGCCCAGACTGATGCTGACCAGGGCCATGAACTTGAGGTAATAGTCGATGCCAAGCCGCGCCGATTGGCCAGCGTAGTCGGCAATTGTCACCGGACCGGACAGATTTCGCCAGGAAACCTCGCCGGTCAGCATCTTGCCGAGCATGACCAGGCTGAATACCGACTTGTCCCAGGTTTCGACAACGGCCTTGACCCCGGCTTCGAAAAAACCGTAACGTACAAAAGTCTTTATTTCACGCCGGGTATCCTGGCTCTCGGCGACAGCCACGCCGACCCTGCCGAACCGCTTGCCGCGCTCGGAAATCGCCTCCGGAACGACGTCGACCGCAACGATCCGCCCATCACGCAGCAATTCGACGCGCAATGAGCGCTCGGCAGCATCGCGGACCTGCAGTACGAAGTCGTGCCAGTTACCCACCGCCACCCCATCGATCGCGACGATTTCGTCGCCCTGGCGCATGCCGGCGGCCTCCCCGGGGCTACCCGGCATCACCTTGCCGACCAGCGGCGGAATATCGGGCCGGAAGAAACGGACACCCAGACGCTCCAGGGCATCGCCTTCCCAGCCCTGCTCGCCGGCGGCCGCCAGTGGCAAGCGGCGTAGCGCAACTTCCCGCTGTTCGTTGATCACTTCGAGATCGGTGCTTTCCTGGCCAACCGCCTTGTGCAGCAGCATCCAGCGCAAATCGTTCCAGGTCGTGACCGGTTCGCCATCGACCGCCCTGACCAGTTCGCCGTTGGCGATACCGGCTACAGCGGCCGGCGAGTTGGCAGGCGGTGTGCCGAGAATGGGGCGCAATTCATCGCTGCCCAGCATGAAAACCGCCCAGTACAGGAAAATCGCCAGAACGAAATTGGCGACTGGTCCGGCAACGACAATCAGGCTGCGTTTGCCGACCGATTGCCGGTTGAAGGCACGCTCACGCTCTGCCGGCGCCACCTCGCCTTCACGCTCGTCGAGCATCTTGACATAACCGCCGAGCGGGAAAATGCTGATTGCCCACACCGTTTCATCCTTGCCGAAACGGCGTTGCCAGAGCGTGCGCCCGAAGCCGACCGAAAAACGCAACACGCGAACGCCGCAAAGGCGCGCCGCCAGATAGTGCCCGAACTCATGGACGACGATGAGGACACCGAGGACGACGAGAAAGGCGGCGAGATAGAGCGGAAACTGGCTCATGCGGCAATGACTTCGCTGATCAGGGCGGAGGCAATACGCCGCGCTTCGGCATCGGCCGCCAACACGTCGCCAAGGCTGCCCTCGGGACCGGCCGGCAGCGCGGCCAGCGTCGCCTCGATCAGATGCGGAATGCCAAGGAAGGGCAAGCGGCGGTCGAGAAACGCGGCCACGGCAATTTCATTGGCAGCATTAAGGATTGCCGGCGCCGTACCACCTGCGCGTAACGCCGTATAGGCCAGTTGCAGGCAGGGAAAACGTTCGAAATCCGGCGCTTCGAAATCGAGGCGGGCGATCTGGAACAGGTCGAGCGACGGCACGCCGGCGTCGATACGCTCCGGATAGGCCAGCGCGAAGGCGATCGGTGTTCGCATGTCGGGATTGCCAAGCTGGGCGAGAACGGAACCATCGGCGTATTCGACCAGCGAATGAATGACGCTCTGCGGATGAACGACGACCTGAATCTGCTCGGGCGCACAGGCGAACAACCAGTGCGCCTCGATCACCTCGAGCCCCTTGTTCATCATTGATGCCGAATCGACCGAAATTTTCGGCCCCATGACCCAGTTCGGGTGGGCGCAGGCGGCCTCCGGCGTCACTTCGGCCAGAGCGGCGCGCGGGGTGGTGCGGAATGGTCCGCCCGACGCGGTCAGCAAAATCCGGCGCACGCCACATTCTGACAAACCACGCAAGAAATCAGATGGAAGCGATTGAAATATAGCGTTATGTTCGCTGTCGACTGGAAGCAATACAGCACCATGTTCATGCACCGCGTGCATGAACAACTCACCCGCCATGACCAGCACTTCCTTGTTAGCCAGCAAAATTTTCTTGCCGGCCTTGGCCGCGGCCAGGGTCGGTTCCAGTCCGGCCGCGCCGACGATGGCCGCCATCACCGCGTCGACATCCGGATGCGCAGCCATCTCGACCAGTGCCGTCATGCCGTGCCGCACCAGCGTTGACAGGCCGGCGTCACGGCAACGGGTGTCGAGTTCCTTGGCCAGCGCGGCATCGCGGACGACAGCAAATTCCGGCTTGAATTCGTGAATCTGCTCGAACAACTTGTCGACCTGGGTATGCGCGCACAGCGCGAACACTTCGTAGCGATCGGGGTGGCGGCGAATGACGTCGAGCGTACTGGCACCGATCGAGCCGGTGGCACCGAGAATCGTGATTTTCTGGCGCTGCATCAACCCTGTCCCCGCAGCACGAGCAGCCAGAGCAAGGCAACGACGGGCAACGTCGATGTCAGGCTGTCGATGCGATCGAGTACGCCGCCATGCCCGGGCAGAACGTTGCTGCTGTCCTTGATGCCGGCCTGGCGCTTGAGCATCGATTCATAGAGATCGCCAACGATGCTGATCGCGGTCACCGCCAGCAAAGCGAGAACCCACAAGGGCAGCGCGACCGGCGTAAACGAGAAGCCGAGACGCAGGGCAATGCCATAGAGAACGACGCCGACGCCTGCCCCGATCGCCCCTTCCCAGGTCTTGCCGGGGCTGATCGACGGCGCCAGTTTGTGCTTGCCGAAAGCCTTTCCCGAAAAATAGGCAGCCACATCAGCCATCCAGACGATCGCCAGCACTGCCAGCAAGACGCCCGCCCCGGCAACCCGCAACTGGACGAGGGCCAGCCAGGTCGGGAAGAGAACCACCAGGCCTATGATCAGACCCGGCAGACCACGCGGAAGCTGCCATTTGGCCCTCAACCAGAGTGGAACCAGAACACCCCAGAAGCCCGCGGCTACGGCATAGGTCGCAAATACCCAAGGTGCCGCAAGGGCGTTGGCCGAACCGGCACCGATCGCCACCGGGAACGACAATGCAACCGCGGCGCACAGACCGGCCATACCGCCGCCCAGGACAAGCCGGCCGCGCGAAGCAAAACCGAGCAAAGAACCCCACTCCCAGGCGCCGACGCCGATGAAGGCAGCCACGAGCAGGGCCCAATAGATCTGGGGCAGAAAAAACAGGCTGGGCAGAACCAGCGCCAACAAGACCAAAGCAGTGATGACGCGAGTCTTAAGCACCGGCAGCACCGACCAGTTGCTCGCTAGTTCGACCGAAGCGCCGTTCGCGACTCTGGTAGGAAGCGATCGCCAGATCGAACTCGGCACGATCGAATTCCGGCCACAGGGTCGTGGTGAAATAAAGCTCGGTATAGGCGAGTTGCCAAAGCAGGAAATTGCTGATGCGCTCTTCGCCGCCGGTACGGATGAAGAGATCCGGTTCGGGGGCGAAATGCATCGACAAAAAGGGTTCCAGATCGCCCTCGACCCAATCAGCACGTTTTTCCGGCTGCGCGGCCAGCATGGCATTGACCGCCTGCATGATGTCCCAGCGCCCACCGTAGTTGGCGGCGATGGTCAGGTGCAGGCGCGAATTCGCTGTAGTTCGTTCCTCCGCCGAACGGATCAGTCCCTGCAGGCGGGTGTCGAAGCGTGACAGGTCGCCGATCACGCGCAGGCGCACGCTATTGCGATCCAGTTTGTCGACTTCCTGTTCGAGGGCCTTGACGAACAACTGCATCAGCAGGCTGACCTCCTCCTGCGGACGACGCCAGTTTTCCGAACTGAAGGCAAACAGCGTCAGGTATTCGACACCGAGCTCAAGGCAGGAGCGCACGGTCTCGCGCACCATTTCAACACCCTTGGCGTGCCCTGAAAAACGCGGCAGGAAGCGTTTTTTTGCCCAGCGGCCATTGCCGTCGAGAATGATGGCGACGTGCCGGGGCACGGCTGCCGCCGTTGGAATATGTCGCGTCGAACTGGTGAATAGCGCCATGCAGGCTGCGATCAGTCCAGAACCTGGCTCAAACCTGCATCAGCTCGGCCTCTTTATGGGCGAGCATCTTGTCGACTTCAGTAACGTAGCGATCGGTAAGCTTCTGGATTTCGTCCTGCGCCTTGCGCTCGTCGTCCTCGGGAATTTCGTGCTTCTTCAACGCATCCTTGAGATGGGCATTGGCGTCGCGACGCAGGTTGCGAATCGCCACCTTGGCGGCCTCGCCCTCATGCTTGACGACCTTGATCATTTCCTTGCGTCGCTCTTCGGTCAGCGCCGGCATCGGCACACGAATCATTTCGCCCTGCGAAGCCGGGTTGAGACCAAGATCGGAGTCGCGAATGGCCTTTTCGATCTTCTGCGCCATGTTCTTTTCCCACGGCTGCACGCCGATGGTCCGGGCATCGACCAACGTGATATTGGCGACCTGATTGACCGGCACCAGCGAGCCATAGTAATCGACCTGGACATGATCCAGCAGGCCTGTATGGGCGCGGCCGGTCCTGATTTTTAGGAGGTCATTCTTGAGTGCCTCCAGCGACTTCTGCATCTTGCTTTCGGCTGTATTCTTGAGTTCCGGGATCATTGTCATCTCCTCAGCAGTAGACCAGCGTCCCCTCGTCTTCACCGCAGACCACGCGCTTCAGTGCGCCGGCCTTGAAGATCGAGAACACGTTGATCGGCAGTTTCTGATCGCGACAAAGGGCAAAGGCCGTGGCGTCCATGACGGCCAGATTCCTGGAGATCGCGTCGTTGAAGCTGATTTTGTCGAAGCGGGTCGCCTTCGGGTCCTTCTTCGGGTCGGCCGAATAAATGCCATCGACCTTGGTCGCCTTGAGGACGATTTCGGCGCCGATTTCTGACCCGCGCAAGGCGGCGGCTGTATCGGTCGTGAAAAATGGGTTGCCGGTACCGGCGCCGAAGATGACGATCTTGCCCTCTTCCAGATAGCGTATGGCCTTGCCGCGGATGTAAGGCTCAACCACCTGCTCGACGTTCAGCGCCGACTGCACGCGGGCATTCAGACCCGCCTGACGGAAGGCATCGGACAACGCCATGGCGTTCATCACCGTGGCCAGCATGCCCATGTAATCGGCAGTCGCGCGGTCCATCCCGGTGGCCGTGCCGGCCATCCCGCGAAAGATGTTGCCGCCACCGATGACGACGCCGATTTCCACACCCAGGTCGGCAACCGCCTTGATCTCCCCGACGATTTCCGCGATGGTCTGCGGATTGATGCCGTAGGCGTCGTTGCCCATCAGGGCCTCGCCCGAGAGCTTGAGGAGGATGCGTTTGTACCGGGGCGTGGTCATGGCGTTTCCTTGCAGATTACTTCTTGGCGGCAGCGGCAGCAGCCTGGGCAGCGACTTCGGCGGCGAAGTCGTCGACGCGCTTCTCGATGCCCTCGCCAACCACGAACAGCGTGAAGCCGGCCACCGAGGCGCCCTTGGTCTTCAACAGTTGCTCGATCGTCTGCTTGCCGTCCTCGGCCTTGACGAACACCTGACCGAGCAGGGTGACGTCCTTGAGGTATTTCTGGACGGTGCCTTCGGCGATCTTTTCCAGCATCGCTTCCGGCTTGCCGGCTTCGCGTGCCTTTTCGATGGCAATGCGGCGCTCGGTATCCAGAAGCTCTTGGGAAACACCGGAAGAATCCAGCGATTTCGGCTTGGAGGCAGCGATGTGCATCGCCAGATCCTTGGCCAGTTGCTCGTCTCCACCAACGACATCGATCACGACGCCGATCTTGGAACCGCCGTGAACATACGAGGTCAGCTTGCCTTTGGCCTCGATGCGCACAAAACGGCGGATCGTCATGTTCTCGCCGATCTTGCCGACCAGCGCCGAGCGGGTCGATTCGACCGTGCCCTCGCCCATCGGCAGCGCCGACAGCGCAGCGACATCTGCCGGACTCTTGGTCGCGACCAGTTCGGCGCAACCCTTGGCCAAGGCGATGAATTCGTCGTTCTTGGCAACGAAATCGGTTTCGCTATTGACTTCGATCATCGAGCCGAGCTTGCCGTCGGCTGCGATATACAGACCGACCACGCCTTCTGCGGCGATGCGGGAAGCCGCCTTGCTCGCCTTGTTGCCCAACTTGACGCGAAGGATCTCTTCGGCCTTGGCCATGTCGCCATCGGCTTCGGTCAACGCCTTCTTGCATTCCATCATTGGCGCATCGGTCTTGCCACGCAGTTCTGCGACCATGCCTGCGGTAATTGCCGCCATATTCTTATCTCCTGAACTTTTCAAACTGGCGGGGCACCAGGCCCCGTCCATGCAACTTTATTCTGCAGCTTCCTGCACCTCGACAAATTCGTCGTCACCGCCGGCATCGACGATTTCCTGGATGACCTGGCTGCGGCCTTCGAGGATGGCATCGGCAACGCCGCGGGCGTACAACTGAATGGCGCGGGACGAGTCATCGTTGCCGGGAATGACGTAATTGACGCCGTCCGGGGAATGGTTGGTATCGACCACACCGATGATGGGAACACCCAGCTTGCCGGCTTCGGTGATGGAGATCTTGTGGTAGCCGACGTCGATGACGAAAATTGCATCCGGTACGCTGGCCATATCCTTGATGCCGCCGATCGACTTCTGCAGCTTTTCCATTTCGCGGCGAAAGGTCAGCGCTTCCTTTTTCGGCATCTTTTCCAGATCGCCGGCTTCGACCGCCAGTTCCATTTCCTTGAGGCGCTTGATCGAGGTCTTGACCGTCTTGAAGTTGGTCAGCATGCCGCCCAGCCAGCGCTGGTCGACATACGGCGCACCGGCGCGCTGGGCTTCCTGGGCGACGATTTCGCGGGCCTGACGCTTGGTACCGACAAACAGGACTGTGCCGCGATTGGCGGACAGTTTTTTGACGAAGGCCATGGCTTCGTTGTACTTGGCCAGGGTCTGTTCGAGGTTGACGATGTGGATCTTGTTGCGGGCGCCAAAGATGTACGGGGCCATCTTGGGGGACCAGAACCGGGTTTGGTGACCGAAGTGGACACCTGCCTCCAGCATTTCACGCATGGTTACGGACATACAAAAACTCCTTAAGGGTTGAACCGCCACCCGCCAGCAACGCCCGCCATGCTTGAATTCTGGCGGACACCCTTAATCGGCGGATGTGTGGATTGATTGCCCCCATCAGGCGGGCAACCGCTTTTTCGAGCCTTTGGACTCGGAAAAACTTTTGAATTATATCATCGGCAAGGCCTGAAAACAAAGCTCAATAGCCGTTCTGTTTCAACGAAAGCAGTTGCAGCATGCGCGCCAGATAAGGTTGCCAGTCGGGCATCTGCAGGCCGAAATCATGTTCGAGGCGCGAACAGTCGAGCCGCGAATTCAGCGGGCGCTCGGCAGGTGTCGGGTATTCGCTGCTCGGAATGGGGAAAATCGCGCCGGACTTCAGCCGCAAGTCGAACCCTGGCATGCTTGCGGCCAGTTCAACGATGGTCGTTGCAAATTCGTGCCAATTTACCGGTCGACCGCAACAGAGGTGGTAGAGCCGCTGTTCGTCGCGCTGCATCGTGTCACCCTGGCGCAGCATGGCGAGCACCACGCCTGTCACCGTCGCGATCATTGCCGCCGCGGTCGGCGAGCCGACCTGGTCATTGACCACATTCAACGTTTCCTTTTCACGCGCCAGGCGCAGGATGGTCTTGACGAAATTTACGCCGCGCGCACCGAACACCCAACTCGTCCTGAAAATGACCGATTTGCCGCCGACTGCCCGGATCGCTTCCTCGCCCGCCAGCTTGCTGCGTCCATAGACGCTGCGTGGCCCGGTCGGATCATCCTCCCGATACGGCGCCGGCTTGTCGCCATCAAACACATAGTCGGTCGAATAGTGAATCAGCAGTGCGCCCAGCCTGGCGGCCTCTTCAGCCATGATGCCGGGCGCCTCGCCATTGATCTGCAGCGCCAGTTCGGGTTCCGCTTCAGCACGATCGACCGCCGTATAGGCCGCAGCATTGACGATCACCGCCGGTCGGAGCTGCCGGATCACTGAACGCAGGTGATCAAAATCGGTCACATCGCAGACTGAACGATCGCAGGCCACGACCTCGCCGTGCGGCGCCAGCGAACGCTGAAGCTGCCAGCCGACCTGACCGTTTTTGCCGAGAAGAAGAATGCTCATTGTTTTCCAGCGCCAGACCAAAGTCTGGAATTATGCCAGCATAGCCACCGTCAGCTTTGAGAATGGCCCCTGATCCATTATCCTTGCCCCTCCCCAACCGTCCAGCCCGCCCCCGTTTATGAGCATTTCGATCAAGACGCTCGAAGAAATCGAAAAAATGCGCGTCGCCGGCCGCCTCGCCTCGGAAGTGCTCGACTACATCGAGCCTTTCGTCAAGGCAGGCGTCACCACCAACGAACTCGACCGCCTCTGCCACGACTACACGGTCAATGTGCAGGGTGCCGTTTCGGCGCCGCTCAACTACGCGCCTTCCGGCCACAATCCCTACCCGAAATCAATTTGCACCTCGGTCAATCATCAGGTCTGCCATGGCGTGCCGGGTGACCGGGTGCTGAAGAACGGCGACATCGTCAATCTCGACGTGACGCCGATCAAGGATGGTTACCACGGCGACACCAGCCGCATGTACCTGATCGGCGAAGCCTCGATCCAGGCCAAACGGCTCTGCGAAATTACCTTCGAATGCCTCTGGCTGGGCATCTCCGTGGTACGCCCCGGCGGCCATATCGGCGATATCGGCGCGGTCATCCAGAAACACGCCGAAAAGAATGGCTACTCGGTGGTGCGCGAATTCTGCGGCCACGGCATTGGTGCCAAGTTCCACGAAGATCCGCAGGTGACCCACTACGGAAAGGCCGGCACCGGCGCCCGGATGGAACCCGGCATGATCTTCACCATCGAGCCGATGATCAATGCCGGCAAGGCCGCCATTCGCGAAATGGCCGACGGCTGGACCATCGTCACCAAGGACCACAGCCTGTCGGCACAATGGGAACACACGGTGCTGGTCACCGACAGCGGATACGAAGTTCTGACCCTTTCTGCCGGTTGCCGCCCGAAGCCTGACTGGATTGTCTGATGACGCTTGATCTTGCCGCCCTGCGCGGTGAAGTCAAGGCCGGGCAGCAGGCGCTGCGCGAAGCCTATGCGCTGACCAACGATGCACTGAGCCTGCTCCACTCGCGCTGCCGGCAGGTCGATGATGTGCTCGTCCGCCTGTGGAACAGCCTCGACATGCCCGCGGTACTGGCACTGGCGGCTGTCGGCGGCTACGGGCGCGGCGAGCTTTACCCGGCTTCGGACATCGATTTGCTGATTCTGCTGCCCCATGAACCCGATGCCGGGCTTCAGGAAAGCCTTGAGCGCCTGGTCGGCCACTTCTGGGATATCGGCCTCGAAATCGGTCACAGCGTACGTACGATCCAGGAGTGCGTCGACGAAGCCACCGGCGACATCACGATCCAGACCTCTCTCGTCGAAGCCCGCCTGCTGACCGGCAACCAAGCCCTGTTCACCACCCTCCGCAAGCGTCTGCGCGGCAACCTCGATCCGCTGCTGTTCTTCGAACGCAAGCGCCTCGAACAGCAGGAACGCCACCTGCGCTTCAACGAGACACCCTACAGCCTGGAACCCAACTTCAAGGAAGCGCCGGGCGGCCTGCGCGACCTTCAGGTCATTTTCTGGGTTGCGCGCGTTGCCGGTTTCGGCACCAGCTGGTCCGACCTCGAAAAAAACGGTTTCCTGACCGCCGACGAACTCCTGCATATCGAAGGCTGCGAAGACTACCTGCGCCACCTGCGCATCCGCCTGCACCTGATGGTCGGACGCCGCGAGGACCGCCTGCTGTTCGATTACCAAAACACGCTGGCCGCCGAGTACGGCATTGAGTCGACCCCGGGAAAGCGTGCTTCCGAACGCCTGATGCAGGGCTATTACCGCAACGCCAAGACCGTCGCGCTGACCAATACGATCCTGATGCAGAACATCGGCGCCGCGCTGGCGCCGGAAAGCGAGCGGCTGCCGCAACCGATCGACGCCAATTTCCAATCGGTCGGCGGCCTGCTCGACGTTTGCGATGAAGAGGCCTTCAATCACGACCCGGGCCTGATTTTCGAGAGTTTCCTCGTCATGCAGCGGCATTCGGACCTGCATGGCATGACTGCCCGCACCCTGCGCGCGCTGTGGCGCGCCCGCGAGCTGATCAGCCCAGAATTTCGCGTCCATGCGGAACACCGCGCCGCTTTCGTCAGGCTGATTCAGGGCCGGCGCGGGGTCGTCCACGAATTCCGCCGCATGAACCAGCTCGACATCCTCGGCGCCTACCTGCCCGCCTTCGGTCGTATCGTCGGACAGATGCAGCACGACCTGTTTCATGTCTATACGGTCGATCAGCACATCCTGCAGGTCTTGCGCAACCTCCGGCGCTTCACGATGACCGAGTTCGAACACGAATACCCGCTCTGCTCGCGGATCATCGCCGAGTTCGATCGCCCGTGGCTGCTCTATGTCGCCGCCCTCTTCCACGACATCGCCAAGGGCCGTGGCGGCGACCACTCCGAACTCGGTACGGTCGACGCCAGAATCTTCTGCGAAAAACACGATTTTCCCTCTGAAGACACCGAACTGGTCGTCTGGCTCGTTCGTCAGCATCTGGTCATGTCCCAGTTTGCGCAGAAGGAAGATCTGTCCGACCCCGAGGTCATTGCCCAATTCAGCCGGCTGGTCGGCGACCGGCGCCGTCTGAGTGCCCTCTACCTGCTGACCCATGCCGATATCCGCGGCACCAGCCCGAAGGTATGGAACCAGTGGAAGGGCAAACTGCTTTCCGACCTTTACTATCTGACCCTGGAACATCTCGTTCAGGACGCCCCGCCGGCGCCACCCGGCATCATCGCCGAACGCCAGGCCGAGGCGATCCGCATGCTGCGCTACTTCGCGCTACCGGAAACGGTACACGAGCGCCTGTGGAACCAGCTCGACACCGTCTATTTCCTGCGCCATTCGGCCGAGGAAATCGCCTGGCATACCCGCTCGCTGCATTACCGCATCTTCAACGAAAAACCGGTCGTCCGGGCCCGCCTCAACCACGAAGGCGAAGGCCTGCAGGTGATGGTCTACACCAGGGACCAGCCAGACCTGTTCGCCCGCATCGTCGGTTTTTTCCCGCGCGCCGGCTATAGCATCGTCGATGCCAAGATTCACACGACGACGCACGGCTACGCGCTGGACAGCTTCTTCGTGCTCAGTGTCGCACCGAACAACAATGATCGTGAAATGATCTCCTACATCGAGCACGAACTGACCGACCGGCTCGTCCAGCAGGCGCCGCTGGAAGCGCCTCCGTCGGGTCGCCTTTCACGCCAGGTGAAACATTTCCCGATCAAGGCCGAAGCCGAAATCCGGGCTGACGAACGAGGTTCACATTACGTCCTGACCCTGGCCGCTGCCGACCGTCCGGGACTGCTTTATACGGTAGCCAAGACCATTGCCGAGCACGGATCCAATCTGCATACGGCCAAGATTTCCACCCTCGGCGAACGGGTCGAGGACGTTTTCCTGATCAGTGGCGGCGACCTCGATCAGAGCAAGCGCCGCATCCAGCTCGAAACCGAACTGATGGAGCGTCTAAAGATTTAGTCAGGATTAGCCGCCGGATGAGCAATCGGCCTGCGAGCTGACGAGTTTTTCGATCACCGCCCGCACGCGGCCCATGGCTTCCTGGAGGACCGCTTCAAGGCTTTCGAAGTGGATGCCGCGGGCGCTGCTGCCGCGCCCCGCAGCATGATTGGCGACGACACTGATGGCCGCATAGGGCAGATCGAGTTCGCGGGCGAGCACCGCTTCCGGCATCCCGGTCATGCCGACCAGATCGGCACCATCGCGCTCCAGGCGATCGATTTCGGCCGCAGTTTCAAGACGCGGCCCCTGTGTCGCGGCATAGACGCCACCATCCTTCATCGCGATGCCCAACTCGGCGCCAGCCTCGCGCACCCGGCAGCGCAGCTCGGCGTCATAAGGCTCGGTGAAATCGACATGGGTGACCGGGGTGCCGTTACCGTCGAAGAAACTCGATTTACGACCCCAGGTGTAGTCGATGATCTGGTCGGGAATGACGATGTCGCCCGGCTGCAGGTCGCCATGAATGCCGCCGACCGAAGCCACGGAAATGATGCCGGTCGCCCGATGATGATGCAGCGCCCACAAATTGGCCCGATAGTTGACGACATGCGGCGGGATCGTGTGTCCGTAACCGTGACGCGGCAGGAACATCGCCGGCTTGCCGCAGATCTGCCCGAAAACCAGCGCGCCCGAAGGTTCGCCGTAGGGTGTGCGGACCACTTCGCGATGCGAAACGTCGAGATTGGACAGCGTCGTCAGTCCGCTGCCACCAATGATTGCCAACATTCAGTTTTTCCTTTCGGCCAAAAGCGAGGCCAGCACCGGCACCACATTCCGCAGCGAGGGATGGGAACGCCTGATTGACGCCAGATCGACGAGACCGCCTTCGAGTTTTCGATACAGGGCATTGCGCCGCTCGGCCACGAAGGGCAAGCCGAGCAGGGTTTTGCCCAGATGATATCTGACCAGCGTATCACGGCCGACATCCTTGGCCTGCCAGGCAATCGCCGTACGGTCGACAAAGTGCAACGCACGCACCGACGGCAGTTGCGCCGCCAGTTCGGCAACCTGGCGATGCACGCCCTCGCGATATGCCGCCACCGCCTGACCACCATCGCCGCCCACCGCCCCGGTCGTCGCCGCCGGCGCGCCCATCAGCCAGCAGACCACCACGTCGGGTGAAAATTCGACAATCGCCGTCATCTGGCCGGCCTCGAGCGCACCGACATCGGCTTGCAGCAGCTTGACTTTCGCTACCTCCCCGCCCAGTCGCTCGCGGGTCGCGTCCAGGCATTCCGGCAAGTTGTCGATGGCCAGCACATCAAGGCCACGAGCGACCAGCGCCACGCTTCCGAAGCCGAGGCCGCAGCCGATCTCCAGAACGCGCTGGCCGGGAACCAGCGCCGCCATCCATTCGTAATCGCCAGCGCGGACGTAGGCCTCGCCTTCCCGATACCAGTAGTCGAGAAACTCGCTGATCGTCGCCCCGCTCACGTCAGGCTCTCCATGTTTATCCGTTCACAGCGCCAGCGTCTTCAGGTATTCGGCAAACTCCGTGCCGACTTCCGGATGGCGCAGCCCGAAAACCACGCTGGCCTGCAGATAACCGAGCTTAGAGCCGCAATCGTAACGCGTACCCGAATAACGGTAGGCCAGCACCTGCTCCTCGCTGAGCAGAGAGGCGATACCGTCGGTCAACTGGATTTCGCCGCCGGAACCCGGTTTGACCGTTTCCAGATGATGGAAGATGCGCGGCGTCAGGATGTAACGGCCGACCACCGCCAGCGTCGATGGCGCCTCCTCCGGCTTCGGCTTCTCGACCATCGCATTGATCTGCTCGACGCGCTCGGCGACGGTGCGCGTATCGACGATGCCATAACTCCGGGTTTCGGCACGCGGCACGTCCTGCACACCGAGCACCGAGCAGCGGTAGTAATCGAAGGTATCGGTCATCTGCTTCATCACCGGCGGGTCGCCGTCGAGCAGGTCGTCGGCGAGCATGACCGCGAACGGCTCGTCGCCGACCACCGGCTTGGCGCAGAGCACGGCATGCCCAAGGCCGAGCGCCTCGGCCTGGCGAATGTAGATGCAGTTAATTTCCTTGGGGATCATGTTGCGCACAAATTCGAGCAATTCATGCTTGCCGCGCATTTCCAGTTCCGATTCCAGCTCGTAGGCCTTGTCGAAGTGGTCCTCGATTGAACGCTTCGAACGACCGGTGACGAAGATCATGTCGGTGATCCCGGCGGCGACCGCCTCTTCGACGGCAAACTGGATCAAGGGCTTGTCGACGATCGGCAACATCTCCTTGGGACTGGCCTTGGTCGCCGGCAGGAAACGCGTTCCCATCCCGGCGACCGGAAATACCGCTTTGGTCACTTTTTTCATTGTCTGACTCCCTTTTCAAGCATTTCCATTAATTCAGCTTCATCGATCACCGGCACGCCAAGTTCCTGCGCTTTTTCGAGTTTGGAACCCGCCTCCTCGCCAGCGACCACGTAATCCGTTTTCTTCGATACCGAACCGGCCACCTTACCGCCGGCCGCCTCGATCAGCACCTTGGCCTCGTCGCGTTTCAGCGTCGGCAAGGTACCGGTCAGCACCAGCGTCTTGCCGACAAGCAATTGCGGCCTGGTTGCCAGCCGTTCGCCTTCCGGCCAGCACACCCCGGCCCGGCGCAGGCTGGCGATGACTTCCCGGTTGTGCTCCTCGGCGAAAAAGGTGGCAATGCTCGCCCCCACCACCGGGCCAACGTCGGGAACCTGTTGCAGCGTGTCCACGCCGGCCGCCAGCAGGCTTTCCAGTCCGCCGAAATATTTGGCCAGATCGCGCGCGGTAGCCTCGCCGACGTTCCTGATACCAAGCCCGAAAATGAAGCGACCAAGCGTCGTCTGCTTGCTCCTGTCGATTGCGGCAACCAGATTCTGTGCCGACTTTTCGCCCATGCGTTCGAGACCGGCCAGTGCTTCGACGGTCAATCCAAAAAGATCGGCCGGCGTGCGAACCAGGCCACCATCGACCAGTTGATCGACCAGCTTGTCGCCCAAACCCTCGATATCGAGCGCCCGCCGCGCCGCAAAATGCAGCAGCGCCTGCTTGCGCTGGGCCGGACAATAAAGGCCGCCGCTACAACGGGCAATTGCCTCGTCTTCGCCTTTCGTTACGGTCGACCCGCATTCCGGGCAGATTTTTGGCAGCTCAAAGGGTGGGTGCAACGGCTCGCTGCCGAACAGGTCGCGCGTCGGCCGTTTTTCGGGAACGATGGCCACAACTTCGGGAATCACATCGCCGGCCCGGCGGACGATCACCGTGTCGCCGACCCGCACATCCTTGCGCCGCACTTCGTCGATGTTATGCAGCGTCGCGTTGGTGACCGTCACGCCGCCGACAAAAACCGGTTTCAGCCGCGCCACCGGTGTAATCGCTCCGGTCCTGCCGACCTGGACACCAATGTCAAGCACCTCGGTCAGCGCTTCTTCGGCCGGAAATTTGTGGGCGATGGCAAAGCGCGGGGCGCGCGACACGAAACCGAGCCTCGCCTGCCAGTCCAGACGATTAACCTTGTAAACAACACCGTCAATGTCATACGGCAGGTTCGGGCGCGCTTCGCCAATCTCGGCAAAATAAGCCAGCAGGCCCGACGCGCCTTGGACGACGCGGCGTTCGGCGGCCACCGGAAAGCCCCAGCCAGCCAGCGCGTCCATCAGTTCGCCGTGCGTTTCCGGCACGAGCCGGTCGGCACCTGCGCCGACACCGTAGGCAAAAAAGGAAAGCGCCCGTCCAGCAGTGATCCTCGAATCGAGTTGACGCAGACTACCGGCAGCAGCATTGCGCGGGTTGGCAAATTCCTTGTCGCCGCGTTCGCGCTGGCGGGCATTGAGTTTGGCGAAATCCGCCTTGAACATCAGGACCTCGCCGCGAATCTCGATCCGCGCCGGCCAGCCGGCACCCTGCAGGCGCAGCGGAATGCTGCGCAGGGTGCGCAGGTTGGGCGTCACGTCCTCGCCGGTCACCCCGTCGCCACGCGTCGCTCCACAGGCAAATAACCCATCCTCATAAGACAGGCTGATGGCCAGGCCATCGAATTTCGGCTCGACCGCGTAGTCGACCGCGACGGTCGTTTCCAGCCCGTCACGCACACGCTTGTCGAAGGCCTCGATCTCGGGCGCCGAGAACGCATTGTTCAACGACAGCATCGGCACGCCATGGACGCGCGGCGGAAATTCCCTGAGCGGCGTAGCACCGACCCGCCGGGTCGGCGAATCGGTCGTCAACAGTTCCGGATATTGCTGCTCAAGTTCCTGCAATTCGCGGAACAGCTTGTCATACTCGGCATCGGGAATGGTCGGCGCGTCGAGTACGTAGTAGGCATGGTTGTGCCGCTCTATTTCCGTACGCAGCGCGCGGGCGCGCTCGCCGGCAAATGCCGGTGCGGCCATCAGGAAAACAGGCGCAGCGCCTGTGCCGAACCGGCCGGCAGGCCGTAGCTGGCCATCGTCGCTTGTGGCTTGCCGATGAATTCACGCCGGATATGATCGAGCTGAACATCGTTCAGCGGCTGCCGGTTGTCATCGACCAGCGTTCCCTGCAGGGTTTCGGCAAAGCGTTTAGCCAATTCGACCATCTGCTGGAATACCCGCTCGCCGTGATCGACGCGCGGCACATCGAGGACGAAGGTCAGGCCGTGGGTCGTCACATTGCGGATTGATTCGGCCGAGAAACGGGTCGTTTCGAAATTCTGCAAGGTGAACTGGATACGGCCGAGATCGTCGGAACGGGTAAAGGCACCGTCGTTACCGAGCACCATGCCCGCGGCTTCGGCCAGTGCGCGAATCTTGGTACCGGAAAACGGTGTCCCGCGGCTGACCAGATTGACGCCGATTTCGAGGTCGACCGCAGCGCAGAAACGGTCGATCTCGGCTGCCTGATCGAGCAGGCGGCTGGCCGGCATATCGGCGACCGCCAGCAGGTCATCGGCCAGGGCGTGCATGGCGCCGGTGAAATTCGCCAGATCAGATTCGGAAACTGGTCCCATGCGGTCGACCAATTGCAGGCCGACGCGCAGGCGGCGCACCGGCGCTTCGCTGTCGGGCGCGAGACGCCCCCATTCGCGATTGCGCTCGTTGAAGCCGACCCAATGGATCGCCTTGCTGACGCGCTGCAATGCCTCGTGCTGCGAATGAATGATCTGCTCCGCCGGCACCGGGTCGACCAGTTCCATCGCGACAATGAATTCGAGACGCGGGTCGAGCAGGCTGCCGGGGACCGAACCGACCGGCAGTTCGGAAATGTCATCGTCGCCGTCGGCAGGCAAAGTCGTGCTGCACACCGGCTCGCTCGCCGCCTCGTTTGCGCGCGCCTCATCCGCCGATTCTTCGGCCAGCACCGGCTCCCGGCGCTCCGCAGTGGTCTGCGGCGCGGCAGCGCGCAACGCCGGCTCGCTGCGTCGAGCGGCGGGCGCCGCCGCCTTCGGTTTTTCATCGAGCAGGACATCGTCGTGGCGCGGCTTGAGTACCGCTTCGGCCAGCTTGCGATGGCGGTATTCCTGCCACTTGTTGTAGCCGAGCACGCCGACCACCGCCGTCACGCCCAGCCCGATCAATCCCAGTTGAAGCTCGGTCATTTAAGCCGCATCCCTCATCTTCAATGCTTCCTCGATATCCACTTCGACGACGCGCGAAACGCCGGATTCCTGCATTGTCACGCCCACCAGTTGCCCGGCCATTTCCATCGCGATTTTATTATGGGAAATGAATAGGAACTGCGTGTTCGCCGACATCTTTCTAACCATACCGCAAAATCGTTCCGTATTGGTGTCATCGAGCGGCGCATCGACTTCGTCGAGCAGGCAGAACGGCGCCGGATTGAGCTGGAACATCGAAAAGACCAGCGCGATCGCGGTCAGCGCCTTCTCGCCACCGGACAGCAAGTGGATGGTCGAATTCTTCTTGCCCGGCGGCTGGGCGATGACCTGGACGCCGGCATCGAGAATTTCCTCGCCGGTCATCACCAGTTCGGCGCGGCCGCCGCCAAATAGCTCGGGAAAAAGTTGCCCGAAATGGCCGTTGACCGTATCGAAAGTGCTTTGCAGCAGTTCGCGCGTCTCGCGGTCGATGCGGCGGATGGCGTTCTCCAGCGTTTCCATCGCTTCGGTCAGGTCGGCCGCCTGCATGTCAAGGTAGCCCTTGCGCTCGGTCGCCGTTTCCAGTTCTTCCAGCGCCGCCAGATTGACGGCGCCGAGTTCGCCGATGGCGTTGCCGAGCCGGGTAATTTCGCCCTGCAATCCGGCGGGCCGGGCATTGCCGATTTCCAACGCTAGCGCTTCTTCATTGGCGCCGGCATCCAGCAACTGCTGGGCAAACTGCTCGGTATTCAAGGCGGCGGCCTGCTCTTTCAGTTTCAGGTCGCCGATAGTTACGCGCAACGGCTCCAGACCCTGCTCGATCTTCAGGCGCTGTTCTTCAAGCGAACGCAGCGCACCGGTCACCGCTTCCAGCGCATTGCGGCACAGCGCCAGCGCCGATTCCTTCTCCTGACGGGTGGCCAGCGCGGTCTGCAGGCTGCCTTCCATGACATCCGGCGGCGCCGCTTCGACCTGCTCGGCGCACTGCGCCCGGTCTTTCTCGATGCGGCTCAGCTCGCGCTCGGCAGTCGCCTGCTGGGCGAAGATATCCTGCAGTTTTCCCTCGGCCTCACGCAATGAAAACTGCGCTTCGCGCAAGGCACGGTCGAAATCGGCATTGCGCTCACGCTCGGCGCGTACGGCGCGTTCGCATTCGTCGAGGCGCGACTGGGCACCGGCGACCAGCACGCGGATGCGCGACAGGCCATCGCGGATTTCACCAATCCGCTCGTCGGCTGCCATTTCCCGCTCGCGCTCGCCCTCCTCCTCCTCGGCCAGTTCCGCCAGTTGCTCCTGCAGGCGTTCCTTCTGTTCCTGATAACGCTCGATGGCTTGCGCCAGCTTCAGCACCTCAAGCTGCACAGCATGGACGCGCTGCTGGCGGTCGGCAACGTACTGGCGGACTTCGCCCATTTCCACCTGTTTGTCGTCGATCTGCTCGTCGAGCACCTGCAACTGCTCGCGGATCGCCGCGGCCTGTTCCTCGGCCAGCGCAATGTCTTCGGCCAGCGTTTCGATTTCGCGCTGGCGTTCGAGCAAACCGTGTTCGCCCTGATCCGGCGCGAAGAAAGTCACGCTGCTGCGCGTCAGCAAATCGCCGCCGCGCGTCACGACAAGGCCGCCATCGGCCAATTCGCCGCGCATCGCCAGCCCTATTTCCAGCGTTTCGGCAATGCGGATCGCCCCCAGCCAGTCGGCCAGCACGGCGCGAATCGCCGGGTCGTTGCTGCGCACGCGGGCGGCCAGTGTTTTTGCGCCAAATTCGCCGTCGACCGCAACATTACCGGCCAGCACGACCGACAAGCGCGCTTCGGGCCGATCAAGCAGCCATTCGTCCAGTTTGTCCGGATCGTCGCAGGCGATGGCGCTCAGCCGCTCGCGCAGCACAGCTTCGACCGCGTCTTCCCAGCCGCTGTCGACATGAATTTTCTGCCACAGCGGCGGCGCGCTTTCCAGATTGTGCCGGCGCAGCCATTCCGGCAACTTGCCGCTCTGTTGGGTGCGCGCCTGCATCTGTTCGAGCGCGGCGCGGCGCGCCTGGCCGGCAGCCAGTTCGCGTTCGATCCGCTGCAACCCGTCCTGCACCTCGCGCCGTTGCGCCTCGACCTGCGGCAGTTCCTGCTGCAACTGCTGCAATTGATCCTGATCGCCGGCCAATTCCTCGCGCAGCAGCGACAACTCTTCCTCTTTCCCGGCCAGATCGAGTTCGTCCGGGACGTTCATGCCACCGCTTTCCTCGCGCAGACGCTCGCGACGCTGGGTGATGGCCTGCAGGGCACGCTGGGCATGCGCCTTGTTGGTCAGCTCGACTTCCAGCTTCTGCTCGCCGGTCGTTGTCCGCGTCCGCAAGCGCTGTAGCTCTTCCTGTGCCTGCGCATGATCTTCCTCGACCTGCGGCGCGATGTTCATCTGCTGCTGCAGGCACTCCTCGGCCTCGTCAACGCGCAGACGGGTAATTTCCTGCAATTCTTCCCATTTTTGCCGGTCGACCGCCAGTTTTTCCGCAGCCTGGCGCCAGTGGGTCGATTCATCCTCCAGTTGCACCAGGCGCGCCTCGAGTTGATTGCGCGATTCGCGGCGATGGCGAATCTCGGCTTCAAGCCGCGCCACTTCCGCATTGGCAGCGTACATCTCGCTTTGCGACTGATGCAGCGCGTCGCCGGCAGCGAAATGCGCCTCGCGTGTTTCCTCGGCGCGCGCCTCGGTTTCGTGCAGTGCGGCGTTCTGCGCTTCGAGTTCAGTGACGGCGCGCTCGACTTCGAGCGACAGATGCTGCCGCTCGGCCTCGGCTTCGCGCTTCTTCAGCAGCCACAGAACCTGCTGGCGCTGCACCAGTTGTTCGTTCAGCGTGTGATAGCGGCGCGCGACTTCGGCCTGCGCTTCGAGCTTTTCCATCTGGTTGCCGAGTTCGAGGCGGATATCCTCGACCCGCGTCAGATTCTCGCGGGTATCCTCGAGCCGCCCGTTGGTTTCCTTGCGCCGCTCCTTGTAACGCGTAACGCCGGCTGCTTCCTCGAGAAAGACGCGCAGGTCGTCCGGCTTGGCCTCGATGATGCGTGAAATCATGCCTTGGCCGATAATGGCGTAGGCACGCGGTCCGAGGCCAGTACCGAGGAAGAGATCGGTGATGTCCTTGCGCCGGACCTTCAGGTTATTGATGAAGTAGTCCGATTGCCCGCTGCGGGTCAGCACCCGCTTGACCGCCAATTCGGTGTATTGCGACCACTGGCCAAGCGCCCGCCCAAGCAGATTCTCAAAAATCAGTTCGACCGAGGCGCGGGCCACCGGCTTGCGGCTGGTCGTTCCATTAAAAATGACATCCTGCATCGACTCGCCGCGCAGTTCGGAAGCCTTCGACTCGCCGAGCACCCAGCGCACGGCATCCATGATGTTGGACTTGCCACAGCCATTGGGGCCGACGACGCCAACCAGTTGTCCCGGCAGGGCCACGACAGTCGGATCGACAAAGGATTTGAAGCCGGCGAGTTTGAGTTTGGTGAGGCGCA
>Ga0209310_1000903_pt1 | contig 26454 bp, 27 predicted proteins | sample AD_UKC030_MetaG_FD_184415 | JGI IMG/M metagenome (GOLD analysis project Ga0209310, IMG submission 184415) | Active sludge microbial communities of municipal wastewater-treating anaerobic digesters from USA - AD_UKC030_MetaG (SPAdes) (version 2) | ecosystem: Engineered > Bioreactor > Anaerobic >...
CCATGTTGAGGATGTTCCCCTTGATCCCCTTCTCGATCCAGAAGGCGGCGGTCACCTTGGTGGGGACCACGAGGCCCGCCACCAGGTTCAGCCGGAGGATGTCCTCGAAGAGGGGGACGTCGATCTCCAGGAAGGCGGACTTGCCCTTGTTCCCCCCCGCGGCGTTCACCAGGACGTGGGGCCCGCCGAGCTTGTCGGCGGTGGCCTCCAGGGCCTTGCGCACCGACGGCTCCGAGAGGGCGTCCACCTCCACGGGCAGGATGCGGTCCGCGGCGTCCGAAAGGCCGGGCAGGGCCGCAAGCCTCTGCCGGGCCGCCTCGGCGAACTCCAGCTTGATGTCCCAGAGGGCCACCGTGGCGCCCGCCCGCAGGAATGCCTCGGACATGGCGCCGGCGATCACGCCGCCGCCCCCGGTGATGGCCACGGTCTTGCCGCTCAGGGAAAACATCTCTTCCAGGTAAGTCATCGCTGTCTCCTCGTTCTCGGGTATCCGCCGTTGCGGGGCATCGGCGGGCTGTTCGTTTCTCCGTCCATATGAACCCGGCCCGGCCGGGTCCGCGTCGGGATCCGCCGTCCGGACCGCGCCGCTTCAGACGCTTTTCACGAAGTGCTTGTTGAACCGGACGTACCGGGGCAGGCCGCCCTCGATGGGGACCGGGACCTCCCCCTGGATCAGGGGCCGGGCGTAGCGCAGGAAGGCGTCGGTCACGGAGAACCCGTCGGCCCCGATCCACTCCTTGGGGAAGTACTTCTCCCCGTTGGCTACCTGGGACAGGTCCGCCAGGCCCGTGCTCCAGCGGTAGGGGTCGTCGGAATCCCGGACCAGGGTGACCATCTTTCCGCTCTCCCCGGCCACGGCCAGGCGGACCGCCTGGCGCCCCGTCTCGTAGGCCTCCTGGGAGTCCGTGAGGCTGGCGAAGTGGGCTCCCGCCCGCTGGATGGTGGAGGGGATGGCGAAGCGGGCCTTCACCTTGACCTCGGCTTCCACCAGGGCCTTGATGTAGTTGGCCGCCCCGCCCAGCTGGACGTGGCCGAAGGAGTCCTTGGCGAACTGGCCTTTCTGCTCGGAGATGTAGGTGCCGTCGGGATTCTTGGTACCCTCGGACACGACGATGACGCAGCGCTTGATCGTCTTGAGGTAGTGGTTCACCCGGTCCTTGAAGGCTTCGGGATCGAAGGGGACCTCCGGAAGCAGGATGATGTGGGGTGCGTCCTCCTCGCTCCGTTTGGCCAGGGCCGTGCCCGCGGCGATCCAGCCGGCGTTCCGGCCCATCGCCTCGATCACGTTCACCGTGTCCGCCGTATAGAGGGCCTCGGTGTCCCGGCCCGCCTCCATGACCATGGTCGCCAGGTACTTGATCACGCTGCCGTAGCCGGGGCAGTGGTCCGTGAAGGCCAGGTCGTTGTCGATGGTCTTGGGCACTCCCATGGCGCGGAACTCGTAGCCCTCCCGAGAGGCCAGGCGGTTCACCTTGTCCGCGGTGTCCATGGAGTCGTTGCCGCCTATATAGAAGAAATAGCGGACCCCGAACTTCTTGAAGACCGCCAGGATCTTGCCGTAGTCCTCCTCGGTCTTCACCTTGTACCGGCAGGAGCCCAGGGCCGCGGAGGGGGTTGTCTTGAGGCCCTCGATGTCCGCGGGATCCTCCTTGCCCAGGTCGAAGAGGGTCTCATTCAGGATGCCCAGGATGCCGTTGTGGGCGGCGTACACCCCGGTGATGTCCGGGCTCTTCAGGGCCTCCTGGATCACCCCGCAGGCGCTGGAATTGATGACCGCCGTGGGCCCTCCGCTCTGTGCTACGACGCAGTTCCCCTTCATGGATGGATTCCTCCTGATGCGGATTCGGGTCCGCGGCATACGCGCCGGTCCCGCGTTGTACCAAGTCCTGTCATTCGCCGATTCCCGCGGTTTTCCTAGCCTGGAACTCGCCGAATCCGGCACTTGAGCCGGATTCGGGGCCGCGACTGGGATCGCTTGCGGCGATCCCGGTCGCGAGAACGATCTCCATGCCGAAGACGTTGAACTCCTTGATGTTCCGGAACCCCGGGTCCGTCACCAGGATGTCCACGTCCCCGGCCCGGGCGAAGACGGAGAAGGCCTGGCGCCCGTACTTGCCGGAATCCGCCAGGATGATCCGTCGCCCCGAGGCCTCCAGGACCTTCTGCTTGAGCTGGGACTCGATGAGGTTCTGGGACGAGAAAGCCCCGCGGTTCGAGAAGCCCGTGGCGCCCAGGAAGCAGGTCTCGATCTGGAGAGTCCGGAGGGCTTCGATGGCCATGGGGCCGACGAAGGATCCCGCCTCCCGGCGGTACGTGCCTCCGAGGCTGATGAGGGAGATGCCCGGGCAGGCTCCCAGGGCGGCCATGACGTCGATGGAGTTGGTCACCACCCGGAGGTTCATCTCCGTGAGCTCCTTGGCCAGGAGGAGGCAGGTGCTCCCGGCGTCCAGGTAGACGGTCTCCCCGTCCCGGACGAGCTCCCGGGCCTTCCGGGCGATGGCCTCCTTCACGTCCATGCGTTCCTTGAGCCGCACGTCCATGGTCTTCAGGACCCGGGTATCCTCGGCGATCTGGGCGCCTCCCCGGGTGCGGATCAGGCATCCCATCTCCTCCAGCTGGGCCAGGTCCTTCCGGATCGTCACCTCCGACACCCCCAGGCGCTGGGCGAAGTCCCCCACGGAGACGTTCCGGAGGAGGCTGAGGATCTTCAGGATCTCGGCGTGCCGGGGCAGGTGGGTCATCTTTCGTTACCTTTCGAATGGCAGAGTATAATGAAACCCCCGTGCTGTCAACCGCCGCGCCTTCCCTTGACTGCGGAGGGTGTTTGTGGTATCTGATTTCGTATCGGATGATATTTCGAAAGGAAAGGTAAGCCCGATGAGCGCAACCACGAACGATCCCTCCCAGGTCCTGCGGGACCTGAAGCCCGAGCACGAGTTCTTCATCGGCATCGACTCGGACGGCTGCGTCTTCGATTCCATGGAGATCAAGCACAAGGAATGCTTCTGTCCCGCCTTCGTCAACCACTACGGCCTCCAGGCGGTTTCCAAGTACGCCCGGGAAGCCTGGGATTTCGTGAACCTCTATTCCAAGACCCGGGGCTGCAACCGCTTCCCCGCGGTGCTCAGGGCCCTGGACCTCCTCCGGGAACGGGACGAGACCAAGGCCCGGGGGGTGAGGGTCCCCGAACTGGCGGGCCTCCGGGACTGGGTGAGGCGGGAGACCAAGCTGGGAAACCCGACCCTGAAGGCCGAGCTCGACCGGACCGGGGATCCCGACCTCCGGAGGGTCTACGCCTGGTCCGTGGACGTCAACGAGACGGTGGCCAGGATCGTCCGGGACGTTCCGCCCTTCCCCCTCGTGCGGGAGAGCCTCGCGGCCATGGAGGAGAGGGCGGACGTCATCGTCGTGTCCCAGACCCCCCAGGAGGCCCTCCAGCGAGAGTGGGAGGAGCACGGCATCGCGGGCCACCTCCGGGTCATCGCGGGCCAGGAGATGGGCACCAAGACCGAGCACATCGCCTTCGCGTCCAAGGGCAAGTACGCCCCCGGGCATGTCCTGATGATCGGGGACGCCCCGGGGGACCTGGAGGCGGCCAAGAAGAACGGGGCCCTCTTCTTCCCGGTGAATCCCGGGCACGAGGAGGCCTCCTGGAAGCTCTTCCACGAGGAAGCCCTGGGGCGCTTCTTCGCGGGGACCTACGGCGGGGAGTACGAGAGCGCCCTCATCGCGGAGTTCGACCGCTACCTCCCCGAGCTTCCGCCCTGGAAGGGACGATAGATGCTGTACTACGCCAAGGGCTCGCCGGACACCGCCTTTACGGACCGGGAGCTGGAAGCCGCCTTCCAGGAGGGGCTCGACAAGGCCGAGGCCGCCCGCGGGCGTCCCAAGCGGGTCCTGGTCCTGCCCCCGGACATCACCCGGGTCCACAGCCGGGCGGGGATCCTGACCCGCTTCGCCTACGACCGCTACGGATCCGCCCTGACGGACATCCTGCCGGCCCTGGGCACCCACAAGCCCATGACAAGCGAGGAGATCCGGGAGATGTTCCCGGGGGTGCCCGAAAACCTCTTCCGGGTGCACCGCTGGCGCACGGACGTGGCCACCCTGGGGGAGGTGCCCGCCTCCTTCATCGAGGAGGTTTCCGAGGGAAAGCTCTCCTTCCCCTGGCCGGCCCAGGCCAACCGCATGGTCGTGGAAGGCGGGCATGACCTCATCCTGTCCCCGGGACAGGTGGTTCCCCACGAGGTCATCGGCATGGCCAACTACAACAAGAACGTCTTCGTGGGCACCGGCGGAGCCGAGGGGATCAACAAGAGCCACTACCTGGGCGCGGTCTACGGCATGGAGCGCATCATGGGGCGGGCGATCAACCCGGTCCGGAAGGTCCTCAACTACGCCCACGACCGGTTCGCCCGGCACCTCCCCCTGGTCTTCGCCCACACCGTGGTGGGCCGGCGGGCGGACGGGTCCCTGGCCGTCCAGGGCCTCTATATCGGGGACGACCTGGAGTGTTTCCTGAAAGCGGCGGAGCTCTCCCTGAAGGTTAACTTCACCATGCTGGACAAGCCCCTGGCCAAGGCGGTGGTATACCTGGACCCCAAGGAGTTCCGGAGCACCTGGCTGGGCAACAAGAGCGTGTACCGGACCCGGATGGCCCTGGCGGACGGCGGGGAGCTGGTCGTCCTGGCACCGGGGGTCAAGGAGTTCGGGGAGGATCCCGAGATCGACCGGCTGATCCGCAAGTACGGCTACTCCGGCACGGACCGGGTGGTGGGCCTGGTGGAAAAGGAGGCGGACCTCAAGGCCAGCCTCTCCGCGGCGGCCCACCTGATCCACGGCTCCTCGGAGGGCCGCTTCTCCATCACCTACGCCCCCGGGCACCTCTCCCGGGAGGAGGTGGAGGGGGTCGGGTTCCGCTTCGCGGATCTCGGGGAAACCCTCAAGCGCTACGACCCCGCCCGCCTCATGGAGGGCTTCAACACCCTCCCGGACGGCGAGGAGATCTTCTACATCAGCAATCCGGCCGTGGGCCTCTGGGCGTACCGCGGCCGCTTCGCCTCGTGACGCCTCAAGACAACGTTGAAGGAGACGGAATACATATGGAAGCCAAGGCGGACATCGGGCTCATCGGACTCGCGGTGATGGGCCAGAACCTGGTGCTGAACATGAACGACCACGGGTACTCGGCGGCGGTGTACAACCGCACGGTCTCCAAGGTGGACGAGTTCCTGGCGGACGCGGCCAAAGGGCGGTCCACGATCTACGGGGCCCGTTCCGTGGAGGAGTTCTGCGCCCTCCTCAAGCGGCCGCGGAAGATCATGCTGATGGTCAAGGCCGGCGCCGCGGTGGACGAGTTCATCGAGACCCTCCTGCCGCACCTGGCCGCCGGGGACGTGATCATCGACGGCGGCAACTCCCACTTCCCGGACTCCACCCGCCGCACCCGCTACCTGGCCCAGAAGGGCATCCGCTTCATCGGCACCGGGGTCTCCGGCGGCGAGGAGGGCGCCCGGCACGGGCCCTCCATCATGCCCGGGGGCAATCCCGAGGCCTGGCCCCTGGTCAAGGACATCCTCCAGGCCATCGCGGCCAAGACCGCGGACGGCCAGCCCTGCTGCGACTGGGTCGGCCAGGAGGGGGCCGGGCACTTCGTGAAGATGGTCCACAACGGGATCGAGTACGGGGACATGCAGCTGATCTGCGAGGCCTACCACGTCATGAAGCAGGGCCTGGGCCTGGACGCCGCCCGGATGCACGAGGTCTTCGCGGAATGGAACAAAGGCGAGCTGGACTCCTACCTGATCGAGATCACCCGGGACATCCTGGCCTACAAGGACGCGGACGGCTCCCCCCTGGTGGAGAGGATCCTGGACACGGCGGGCCAGAAAGGCACGGGCAAGTGGACGGGTATCAGCTCCCTGGAGCTGGGGGTCCCGGTCACCCTGATCGGGGAGGCCGTGTACGCCCGTTGTCTTTCGGCCATGAAGGAGGAGCGGGTCGAGGCGGCCAAGGTCCTCGCCGGGCCCGGTTCCGGGAAGATCTCCGTCCCCGACGCCAAGGCCTTCCTGGAGGACCTCCGGCAGGCCCTCCTGGCGTCCAAGATCGTCAGCTACGCCCAGGGCTACATGCTCATGCGGGAGGCCGCCAAGGAGGAGGGCTGGAACCTCAACTACGGCGGCATCGCCCTCATGTGGCGAGGGGGCTGCATCATCCGCAGCGTCTTCCTGGGCAGGATCAAGGAGGCCTTCGACCGGGACCCGAATCTCAGGAATCTGCTGCTGGATCCGTACTTCTGGAGCGTGATCGAGCGCTGCCAGGGATCCTGGCGCCGGGTGGTGGCCAAGGCCGTGGAGGCGGGCATCCCCGTCCCGGCCCTGTCCACGGCCCTGGGATTCTACGACGGCTACCGCTCCGAGCGGCTCCCGGCAAACCTCCTCCAGGCCCAGCGGGACTACTTCGGAGCCCACTCCTACGAGAGGACCGACGCGCCCCGGGGCAAGTTTTTCCACACCGACTGGACCGGCACGGGAGGCAAGGTGGCGGCGGGGACGTATGAAGTCTAACCAAACCCCGGACCGCTTCTAGCGGTCCGGGGTTTGGTTTCGCAGTTCGGTGGACCCGAAGGTCCACCGAACTGCACGATTACCACGCCGAATCGGCGCCCGACTAAGCGGTTTCGGGGAGCGGATATGACGGACGAGGATCTTCGAATTTCGGTCAGACGCCTCCTGGCGCGCCAGCTCTTCGGCGTCCTCGCCACCCGGGGTGAGGACGGCCGGCCCCACCTTTCCATCGTCTCCTTCGTTTCCGTCGACGACCTGGGCGGCATTATCTTCGCCACTTCCCGGAGCACCCGAAAGTACCGGTACCTGCGCGACCGTCCCGAGGTTTCCCTGTTCACCGACGACCGGAGGGACCGCATGGACGACCTGATGCTGGTCACCGGCGTCGAGGCCTCGGGTTCGGCGCGGGAGCTTGCGGAGCCGGATCGGGGGGCGTACAAGGAGCTCTACCTGGCCAAGTACCCGGAGCTGGCGGAGTTCGCCGACGCCCCGGACACGGCCCTGGTGCGGATCGAGGTGGACCGATACGACGTGGTGGACCACTTCCAGCACCTCGTAGTGCTCGAGACGGGCCGCCCGGCCGGTTGACCCGGTCCGGCCGAGCGAGCCTTCGGTTTACGGCGCCGGCCGCACCGGCCCGCCGCTCCTCCCGGACCCGTAGATCCCTTCCATCAGACGCACAGTCTCGCGTCCGTCGCGCCCCGAAACCGCGGGTGGGCGGCCCTCCCGGACGGCGGCGGCGAAGTCCTCGACCTGCCGGGCGAAGAACCACCAGGTGGCGTCCACGGTCTTGAAGAACGCCTCGTCCTCGGCCTTCCAGAAGGCCAGCTTGCCCTCCTCCCCCGGGACGGTCCACAGGTCGTTGACCGGGGGCTCCAGGACCCCGCTCATGCCTGCGATGAACATGGCCCCCCCGTCGGTCTGGACCCCCGCGGAAGCTCCGTTCGATCCGTGGACGTGGACCTTGGCGTAGATCCCGGGTTTCTGGGAGTTCGACACAAGGATGGAGCCCAGGGCCCCCCCGGTGAAGCGGAGGGCCGCCACCGCCGTGTCCTCCACCTCGATGTAGGGGTGGTTGAGGTTGGCCCAGTAGGCGGACACCTCCACCACGGGACCCAGGAACCACGAGAGCAGGTCCAGCTGGTGGGGCGCTTGGTTCACCAGGACCCCGCCCCCCTCTCCGGCCCAGGAACCCCGCCAGGGATCCGAGCGATAGTAGGCCTCGTCCCGCCAGCCCAGCATGACCACCTGGCCCAGGGCGGGGGTGCCTAGGCGGCCCGAGTCCAGGGCTTCCCGGATCCGGCGTACCGCGGGGTACCAGCGCCTCTGGCTCACCACCCCCAGGGCCCTGCCCGCAGCGGCCGCCGCGGCGATCATGGCGTCGCAGTCCGCCACGGACAGGGCCATGGGTTTCTCCACGAGGACGTGGAGCCCCGCGGCGCTGGATTCCCGGGAGTGGGCGGCGTGGAGGGGATGGGGGGTCGTGACCAGGACGGCCCGGGCATGGTCGAGGTCCGCGGCCTCCGCGGCGGTCGCCCGGGCGGAGACCCCCCAGCGCGCGGCGAAGGCTTCCCGCTTTCCCTTGTCCCGGCCTATCACGGACACCAGCCGGGCGGTTCCCGCCAGGGAGGCCAGGGCCTTGGCATGGAGTTCGGCCACCTTGCCGTACCCGTAGAGGGCGAAACGCAGCTCTTCCATGGGTTTCTCCTAGCGCCCCGGTTCCAGGACGACCTTGAGGAGGCCGGGCTCCCGGGCGTAGAGGCGGTTGAACCAGGCGGCTCCTTCCGAGAGGGGGGCCGTGGCGGAGATCAGGGCGTCCACGTCCACCTGCCCCCGGGCCATGAGGTCCAGGGCCAGGGGGTACTCCCCGGCTATGGCGCAGCTTCCCCGCAGGGTCAGCTGGCGGGTCACGACCTTCTGGAGGGCCAGGTCGATCCGGGGGCTGGCGTTGCCGATCAGGGTGAGGGCGCCGCCCTTGCGGAGGCAATCCACGGCGGTGGCCACCGCGGAGGTGATCCCCACGGCTTCCCAGGCCTTGTCGGCGCCCCGCCCTCCGCACCGGGACCGGAGCTCCTCCAGGGCCCCCGGGTCCGCGGGGTCCAGGGCGTAGTCCGCTCCCAGCCTCAGGGCCTGGGCGCGGCGGTCGGGGTCCGTGTCCAGGGCGAAGAGGGGGCCGGAGGTGGACGTGCGCAGGACCTGGATCAACAATAGGCCGATGAGCCCCGCGCCCACCACCGCCGCGGACTCCCCGGGCAGGGGGGGCGAGAGCATGGCCGCATGGGCGGCCACGGCCAGGGGCTCCGTCAGGGAAGCCCGTACGAAGGACAGTCCCTCGGGCAGGGGGTAGAGGATGCGCTCCGGCACGGCCACGTATTCCGCGAAGGCCCCGTCCCTTCGGTACTCCTCGCAGGAGACACCCAGGACCCGGCGGTCGTCGCAGAGATTCACCTCGCCCCGGCGGCAGTGCCAGCATTCCCCGCAGTACTCGGTGGAGTCGAAGGTGACCCGGTCCCCGGGTTTGAAGCGCCGGACCTCGGTCCCGGTCCGGACGATCTCACCCGCGGCCTCGTGGCCCATGATGACCGGAGGGCGTCGGCGGCCCGTGGACCCGTCCATCCCGTGTACGTCGGAGCCGCAGATGGCCGCGGCCCTGACCCGCACGATCACGTCCTTCGGTCCCCGCAGGTCCGGGTCGGGGACGTCGACGTACGCAAAACGTTTGTATTCTTCCAGTACCAGGGCTTTCATGGGCGATCCTTTCGGGCCGGTCCTCGACGGGATGAAGCCGGCCCCGTTCCGCATGTTCCCGTCCGTCGATGCCCCGCGGAGGCAGCGGGGCCGCCCCCGGGAGGCGTGCGATTATGTCCTGCGCTTGGCGATGACGGATCTCATCTCTCCCAGGGCCTGGGATCCCTCCTCGCCCCGGCGCTGCATCATCTCGACGTAGAGGGCGTCCACCAGGGCAAGCTGGGCCAGGCGGGCGGAGAAGGCTTCGATGGAATAGGGGGAGGGGGGCGCGGCGGAGAGGAGTAGCACGTCGGCCATCTTGGAGAGGGGAGTCCGAGGATAGGAACTCACGACGACGATGACGGCGCCGCGGCTCCGGAGCACGTCCGCGATCGCCAGGGCGTCCTTGTTGGCCCCCGTGTGGGATACGAGAAGGGCGACGTCGCCGGGTTCCGTCTGGGATGCCGCCATGAGCTGCATATGGAAGTCCTCGGGAGCGGCGCAGCGGATGCCCGTCCGCATGAGCTTGTGGTAGGCGTCCTTGGCCACGATGGCCGAACCGCCGAGGCCCAGGAACAGGACGAAGCGCGTGCGGGTCAGCAGGTCCGCGGCCTTTGCGACGGCCTTGGGATCGAGTCCTCCCATGGTCCGCTCCAGGGCGCCGATAGCCGTTTTGAAGACGACGGCCACCACGGACTCGCCGGATTCCGAATCGACGGGGGCGTCGTAATACCCCGACTTGGGGCCTACGGTCTCCGTGGCCAAGGCGATCCGGAACTGCTGGTAACCTTCGTACCCGAGCTTCCGGACAAAGCGGAACAGAGTCGATTCGGAGACGCCGATGCGCTCGGCCAGGGCTTCGATGCTGGGATGCACCGCCTCCTGGGGCGAGTCGAGGATGAAGTCCGCGACCCTGCGCTCCTTTTCGCTCATGGAGGCGAGTCGCTCGTGTATCGTGTACAGGCAGCTTGTGTGACGCATCATGGTACATCCCCAGTATACGGTGAAAAAAAAATTCTTACAATAAAAAATTATTTCTATTTTTTCCTTGACCTTCCGGAAATCCGGCCTGATAATGCGATTGATTTGTATTTCATGTCCGATCGAGCCCAAGGAGGGTGCAATGAGAAAGCTGATCGCGATCTTGCTTGCCGTCGTCCTGGTCATGGCGGTTTCCGCCCAGGCCAAGGAGATCCGCGTGCTCCTGGCCAACCACCCCTACGGGGATCTTTTGAAGACGGTGATCGCCGAGTACGAGGCCGCCTCCGGCGTCAAGGTGAACGTCGAGAGCCTCCAGGAGAGCCAGCTGACCACCAAGCTGACCACGGAGTTCGCCACGAACTCCTCCACCGTGGACGTCTTCATGACCCGGCCCCTGCAGGAAGGGAAGATGTTCTACAAGAACGGCTGGTACGAGCCCCTGGCGGGCTACGACTTCTCGGATTATCCCGAGAGCGCCATGGGCATCGCCCGCTTCGGCGCCAAGCCCTACCTCGTCCCCCTCGTGACGGAGTGGCAGGTCCTCTACTACCGGAAGGATCTCCTGGCCAAGGCCAAGCTCAAGGTCCCCACGACCTTCGCGGAGCTCGAGGCGGCGGCCAAGGCCCTCAAGACCGCGGACATCGCCGGCTTCGCCTCGCGCGGACGCGGCGCCGCGGCGGTGACCCAGCTGTCCTCCTACATCTACAACTACGGCGGGCGCTACCTGGACAAGGGTAAGGCCGTGTTCGACAGCAAGGAAGCCCTGGACGCCACCCGGTTCTACGGCCGGATGCTGGCCAACTACGGACCCACCGGGGTTACCTCCATGTCCTGGGAGAACATCATGCCCCTCTTCCAGGCCGGCAAGGTGGCCATGTGGACCGACGCCTCGGTCTTCTACGGCCAGATCGTCGACCCCGCCAAGAGCCAGGTCAAGGCCGCGGACGTGGGGATCGCCAACCTCCCCGCGGGTCCCAAAGCTTCGAGCCCCTTCATCGTCGTGTCCTGGGGCATGGCCGTGGCGCGGCAGTCCAAGAACAAGGCCCTGGCCATGGACTTCATCAAGTGGGCGACCAGCAAGGAACTGGCCAAGAAGGGCCTGATCGCCAACATCACCATGGCCCGCAACTCCGCCTGGGCGGATCCCGAGGTCCGCGCCAAGGCCAACGCCGAGCTCGTGGCCTCCCAAGCCTTCGCCGCCAAGAACGGCTATCCCTACGACCGGCCCTACATGAGCGCCGTCGGGAACGCCCGGGACCTGATCGGCGAGGTGATCATCGAGTCCATCAATACCGCGGGCACATCCACGAAGCTGGAGCAGCTGGCCAAGGACAAGGTCCGGGCGGTGAACGAACTCCTCGAGGACACAGGCGAGTTCGGAGTGTACTAGGTTTATAGGAATTAACCACGGAGTCGCGCCAGGCTGTCCTAAGGACAGCCTGGCGGCAACGAAGCCCTTCGGGCTTCGTCGATCTGCCCGTCCGGGTATTTCGCCGAAGCTCGCTTCGGCGCCGTCCGTCCGGCTCAGGCCGGCCGGACGTGCCCTCCGTGGTGAGTCCTGTTTTTTGATCGGAGGGGACATGCGGAAGAGCGGTATCCTGGAACGGCACCTGAACGTCCTCTTCCCCCTGCCCGCGGTGGCCTTCGTCGTCGTGATGATGGTCTTCCCGGTCCTCTACACCCTGTTCCTCTCCTTCAGCAACTGGAACCTGACCTCCGGCATGCCCTTCGCCCTGGTGGGCTTCCGATCCTACCTCCGGGTGCTTCGGGAGCCGCGTTTTTTGGACGCCCTGGGGCGGACCTTCTCCTTCACCGCCCTGGCCCTGACCGCGGAAACCCTCCTGGGACTGGGCCTGGCCCTCCTCCTGAACCGGAAGTTCCGGGGCAAGGGCTTCATGAAGCTCATCCTGCTCCTGCCCCTGGTGGCCACCCCGGTGGCCATCGGCATCGTCTGGAACCTCTTCTACGACCCGACCATCGGGCTGGCCAACTACGTCCTGTCCCTCTTCGGCCTGCCCCGCCAGGCCTGGGTCTCCGGGGCGGCCACGGTCATCCCCTCCCTGGCCCTGGTGGACATCTGGCAGTGGACCCCCATGATCACCCTCATCGTCCTGGCGGGCTTGGCGGGGCTCTCGCCGGAACCCTACGAGTCCGCCCGGGTGGACGGGGCCACGGGGCCGCAGATCTTCTTCCGCATCACCCTGCCCATGATCGCGCCGACCCTCCTGACCGCCATGATCCTCCGGGCCATCGACGTCCTGAAAACCTTCGACATCATCTACGCCATGACCGGAGGGGGACCGGGCTACGCATCGGAGACCCTCAACGTCATGGCCTTCAAGTACAGCTTCGAGTATTTCCGGATGGGCCAGTCCTCGGTGGTCCTGGTCTTCCTCTTCCTCCTGGTGCTCACCCTGAGCGCCCTGATCATGCGGCTCCGGCGCCGCTTCGAGTTGTAGGGGGCTGCCGTGAAACTCCATCCCCTGCGGAAGCTCGGATTCGTCCTCGTGCTGGTCTTGATCGCGGGCCCCGTCCTCTTCCCCTTCGTCTGGATGCTGGCCTCGTCTTTCAAGACCCAGGTGGACATCATCGCCTGGCCGCCCCGGTTCCTGTTCAGCCCGATCCTGGAGAACTATCGAAAGGTCTTCCAGGAGCAGAACTTCCTCAAGTACTTCATCAACTCCTCCATCGTGGGCGTGACCGCCGTGGCCTTTTCCCTGCTCCTGGGCCTGCCCGCGGCGTATTCGATCGCCCGGTTCAAGCAGAAGAAACTCTCCGTGCTCATCCTGGTGGCCCGGCTGATGCCCGGCATCTCCTTCCTGATGCCCTGGTACATCATCTTCTCCCGCCTCAAGCTCATGGACAGCTACGCCGCCCTGATCCTCTCCCACATGCTCATCGCCCTGCCCATCGTGGTGTGGATCATGTCCAGCTACTTCGAGACCATTCCCGTGGAGATGGAGGAGTCCGCGATGGTGGACGGGGCCACCCGCCAGCGGGCCTTCCTGTCCATCATCCTGCCCGTCTCGTCCCCGGGGATCGTGACCGCCGTAACCCTGTCCTTCATCTTCTCCTGGAACAACTTCATGTTCTCCCAGGTCCTCAGCATGGAACGCACCAAGACCCTGCCCATCGCGGTCTACAACTTCGTGTCCTACGCCGAGGTGGACTGGGGGGCCGTCATGGCCGCCGCGGTGGCCATCATGGCCCCCGCGATCATCCTGACCATGATCTTCCAGAAGTACGTGGTGAAGGGCCTGACCATGGGGGCCGTGAAAGGCTAGGCAGCTTCTGAATAGATCAGACAGGATGAACAGGATTGAGACCGGATGAACATGATTGGAGTTTCAGATATGAGATATCTGGATCCTTATCCTGTTCATCCTGATCCATCCTGTAGATCCTGTCGGAATTCTGATTCCAAGTCCCGTCAGGTCCGCTTCCGGATCAGAACCACTCCCGCGCCCGCCCACCAGAGGATCGCGCCGACCCCGAAGAGGTAGGCGACGGCCACCGCCGCGGGGATCGCGGTCCCCACCAGGCCGGCCGCGCCGATCAGCATCCCGAAGACGCACAGGAACCTCGGGAACGTTTTTCCCTTGAAAGCCGCCAGGCTTGCCAGCCCCACCCAGAGGCTCCCGAGGAGCCGGTCCGAGGAGTCGATACCCAGGGTGACGGCGTCCAGGGCGGTCCTGAGCGCCTCGGCCCCGGCCGGGTTCTTGCCGTGGAGGGCGAGCAGGGCCTCGGTCCCGTGGTTCGTGATCACCCCGCTCAGGAAGACGAAGGCGGTCCACAGGAGGCCGAAGATCGAGGCGACCAGGGCCAGCCGCGGGGAGGAGGGCTTCAGGCGTTCGTACAGGGCCGGCACCAGGACGGCCAGGCAGATCCCGTTGACGAAGTACATGACCGAGTGCCAGAGGAACACCAGGGTCTTGTGGGCTTCCAAGAAGGTCATGTACTCCCGGAAGATTCCGGCCGGGTCCGCCATGGGTCCCAAGACGGTGGCCGCCAGACCGATGGCGAACAGGTAGGTTCCCGCGGCGACGAGGGCGGCGATGCCGCCCGCTTTCTGAAGATCCTGCATCCGATACTCCTTTAATGGACGGTTGGCGGGACGGCTCGCCGGGCGGGCGTTCGCCCCGCCCGGCGGGTTCCCTTGACATGTCCTGGCCCAAAGGCCATACTTACAATGTAAGTTTTACTACTTACGGTGTAAGTTCGTCAAGTGGGCAATTCATCCGCCCGGGGACGGAGTAGAATAACGCGGGGAGGAGTGGATGAAGAAAGTGGACGTGCCCGGGAAGGCTTTCCTGACGAGGGAGCGTGTGCTCCGCGCGGCCCTCGATATGGCGGATGAACTCGGCGTCGAGTCCCTGTCCATGCGCCGGCTGGGAAGCCGGCTGGGGGTAGAGGCGATGTCCCTGTACAACCACGTCGAGGGCAAGGAGGACGTCCTGGACGGAATTCTGGAACTCGTCATCGGGGAGATCGCGGTCCCCGCGGCCGGAGTCGACTGGCGGACGGCCATGCGGGAACGTGCGGTCTCCGCTCGGAAAGCCTTTTCCCTCCACCCCTGGGCCGCCGCCCTCATGGATTCCCGCACGAGCTCGGGCCCCGGTCGTCTGGGGTATTTCGACGCCGTAGTCGGCGCCTTGACGGGGGCGGGCTTCCCGCTGGAGCGGGCCGGAAGGGCCCTCTCGGTCCTGGATTGCTACATTTACGGGTTCGCGCTCCAGAGGCGCAACATGGCCTCCGGCGGGCGCGAGCGGGCCGAGGACCGGGCCGAGGCGCTGCGGGATTCCGCTCCGACCGAAGCCTATCCGCACCTGGCCCGCATGATCGAGTGGACCGTTGCGCACGGCTACGACGAGGACGCGGACTTCGAGTTCGGCCTCACCTTGATCCTGGACGGGCTGGAAGGTATGTTGAACCCGGGGAGGGGCTGAAGTCCGCCGCCTCCCGGAAGATCAGGTTCGTCAGGAGATGCCGCAGTGGACGAAATACGTTACGCCCTGGTCGCGGGGGCCGGAGCCATCGGTTCGGCGGTGGCCGCCGCGATCCACAAGGCCCGGCCCGGGGCGGTCCGCCTGCTCGCGGACGACCGGAGAGCGGAGGTCCTGGCCCGGGACGGCCTTTCCGTCAACGGGGAGCGCCTGGACCTGAAGGTCCTCCCCGCGGGCCGGGCCCCGGCGCCCGGCGACGAGCCCGGACTGGTCCTGGTCTGCGTGAAGCACCACCAGCTGGCCGCCGCGATCCGGGACCTGGCCCCCTGTGTCGGCCCCGGGACACTCATTCTTTCCCTTATGAACGGGATCGACAGCGAGAAGGACCTCCGGGCCGCCTTCGGGGAGGACCGGGTCCTGGACGCGATGATCCTGGCCATCGACGCGGTCCGGGAGGGGAACGCCACGAACTTTACCGTGGGCGGGACCATCCACTTCGGGGAGGACCGGAATCCGCCGAGGGCGTGGAGCCCCCGGGTGGCCCGGATCGCGGAGTTCTTCGACCGGTGCGGTGTGCGGTACAAGGTACCCGAGGACATGGTCCACGCGATGTGGTTCAAGCTCATGGTCAACGTGGGCATGAACCCGGCTTCCGCCATCCTGCGGGCGCCGTATTCATCATTCCAGCAGTATCCGGAGGCCCGGAACGTCATGCTGGCCGCCATGGGGGAGCTGATCGAGATATCCAAGGTTCTGGGCACCGGGCTCACGGAGGAGGACATCGGGGTGTGGGACCGGACCCTGGCCGGGCTTTCCCCTTCGGGCAAATCCTCCATGCTCCAGGACGTGGAGGCCCGCCGGAAGACCGAAGTGGAGCTCTTCGCGGGGACCGTCGTCCGCCTCGGCCGCGAGGCCGGGGTCGCCACTCCGGTCAACGCCCTGCTCTTCGACATGATCCGGACGATCGAGAAGGGGTACGGGGCCTAATCCCGGGGATCCCGGCCCTCACCAGAGCTCCGGCTGTCCCCCGCCGTCCCCTTCGAGGTCCGCCTTGGCCAGGACCCACTCCACAGGAAAGACCCGGAGGCCCCCGGCTCCCGGAAGCTCGACCTCCTCCCGGAAGCCCCGGGCCTCGGATCTCAGTCGTTCGAGCTTGTCCCGAAGGTCCGGTCCCGAGGTCGCGCCCCGGTACCCGACCAGGGCGTAGTCCGAGCCCACGACCCGGTGGCAGGGCACCAGGGGGTAGAGGGGGTTGCCCGCCATGAGACGCCCCACCTCCCGGGCGATGGTGCCCGCGGCCCGGGCGATGCCGCCGTAGGAGGCGGCGTACCCGGGGGGTACGGCCGCGGCCAGGCGGTAGACCGAGGCGGCCGGTTCCGGGTAGTACTCCGGGGCAAGCTCGAAGCCCCGGTCCGGCTCGCCGCCGGCTTCCAGCGCGGCCAGCCTGCGGGCCGCGTCGTCCGCGAAGTCCGAGGGCCCGATGCCGGCGGTCCGGGGCGCTCCGGGAGGAATGCAGGAGGTGAGAACCCGCTCCGCCTCCTCCCGGGTCCGCCCGGACGACGAGGCCGCGAGCCGGCCGTCGCACTCGGCGACCCCGTACCAGGCTCCCCCGGACTCGCGGATCCAGAGGCGGACGGGGGGGAGGCGTTCGATCGTAGTCATGCCCCCGATTCTCAAACCCTGGGGCCCGTCCGTCAAGCCATGGAAACGTCGGAGGCTCCCCCTGCTTCCCGAGGCTTGGTAGTTCGTCCCGGCCGTTTACAGGGTCCCGGACGGACGTCTATAGTGGGCGGCGGCCGGACCCGGCGCCGTGTCCGCGAATCCCGGGCGCTCGCCGCGAAAGTTCCGCCGTCGAGGAGATGCCCATGACCCGTCCCGTCGATTCCCGAGTCTTGTCGGATCTGCGCTCCTTCGCGCATCGCCTGGTCGATCCCGCGGCCGCACGGGTGGCGATCCCTCCGGAGCGCCCCGAGAGGGGCTACTGGTTCGGGGGCGGCAACATGACCGTCGGCCCCGACGGACGGCTCTTCCTGACGGGCCGGTACCGCAGCGCGGGGGATTCCCGGACGGGCCTGGACCTGGGGGACCGGGGCCGGGAACTCGCGGTCTTCGCCTCCCGGGACGGCGGCCGGTCCTGGGAGAAGGTCCTGTCCTTCGACAAGGCCGCGGTCTGTCCGGACGGCCGGGAGGCGCTATCGATCGAGGGCTCCGCCCTGCGCTTCGACCCGGGGAGAGTGGATCTCTACGTCTCCTCGGAAAAACGCGTCCCGTACCCCGCCCCCGTCGAGGCCTTTCAGAAGCCCGGCACGGGCATCTGGACCATCGAGCGCCTGTCCGCCCCGACTCTGGAGGGCTTGGCCGGGGCGCGGCCCCGGACCGTCGCGGCCGGCGCGGATCCGGCTACCCTGCAGGTCAAGGATCCCTTCCTGGCCGAGCGCCCCGGGAATGGCCAGTACCTCTTCTTCTGCCACCACTCCTTCAACTGGTCCTCCAGCGGCACCGGGTACCTTCCCCTCGGGCCGGATGGGGATGCCGAGGGACCTCCCGTCTTCGACTGCTGGCCCCGGGGACCCGCCTGGGACGTCGCCATCACCCGGGGCACCTGCGTTCTCCCCCTGCCCGGGCCGCCCCCGGGCGCGAGGACGGCCCCCTCGGACTGGCCCGCGGGTCTCGGCCTGGCCTTCTACGACGGGGGGGAGTGCCTGCGCAACCTGGACGAGCACGCGAGCGCGGTCCGGCGGCCCCGGGGCTATTCCTGCGAGGAACTGGGCGGCCTGGGGTATTTCGTGGATGGTGATCCAACGGCCTTCCTACGGCTCTCCGAGATCTTTCCCGAGTTCGCGAGCCCCGACGGGACAGGCTGTCTGCGCTACGTGGACGTCCTGGCCGCCCCGGACTCCTATATCGCCACCTGGCAGCAGTCCCGTCCGGACGGATCCCAGGCCCTCATGATCAACCGGGTGGACCGGTAGGAGGGCCGCCTCGGCGCCTGAACGGTCGTCGCGGTGTCTTATTGTTGAAATTCAATACCGTATAGTTGACGAATAATTAAAAATTATTGAAAAACAATAAATAACACTTGAATAACAGAAAGCGGGATGATATATTCATGGCGAGAACCAAAGGAGGTCCTCCCATGAAATACTTCGGCACCCGATCCCTTTCTTCGTTCATGCACGGCTTGCTGACCGTCGCCTGGTACCTGGCCTGGCTGTGCGCCGCCCTCGCGATCGTCCTGGGCACGGTGATCGTCTTCCATGAACAGCTCGGCAGCCCCTTCTCCCGGGGAATGGCGGAAAGCTCCCGGTCGGACATCCGCGACTGGGAGAGGTTCCAGAGCCTGCCCCTGGGAGTCCGCGTCCTCATCTTGCCGTACTTCGGCGCGGTCATGACCCTGGTCCTGATGGTGCTCCGGAAAACCCGGTCGCTCTTCTCCAATTTCAAGGACGAGGTCGTGTTCGACGCCGGGAACGTGCGTCTCATCCGCCGGACCAGCAAGCTGGTCATCGCCCTGGCCGTCCTGACCTTCAGCGCGGGATCCTTCCTGACGGCCGTGATCCTGCTTTTGATCTGCGAGATCCTGGCGGCCGGAACGGTCCTCAAGGAAGAGCACGACCTGACCGTGTAAGGAGACTTCAGATGAGCATCATATTCCGGCTGGACCGGATGATGGCGGACCGCAAGATGCCGCTCAACGAGCTGGCCCGGCGGATCGGCTTGACCGACTCGAACCTTTCCATACTGAAGACCGGGAAGGCCCGGGCGGTGCGCGTATCGACCCTGAACGCCCTGTGCAGGGAGCTATCCTGCCAGCCCGGGGACCTGTTGGAGTACGTTCCCGGGGGACCGGAGGAGGACAACGATGAATGAACGTAGGACGGCCGTTGCGGTCGGCGGCCTGTACATACTGGGAACCGTTTCGGGGGTGGCCAGCGTGATCCTGGCGGGTTTCGGCTTCGGAGCCCCGGACCCCTTCACCGGGATCGCCGCCCTGGGCCCCCGCATGCAGGCGGGGGCCCAGGCCATCCTGACCATGGGTCTGGCCCTGGCCTTCGTGCCGATCCTGATGTACCCGATCTTGAAACGGGAGAGCGAGGTCTCCGCCGTCGGATACGTGGTGTTCCGGGGCGCCCTGGAGACCGTCACCTATATCCTGATCACCGCCTGCTGGATCGTCCTGGCCGGGCTGGCCCCCCAGATCGTCCGCGCCGGGGAGGCCGACGGGGCGGGGCTCCGGGCCGCGGGGGAAGCCGTCCTGCGGATTTCGGAAGCGGTCCGGATGATGACCGTGTTCACCTTCAGCCTGGGCGCCCTGATCCTGTACGGCTCGTTCTATCGATCGCGCCTCGTTCCGAGATGGATATCCGTCTGGGGCCTGGCCGCTATCCTCGTGGATTTGGGCGCCGGATTCTTCGACCTGTTCCGGGGGAACGGAAGAGCCACCGCGGTGCCGGCCTGGATCCATTTCCCGATCTTCCTGCAGGAGATGGTCATGGCGGTATGGATGATCGTGAAGGGGTTCCGCGCGTCCGCCGGCATCCCGGGGGTGGTCCCCGGGAAGGGCGGCGCGGCATGAGGGGGCAGGCCGGATCCGAGGCCCTGGTGATCGTCCATTCCTGGCACCACGGGAACACCCGGAAGGTGGCCGAGGCCCTGGCCCGAATCCTGGGGGCGGAAGTCCGGACGCCCGATCGGGTCGACCCGGCGACCCTCGGGGAGTACGACCTGGTCGGCTTCGGCGCGGGGATCGACTCCGGCCGGCACTACCGGCCCATCCTGGACCTGGCGGATCGCCTCCCTCCCGGCGGGGGGCGACGGGTCTTCCTCTTCTCCACCTGCGGGGTTCCCGCAGCCTTCGCCCGGGGGGAGGCGTTCGATCGGCTGGTCGAGGCCAATCATGCGGAGCTCCGGGCCCGGCTGGCGGACCGCGGCTACGCGATCGCGGGGGAGTTCTCCTGCGTGGGGTTCAACACGAACAGCTTCCTGAAGCACTTCGGGGGCCTCAACAAGGGAAGACCGGACGCCGCGGACCTTGCGAGGGCGGAGGATTTCGCGAGGGGGCTGCTCGCGGCCCCGCGGGGTGAACGCTTGGAGCCGAGCCGGACTACCCGGTGAACTCGTTACCGACCTTCCGGGCCCGTGCGGGCCGGTCCAGGTCGATTCCCAGACGCATCCCCGCCTCGACCAGCAGGTTCCACCCCGCGGCCAGGCGGACGAGGTTGGTCAGTTCCCGGGCGCCTCGTATCCGGATCGTCGGGAACGGCGTATCCTTTTCGGAGATCGCCAGGACCTTCATCCCCACGCCGTCGATCAAGGCGGACCGGATCTTCTCGTATTCCTCCTCGAAGGGTTCGATCCAAAGCACGACGTCGTCGGGGTTCAATACCTCCTCGACGCCGTGCAGCGCGTAGGTTCCCTCGAAGTAACCGCTTTTCCTTCGGATGATCTCGTTGGTCTTAAGCGCGAGCTCCTCGGCGACCCCGTCGTCGCGTCCGGCGAAGTACAGCGTCGACGCGCCCGCCACGGCTTCCGTGATCTCCCCGTCTATCGGCATCCGCAGTGCGCGCTCGACGGCCTCGGCGGCTTCGGCCAGCTGATCGTCGATCCCGAGTCCCTCCGCGGCGTTCAGCAGCGCGAAATAGAAGAGAGCCATCTCCTGGACGCTTTTCGTGGCCGCCACCGCGTCTTCCCTTCCGCAGGTCAGGAGGAAAGTCCGATCGGACAGGGACTCGAGCGGGGTACCCGGATTCGCGGTGATCGAGTAGAGCCGCCTGTGGCCCCGTTTCCTCAAGGCTTCGAAAAGGGCGATCAGCTCCCGGGTCCGGCCGCTGTTGGAGGCGCCCATCACCACCCGGTCGCCTAGGTCGTACTCGGAGGCTTGACGGCTGCCCCCGGTGACCAGGTCGAGGCGGAGTCCTTTCCTGCGCGCCCAGGCGACGGCGTTCTTGGCCGGGAAGATGCGGCTGGAGCCTTCGCCCGTGAGGATCACCTTGCCGGTCTCCCGGACGGCCGCGATCACGGGCTCCGCGTCCTTCAGGCGGAACGACCGGATGAGGTCGGGAGTCTGGAGCATCTCGCGTACCAGGGAGTGCCGGTTATAGGCGCCGTGGTCATTCATCGTCGAGCCTCCCTACTATGAGGATGGTGCGCCAATGCTACGTATTCCACCTCGGAGAGTCTTCGCATGCAGGGAATGTACAGTCAAGGAGTTCAAGGCCGAGGGAGCCGATTCCTCCTCCAGATGGCGCTTTCATCGCCGCATCCTGGACTCGGCGGAGCTCCACTTGACTTCAGTTGATGCGGAATCGCGGTATATCGGCAACGGGAGGCCGGAAACCATCGGACATGAGTCCGAGAAGAAGCCGAAGTCCGGTCGTTGACAGCATCAGGAGTACGAATGAAACTATAGTCAAGGATTCCAAAAAGCAGGGAAAATGTGAAATCATCCTTTTCCGTACCCGTGCAGGATGCGATACTTGGTTCTCAGAGCCCTCTGAGAGCTTGTCCGTTTTTCTTGGAATCCCCTCTAAACGTACGGTTCCTCAACCAAGTGCCGCTTTTGCGGTGACGGATACCCATTACTGACCCGAGGAGGAGATCATGGCATCGAGATTGTCCTACGTCCTGGTTGTTGTATTACTCTCAACCCTCGTCTGCGCAGGTTGCGCGCCGGGCAGTGATCTACCAAGTGATGTCGTGTGGGAGCGGGACTTCATGACGGACGGGGAAGCGGTTCTGGATAGCGACTGGTACTTCGACGGAGGCAATACCGGGGAATACTCGCAAGGCTTCTACATGAATCAAACAGATATTGCTGCACCATATCTGTTCACGGGAGATTTCGAGGCAGAGTTCGAATTCTACCTTAAGGTGCTTTCGGGGGAAGACATCTACCGATACGCAATTCGACTGGTTGATCCGAATTAGGAAAACTCGACGACCCGTAAGTACTACAGTTTCGCCGCTTATTACACGGCTTTCCCGGAACATGTCGATGCGTACTACCAAGTTTCCCAGGGTAACGGATCCTATTCATACTCAGATATTGACGGGAATGTCCCCGGAATGGTCATTGGTATAAATACTTGTACCCTGGTCCGATCCGGGAATATCATTGCACTCTATATGAATGATACCTTTATACGGTCGACCACGATCACTGCGAGCAATGCTCCTTCCGTGGGTTACGCACCGTTCATACATGGACATAATAGTTCGGATCCGGCGGATAGCAATTTCTACCTTCGCAGGGTCACCGTCCGGTATACGGCGGGAGAACGGGTTTACCATGACTGGAACCCGTGACGCCGACGCTCAAGGACGTCGAGTTGGTGTTTGAAAACTTAACCAGCGTCATTGGCGGCGGTAAAAAACCGAGCCTTGCGGCCCGGCCCTTTTTACAGCTTATTGGTTGTCCGCGGACTAGTAGTCCATCCCGCCCATCAAGCGCTTCGCGCTTGGCGCCGCAAGGAAGAGATTGTAGTGGTCGCTTGCGCGACCACGGCGTGCCGCCCGCAAAAAGTCTCGCTTTCGCTCGACCCGCTTCGCAGCTTATCTCCAGAATGGGCGGCCTGTAAGAAAAGGCCGCCCTTGCGGGCGGCCCATCTAGTCAGCGTGCTGGTTGGCCGGCCTTTAGTAATCCATCCCGCCCATCAAGCGCTTCGCGCTTGGCGCCGCAAGGAAGAGATTGTAGTGGTCGCTTGCGCGACCACGGCGTGCCGCGCGAGGTCCCCTCGGGACCTCGCGGCGCCGAACTGGCGTTCGGCGATGCCCAGAAACGGAATGGGCGGCATGAAATAAGAAGCGCCCCTTTCGGGGCGCCCTATCATGCGGCGATTGAGGCTTCCGCGATCAGTAATCCATCCCGCCCATGCCGCCCATTCCGCCCATGCCGCCTCCCATACCGCCGCCGCCGGGGGCCGCCTTGGGCTCCGGCAGGTCGGTGATGGCGCACTCGGTGGTCAGAAGCAGGCCCGCCACGGAGGCGGCGTTCTGGAGGGCGGACCGGGTCACCTTGGCGGGGTCGATGATCCCGACCTTGGTCATGTCCACCCACTCCATCTTGGCGGCGTCGAAGCCCACGCCCTTCTTTTCCTTCTTGGCCTGGTCCGCGATGATCGCGCCGTCCACGCCGGCGTTCTCGGCGATCTGGCGGATGGGCTCCTCCAGGGCGCGCTTCACGATCTTCCAGCCCACCTTCTCGTCGTCCGTGAGCTTGGCCACGTCGGACTTCTCGAGGACCAGGGCGGCCTGGATGAGGGCGATGCCGCCGCCGGGGACGATGCCTTCCTCGATGGCCGCGCGGGTGGCGGACAGGGCGTCCTCGACCCGGTGCTTCTTCTCCTTCATCTCGACCTCGGTCGCGGCGCCGACGTTGATGACGGCCACGCCGCCCGCCAGCTTGGCCAGGCGCTCCTGGAGCTTCTCCCGGTCGTAGTCGCTGGTGGTCTCCTCGATCTGGGCCTTGATCTGGGCGATCCGGTCCTGGATGTCCTTCTGCTTGCCGGCGCCGTTGATGATCGTGGTGTTCTCCTTGTCGATCTTCACGGTCTTGGCGGTGCCCAGCTGGCCGATCTCGGTGCTCTCGAGCTTGAGGCCGAGCTCCTCGGAGATGACCTCGCCGCCGGTCAGGATGGCGATGTCCTCGAGCATGGCCTTGCGGCGGTCGCCGAAGCCGGGGGCCTTGACGGCGCAGGTGTTCAGGGTGCCCCGCAGGTGGTTCACCACCAGGGTGGCCAGGGCCTCGCCGTCCACGTCCTCGGCGATGATCACGAGGGGCTTGCCGGCCTGGGCGATCTTCTCGAGCACGGGGAGCATGTCCTTCATGCTGGAGATCTTCTTGTCGTGGATCAGGATGTAGGGATTCTCGAACACCGTGGTCATGGTGTCCCGGTTGGTCACGAAGTAGGGGGAGAGGTAGCCGCGGTCGAACTGCATGCCCTCCACGAACTCGATCGTGGTGTCCATGGTCTTGGACTCCTCGACCGTGATCACGCCGTCCTTGCCCACCTTCTCCATGGCGTCGGCGATCTGGGAGCCGATCTCCATGTCGTTGTTGGCGGACACGGAGGCGACGTGGGAGATCTCGTCCTTCTCCTTGATCTCCTTGGAGGCCTTCTTGATCTCCTCGACCGTGAGCTCCACGGCCTTGTCGATGCCGCGCTTGAGGCCCATGGGGTCGATCCCGGCGGCCACGGCCTTGAGGCCTTCCTTGACCATGGAGTAGGCCAGGACGGTGGCGGTGGTGGTGCCGTCGCCCGCGATGTCGTTGGTCTTGGTGGCGACTTCCTTGAGGAGCTGGGCGCCCATGTTCTCGTAGGCGTCCTCGAGCTCGACTTCCTTGGCCACGGACACGCCGTCCTTGGTGACGGTGGGGGCGCCGAACTTCTTGTCCAGGAGCACGTTGCGGCCCTTGGGACCGAGGGTTACCTTGACGGCCTTCGAGATCTGCTCGACGCCGGAGAGGAGCCGCCTGCGGGCATCCTCGCTGAAGAGTAGCTGTTTCGCCATAGTGGATTCTCCCTTTCCTAGAATGATTCCGGGCCGGCCTCGGCCGTGCGCCTCGAGGGCCCGCCTCGGTTTCGGATAACCGGTTCACGAGGTCAGTCAGAAAATACCGAAAAAGCGGGTAGAGCGGCAAGGGTTTTGGGCCCTTGACCGTGATTTTTTTATTTGATTAGTATACGAACTATATGGACGGCATCCGACTCATGACGATGGTCCAGAGCCTCTGGCGGAAACGGGCTTCCGCCGCCCTCGAGGGGTTCGGGATCACCCTGTCGCAGTTCCTCCTGATACAACTGGCGAGGCGGCGCGGCGCGATCCGGCCCTCCGAGGCGGCCGAAGAGCTGGCTTCGGACCGGCCGACCCTGACCCTCGTGGCCCGGAAATGCGTGGCCCGGGGCTGGCTCAGCCGGCTCCGCGTGAAGCTCGACCGCCGCGCCCATCGCCTGCGCCTGACGGGCCTGGGCGAGGAGCTCCTGGACCGGATCGAGGCGGCCCGCGTCCTGAGCCCCGAGGTCCTGGGCGATCCCCTCGACGTCCTGGACTCCGAGGAACGGGGGCAGTTCCTGCGGGCCCTGGACAAGGTGCACAGGAGGGCCCGGGACCTCTTCTGAGCCGGGCCCCTGCCGCCGCGAAGCCCCGTCCGGGTGCTTCCGGCGCCTCGCCCCCGGATTTGCCTATTCACCATTTCTCCCGTTCACTTCATACTGTCCCCGTGAACATCCCCATCCTGTTCGAAGACGAATCCCTCCTGGCCGCGGACAAGCCCGCGGGCGTGCTCTCAGCCCCGGATCGCTGGGATCCGGACCTGCCCGTGGCCGCGGCCCTCCTGTCCAAGGGCCGGGGCCGGCTCTGGGCGGTGCACCGGCTGGACAAGGACACCTCCGGGGTCCTCCTCCTGGCCCGGAGCGAGGAGGCCCACCGCTCCCTGTCCCGGGCCTTCGAGACCCGGTCCGTGGCCAAGGTCTACCGGGCCCTGGTCCGGGGGGTCCCGGACTGGGCCGAGTCCTCCTGCGACCTGCCCCTGTCCCCGGACGGGGACGCCCTGCACCGGACCATCGTGGACGCCCACCGGGGCAAGCCCTCCCGCACGGCCTTCCGGGTCCTGGCGGCCTTCCGGGACTTCGCCCTGGTGGAGGCGCGGCCCGAGACGGGCCGGACCCACCAGGTCCGGGTCCACCTGGCCGCCCTGGGCTATCCCGTGGCCTGCGATCCCCTGTACGGGGACGGCAAGCCGGTGCTCCTGTCCGCGATCAAGCGAAAGTGGAAGGGCGACCCCTTCGAGGAACGCCCCCTCCTGGCCCGGGCGGCCCTTCACGCCGCCTCCGTGGAGATCCCCCATCCCGCAACGGGCCTTCCCCTGCGGATCGAGGCCCCGGACCCCAAAGACCTCCGGGCCTCCCTGGCCCAGCTGGAGAAATGGTAGATCCGTCCCCTCCCGGACCGGACGCCGGAGCCGGGCCGACCGCGGCGCCCGACCCGGGACCGTCCGGGCACCCGGGGTTCCTGGTCCACGGCTGGGCGGATTCCCGGGGGCGGATGCTCCTGGCGGGCCGGCTTTCGGACGGACGCTCCTTCGCGGTGGTGGAGAACCGGGTGCGCCCGGACTTCCTCATCCGCTCCGCGGATGTCGAGCGGGCCTCGGAGGCAGCGGCCCGGGCCCGGCTGGAGGCGTCCTTCACGTCCTCCGGCCGCCGCACCCTGGCGGGGGAGCCCTGCGACCGCACGGAAGC
>Ga0209310_1000906_pt1 | contig 26371 bp, 22 predicted proteins | sample AD_UKC030_MetaG_FD_184415 | JGI IMG/M metagenome (GOLD analysis project Ga0209310, IMG submission 184415) | Active sludge microbial communities of municipal wastewater-treating anaerobic digesters from USA - AD_UKC030_MetaG (SPAdes) (version 2) | ecosystem: Engineered > Bioreactor > Anaerobic >...
CGCGCTGGCTGTTTTGGCTGGCTGGGCAACTCGCATGAAGGCGCGTTCTTCCTTGCGAAAGCTGTCCGGCTCGTTGTACAGCGAGGCGCGGATCGTGCCGGCGCTGTCGCGCATGCCGACGATCTCCACAAGCAGTGGCCCGCTTTCGGCCAGCGCGCTCAAAGGGAAAAGCAGGGCGACGCGGAGCAGGCTAGTGGCTATGGTCATGGCATGGGTTGTTATGAATGATCGACAGGGTCGGCAACTCGCCCGCCAGAAAGGCGTTGACCGCGCTGTCTGGATTGTCCTCGGCGGTGACGATGCTCTGGATGCCACGTTCCCGCAGCCGGCGATAGAGCCCGTTGCCGAGGCTACCGGTAATCAGCACGTTGATCCCGGCCAAGGGAGCGGCGCCGTCATGGTGGCTGGCGTGGAAGGTCTGTTCAAGCGGCAAGACAAGCAGGCGCTTGTCCGTCACACGGCCCTGGGCAATGTCGTAGATCCAGAAATTGCGGCATTTGCCGGCGTGGGCGGTAATGGTTTTACGGTTTTGACTGCTGATAGCGATTTGCATGAGTTTCCAGAAAAGACAAGGGTGGGGGCCGGTTGCCCGACCGGGGGTGATGTCGCGCGTGGCGATGGGTTCAGGCCGGGGCGAGTTCGTCGCTGCCGATCATCAGGCGGATATCGCCCAGAAACTGGTGCGGCGGCACTTCCAGGTTGGTCGGTGCCGGCTTGTTCTTGAACACCCGGCCGGCAAAGTCGAAGGTGGAGCCGTGGCATGGACAGAGGAAGCCGCCGGGCCAGTCGGCGCCAAGGGCAGGGTCGCCCGGGGTGAAGGCGGTCGAGGGCGAGCAGCCGAGATGTGTGCAGATTCCAATGGCGACGGGCGGGGCTGTTGCAGGCATTGAAAGAGGTGCCCTGGCAAAGATATTCCGACATGAATTCTCCTTTGGTGTTGGGGTGGCAGACGGGTTTAATGTGACCTGGGCGGCGCTGGAGCGTGGCATCCTTAACGTCTCCCGGGAATTATATTAGTATTCACTTATCAAGTTGCGTGCCAAGTGGCAGAATCGCGGTATATTGGCTAATTGACTGATTAATAAAGCACTGGGTGGCTGTCGGCAGACCGAATGTGGCAGCTTGCTGCCAATCTGCTGGCAGTGGCAGTGTTTTTGGCAGTCAGTGGCAGTGCGGCGATACAGGAGACATAACATGCCCGAACACGCTAATCCGCCGGTCGAATTGGTGTCCTTTCTTGAAGCCTTGAGCGAGCCGCATATCCTGTGCGACCGCGACTATCGCATCTTGGCGGCTAACGAAGCCTACCGTGCCAAGTGGGTCGGTCAGCCGGGTGTATCCCCGGTCGGGCGAACCTGCTACGAGGTGTCGCACCATTACCATGTTCCTTGCGACCAAGCGGGGGAGTCTTGTCCGCTGCAACGCAGCCTGCGCTCGGGCCAGCGCGAGCGGGTGGTTCATCTGCACCATACTCACCTTGGCGAGCGGCTCGAAAACATCGAATTGACGCCGATCCGCGGTGCCGGCGGGGCGCTTGCCTATTTCGTGGAAAAACTGGCGCCGCTGCCGGTGCCGCGCAGCGAGGAGCATGTTCATGGTTTGATCGGGCGTTCGCCGGCATTTTTGACGATGATGGGCATGGTGGCCCGTGCGGCCCCGTCGGAAACGGCTGTGCTGCTGCAGGGGGAGTCGGGTACCGGCAAGGAACTGGTGGCAAATGCCATACACCGCTTGAGCCGGCGGGCGGCCGGGCCGTTTGTCGCGGTCGACTGCTCGGGGCTGGCGGAAACGCTGTTCGAGAGCGAACTGTTCGGTCACGAACGCGGGGCATTTACCGGAGCGGTGGCGCGCAAGGTCGGTCTGGTCGAGGCGGCGGCCGGCGGCACGCTGTTTCTGGATGAGTTGGGCGACATTCCGCTGAGCATTCAGGTCAAGTTGTTGCGCTTGCTGGAAACTGGGACGTTTCGCAGGGTTGGCTCGGCGGAACTGCGCCAGGCGGACATTCGGGTCATTTCGGCGACCCATCGTCCGCTCGTCGAGATGGTTGCCGATGGGCGCTTTCGCCAGGATTTGTACTTCCGGCTCAATATCTTCCCCATTTTCCTGCCGGCGCTGCGCAATCGGCGCGAGGACATCCTTCCGCTGGCCGAGGCCTTGCTGGCACGGGTGGCGGGCGACCGTGCGCTTCGCTTGTCGCCGGCGGCCATCGACTGGCTGCGGGACTACGCCTTTCCGGGCAACGTGCGCGAGATGCGCAATCTGCTGGAGCGGGCTTGTCTGCTCTGCGATGGCGATGAAATCGAGCCGCGCCACCTGCCAACCGGCGAGCCGGACGAGACGGGATGGAGCGATCCGGAAATGGATGAAAAATCGCCGTTGACCGCAGCCGAACTGCGCGATCTGGCGCAGCGTTTCGTCGGTAGCCGCCGGGCGCTGGCGTGGCGCCTGGGAATTTCGGAGCGCACGCTGTACCGGCGCTTGCAGGCCTTGCCCTGAACGGGCGGAGCAAGCCGCGCAACGTGTCATGGACGCCGCCATGGAGAGGGCAGCAGTGCGTTTCTTCCGCTTCTTCCCAGCCGGTAATCATGGACGGGTGGGGCGCGTTGGTGAAGATGCCGTTGGTGTAGTTGTTGACCATCGCGCCCACGTTTTTCAGCGAGGGCAGGCATTGCCGCCATTCGTCGGTGGTGAATCGCCAGAAGACGGTGAGGGCAGATAAGCTGAGCCGAGCAGCGTTTAGCTGCCATGAGCCTTGAAGCCGGTGAGCATCATGATGACGATTAGAGGCGCACGGCGAGCAGTGCCAGAACCGCTCATAGCGCTTGTAGATGTAGAGGCGCTCGCTCAAGCCTTCTTCACGAATTCCGACTTCAGTTGCATGGCGCCGATGCCGTCGATCTTGCAGTCGATGTCATGGTCGCCGTCGACGAGGCGGATATTCTTGACCTTGGTGCCGACCTTGACGACCGACGACGAGCCCTTGACCTTGAGGTCCTTGATCACCGTGACCGAGTCGCCGTCCTGCAGTTCGTTGCCGTTGGCGTCACGCCACACCCGTTTCTGCTCGGCGCTGTCGGCGGCCGCATCCTTGCTCCATTCGTGTGCGCATTCGGGGCACACGTACATGCTGCCGTCTTCATAGGTGTATTCCGAACTGCATTTCGGACATTTGGGCAAAGCGCTCATGGATTTTCCTTTTCAGTAATCTTCGTCACTGCCGCCCATCAGGTTCGGGAGCAGGATGTAGGCGCGCTTGAGGGCGCCGGTGAGGTCGGGGCAGACGTTGTCGTCGCCGAGGTGATCGATGAAGCCGGAGCGGAAGAGCAGCGAACCGGGCTGCGAGTTGAGGCCGCAGACGATCAGCGTGCAACCGCGCTTCTTCAGCTTGTCGAGAAGGTTTTCCAGGCCTTCGAGGCCGGTGGTGTCGAGCTGGATCAGCCGCGCCATGTCGAGGATGACGACTTCCGGATGGCCTTCACGCGGATCGAGCAGTTCTTCCAGCTTGTTCACGGCGCCGAAGAACAGCGAGCCGAACAGTTGCCAGGCGGCGACGCGCATGGTGCCGTCGGGATAGAGGAATTGCGGCTCGTCGGCTTCCTCGGCAAGCGGCAGGCGCTCGATGCGGGTCAGTTCCGACATGCGGTAGATGAAGAACAGGCTGGCCAGCACCATGCCGAGTTCGACGGCGATGGTCAGGTCGAAGACGACAGTGACGAAGAAGGTGACCAGCAGGATGATCCGGTAGTTGTACGAGAAACGGCGCAACTCCATGAATTCGTGCCATTCGCCCATGTTGACCGCAACCACCATGACGATCGCCGACAGCGTGGCGAGCGGCACGTACGAAGCCAGCGGGGCGGCGATCAGCACGATGCCGAGCAGCACGACGGCGTGGATGATGCCGGCGATCGGTGTGCGCCCTCCGCTCTTGACGTTGGTGGAGGTGCGGGCGATGGCGCCGGTCGCCGCGAAGCCGCCGAACAATGGGGCGGCGATGTTGGCCAGACCTTGCGCGATCAGCTCCTGGTTGGGGTCGTGGCGGTCGTCGATCTGGCTGTCGGCGACGCGCGCCGAGAGTAGCGATTCGATGGCGCCGAGCAGGGCGATGGTGATGGCCGGCGAGATCAGCTTGCCGAAGTCGTGCACCGACAGGCTGGGCAGGCCGAAATTCGGCAGTTCCTGCGGAATGCCGTTGAAGCGGCTGCCGATGGTTTCGACCGGCAGGTCGAAGACGAAGGCAACGAGGGTGCCGACGATCAGCACCACGAGCGGGCCGGGCGCCCGGCGCAGCAGGGCGAAGCGCTGCGCCAGCCGGTTGTAGGAGAGCAGGAAGAAAAAGCAGGCGGTGGCCAGTGCCAGCGTCGGCAGGTCGACAGTATGGGCGTTAGCGGCCAGCGTCTTGATGCGGGCAAAGAATTCGGCCGGCAGGTTGTCGATCTGCAGCCCGAAGAAATCCTTGAGCTGGGCGAGGAAGATGACGACGGCGATGCCGTTGGTGAAGCCGATGACGACGGTGACCGGAATGAAGCGGATCAGTTGTCCCATGCGGGCGATGCCCATGGCCAGCAGAAAGATGCCCGCCAGCATGGTGGCGCCCATCAGGTTGGCGAAGCCGTGCATGGCGACGATGCCATAGATGATCGGGATGAAGGCGCCGGTCGGGCCACCGATCTGCACGCGCGAGCCGCCGAATAGCGAGGTGATGAGGCCGGCGACGATGGCGGTCCAGATGCCCGCTGCGGGCGAAACGCCGGAGGCGATGGCGAAGGCCATGGCCAGCGGCAGGGCGAGGACGCCGACAGTGATGCCCGAAGCGAGATCCTTGCCGAACTGTGCGCGGTTGTAGGTGGGCAGGCAGTCCAGCAGCTTGGGATGGAAGGCGATCTTCATGGCGCACGCTCGGAGGATAAGCGTAGGATTATATGTGTCTTAGATTATTCGTCAATGTTAATCATATGTTAATATGATTTCATCGCGAATGCAGGGAGTTTCAGCCATGGAAAAGCGGACCGCGCGTCTGACGATCCTGATCGATCCGGACAAGAAACAGATATTTGAGGAAATCTGCATAGCCAACGACCTCACCCCGTCACAGGTGGTGCGCAGGCTGGTGCGTCAGTACATCATCGACAATGCCGGCGGGCGTGAGCTGCCGGAATGGCTCAAGCTGGCCGCCAAGGGCGGCGACTAGGGCTGTTGCCCTTTGTCGTCGGGTTTTGGCCGGACCTTGTCCGGGTGATGGACGGCAATGTAGGCATCGTACTTGGCCTGCATTTCCGGCGCCTGCTTGGCAATTTCGCGCAGGATGCGCGACACCGACCAGATCATTATCACGATGCCGCCGAGCGTGCAGGCGACGGCTTCCGCGGTCGACGACGGGAAGTTGGTCAAAATGGCGCCCTTGCCGGCGGCGAACCAGCTGGCGCCGATGCCGACACAGGTGAGGCCGAACACGTCGATCATGGCGTAGCCGAAGATGCGGCCGGTCAGGCGGGGGCGGGGGGCGCGGGTCGTGGAGAACATGGGCGGGCCTTATAATGATCGGTCCCTATTTTGCCCGAACACCTGCCGCCATGATGCGCTCCCTTCTGGTTTTTCTCGCTGCCTGCGCTTGCCTGCTGTCGCCATACACACGCGCTGCCGATACGCTGCCGCTGGTCGAAATCTACATGCCCTCGCCTTGTCTGGCGTGTATCGACTGGGGCAGTTACCTGGCCGACCGCGGCTTCCGCGTCGTTTACAAGGAAACGGCGGACATGGCGGCGGTCAAGAAACGGCTGAAGGTGCCGGCCGCTGTCGAATCGGTCCATACGGCGGTGGTCGGGGGCTATTTCGTTGAAGGCCACGCCTATGCCGAAGATATACACGAACTGCTGCGCGACAAGCCGAAGGCGCGCGGCATCGCCGTGCCCGGCTTGCCGCGCGGGGCGCCGGGCCGGGAGTTGTCGAATCCGACCTGCGAAACGGCGTGCACCATGCTCGACAACACCAGCGGCGAGCGCGAGGTGCGGCGCGAACTGTTCAATACTCTGCTGGTCAAGCCAGACGGTTCGACCAGTATCTGGGCCCGCCACTGAGCCACGGCTTCGCGCCGGTCAACCGGTGCTGCCCAGCAATTCCTTGAACTGGAGGCGTGCCCAGTCGAGATCGGCATCGCCGGCCTGCGGGTCATACTGTTGACGGACGGTCTGCTGGATCACCCCGTCGCCGCGAAAGCGGTAAACGGTTTCGATGCGCGTCATTTCCTTCGGTTCGGGCCGGTTGATGACGTAGCAGGTACTGTCCGGCAGCAACTGTTCCGCTGTCGTGCCCGCCGCCCGGGCGGCAATTTGCGTGGCGGCGATGCGCCCGAGGCGCGCCGCCAACTGGCCGGTCTTCGGGTATTGACCGAACAGCGGCGAAACCTTGTCGAGAACGTCGCCGACCAGAAAGATGCGCTCGTCGCTTGCGGCCTGCAGCGTGACCGGATCGGCGGCCGCCCAGCCGCTGGGCTTGCCGTCCGCCGTCTTGCCGATCAGTCCGCTGTCCCAGGCGAGGTCGGCGGCCTGTTGCGGCGGCATCAGGATGGCGTCGGCGAAGTCGATGGTGTCGAAATCGGTGACGATGCGTCGCTTGAAAGGATCGACCGACTTGACCGCAGCCTGCGGCAGGTAGGTGATCTGGTCGCGATAGCTGTCGCGGAAAATGCGGTCGAAGCTGAGCGCCGGCAGATTGGGGTCGAGGACGATAAGGCGCCCTTTGATGTTGCGCGTCTTCAGCCACCAGGCGATCAGCCCGGCCCGTTCGTAGGGCGCCGGCGGGCAGCGGTAGGGCATTGGCGGGATGGTCATGACCAGTTCGCCGCCGCGGAAGGCCTCCAGCTTGGCCTTCAGCGCCAGATGGTCGCGGCCGGCTGGGAAGGCCGATGGAAAGTGTTGGCGGGTATAGGCGGCGCTGTCGCGGTCGACCCCGTACCAGGCCGAAAAATCCTCGCGGATGCCGGGTGCCAGTACCAGCCAGTCGTAGGCGAACCTACCGGCGGAAGTCACGACTTCGCGTGACGAACGGTCGATGCCCTTGACTTCCGCGGCGACGAAGCGGTAGCCGAAGCGCTGCGCTGCCTGCCGGTAGTCGTGCTTGAGCCATTCGCTTCGAGCGAGGCCGACCAGCCAGCGGTTGGACAGCGGTTGCGACCAGAATTCGGGCTGGCGGTCGATCAGGACGACGTCGAGTTGCGGCGCCATCTCGCGCAGGTGGCGCGCCGTAGCCAGCCCGCCCCAGCCGCCGCCGACCACGACGACGCGGCCTCCTGCCCCGCTAGCCCGTGCCAGGGATAGCGTCGTGCAGAGGCCGAGGGTGGTGGCGAGGAAGGTTCTGCGTTTCATCCGAAGAAAATGTGAATTCAGGCTAAAAAACGGTTGACAAACGGTATTCCGGGGTTGGTTTTACTCACAGAGATTTCGCTTGACAAAACCGTATGCCGGAATTCCTCGCGAATCTTGCCAGAGATTGTGTTCTATGGCGTAAAAATCAATTAAATCAATAGCTTGTTTACTTGCTCAAGATTCGTGCAGGGTAAGAAAAAGCCTTGTGCCACGGTGACTTAGTGATGAGCTGAAGGATTCATTCACAGACTTATCCACAGATTTTGTGGATAGTTCGGAAACCTTGCGGCACGGTGCAGGATTGGGTGGAGAAGTTAAAGTAAAACCTTAGCTTTGGGTGCGGGTTTTGTTGCGACGCAATAAAAAATGGCCTGTCGAGCAGGCCATTTCTTTTTCCACGACTACTTGACACGCATCCCGGGTTGGGCGCCCGCATCCGGCGCCAGCAGGAAGATTCCCGGTGTCTTGCCGTCGGTGTCGGAGGCCGCCAGCACCATGCCTTCCGAGAGGCCGAACTTCATCTTGCGCGGCGCCAGGTTGGCGACCATCACCGTCAGGCGGCCGACCAGTTGCGCCGGGTCGTAGGCGGCCTTGATGCCGGCGAAGACGTTGCGCGTCTTTTCCTCGCCGACATCAAGCGTCAGGCGCACCAGCTTGTCGGCGCCTTCAACGTGTTCGGCATTGGCGATGCGGGCGATGCGCAGGTCGACCTTCATGAAATCGTCGATGGTGCATAGATTGCCGGCCACTTCGGGCTTGATCTCCTTCTGCTGGTGCTCGGCGTGGCGCTGCGGCGACTGCGCTTCCGGCGCCGGGGCCAGCGATTCCCGGTTGGCCTCGACCAGCTTCTCGATCAGCTTGGGATCGACGCGCGTCATCAGGTGCTCGTAGGCGTTGATGGCGTGGCCGGCGGCGAGCAGGCTCTGGCTATCGCTCCACGCCAGCGGCGCGATGTTCATGAATTTCTCGACCTTGCCGGCGACGACCGGCAGGATCGGCTTCAGCAGCACCGTCAACAGGCGGAACAGGTTCAGCGCGTTCGAGCAGGCGGCGTGCAATTCGACCTCCCTGCCTTCCTGCTTGGCCAGTTCCCACGGCTTGACGCTATCGACGTACTGGTTGGCGGCATCGGTGAGCAGCATGATTTCACGCATGGCCTTGGCGAATTCGCGTGCTTCGTAGAGTTCGGCGATGCGCCCGGCGGCGTCCTGGATGGCCTTGAGCACCGGCAGGTTTTCGTCGGCCGGGGCGAGTTGGCCGTTGAAGCGCTTGGCAATGAAGCCGGCCGAGCGGCTGGCGATATTGACGTACTTGCCGACGAGGTCGGAATTGACGCGGGCGACGAAATCGTCGAGGTTGAGGTCGATGTCTTCCATGCTCGCCGACAGCTTGGCGGCGTAGTAGTAGCGCAGCCATTCCGGGTTGAGGCCGGTGTTCAGGAAACTTTCGGCGGTGATGAAGGTGCCGCGCGATTTCGACATTTTGGCGCCGTCGACCGTGAGGAAGCCGTGCGCGAAGATTTTTGTCGGCGTCCGGTAGCCGGCATGGGCCAGTTCGGCCGGCCAGAACAGCGCGTGGAAGTAGAGGATGTCCTTGCCGATGAAGTGGTAGAGCTCGGTCTGCGCGTCGGCCTTCCAGAACTCGTTGAAATCCAGTCCCTGCTTGGCGCACAGGTTCTTGAACGAACCCATGTAGCCGATCGGCGCGTCGAGCCAGACGTAGAAATACTTGCCCGGGGCGTCGGGGATCTCGAAGCCGAAATAGGGGGCGTCGCGCGAAATGTCCCAGTCGGTCAGCTTGTTTTCGCCCTGCGCGCCCAGCCATTCCTGCATCTTGTTGGCGGCTTCCGGCTGCAGGACGCCGTTGTCGCGGCTGGTGTACTGGCGCAGGAAGGTTTCGCAGCGCGGGTCGGATAGCTTGAAGAAGTAGTGCTCGGAGCTGCGCAGTTCCGGCTTGGCGCCGGAGACGGCCGAATACGGGTTGATCAGGTCGGTCGGTGCGTAGGCGGCGCCGCAGACTTCGCAGTTGTCGCCGTACTGGTCCTTGGCGTTGCACTTCGGGCATTCGCCCTTGATGAAGCGGTCGGGCAGGAACAGTTGCTTGACCGGGTCGAAATACTGCTCGATGGTGCGCGTTTCGATCAGTCCGGCGGCACGCAGCTTCAGGTAGATGTCGTTGGCGCAGTCACGGGTTTCTTGCGAATGCGTCGTGTGATAGTTGTCGAAAGCGACGAGGAAGCCGGAAAAATCGCGGGTGTGCTCGCCATGCACGCGGGCGATCAGCTGTTCCGGCGTGATGCCTTCCTTTTCGGCACGCAGCATGATCGGCGTGCCGTGCGTGTCGTCGGCGCAGACGTACCAGCACTCGTTGCCCGCCATCTTCTGGAAGCGCACCCAGATGTCGGTCTGGATATATTCGACCAGGTGACCAAGGTGGATAGCGCCGTTGGCATAAGGCAGGGCGGAAGTGACGAGAATCTTGCGCGGCATGGTGTGGCCAAATCAAAAATAAAGCGCGATTTTACCGCGAGCCCAGCGATAATCGGGGTTTGCGGTATACTGTACAAAATCGCTCGGGTATTTCCCGGCAGTCCACCCCAAACCGGAGTTTCCATGAGTCTTACAGAACAACAGATCAAGACCGCCCTCGCTGCTGCGGTCGACCCCAATACAGGCAAGGATTTCGTCGCCGGCAGGGCGGTGAAGAACATCAGGATCGACGGCGACGACGTCTCCTTCGACGTCGAGCTCGGCTACCCGGCCAAGACCCAGATCGATCCCATCCGCAAGCAGGTGATCGCTGCGGTGCGTGCGTTGCCGGGTGTCGGTAATGTCTCGGCCAACGTCTTCAGCAAGATCGTCGCCCACTCGGTGCAGCTGGGCGTCAAGCTGTTGCCGGGGGTCAAGAACATCATCGCCGTCGCCTCCGGCAAGGGTGGTGTCGGCAAGAGCACGACTGCAGTAAATCTGGCCTTGGCGCTGGTCCAGGAAGGCGCCAGCGTCGGCATCCTCGACGCCGACATCTACGGTCCGTCGCAGCCGCAGATGCTCGGCCTCGCCGGCCAGCAGCCGGAATCGAAGGATGGCCAGAGCATGGAGCCGCTCGAAGCCTATGGCCTGCAGGCGATGTCGATCGGCTTCATGGTCGATGTCGAAACGCCGATGGTCTGGCGCGGCCCGATGGTCGCCCAGGCGCTCGACCAGTTGCTCGCCCAGACCAACTGGCGCGAGATCGATTATCTGATCGTCGACATGCCGCCGGGTACCGGCGACATCCAGCTCTCCCTGACCCAGAAGGTGCCGGTGACTGGCGCCGTGATCGTCACTACGCCGCAGGACATCGCGTTGATCGACGCGCGCAAGGGCCTGAAGATGTTCGAGAAGGTGAATGTCCCGATTCTCGGCATCGTCGAGAACATGAGCATCCACATCTGCTCGAAATGCGGCCACGAGGAGCACATCTTCGGCAGCGGTGGCGGCGAGAAGATGTGCGCCGATTACGGTGTCGAATTCCTCGGCAGCCTGCCGCTGGAACTGGCGATCCGCGAAATGGCCGACAGCGGCAAGCCGACCGTCGTCGGTGCGCCGGATTCGCGCACCGCCGAGATCTATCGCGGCATCGCCCGGCGCATCGCAGTCAAGATCGCCGAGAAGGCCAAGGACATGACCTCGAAATTCCCAAATATCGTGGTCCAGAACACCTAATTTTTTGCCAAATCCCCACACAAAGGCGGGTAAAATCCCGCCTTTGCTTTTTGCAGCGCGGATGATAAAAAATGGCCATCAAATCAGATAAATGGATACGCCGCATGGCGGCCGAGCACGGCATGATCGAGCCGTTCGAACCGGAGCTCGTGCGCGAGGCCAACGGCGAGAAGATCGTCTCCTATGGCACCTCCAGCTACGGCTACGACATCCGCTGCGCGCGCGAATTCAAGGTATTCACCAACATCAATTCAACCGTCGTCGATCCGAAGAATTTCGATCCGAAGTCCTTCGTCGAGATCGAATCCGATGTCTGCATCATTCCGCCGAACTCCTTCGCGCTGGCGCGGACGATGGAATATTTCCGCATTCCGCGCTCGGTGCTGACCGTCTGCCTCGGCAAATCGACCTATGCCCGTTGCGGCATCATCGTCAATGTGACGCCGTTCGAGCCGGAATGGGAAGGCTATGTGACGCTGGAGTTCTCCAACACGACGCCGCTGCCGGCCAAGATCTACGCCGGTGAAGGCTGCGCCCAGGTGCTGTTCTTCGAGTCCGACGAAATCTGTGAAACCTCGTACAAGGATCGTGGCGGCAAATACCAGGGGCAGGTCGGCGTGACGCTACCGAAAATCTGACGCCAGGCTGTAACGAAACCGTCTTATTCTGTGACCCGCTGCGGCGGGTCGCCGCTTTTCAAGGATTCACCATGCGTTTCCACTTTCCCGTCATCATCATCGACGAAGACTTCCGTTCGGAGAACACTTCCGGCCTCGGCATTCGCGCCCTGGCCGATGCGCTGGAAAAGGAAGGGCTGGAAGTGCTGGGCGTCACCAGTTACGGCGACCTGACCTCGTTCGCGCAGCAGCAGTCGCGCGCCAGCGCCTTTATCCTGTCGATCGACGACGAGGAACTGGCGCTGGAACCCGAGGAAACGCTGGCCGAACTGCGCGCCTTCGTTACCGAGATTCGCAACCGCAACCTGGAAATCCCCATCTTCCTGCACGGCGAGACGCGCACCTCGCGCCATATCCCGAATGACGTGCTGCGCGAACTGCACGGCTTCATCCACATGTTCGAGGATACGCCCGAGTTCATCGCCCGTAACGTCAAGCGCGAAGCCAAGGCTTATTTGCAATCCCTGCCGCCACCCTTCTTCCGGGCGCTGACCCACTACGCTGCCGACGGTTCCTACTCCTGGCACTGTCCCGGCCATTCCGGCGGCGTCGCCTTCCTGAAATCGCCCGTCGGCCAGATGTTCCACCAGTTCTTCGGCGAGAACATGCTGCGCGCCGACGTCTGCAATGCCGTCGAGGAACTCGGTCAGTTGCTCGATCACACCGGACCGGTTGCCGCCTCGGAGCGCAATGCGGCGCGCATCTTCAACGCCGACCACCTGTATTTCGTCACCAACGGCACGTCCACATCGAACAAGATCGTCTGGCACTCGACCGTGGCGCCGGGCGACATCGTCGTCGTCGACCGCAACTGCCACAAGTCGGTACTGCACTCGATCATGATGACCGGCGCCATTCCGGTCTTCCTGATGCCGACGCGCAATAATTTCGGCATCATCGGGCCGATTCCAAAATCGGAATTCCTCTGGGAAAACATCCAGAAGAAGATCGCCGCCAACCCGTTCATTACCGACAAGACTGCCAAGCCGCGCGTGCTGACCATCACGCAATCGACCTATGACGGCATCCTCTACAACGTCGAGGACATCAAGGAGGAACTGGACGGCAAGATCGACACCCTGCATTTCGACGAAGCCTGGTTGCCGCATGCCGCCTTCCACGATTTCTACGGTGATTACCATGCCATCGGCGCCGACCGCCCGCGCTGCAAGGAGTCGATGATCTTCTCGACGCAATCGACCCACAAGCTGCTGGCCGGCCTCAGTCAGGCGTCGCAGATTCTGGTGCAGGATTGCGAAAACCGTAAGCTCGACCGCGACATCTTCAACGAGGCTTACCTGATGCATACCTCGACTTCGCCGCAGTATTCGATCATCGCCTCCTGCGACGTCGCCGCGGCGATGATGGAGGCGCCGGGCGGTACGGCGCTGGTCGAGGAATCGATCACCGAGGCCCTCGACTTTCGCCGCGCCATGCGCAAGGTCGACGAAGAGTGGGGCGTCGACTGGTGGTTCAAGGTATGGGGGCCGGACGACCTGTCCGAAGAAGGCATCGAGGAACGCGAAGCGTGGATGCTCAAGCCGGGCGAGCGCTGGCACGGCTTCAACAACTTGGCCGATGGCTTCAACATGCTCGACCCGATCAAGGCTACCATCATCACCCCCGGCCTCGACGTCGATGGCGACTTCGCCGACGAGTTCGGCATCCCGGCCGCCATCGTCACCAAATATTTGGCCGAACACGGCGTCATCGTCGAGAAGTGCGGCCTCTACAGCTTCTTCATCATGTTCACCATCGGCATCACCAAGGGCCGCTGGAATACGCTGGTCACCGCCCTGCAGCAGTTCAAGGACGACTACGACAAGAACCAGCCGTTGTGGCGCGTGCTGCCCGAGTTCGTGCAGAAGAACCCGCGCTACGAGCGCGTCGGCCTGCGCGATCTATGCACGCAGATCCACAGCGTATACAAGCAGAACGACGTCGCCCGCCTGACCACCGAGATGTACCTGTCGGACATGGTGCCGGCCATGCGCCCGGCGGATGCCTTCGCCAAGATGGCCCACCGCGAGATCGAACGCGTGCCGGTCGACGCGCTGGAAGGCCGCGTGACCGCCGTCCTGCTGACCCCCTACCCGCCGGGTATTCCGCTACTGATTCCGGGCGAGCGATTCAACAAGACGATCTGCAGCTACCTGAAATTCGCCCGCGAATTCAATGCCGCGTTCCCCGGTTTCGAGACCGACGTCCATGGCCTGGTCAAGGGTGCTGACGGCAGCTACTACGTCGACTGCGTGCGCTGATCGCCGTTTTCGGATTCTGGCATTTTTTTCGAGTCGACCGCGACGATCATGCCAGGGCGCTCGCCGTCCCGGGGTATCGGGTCCGTCGATTCGAGCCTGACACCTTCGATTCTCCTTTTGCTATGCTCTTGAAAAACCTTCTGCTGGCCGAATTGCTTGCGTCCGGAAGGGAATGAAGAAAAGGCTGCCCCATCGACTTCCTCGCGAAAATTTCCGGCGGACCACACGCTGACAAATGCTGGCACGGCTTCCTGCTCAGCGTGGGCGCCTATCTGGTTGGCTCGCTGCTGCTGTGCCTTGGCCATGCCGCCGGGCTGATCGGCCTGCGTGGCCTGCTCGCTAGCGTCGCGCTGATCGTCGTCGTGAACCTGGCACTGCTTGCCGCGTTCAAGCTGAAATTCAACCAGCGCTTCGCCGACCCCGCCCTGACGCTCGCACAGACGCTGGCGGCGATCGCGGTGATCATGTTCGTCGCCTATTACTTCGAGCGCGACCGCAGCCTGGTGCTGGCCTGGTGCCTGGTCGTGATGCTGTTCGGCGTATTCCGTTTCAAGCCCCGTGATTTCGGCACCACTACGCTGTTCATGCTGGCCGGGTACGCACTGGTCATCAATCTGCTGATGAGTTTCAAGCCCGACAAGGTCGATGTGTTCATCGAATGGTATCAGTGGGCGTGGCTGGCGCTGCTGTTGCCGCCATTCGCGTGGATCGGGGCGCGCATCGGCGTGATGCGGTCGCGCATCATGCGAGCCAATGCGGAACTGGTCAATGCGCTGGGAACCATTCAGGACATGGCGACGCACGATTCACTGACCGGCCTGCACAACCGCGCCTCGATGACCGACGCGCTCGAGCATGCAGTCAGCAAGGCGCGGCGCGCCGGCGAGAGCCTGGCCATTCTTTTCATCGACCTCGACGGTTTCAAGTCGGTCAACGACACCCTCGGCCATGCGACCGGGGACCAACTGTTGCGCGAAATCGCCCAGCGCCTTCGCGCGAAGGTCCGCCAAAGCGACCTGGTGGCACGGCTCGGTGGCGACGAGTTCGTGGTGATGGTCGAGACCATTTCCGACCGACACGGTCTGCAACTGCTGGCTTCAAAGATACTCGCCGCGGTCGGTGAACCGATGCAGCTTCAGGGCCACGAGGTCACGGTGACGGCCAGCATCGGCGTCGCGGTGTTCCCCGATGACGGAAACGATGTGTCTACACTGCTTGCCAATGCCGACATGGCGATGTATCGCGCCAAAGCGCTCGGCCACAACCGCGCCACCGAATATTCTGCCGACCTCGGCGAGAGCGTCGTCGAGCGTTTCGAAATCGAGAAGGGTCTGCGCGAAGGCCTACGCAACAACGAGTTCCACCTCTACTATCAACCGAAAATCGAGTTCAGTTCCGGGAAACTGCTGGGCGTCGAGGCGCTGATCCGCTGGCACCATCCGACGCTGGGTGTGCTGGGCCCTGACCGCTTCATCCACGTTGCGGAGTCCAGCAACTTCATCAATTCGCTCGGCAAGTGGGTCATCGAACAGGCGTGCCGCCAGGCACTGGCCTGGCAACGTGCAGGCCTGCCGCACTTTTCCATCGCCGTGAACCTCTCCACCAGTCAATTGACCGACCCGTCGCTGGCGGAGCACGTTGCCGGGGTCTTGCGGGCCAGCGGCGTCGATCCCGCCATGCTCGAATTCGAAATCACCGAGACGGCGGTGATGAATAACATGGCCGAAGCCACCACCCTGCTCGAGTCCCTGCGCGCCCTCGGCGTTCGCATCGCCATCGATGATTTCGGTACCGGCTATTCCCCCCTCGCCTACCTGAAGGCGTTGCCGGTAGATGTTCTCAAGGTCGACCGCGCTTTCGTGAAACATCTCCCGCACAACCGCGACGACCTTGCCATCACGCGCGCCCTCATTGCCATGGCGCACGGCCTGTCGATGACGGTTGTCGCCGAAGGCGTGGAAGCGCAGTGCCAGTTCGATTCACTGCGCGACGAGGGTTGCGACGAGTTTCAGGGTTTCTATTGTCGCCCGGCGATGGAGAGCCATGATCTCGAAGCCCTGCTGCGCCGCCATGGGTTGGTGATTCCGGCGCAGACGTAAAGCGCCTCGGTTTTTGCCACTTTTTGGCGGTCGACCGCAACAGGCGCCGGAAGCGGAGTGTCAGCCGTCCTTCAGTCGTTGAAACCCCACATCGGAGAAATTACAAATGCCCGGCGCCGCCATTTTGACTCCTGAGGTTACCCACGTTTCAAAACACGGGTTCTGGCTGCTGCTGACTGACGAAGAGTTGCTGCTTCCGTTTGAGCAATTCCCGTGGTTTCGCCGGGCCACCATAGAGCAACTAACCCATGTCGAATGGCCGACGCCGGAGCACCTGTACTGGCCGGAACTGGATATTGACCTTTCACTTGAGTCGATCCGTCGACCGGATACGTTTCCTCTGGTTTCAATAGACTAAAGAAAGATAAATCAAGAGATTATCCGAGCCTGACCCCTTTGATTGATGCTTTGATTTACGCAGCCTGGAAGCGGAGGACCAACCGCGCGATCGCGCATGACGCAGCAATTCTTTGCGCTTTCAGGGACAATGGCCTTGGATGTCCTGGTTGCGGACAACCAGGCTGGATTCACGTGTCCAGAAGAAGGGGTGCCCACTTGGAAGACAATCTCTCGCTACGAAACAGGGCTACGCATGATCCTGACCCGACGCAGGCGCGGCAGGTCATTACGGCGCTTGGCCTCGCTGCGGATCAGGCGATGACACGAAAACTTCGCTCCGTCCTGACGGCTGATTTCGTGGCAACGCGGGTCGATGCCTGCCTTGCCAGACTGGCACACCTTCCTGACTTTTCGCCCGCCGGCCAGAATCACTTTGGCGAAGCATTCCGGCAGAGTTGGATAGACTATCTGAACAGTTTTGGCCTGGATTTTGATACCCCCGCCTATTTTGCCGGGCGCAGGAATTTTCCCGCCGCCTGCGCCCACGCCGGTATTCCTCTTGCTGTGTGGCATCTGCAACACAGCCTGATGCTTCAGTCCATCGTCGAATGTCTGGCGACCAGCGAACAATCCGCAGACGACATTCGATTGCTGACCGTTCATGCCATGAAGCTCGGTGAGCTCGATACCTATCTGGCAACCGCAAGCCACAGTGAAGCTAGGATCGATGCGCTACAAAAAGCCCTGGCCGAAGCTGAGGAGAAAGTATCGCGCTTGCACCATAAGACTTCGACCGATCAACTTACTGGTTTGACAAGCTTCAGCAGCCTGATGGAGCAATTGGAGCAACAGGTCAGGAAAGCCGAAGAGCGGAGGCAGCCGTTATGCGTCTTGATGGCCGATTTGGATTATTTCAAGAATGTAAACGACACCTACGGCCACCTGGTCGGCGATATGGTGTTGCGGCATACGGCGAAGAGAATCCGGGCAGCGGTGCGCGATTTCGATATCGCGGGACGCTTTGGTGGAGAAGAGTTTACCGTCATTTTGAAAAATACCGATATCAGTCTGGCTCAAGTCGTTGCTGAGCGTATCCGCGACGAAATCGGCAGCACGCCCATGCATGTCAAGGGCGCGAACATTAGCATCACCATCAGCTTGGGCGGAGCAATGATGAGGCAGGGCGAAACCAAGGAAGCCTTGCTCGGTCGCGCCGATACTGCCTTGTACGAAGCGAAGCAAGCCGGACGGAATCGAGTGATATTCGCCGCAACGTAGATGCCTGCCAACCCGCTCCAGATCGGGCAGTCAGTCCGCCGGTGAAGAGCGATCGGGTTAAAGGATCGGCTAAAGGGGCCAGTCGGCTAAAGGGGCAGGGTCACATTTTCGTGCCCAAGCGGCCCGGCGGCGAAGTGCCATTGGGGTCCGAGTAATTTGATTCCCCATTTTCAGTCTGAGTAACTCGGACTGAGGGTTGAATGGCGATAAATCAGGGTTGCTGCGGTCGACAGGGAAATGGGTAAGAAATAGCAATTACTATTGCCTACGCAGCCCGATGTTTCTGGACGTATTCCTGCAAGGCGTCGTTCATGCGTGTCTGCCAGCCATCGCCGGTCGACTTGAAGTACTCGACTACCTCGGCGCTGTAGCGAACGGTTACCGCAACTTTCGTCGGGAGTTTCTGCGGCCCGCGCTGGCCGGGAAGACGGAGCTTGCCCTTGGCCCAATAGGCTTCCACTGCCGCTGCATCGTTCGGATCGTATGGGCAGGCGGCGTCCTGCAGCTTTTCCGGGGCTGCCGCTATCGCGGCGGCGATCTGTTCCTTGCTAAAGGCCGATGGATTTGAAGTAGGCGCGCGTTTCATGTTTGTCACCGTAACGACAGGAAATCAATCGAGCGCCATTGTCGCGCTCGGTCCAAACCAGAAAGACGACGCGGTCGTAAAACCAGGCAAGGCTTTGCAGCCGTTGTTCTCCATACTGTTCGCGCTCGTCTTCCACTGTGACCATCGGGGCATCGAATAGGCAATCAAGTCGCGCAAAGTCAATTCCGTGAGCCTTGAGGTTTGCCTTGCGCTTGCCTTCGTCCCAAGTGATCATTTGCTTATTGTAGTTACGTAAAGCTGCTGATGTCCAGTCATTTCTTGTGGCGGCGCCAAGTGACGAAGGTGAAGCTTTTCCCCTCGGTTTTTGCCGTTTTTTCCCAGTCGACCGCAGCAATCTCCGGAAACCACGCATCGCCTTCGGGTTCGAGGCCGACTTCGGTGATCTCCAGTCGGTCGGCGACGGCCATTGCCTGCGTGTAAATCTGCTCGCCGCCAATGATGAAGACGCTTGTTGCGGTCGACGCCAGTTTCAGGGCGTTTTCCAGCGAGTCGGCGACTTCGGCGCCGGGTGCTGCGTAATCCGCCTGGCGGGTGATGACGATGTTGCGCCGGCCGGGCAGCGGGCGGAAACGCGGCGGCAGGGATTCCCAGGTCTTGCGGCCCATGATGACGGTGTGGCCGGCGGTCAGTGTCTTGAAGCGGGCCATGTCTTCCGGGATTTTCCAGATCAGTTGGTTGTCGCGGCCGATCACGCGGTTTTTGGCGACGGCGGCGATGATGACGATTTCGGGCATGTTCGGCTCAGTGGCGGGCGGCGATGGCATCGCGGTAGAGGGTGACGTAGTCGTGCGCGGCATGTTCCCAGGAAAAATCCCGGCGCATGCCGTTCTGCTGGATGCGCTGCCACAGCTTGCGGTCGTGCCAGCAGCGGGTGGCGCGTTCGAGCGCCAGCCACAGCGCGTGTGGTGTGGCTTCGGCGATGACGAAGCCGTTGGCGGTCTTGTCGGCCAGTGTCGCTTCCGAAACGTCGATCACGGTATCGGCGAGGCCGCCCGTGGCGCGGACGATGGGCGGCGTGCCGTAGCGCAGGCTGTACATCTGGTTGAGGCCACAGGGCTCGAAGCGCGAGGGCATCAGGAAGCAGTCGGCGCCGGCCTCGATGCGGTGGGCGAGCGCTTCGTCGAAGCCGAGCCTGACGGCGATCTGTCCGGGAAAACGGGTGGCCAGGTCGCGGAAGCCGGCTTCCATGAGCTTGTCGCCGCTGCCGAGTATGGCCAGTTGCGCCGGCAGCTTGGTGATGCCCTCACCTAACGTCAGGACGAGATCGAGCCCCTTTTGTTCGGTGAGCCGGCTGATGATGCCGAACAGCGGGCGGTCGGCCGCAAGGTCCAGCCCCATTTCCTGTTGCAGTGCGCGCTTGTTCTCGCGCTTGGCCGCCAGCCGGTTGGCCGCGTAAGGCACCGCCAGCGCCGGGTCGGCCGCCGGGTTCCACAGGGTGCTGTCTACGCCGTTCAGAATGCCGCGCAACGCGCCCGCCCGATGGCGCAACAGTGGGGCGAGGCCGTAGCCGAAGGCTTCGTCCTGGATCTCTTGGGCATAGGTCGGGCTGACCGTCGAGATTAACGTCGCCAGTTGCAGGCCGGCCTTGAGGAAGGAAAGCTGGCCGTGGTATTCGACGCCGTCGAAGCGCCAGGCGTGTTCCGGCAGGCCAAGTGCTGTCAGGTGATCGGCGGCGAAATTGCCCTGGAAGGCGATGTTGTGCACGGTGACGACGCTGGCGGCGCCGCCTTCGTAGTGCAGCCAGGCCGGGGCGAGCGCGCTCTGCCAGTCGTTGAGGTGCACGACGTCCGGCCGCCAGTCGAGCGGCGAGCCGGGCTGGCCGAGCAGGGCGGCGACCCTTGAGAGCAGGCCGAAGCGGATAGCGTTGTCGGCCTGGTCGTGGCCGTGGGCGTCGAGATACGGGTTGCCCGCGCGGGCGAAAAGTTCCGGGCAGTCGAGCAACAGCAGCGGCAGGCCGGCGGCGAGCAGGCGGGCCGGCGGCAACGCCGGGGCGAGGGCTGGCAATTCGGCGACTGGGCGGGCATCGGGAAATGCCTGAAGCAACGCCGGGTAGGCCGGAATCAGCACGCGCACGTCGTGGCGTGCCCGACGCAGTGCAGCCGGCAGGGCGGCGGCGACGTCGCCGAGGCCGCCGGTCTTGACCCACGGCGCCATTTCGGAAGTGACGAAAAGGATGGAAAGATGGTTCATGGCATTTTCAGGGCGGCGACCAGGCCACGGGTCGAGGTATCGAAGTCCCTGTCGTCGCCGGCGCCTTCGAGCAGCGGGGTCAGCCGGTTGGCCAGTTGCTTGCCGAGCTCGACGCCCCACTGGTCGAAGGAATTCAGGTTCCACAGGACGCCGAGGCAGAACACCTTGTGTTCGTAGAGCGCCAGTAACTGGCCCAGTGTGTAGGGCGTCAGACGCGGCAGGACGAGCGTGGTCGACGGCTGGTTGCCGGGAAATACCTTGTAGGGAACCAGTGCCGGCGGCACGCCGGCCACTTCGCCTTCGGCGCGGGTCTGGCCGAAGGCGAGCGCTGCCGATTGCGCCAGGCAGTTGGCGAGCAGCTTGGCATGATGGCCGGCCAGCGGAAAATCGGCTTCGCGCAGGGCGATGAAGTCGCAGGGAATGGTCTGGCCGCCCTGATGGAACAGCTGGTAGAAGGAATGCTGGCCGTTGGTCCCGGCTTCGCCCCAGAGCACCGGGCTGGTCGCGATCCCGAGCGGATTTCCGTCGCGGTCGGTCTGCTTGCCGTTGCTTTCCATTTCCAGCTGTTGCAGATAGGCGGGCAGCAACGCCAGCGACTGGCTGTAGGGCAGCACGGCATGGGTGCCGGCGCCGAGGAAATCGGTGTTCCACAGGGTCAGAAGGGCGAGCGTCAGCGGCAGGCTCTCGGCGGCAGGGGCGGTGAGGAAATGGTCGTCCATGGCCCGCGCCCCGGCCAGCAACTGTTCGAAATGCCGCCAGCCGACGGCCAGCGCGATCGACAGGCCGATCGCCGACCACAGCGAGAAGCGGCCGCCGACCCAGTCCCAGAATTCGAAGACGTTTTCGGCAGCGATGCCGAATTCCCAAGTGGCGTCCAGATTGGTCGACAGCGCGACGAAGTGGCGGGCCACCGCGTCCGGGTCGCCGGCCGCGGCGACCAGCCAGTCGCGCGCGGTGTGCGCGTTGGTCAGGGTCTCCAGCGTCGTGAAGGTCTTGCTGGCGACGATGAACAGGGTCGTGCGCGGGTTGAGGCGGGCGAGCAGCGGGGCGATGTCGGCACTGTCTACATTGGCGACGAAATGGACGTCGATGTCCGGCTGCTGCCAGGCTGCCAAGGCCTTGGCCGCCATGCGCGGGCCGAGGTCCGAGCCGCCGATGCCGATATTGACGACGTCGCTGATGCGTTCGCCCGAGAAACCCCGCCAGCGGCCACTGTGGATGCTTTCGCAGAAGCGCTGCAGACGCGCCAGCACGGCGCGCACCTCGGGTGGCGCTTTGGTGCCGGCGCGCAGCGCCATGTGGCGGACGGCGCGGTCTTCGGTATGGTTGATCGGATCACCGGCCAGCATGCGCGCCTTCCAGCCGTCGCAGTCGGCGGCTGCGGCAAACTGGCGGAGCAGGGCGAGCGTCTCGGCGCTGACGCGCTGCTTGGAGAAATCGAGCAGCAGGCCGTCGTGGCGCAGTGAGAAATTCGCGAAACGCTCGGGGTCGGCGGCGAACAATTCGCGCAAATGCAGCGGGCGCAGCGCCTCGGCGTGCGCCGTCAGGGCGTGCCAGGCGGGGGAATCGGCAAGGCTCATAACCAGATCATCAGGCCAGGTTCGAATTTGTGGATCAGCGCCGGATGCGACGGGAAAATGCGGATCTGGTAATCCAGCTTGCCGCACAACTCGGGCGTCAGGTCGATGGTGTAGAGCATTTCGCCGTTGCCGGTAAGCCCTTCGCTATTGAGCGGGTAGTGGCGCGCCCGCCGGCTGAAGCTGCCGTTGGGGCCGGGGCGGCCGATCAGCGCCTCGACGGTGACGTCTTCCGGTCTCAGGCCGTTGAGCTGGACGGCGACCTGGACACGCAGAGAGGTACCGAAGGCGAGTCGGCGTTCCGGTGTGTCGAGGCGGTGCAGGCGGACGCCGGGCCAGGCGGCGCGGACCTTCGCCTTCCATTCGGCGACGGCGCGGGCGACGGCAAAATCGTCGCCGGCGAAGCGTCGACCGTGCAAGGCGGCGGGTGCGTAGAGCTTCCGGACGTACTCGGCGACCATGCGGATGACGTTGAAGCGTGGGGCGATGGTAGTGATCGACTGCTTGGACATCGCCACCCATTCCGGCGAATAGCCCATCGGGCCGGTGCGGTAGTAGGTCGGGATGACGTGGTCCTGAAGCAGTTCGTACAGCGTGCGCGCCTCCTCGGCGTCGCGCTGGGCTTCGTCGAGGTGGCCGGGGGCGGGCTTGATCGCCCAGCCGTTGAGCACGTCGCCTTCGTCGTCGTAGCCCTCGCCCCACCAGCCGTCGAGCACTGACAGGTTGAGAGCGCCGTTCATCGCCGCCTTCATGCCCGAGGTGCCGGAGGCTTCGAGCGGGTAGATCGGGTTGTTGAGCCAGACATCGACGCCGGCGACCAGCGAGCGCGACAGGTGCAGGTCGTAGCCTTCGACGAGCAGGATACGGCCCTCGAATTCCGGCCGCTTCGCCATCTCGGCGATCTTGCAGATGATCTCCTGGCCCGGTTGGTCGGCAGGGTGGGCCTTGCCGGCGAAAAGGAAGAGCACCGGGCGACCGGCCTGCGAGATAATTTCGCTGAGCCACGCCGGGTCCTGAAAGATCAACGCGGCGCGCTTGTAGGTGGCGAAGCGGCGGGCGAAGCCGATGGTCAGGACGTTCGGGTTTTCGGGATCGACGAACTTGAGCAGGCGGTCGAGGTGGGCCGGCGAGCCCTGGTTGCGCTGGTGCTGTTCGCGGACACGGTCGTGAACCAGTTGCAGCAACTGCGATTTCAGCTGCTGGCGGATGCTCCAGAAGGTCGGGTCGGGGATGCGTGAAACGCCTTCCCAGGTGCCGGGTTCGGTCTGGCGTTCGCGCCAGCCGGTGCCGAGGTAGCGCTCGAAGGTCTCGAACCACTCGGTGGCGAGGAAGGTCGGCAGATGGACGCCGTTGGTCACGTAGTCCATCGGGTTCTCGTCCGGGTCGATCTGCGGCCACAGGTAGCGGCAGATGTCGGCCGAGACGTCGCCGTGAATACGCGAGACGCCGTTGTGGTGGCGCGAGCCGCGCAGGGCGAGGGCGGTCATGTTGAACTCGCTCTTGCCCGGTTCGGCGCCGAACGCGAGCAACTGTTCGCAGGGCACGCCGAGGCCGTGGCACCAGTGCGAGAAATAGTGGCGCATCATTTCTTCGGAGAAATGGTCGTGGCCTGCCGGTACCGGCGTATGGGTGGTGAACACGACATTCGACGCCACCGCCTCGATGGCCGCCGCGTAAGGCAGGCCTTCGCCGACCAGGCTGCGGATGCGTTCGAGAATGAGGAAGGCGGCATGACCTTCGTTGACGTGCCAGACGGTCGGCTTGAGGCCGAGCGCGGCGAGGGCGCGGACACCGCCGACGCCGAGCAGGATTTCCTGCTCGATACGCGTCGTCTTGTCGCCGCCGTAGAGGCGGTGGGTGATCTCTCGATCGTGCGCCGAGTTCTGCGGCAGCAAGGTGTCGAGCAGGATCAGCCGGACATGGCCGACCCTGACTTCCCATACCTTGGCGAAAACCGTGCGGTTCGGCATGTCGACCGCGACCAGCACCTCCTTCCCGTCCGCCCCGAGCAGCGGCGAAACCGGCAGGTCGTCGAAATCGGAATCGCTGTAGGTGGCGTGTTGCTTGCCGTCGGCATCGAGTGTCTGGTGGAAGTAGCCCTGGTCGTAGAGCAGGCCGACGCCGATGAAGGGCAGGCCCATGTCGCTGGCCGCCTTGCAGTGGTCGCCGGCGAGGATGCCGAGGCCGCCGGAGTAGATCGGCAGGCTTTCGTGGAAACCGAATTCGGCGCAGAAGTAGGCGATCAGGTCGTCGTCCTTGAACGGCCGGCCATGCACGTGCGACATGTTGGGCAGTTCGTGGTAGGTGTCGTAGGCGGAGACGACGCGGTTCAGCGTGCCGAGGAAGACCGGGTTTTCGGCGGTAGCTTCGAGCCGCTTCTGGTCGGCGCGCTTGAGGAAGGCCTTGGGGTTGTGGTTGGTCGCCTTCCACAGGGGTTCGGAGAGCTGCGCGAAGAGCGAGCGCGTCGGCCGGTCCCAGCTGTACCAGAGGTTGTTGGCGAGTTCCTCCAGGCGCTCCAGGCGCGCCGGAATCCGGGGGTTTACTTCGAGTTTGTAGACGGTTCCGGTCATGGTGCGCTCGGTGCGATGGTCAGTTGAAGGCGGATGGTGCAGTCGTCGGCGGGCACGGTCCAGGTGAAGCTCACTTCGGCCGCCTGCATGATTTTCTCAAAGCCGGCCTCGGATTGGGAGACCGTCTGTTGCGGTCGACCGGTAATTTCGGCCGAAATCGAGGATTGCAACCGCACATGGCCGCCGAGAACGCCGTCTTCCAAGGTCAACGCGGCAGCTTCGGCGAGATCGAGCGGCTGGCCGAAGCCGCCGGGAATACTGCCATCGGCCAGCACGTAGCGGCCGAGGAAGCCGTCGCAGCTGGGCATGGCGAGATTGAGCCGGGTCGTTAGGCGGTGTCCGGCGAGCCCGCGGCACTGCCAGGCGACGGTTGCGGTCGACCTTTCCAGGGCATAGGTTTTGACCAGACCGGGACGGGTGAATGCGAGCGCCGACGGGGCTTCCGGCTGGTAGTCGGTAAGCGCAATGCCATCGAGTTCATCGAGCCAGAGGACGCGCGGCAGGGTGTCGGGAACGATATCTTCTGCGGCCACCGGGTGCTTGAAGCGGACGATGTCGTGCGCCGAAGCGATGCCTGCGCCGTTGTGCTCGCTCGGCCCGCTGGCGATCTTGTCGTGATAGTGCTCGTGGTAGCGGCGCAGGGTGTCGCCGAAGTTGTGCGTCAGCGTGTAGCTGCTCAGTTCGTGGACGGCGGCCAGCCCGTCGTCGCGCACGGCAATCTGCAGTTGCGCGGTATGGGCGAGGATTTCGGTTTTGCCGTCGAAATCGAGGTCGACCGCAACCAGTGCCGGGCGCGGCTGCAGGGCATCGAGCTTGGCTTCCAGCGCGACGATGTTGTTCCACACGGCGCGCCGCAGGTGCGGCAGGTAGAGGCCGCCAAACAGGCCGTGCCAGTAGGCGTCGTTGGCCTGGGCGCGGTAGAGGTCGGCGGTCAGCGCCGGCGGCGGCGCCGGCAGCGCGGCGAGGCGGGCCGAGAGGGACTGCATGCGCTTGTGCATCCAGTTGGCTTCCGGGTAGCGGCTCAGGAAGTTGCGCCAGATGCCGCCGCGCAGGAAGGGCCGGTGCTGGTCGGCCCGTCCTGCCGCTTTCTCGCTGGCGAGCAGATTCGAGTAGATGCCCGCCGCCGGCATCGGCAGCGTCCATTCGTTCATCTCGCTGTACGAGGTGGTCGGCAGGTAGACGATGCCGCGCGTGGTGTTTCGCGCGTGGAAGTCGGCGTAGGTGGCGGTACGGATCTTCGGGCTGGCCAGCACGCCTTCGATCAGCGCCTTGAGCCAGCCGCGGTTGTAGACCCAGTCGAAGGTTTCCGGCCAGATGCCGAATTTCTCGATGTCGTCGAAATAGATGGCGGCGGCGTGGCCCTGGTCGGCCAGGCCTTCCAGATAGCCGACGACTTCGTGCGCCGGCGAGAAGGGCAGGCGATAGCGCAGCGCTTCGGAAATCGGGAAGAGGTCAAGGCGCTGGCCGTCTTCCTCGGTGCTGAAGAAGCCGTCGAGTTCGTCGGCCGATTTCCCGGTGCAGAAGAAATGGTAGTCGTCGACCGTTACGTAGCGGATGCCGGTTTCGGCCAGTGCCGGCACCACCGACGATTCCCAGACGCGCTCGGTGAGCCAGGCGCCGTGCGGCTGGACATCAGTCCATGCGGCCAGCTTGTCGTTCAGCGTGCGCAGCTGGCCGATCCGGTCGCGCTGCGGGATGGCGGCGA
>Ga0209310_1000913_pt1 | contig 26194 bp, 24 predicted proteins | sample AD_UKC030_MetaG_FD_184415 | JGI IMG/M metagenome (GOLD analysis project Ga0209310, IMG submission 184415) | Active sludge microbial communities of municipal wastewater-treating anaerobic digesters from USA - AD_UKC030_MetaG (SPAdes) (version 2) | ecosystem: Engineered > Bioreactor > Anaerobic >...
CAGGAGTTGAACTCGAAATCGCCAAGTCTTTCATGCCGACCAGTGTGTTGATGACACTGGATTTGCCCACGTTCGAACGTCCGACAAATGCGATTTGCGGAAAATTTTCTATCGGCAAACCTTCCCCGCCGATTGCCCCCTTCAAAAATTGTGCTGATTTGATTTCCATAATTTAAATTTTAAAAAATAATATTAATAGTTATTAATATTAAAGATTAACTACGTCATTATTATCAAGTTTAAGAGTTCCATCATTATTGAGTTTTGAATTAACAAATTTATATCTTTCAACACTTCCGGAAATCTTCAAGGCAACGCTTTTCCATTTTTCTGCCTCAGTTGCGTCATTATCATTTTCACACATTTCTACCATGGCAAATGCGTAAGCTGAAGATTTACTTCGCGTCTCATCGGTTACATATTTTGCGTTAAATATTTCATTTTCCAATTCGTCTTGACCTATTATTAATCCTTTATTATTTCCATATTCTATAGAACCAAACAGCGGTCTGAAATTAGTTTGCATATCCAATCTATGATCAAAGTTTCGCCTAACTTTTTCGTTATTATCTAATTCCATTTCTTCTTCGACACTACTACCGTAAGCAGTTTTTCTTCGTTCATTACCATCCCTGTCTATTGATTTAGAAATAATATTCGTTTGTTCAGATGATTGCTGAAAAATTTTTCCGCTAGGAAATTTTACTACATAAAGATGGCGCCTAATTTCAGTTTGGAAATTTGACAATTCACCTATACCAACAATATTATCGGCAACCGCTGGTGGTTCAACAATCGTCTCTACATAATCCCAATATTCAGTTATTACTTCTTTTGTTTCTACTTTTGCATCATCTGGTATTGGATCAAAGCCTACATATTCCTCCCCATTTACATAAGTATATTCGTTTTTTTCGGTCCAGTATTTTCCGAGTTGATTATTTTTATTGAAATATTCAGTTAGGCGCTTAGTCAATTGACCTTCTGTTTCTAACTCTTTTGCTAACATTTGTTCATGATCTGCATTTTTTTTAATTTCTTTATCTAAAATATAAGCGTTTTTTGTTTTAACTGTAGATTCAAGTTCAGCTGCCCAATCAAAGTGTGGTTTTAATTCGTAATTCTCAACATATTTATCAAATCTCTGCTTTTCATTGTCCTTCAATTCATCATCTTCCATAGTTGAAATAGACTTACGAATATCCTCGCGTGATACCTCTCGCGAATCAAATAAATATTCATCAACACTTACAGCATTTGATTCACTATCTTGTGATAATTTTTCGAGCTCCTCTCTCGGTATTTGATAAAATCGCCCCTTGCGTTCAAACAAAAGCGGATACCCAAATTGTTCATTTTCCTGCAGGAGCTTATTTAAACATTCTTTTTCAACTGGTTTATCAGTGGTAGCAAACAAAGCTCCTATCCTTGGCTCAGAAACAATAAATTCATTATAGCCACTTTGGGAATATTTTCTTTCTTCTGAGGAAAGCATTTTATTGATACCTTCTACCGTAGCAACTTCTCCCCACCCTTTTCTACTTTTGGGAGATGCGGATCTAGAATTTGCATCATCCGTTGATATTTCCGTGCATTCACCATCTCGAAGAATAACTCCTATTGGCTGACCAGCATCTCTGCACCATGTACTGTCGAAATTGTGTGAATCTGCAAAGACAGAAGTAGAAATCGAAGGACTAAGCCCAGCAAGGGTGTTCAGCTGCTTAAGGGCTTCTTTGGATCTTTTTGAAAATGTATCACCGCTTGACACTTCAATGCCTGAGGTGCCAGTCTTATTGTTTGCATTTGAAAATCCAGTTAAAAAATGGACACATAAAGCTTTTTTGTCTTTAACTATTGAAGAGATAGAGTTAAAAGGCTTCTCCTTTTCTGATCTGCTATCGACACGTTCACTGTTGTTTTTATCGATTATACCTTTCAGTCTCTTCGCTTGATGATATGCGGGAATTGCATAATCATTTTCGTATTTTTCAGCCATTTCAACACTAGGTGTTCCCCTTTTTAATGTCTCAAAAAAATCACCTGCTCTTTTTTCAAAACCTTCAAGAACAACACCCTCTTGAATTTCTTTTCTAGCAAAGTCAATGTCTCTTTCTTGTAACAAAGTATTCTCGTATTTTTCAAGGACTCCTGTTTTTCCAAGCTCGACAAAATCTGATTCATGAAGCTGATATACAGGACCAATGGAACCATCCTTCATATATCCTATTCTATTCCCCTCTAAATCCCCCTGACTATTTTTTCTAATAGCATACCCGCTAATCCTGTCTTCTGCATCTTTAGTTTTAATAATTATCGAACCTTCGAAATTATCATCTTTTGCAATTCCTACAATATTAGCTTTTTCAAAAACTTCTGATTGATCTTTTACAGGAATTTTTTCTTTCGATTCATCTTTATTACTAATTCCCGCAACCAATTTATCTTTTGCTCCATCCGCTTCTTGATCTAATCCTTTCAGTTCTGTTTTATCATTTTCATCAATAGCCAAACCATCTTTTAAAGTTTTTTCAATGTTTACAATTCCTTCTTTCCCCGCGGCCTGAAAATCAGTCACTTCCTTTTGGGATTGAACTGTCATTTGCTCCGCCATTTTCCGTGCTAATTCTTCGGGAGATTCTTTAGTGGCAGAATCTTCTTTACTTCCCAGCGGCGCTTCAATTTCTTTTTCATTTTTTATTGTCTCATGGCTCATTGGTTTTTTAATTTATCCCGCAACTTATCTATTTTCTGCTTATCTAATTTTTCAACAATGCTCGCCAAAATCTCCCGCTGTTCTTTTCTTAAAGAGGCCATTTTTGTTTCAAACTTTTCCCAAGCTTTCTTATATTTTTCTATTATTTCTGAATCTGGCATATTTTTATTTCTTTAGCTCTTACGCTTTTAGCTTTAGTATATCGGTCATCAGGAAAAATATCAATAAAAAAACAACCCTATTTAGTCTGGATTGTTTTTAAGATTTTCAAATAATTAATGTCTGGTTCCGGCGACTCCTGCCAGTCCAAGATTACTGCCACCTCTTTTAAAAAATTGCTGATTAAATTGGGACGTTGTCATAGCCGCACCTGGCTGGCCAAGACGCGGCGGCGCAGACGGCGCACTTGAAGAAAGTCTGCCAGAGGCAGAAGGAAATTGTCCAGCAGGATTACCATTCGGCGTTCTCCTTTTAGCCATAATTTCCTGCATGACTTTATTCATATCAACTTTCGGTTTTGCATCACTAATTTTTCCTGCAATGCTAACATTACCCTTGCTAAATTCTTTCACAATATTTCTGGCCTTAAAATCACTAAGGCCAGATTTTTTAGCAGCTGCCATTAAATCTTCTCTCTTAACAAAGCTCTTTGAGCCAAGTTCTTTCACTAGATTATTAACCACTTCTCTGCCCTTATATGCACCAACACCACCAACTCCTGCTAATTTACCAGACATGGCTTTTCTATTTATCGCTTCACTTCTTTTAATTAAAATACCCATAATTTTTTTATTGCTTTTTAAAAAGAAATTTTGGCTTAAATAAAGAAAAAACGGGGTTTCCACACCCGCCTTCACTTCGTTTCTGCGAGGCATAGCCCGCTTCTATTACACTACTCTTTAATTATAGCACAAAATTTTAATTTTGTCCAACAAAAAACCCCGACCTAAATCGGGGTTTCTGTTGATTCAGCTTAGTAGCTGTTTCTGTTGCCGTAACCGCCTTGTCCGTTGAAATCACGTCTTGGAGGACGAGCTTCCATTGGGCGAGCTTCGTTTACAGTCAAAGTACGTCCTTCGTACTCCTTTTTGTCAAGCAGTTCGATTGCTTTAGATGCTTCTTCATCAGAAGACATTTCAACAAATCCGAAACCTTTTGAACGACCGGTCATTTTATCCATGATGATCGTTGCTGAGGTAACGCTTCCAGCTTGAGCAAACAGGTCTCGTAGTGCATCTTCCGTAGTTGCATATGGAAGTCCACCAACATAGAGCTTTGTTGCCATAGTTTTCGCTTTTTGTGAACTAATTACTTTGTAAGGCGACCTCTTCTCTTAATTTTTGCCACAAAGGCGAAACCAAGTAAGACACTTACAATTAGATTCAGTATACATTATTAGGAGCCAATTGTCAAGTTTACGCTGAAATAGGCAAAAATATTTGTTATTCTCTAATTTTTCTAAATTTTTAATTTTTAAGAAATTAAAATATTAGAATTTGATTAAACTTTGTTGCCACCATGCAAGCAAAGTGTCAGCTATTGAGGAAAAATAAAAGGGGCATGTTGCAAGTTGCAATCATGCTCCTCTCAAAGAAGACCCTGCGTGAATTTATTTGAATCTCATACACGTAAATTGGCAAATGCTGTAATCATTTCCGATAGGCGCCCCATATTCCCATTTTCCGCTCTTAAGCCTAATTTGACATTGAAGAACATTGTCACCATAGGCAGCGCAAACTTGGGCCTGGCTTTGTGGTAGGTTTTGTTCGTGGTCCTTTCCACTCAGTGCACAGAAACTCTCCGTTCCTAGTTGTGTGCCTGTCCCATTCCACTTAACCTGATACCAGGTACAATCAATATTTTGCCCTCCGCCTCCATGATCGCTTCCTGATGCCCGAAATGTGTAAAATTCCATCTGCGGTACGCTTGCCGCCACCGCTACCTGCACAGCTCTTACTGTGTCTTTATATGTTCCGACTGATTTTATACTCTGTATCTGATCTATCGTTGCGCTACAGCCAATCGGCGTGTTTCCCTCTTCATCGGAAAAAAAAGAAAGTTTGTAATCCGCACCAGCAAATATGCTTCCATCTGCAGAATTGGGATCTACGCAATTGGCGAACACGGAACCAATAGAAGTGCTAGAACTGTTGCCTGTTGATATTATTCTATTGATTTCTTTAATTGCCATCTGCACCCCGCTGTCGGCAGTTTGGTAGGCTTGGACCGATGCGTCTGTGGAAACAGCCCCTTTCTTTTCTATAACCGTGACAACTGAGATTGAAGTCGCAATAACAATCATGACCGAAACGACTATGAGAGAATAGGCCAAGATTGAAGCTTTCTTGTTTTTTAAAAAATAACTCTTGATGGATTTAATTTTGTTTTTCATTTTTGACATAGATTAATTTGTTATTTGGTTACGGTTGAATTATAGCACAAATTTATTATAAAAAAAATAGGCTTCCCGGAAGGAGCCTACTTTTTTATTATTTCAAGTTTTTTACTTTTTCTCTTCTGTTTCCGGAGCCGGAGTTTCTTTGACTACGCCTTCGACTTTTGTCACATCTTCCTCAACTTTCTGCTCGAGATTTTCCAATTCTTCCTGCGAACGCGGTTCCTGAACGGAAGCGATAATTGTTTCTCCGTCAATTAATATTTCAATCTTATCGGAAACTATCAAATCTTTGACCGCAATCACGTCTTCAAAAGTTGCCAGTTTACTGATATCGATTTCATATTTTTCCGGCAAATCAGCTGGCAAACATTTAACCGAAATTTCATCCAAGCTTTTAATCAAAACTCCTCCCAATTCTTTGACAGCTGGAGCTTCGCCCACGAATTCCAAAGGAATTTCAGTTTCAACTTCTTCTTTCATGTTAACTTGGAAAAAATCGATATGTGAAAATCGGCCGCTCATCGGCTCATGTTGCAGATCATGCACCAAAACATTAGCTTTTTTTCCTGCTACTTCCAGTTCAATCAGAGCGCTTTCCCCAGCTTTTTCATACACGCGGCTGAAATCCAAATAATTCACGGCCAAATTCTGCGGTTTGACATCATGGCCATACATAATAGCCGGAATCAAATCTTCCTTGCGCAATTGATCCACTTTTTTACCCGTAATTTCGCGTATTTTGGCTTTCAAAACAATTGTTTTGTTCATATATTCATGGAACACGAAACATGGAACATATAGCATGAAATTGCCTTCTATTCTATGCTTTTTGAAATTTGTTCTAAGTTTTATGCTTTATGTTTTATGATTATTGACTTTGGTTAGAATAGCATTATTAAACTAAAATGTAAAGAGCCTCTCGGAAGTTCACCGAAAGGCCCTTCAAAATGATGCGAGGATGCAGCGCAGACCGTTTTTAATCTCATGGACATCGTCAAAAAGAATCCACTGTTTGCGCTTAATCTCTGAACGCGTGCTTTCAATTTCCAGCAGTATGCACTTTTCGCCATCTTCATCGTCTACAAATGGCATCCCGTGCCCTTCTTTTTTGGCGAAATTAATGATTTCCGAAATTGCGTCATTAATCTCTTTTTCATCGCCAGTTGTTAAAATTTTTTTGATATTTTTGATATCAATTTCTTCCAGTTTAACAGCAGCCATAAACTGTTCTTCTTGATACTTTTGCTCCGCACTGACAATTTGCATAGCTGCCCCCTCTCTTTTTTTATCGTTATTGTTAAATTTTCATAATATTATTAAGCCAAAGAACCGTATAAACCCTAGCATTTTATGGATAAATGTCAATGGATATCTGTATTTAATATAAAAAATAGGCTTCCGGAAAATTCCCGAAAGCCTCTGTTAAATTGCTGCGTATAGAACGCTATCTATAAAATTCTATCTAGCGCCTTACGCAAATTTGCGACTGGAAGTGAATATTGTAAATTTTCACTGTCTCCAGTTTGGATAAAGATAATTTTACCGCCATCTATAAATGGCTCTCCCTTTCCTTTTTTGTGAGCCCATGCAACGATGTCCGCAATTGGTTTAGAGTCGCCATAATATATGGCTTCTCCGAGTTTCTCAATATCAGCATCGTCTAGTATAACAACGCTGCTACCGCCCATTTTTTTAGTTTCCTCGTTTGCACGACCAATAACCATGGTAACCCCCTTCTTTTTTTAGTTTATTCCAAAGAACTTCAAAAAAATATAGCATTTTTTGAGTTAAACGTCAATAGCCTCTTTTTTTCTGTTTACAGCACGTAGCAAGCGGGTGACCGGCGCGAAGCTTTGGCGATGAATCTCGCAAGGTCCATATTTGGAAAGCGCGTCCATATGCATTTTAGTTCCATAACCTTTATGTTTGTCAAAACCATACTGCGGATATTTAGCATGCATTTCCATCATTATTCGGTCCCGCGTCACTTTAGCAATGATGGAAGCCGCGGAAATTGATTTCACGATTTTGTCACCGCCCACCACCGCCTTTTGTTCCATGGAAAAATTTGGAATTATCTTGTTTCCATCAACTAGAATTATGTATCTCGTATCTTGTATTTGGTATTTAGTATTTTTAAATTCTTTGTCATTTTGATTTTGGAATTTATTTGTCATTGGCAATTTGTCATTTGTCATTTCTCTTTTTAGGGAGACTACCGCTTTTTTCATCGCCAAGAAACTTGCTTCCAGAATATTGATTCGATCGACTGTTTCATGATTGCAGAGTCCCACTCCGACATGAAAATTTTCATGAATAAAATCAAAAACCTTTTCCCGCTGTTTTTCGGAAAGTTTTTTGGAGTCTCGGACCAACTCCCACATATTAGTATCTGGTATTTGGTATCTAGTGTTTGGTGTATTTTCTTCGGTTTGATTATTTGAACCTTGGTCATTGGTTATTGTTTGTATCTTGTTGCTTGGTGATTGGTTATTGCGAAGGAGCACTGCTGCTGCCACTACTGGTCCGCAAAGCGGTCCGCGCCCGGCTTCATCCACTCCGATCACAGCATCGAAGCCCTGTTCCAAGAGCTCTTTTTCTAAGTTAAATGTCGACCCCGCACTAACTTTGCGGTTTTTTGGCTTGTTTTCTTTATTGGTTGTTATTTCTTGTTTCTGCATCTTAATTTTATTAAATTTGTTAAAAATTTTGGCTCATAGGGCCTCCACAAAGTTAGTGCGGGGTAAATTTTTCCATATGTTTACAGTATATAGCAGATAACCTTTTATACACAACATAAAAAACCACCGCCTGTAAAAGGCAGCGATTTTAAAAAATTCTAAGATTTTTTAGTTTGTGAATTTGAAAGAGAAAAAATTTTATTTTTTGCCATATATTTCCGGCTTAGTAATTGTAATTGAGGAAATAATATCTTTTAATTCTTGCTCATAATCTTCGCTTTTAACATAAGAAAACCACACCAAAATTCCATTACCCGAAGTTGCTGAATATTTAGAGTCATACATGTTGCCCGAGGGACCATATAAATGACCAATTTCAAATTCTATATAAGTTTTGTCATCTTTGGTATGTGTATCGCCTTCACCAAGATAAGGAATCACTTTTCTGTTTTTAATTACAATCTTTCCCTTTTCAATTTCCGTATCATAAAGTATATCAGCAGGACCAAAAGGACCCCTCCCATCCGGTACCACAAATTCAATCGTTGGGTTTCCTGGTCTAGCTGTATCAAATAATTTCAGCGTTCTTATTGTACCTGCTTTAAGATTGCTTACTGGATCCATTGTATATGTTTTAGGATATTTAAAAGATAATCCGTAAGAATCATTTACATATGTCTTCCAATCCGCAGTTTCGTCTGTTACTGTGTTAGTGAATTTGAAAGTGGAAAGGATTTTATTGAATTCACTAAGCCGAGGTGATTCATTCGCAATAGAAAAAATATAAGTAAAACTATCTTTTTCTATAAATACCTTATATTGTGGCACTGGAGCGTTTTCAATAATTTGTAAACCCTTTATTCCACTTACTAAATATTCACTTGGCTCACTCAAGGCAAGCCCATCTTTTTTTATTTGCTGAATTAGAGAATTTATAGAAGGTAGTTCTGATGCTTTGTACTGATTAAGAGCTATCTGATCATTTTTCATTCCATTTTTATCGGAAAAAGAAACACCGAAAACAGTACCTGATAAATCCTCTTTTGTTATGAGATCAGCAGGATATTTAAATTCAAATCCATATTTTGTGTTAGTATATGTCTTCCAATCCGCATTTTCATCCGCTGGTTGGGCCAATGGAGTTTGTGTAACTGGCTGAGTAACAGCTGGCGCAGTTGCTGGCGCTTGGGTTTTTTTAGCAAGCAGAAAACCGATGACTCCCGCTGTGATAGCCACAATTGCAACAATAATCACAATCAGCACTATATTATTTTTCTTCGGCTCCAAAATCGGTTGTTCATTTGGAGTAAAATTTTCTTCATTCATATTTTCTTGTCCTGTTAAATTCTGAAAGACAATTTAATCAGGATGTTTTTAAAAATTAAATCAAAATCATTAATATCATACCACAAATTACTTATGTATAACCACTGGTGTGCCGATTTCCGCCCAATCATAAACTTCCTTGGCTGAACCTATCCCCAGTCTTATGCATCCATGCGAAGCCGGCGTGCCCAAATGATTAGCGCCCTCTTTATATCCGCCGGGCCATTCTGGGAGTTCATGAATGCCCATTTCTCCCGACGGCAAAAATGCCATCCAATACGGCATCCACAGGCCATAATTTTTTGACCAGGCTCGCGGATGCTTGTTTTCAATCTTAAATGTTCCTATTGGGGTATATAAACCTTTTATGCCGGAAGAAACCAGAAAAGCTTTCAGAGGTTTTCCATCTTGAAAAATAACAATATTTTGATAGGTCAGGCTGACATCAATATATTTTCCTGTCAAAATTTGCGGTGTTGCATATAGCATCGCTTCGTTGAGGCGGGTTTCGGGATTTTTGTTGCGTTCTCTGGCCGGCAACGGCACCTCGACTTTTTCTACAATTTTTTCCTCAGTTTTTTCCTGGACTTTTTCCTCCTGATTTATTGGTGATGCTGGAACAATAGCAGCTGGAACATCCGTTTTTTCCGCTTCACTCGCTTGTCCTTCCTGATCCAAAGACTCGCGTTCTTTTGTTATCTGCCGGACATTCTCTTTTGCATCAATTTCCAACACCAGCAACTTTTTTTGAGCCAAATAGGCTATGCCCAGAGAAATCAAGATTACCAATAAAAAAAGCAGCTTAATCCGCCAGCTATGTTGTTTTTGTTTAGTAAAAATATTGGAGGTCATTTTTTTAATTTATTTTTTCGTAATATTATAAGGAAACGCATCAACAAGTTCCCCTGAATAATAAAACTCGTATGCCAGCGAACCGAAAGTATATTCTGACCCATAAATATTGATTTTGCTTCCACCAACTTTTGGATTTGGATTCGGCTTTGATTGGGGAAATCCTACATTAAAAAGCGTGCCGGCTATTTCTGGACGATATTTGATATCATAGTCAGCCTTTTTCCATTGTGTTTCAAATTGTTTCAAATAAAGCGCGCCATACAGATAGGAATAGTAATGGCTATCTTCAGTCAGCCGGGCATATCTTTTGTCGCCATCGCTCCCGTCCGTATAATCCAAAACTTTTTCCAGCTCCGGCCCTAAATAATAGGGAGAACTCTGGTCTTTCAAATTATTTTCTATCTGAATAGCCGTGTTTTCCTTGACGCCCATAATGCCCAATGAAATTTTGTTGGCATTGCCAAGAATTTTGAGCGGCTGGAAAAATTGCTTGAAAAGTTCACGGCTTGAATTAAAAAGCCGGACCTGTTCAACAATCGCGCAGGACACCAAAAGGCGCGGTTCAATTCCGGCAGTAGCAGCAGCTTTTTCAATCAGGTCTTTGTCTTTCATAATTGCTTGCCTGATTGTTTCCCATTCTTCATTATCCATCCAGGGAAACAAAGTTTTTCCCTGCGCTTCGGCATATTTTTTATTAATCTCAGCATCATTTGTTTGAGCATTCTCATAATCGCAGTTTGCAAATACACTGCTACCTCCATTTTTTTCTTCAATTCTGATTCTCGCCGCTAAAATCATCTTGGAGATAAGCGCGTCAGAATCGGTCTGATTATATATTTCAATTATTTTTGCTGAAGTTTGGGGGGAATACTGCCCAATCACATCAATTAAGCAATAATTTTTGGATTTTAATTCTTTCTTTTCGGAAAGTTTTTTAATTTGAAAATTCAATTCGTCCAAGGATGTCGAACTCTCGGAATTATCTTGAGTTTCGACTCCTAAAACCTTTTCGCCAGCGTTTGCATTTTTGTCGGTCAATGATTCTTGAAAACGATTATTATTGACGTCGATAGATCCTTGCGCATCCGTCCAGTGCCAACGCACAGCAAAAAATCCGCCTACCAAAACAAAACCAACTAGGGCAAAGACATGCAGACCTATTTTATAGGCTAAATATAAAAATAATCGCGTACGTTCATTCATATTGATTTATTATACCACAAAAACTGGCTCTTTTATTTTTTTCCAAACCATGCTAGCATTGAGTATAATAACTTATCTTGCAAAACCCAGCGGCCAGTCCCCGGGAGATGAAGATAACACAAGAATATGCAAAAAATTTATTCCTATAATTATATTTTCTGAACTACTTTGACAGTGGTTTTTATTTTTGTTTAAAATGTCAAAATCCCAATTTCCAATAACAAATAAATTTCAAAATCCAAAGTTCAAATTTTTGATATTTAGTCATTTGGTTTTGATTGGAAATTTGTCATTTGATATTTGTCATTAAAACCAATATTTATTTCCCAAAACTTTCTATGTCATCAAAATACACTCACTTGCATGTTCATAGCCACTACAGCTTATTGGATGGTCTCGGCAAGATCGATGACCTGCTTAATCGCGCCAAGGAACTGGGCATGGATTCAATCGCGCTTACCGATCACGGCGTAATGTACGGCGCAGTGGAACTTTTCATCAAAGCCAAGGAAAAAGGAATCAAGCCCATCATTGGCTGCGAAATGTATGTTGCCAGCGGAGACTATAAATCGAAAGATCCGACAGCCGAAAACCGCAAACGCTACCACCTGATATTGCTGGTCAAGAATGATGCGGGCTACCACAATCTTATGAAGCTGGTTTCCATCGCCCATCTCGACGGATTCTATTACAAGCCGCGCATCAACCGCGAACTGCTCCGGCAATATTCAAAAGGTCTCATCGGACTTTCAGCTTGCGCTGAAGGAGAAATTCCGGCGCACATAATTATGGGAAAATATGACAAAGCCAAAGAACTGGCCTTGGATTATAAAGATATTTTTGAACCCGATTCTTTTTTTTTGGAAGTGCAAAATCACCCCAGATTTGAAAGTCAAAGAATAGCTAATGACGGAATCTTCAAATTATCCAAGGAACTTGGCATTCCCGTTGTCGCCACTTGCGATGTGCACTATGTCAACAAGGCTGACGCGGATGCGCAAGACATTCTGCTGTGCGTACAGACCAACCGTAAAGTGCAGGAAAAGGATCGCATGAATCTTTTGGATTTTGATTTATCACTTCGTTCGCCGGAAGAAGTGGCCGCGGCTTTTCCGGAAAATCCGGAAGTTGTTTCCAACACTCAATTGGTAGTTGACCAGTGCAACTTTCAACTGAAGCTTGGGGAAACGCAATTGCCGCACTTTGATGTGCCGGAAGGTTACACGGACATGAGCTATCTTCGCCACCTTTGCGAAGAAGGACTCAAAAAAAGACTTGGTGAAAATATCGAGCCAAAACATCGCGAACGCATGGAATATGAACTTTCTGTTATTGAAAAAACGGGCTATGCTTCGTACTTTTTGATTGTGCAAGATTTCGTCAATTGGGCCAAAGAAAACGGCATAGTGGTCGGCCCCGGCAGAGGCAGCGCCGCCGGCAGTTTCGTTTCCTATCTGACCGGCATAACCAATATTGATCCGATCGAATACAATTTGCTTTTCGAAAGATTTCTAAATCCAGACCGCATTTCCATGCCCGATGTCGACATGGATTTTGCCGATGACAAACGCGACAAAGTTCTGGATTATGTCCGCCAGAAATATGGCGACGATCATGTTTCCCAAATCATAACTTTCGGAACAATGGCTGCGCGCGCTGCTATCCGCGACACCGGACGCGCGCTGGGTTTTCCTTATGAATTTTGCGACAAAACTTCCAAAATGATTCCCATGTTCACTTCTATCAAAAAAGCTTTGGAAGATGTGCCGGAATTTAAGGAGCATTACGCTTCCGGCGCAGACGCCAAGAAATTGATTGATAACGCCATGCGCTTGGAAGGCGTGGTGCGGCATGCCGGCATGCATGCTTGCGGAGTCGTTATCACTAAAAAACCGGTCACTGAATATTCTCCGATCCAAAATGTTACTGGTACGCATGCAGGAACAGTGACCCAATATTCATCCTCGACCAAATCCAGCTATGTGGAAAAAATCGGACTTTTGAAAATGGACTTTTTGGGACTCAAAAACCTCACTATTATCCAAAACACTTTGCGCATCGTCCGCAAAACCAGAAAATTGGAAATTGATATAGACAAGATTCCGCTGGATGATAGGGAAACTTTTGAACTTTTGCAGCAAGCCCGCACAACCGGTGTTTTTCAATTGGAAAGCAGCGGCATGAAAAGATATTTGAAAATGTTGAAGCCCACGGTTTTGGAAGACATCATCGCCATGGTCGCGCTCTATCGTCCGGGACCGATGGACTGGATTCCGGATTTTATTTCCGGCAAACACGGCCGAAAAATCAGTTACGTCCATCCGAAACTGGAACCGATTCTCAAAAATACCTACGGCGTCGCCGTCTATCAGGAACAAGTTATGCAGATTGCCAGAGATTTGGCCGGTTTTTCCATGGGTGAAGCCGATGTGCTCAGAAAAGCCATGGGCAAAAAAATATTTGAACTTATTAAGGAGCAAAAAATAAAATTTATTGAAGGTTGCGTTGCTAATAATATCAGCAGCGAAATTGGCGAAAGAGTTTTTTCTTTTATTGAACCGTTTGCGGGATACGGATTTAATCGTTCGCATGCCGCTTGTTATGCGCTTATTGGCTATCAGACTGCCTATCTCAAAGCGCATTTTCCGGCCGAATTCATGGCCGCTCTTCTAACCTCGGACCAAGACAACATTGACCGCATTGCCATTGAAGCCGGCGAATGCCGTGACATGGGCATTGAAGTTTTAGCGCCGAATGTCAATGAAAGTTTTGAAGATTTTGCCGTGATCATTGGCGAAGATGATGTTGAGAGAATTCGCTTCGGATTTAATGCAATCAAAAATGTCGGCCATGTTGTTGCCCATGAAATCGTAGAAGAGAGAAAAAAGAACGGCAAATTCAAAACGCTTGGCGAATTTTTAGAACGCGTTGAAACTAAGGATCTTAACAAAAAATCAATTGATGCCTTGGCTAAAGTCGGCGCGCTGGATGAACTGGGCGAAAGAAATCAGATTTTAGAAAGCATGGAAAACATTCTAACCTTCACAAAAAATATTCAGAAGAATAAAAATTCCAATCAGGTCAGTTTGTTCAGCGAAACAATTATGGAAGCGCCTGAAGTTTCATTGGCTGAAGCAGCTCCTGCCAGCAAAAAACAAAAATTAAAATGGGAAAAAGAACTTCTCGGACTCTATGTCAGCGGTCATCCCGCTCTCGAATATCAATCCTACATCGACAAAGTCGCTGTTTCTTTAGACAAACTTTCGTCTGATTTGGTCGGACAAAAAATAACTGTCGGCGGCGTGATTCAAAAAGTCCAAAAAATTCTGACCAAGAATCAACAGACTATGTATTTCGTCGTCATTGAAGATTTGAAAGGCAAGATTGAACTTCTGGTTTTTCCAAAAGTTTTGGAACGCATTGCCAGCCTCTGGGAAGAAGAAAAAGCAATTTTAGCGGACGGACGCCTTTCGGATAAAGATGGGGTTTATAAAATCATCGTGGATAACGCCAAAGAAATCAATCAGGCCGAAATCGAAAATCATCTGCGAATTGAAGCGACAAAAAAAATTCGCGGAAATCAGCAAAATGGAAATAAATTAATTATCACACTGCCATCAGACGCTAAGCCAGAAATAATCCAGAAGTTGTCTGAGCTTTTCAAATCTTGTCCAAGCGGAGAATGCAAGATTTTTCTTCATCATCAGGCCAATAAGCTGGAAACTCCTTTTTCTGTCGAAAATGATTCCGGATTATTGGAAAAAATAAAAGAAATTATTCAAGATGGAAAAGTAGACCTATATTAACGCCACCAAAGACTTTAACGATTAATTTGGAATATTTTGTGTTCATTTTAAGTATCAATATTTTCAGGAAACATATAATTATTTGCCAGGCTACTCCTTCTTGCATATACTGAGAGTACCCTCATGCCTTTGATTATAGCAAATATATGACCCAACAATTATCTCTAAAAGACATTTTAAAAGAGCTCAAAACTCCCACTAGCGAGCGGGCCAAATTAATTACCGAGGCGTATAATTTTGCAGTGAAAGCCCACGCCGGACAAAAACGCGACAGTGGAGATGATTATGTCCAGCATCCTATCGCGGTAGCCAAGATACTTGCTCAAATGGGCATGCGCTCAAAAACCATTTCCGCCGGACTGCTTCATGATGTGGCAGAAGACACGCCGACATCCTTGGAAGAAATTGAAAAAAAATTCGGCAAAGAAATTGCCTGCATGGTTGATGGCGTGACTAAATTGGGAAGAATCAAGCTGCGCGGGTCGCATGAAGAATATTTTTTGGAAAATTTGCGTAAAATGTTCATGGCTATGGCCGCTGACATCCGCGTCATAATAATCAAATTGGCCGATCGTTTGCACAACATGCAGACATTGGAATATAAGCCGCCAGAAAAACAAATCCGAATAGCCCGCGAGGCCATGGAAATTTTTGCCCCTATCGCCAATCGACTTGGAATGGGAGAAATCAAAAGCCAGCTGCAAGATATCGCCTTTAAATATTTAGATAAAGAAAATTTTGATAAAGTAAAAGAACTGGAAGAAATAAATTATAAAAATAAAGAAGTCTACGTAAAACAAGCAATAAAAGAACTCAGCGAAGAAATAAAAAAGGAAGGCATATCCGTAATTCAAATCGATGGCCGGGCTAAGAGCCTCTACAGCCTTTATCTGAAACTCAAGGAATACGATATGAATATCAGCAGAATTCATGACTTGGCGGCCGTCCGCATCATTGTTCCAGAAGTAGCCGACTGTTATGAAGTCCTGGGCATTGTTCATAAAAAATACCGCCCCATGATCGGTAGAATCAAAGATTATATTTCCCTGCCTAAACCTAACGGATACCAGTCAATTCACACCACCGTTTTCGGTCCGGATGGAAAAATAATTGAAATTCAGGTTCGCACCCAAAAAATGCATAACGAAGCCGAGTTCGGAATAGCTGCTCATTGGATATACAGCGAAAACAAAAGCAAAAAAAATTGGAAGGATTATATTTTTAAGAAAAAACAAACCATCCCAGAAAACGACATTGTTTGGGTCAAACAGCTGCGCCAATGGCAAAGCGAAATTGGATTAGACAATGAAGAGTTTATTCAAGGTCTCAAGATTGATTTTTTCAAAAATCATATTTTTGCTTTTACGCCCATGGGTGATATTATCGACTTGCCGGAAGATGCGACTCCAGTTGATTTTGCTTATGCTATTCACGGAGAAATTGGCAACCATGCGACTGGAGCCAAAGTCGGCGGCAACATGGTTCCTCTGGATTATCGCATTAAAAATGGAGACGTTTTGGAAATTCTGACATCCAAAGATAGAAAAGGTCCAAATCCGGATTGGCTGAAATTTGTCAAAACTTCCATTGCTAAATCGCATATCCGCAGAGAAACACGAAAAGATAATGAAAGTATCGGCACAAAATAAATTATTTTCCGTCTTGGCAAATAAAAAAACAATCTGCAAAAGATTGTTTTTCTTGTTAAACAAGCTATAAGATTTATTATCTATTTTCCTTGAGCCAGCTTTTCAAGCAGCGCTTCCAGATCTTCTTTGGAATAATATTCAATCACGATTTTGCCGCCATCACCGGCTTTAGAAATTTTTACTTTGGTACCCAGAATTTCAACAAGAGCATTCTCCAACGCTTTCATTTGCGGATCAACAGTAACCTGACGCTGATGCGACCTGACAGAAACTTCCTTAGTCTTATCTTCAATCTGCCTGACTGTCAGGTTGCTTTTTAAAATTAATTCATAAAGCGCTCTTTGTTTTTCCGGATTATCAACAGAAAGAATGGCCTTGGCATGGCCTTCGGTAATTTTTCCGCCAATAAGTCCGCTTTGAATTTCAACCGGTAAGCTTAGCAGGCGGATCTTGTTGGCAACCAGACTTCGACTCTTTCCCATTTTTAAAGCGATTTCTTCTTGGTTCATTTGAAATTCATCGGTGAGTTTCTGATAGGCTTTGCCCTCTTCGATTGGATTAAGATCATGCCTTTGCACATTTTCCACAATCGCCAATTCCAGTTTTTGCAGTTCATCCGCTTCACGCACAATAGCGGGAACCTTCTTGAGCCCTGCGCGCTTGGCTGCTTGAAAACGGCGTTCGCCAGCTATCAATTCATATTGATTTCCATTTTTGCTGACAATCAGAGGCTGGATTATGCCATGCATCTTTATGGACTGCGCCAGGCTTTCCAATCTTTCATCATCAAATTGCGTTCGCGGCTGATGCGGATTGGCTATAATCTGATTCACGTCAACTTCAATGACATATTTATCACCGCGAATTGCTTCGTCAGCGCCGCCTACCACGCGCTTGGAAAATTCGTCCGCACTTTTTTGTGCCGGCTGTTTATTAGGAATAAGAGATGACAGTCCCCTGCCAAGACCGAATTGTTGCGCCATATTTTTATATTTATCTAAAAAAGTAAATTAATTCCCTACAAATGTGCAAATCTGTTACAAATATACAAATAAAATTCCCATTTGTGGATTTGTAGTTTATTTGTAGATTTGTGGGGTTTACACACTAAATTTTTTCTTTTCACTTTCATGCTTTTCCAAAATCTCCCTGACTAAGTTTTTGTATGCCCGGGCACCTTTGGAAAGACTGTCGAAATTTAAAATTGATTTTCCAAAACTCGGCGCTTCCGCCAGCCTGACACTTCTCGGAATCACGCTTTCAAAAACATGCCCCGGAAAATGATTGCGCATTTCCCTGACAACCTGCCTGGCCAGACGATTACGCTTGTCATACATGGTCAGAACCGCACCCATAATTTTCAGGTTTGGTTGCAGATGCTTTTGCACCAATTCAATTGTTTGGAGCAGTTGGCTGAGTCCTTCCAGAGCATAATATTCAGTCTGCACAGGAATCAAAACCTCATCACTTGCCACCAAACCATTGATTGTCAGAAGGCCTAAGCTTGGAGGACTATCAATTATAATATAGTCATAATCGGTCCTGATTTGCCGAAGCACGTCGTATAATTTGAATTCCCGATTATCAAAATGCACCATTTCCACGCCTGCGCCCGCCAAATCCTGCGAAGAAGGCAAAAGATCATGCCCTGAATCTTCCATGCGCATAATCACATTGCGCGGATGTTCGCTGCCAATCAGCGCGTGATATATCCCTTTTTCCAGATTGCGGACATCAATGCCCAGCCCGGAAGAAGCGTTACCCTGAGGATCCAAATCAACCAACAGCACCAGCTTTCCGGCATCAGCCAAATATGTCGCGATGTTTATTGCGGTTGTAGTCTTGCCGACTCCTCCTTTTTGGTTTATAAGCGAAATTATTTTAGCCATATAATCTTTTAATGTTTTAATCTTAGCACATTGACAAACTAGTTTCAAATACATATTATAAAGAAGTTACCATGCCTTAAATAAGCCAACAGACACAAGCCCGAGTGGTGAAATTGGTATACACGCACGACTCAAAATCGTGTGGCGCAAGCCATGAGAGTTCGAGTCTCTCTTCGGGCACAAAGTTAAGCACGCTTGTCCGCCTTGGGCGGAACTCAAAATCGTGTGACGCAAGTCTTGTGGGTTTTTATCCCGCACCGAGCTTCTTGTCCCGTAGTCAACTTGCTGTACTACTGGGATGCTCTGGTGCCGGGACAACTCCCACCATCGGCACACAAAAAATCCCGCCATTATTAGCGGGATTTTTTAATTCAAGTTGCTATTTTCTTTTTGCTTTCTTTATCGCTCTTGGCCTGATTTTTACAGCCTGCTTTACTACATGGACAGAGGGCTTATTTTTTTTATTGCGCAAATTTTTGATTACCCTTTTGACAATGACAAACAGGATGGCCAGTAAAGTTATCAAGAAAATCGATTTGATTGCTAAAATTAGCCAAATATTATCCCGCAAGTCCTGTCCGCCATAACTATTTGTGCTGAAAATATTTCCGAACCTGAAAAATCTTTTTCCATCTTTTTTATGATTAGTGGTGGCTGCAGCTCCCGAGGCAGAAACTTCATTCGAATTAGGCCGATTTAGATTCTGTCCACTGCCGCACGCAGTTATGTTCGTATTTGCATAAATAACTCTTTCCATTTTTTCTATCTTCCAATACGCCACTAAAATCCCGATTGCTAATATTGCAATTAAAACAACGGCCGTGCCGATTGCAATTGCCATTTTATTGCTAATTTTTCCGGCAAGAAAATTTATTTTTGTTTTTAACATTTTTTCTTTTAGCTAAGCTTGAACCTCTTGCGAAGAAACAAACCTGCTCTTTTTATTTTTTATATTTAAAATTATAACACACTTTGCAAAAAAAGAAAAAACATCCCGCCAATTTGGAGATGCTTTTCTGGCAATAAATTGCAAAAAATTAGACAATTCGGACAAAATTAATATCATTCTGATCGTTTTCCAACTTTGCGTAAACTAAAATAATTTCTTTATCCGGATACTTGGCTGATAATTTTTCTTTGGCTTTTTGAAGTTCTTCCGTATGAAATTTTTGTTCAGCCTCGCCATCACCACTCCATTTTGCTGATCCGCCATAAGCGCCGCAGTCCTGATGATTTACAATGACAATTTTTTTGGCATGATGCAGATTGACAGGAACGTCTATGCAGCCAAAAACAAATGTTTCATCTTGACTTTCGTTGATAGCCTTAGCGGCACCGGGCAGTGACGGAAAATCAAAACTTTTTATCACCAATTCTTTTTCCACAAATTCCACAGTTTCTTTCCAAAAACGGAAATCGATGCAAGCGAGAACTACAGCCTCACAAGCATGCATATTTTTAAATTTGAATGACGTTTTCATATTTTTTTAATCAATTTTTATTCCATGTTTGTTGTGATGCTTCTTGGCCACTCTGACACGCGCCCATTCTTTTTCAATTGCGGCGGCTACTTTTGCATATTCCATTTCACTCATAGTAACTTTTTCATTTTTTAGTTCTTCTGCCCTTCTTCTGGCTGTTTCTTCAGCACGTTTTACGTCAATTTCTGAAGCATGTTCCGCCGTGTCCGCCAGCACAATAAGAATGTCGTCCTTGAATTCGATAAAACCCCCTGATGTTACCATTAGTATCTCTTTTCCGTCATTCTTCAGGATTATTTCTCCCGGCTTAAGGGCTGCAATATAGTTGTAGTGTTTAGGAAGTATCGTAACATATCCATTAGCAACCGGCAGCGTCGCTTGGTCAACCTCCGCATCATATGCAGTGCGTTCAGGAGTAACGATCTTGAAACTAATTTTTTGAGACATAAACTATTCCTAATTTTCAATTTTCAATTTTCAATTTTCAAACAATTATTTAATTTTTCAATTTATAAATTGCTTAAAAAATTTAGTCATTTAATCATTGGAAATTTTTTAGAAATTAGAAATTACGACTTAGAAATTACGAAATTAAAAAATTTATTTTTTGATTTCGCTAATATCGCCTTTCATATAAAAGTCCTGTTCCGCCACATCATCCAACTCGCCGTCCAAAATCATCCTGAATCCTTTGATGGTGTCAGAAAGTTTTACATACTTTCCAGATGCGCCGGTAAATTGTTCGGCTACAAAGAAAGGCTGTGACAAAAATTTCTGAATCTTGCGAGCGCGCGCCACCGTGACTTTGTCTTCATCGGAAAGTTCTTCCATACCCAAAATCGCGATGATGTCCTGCAAATCTTTATATCGCTGCAAAACTTTTTGCACCCGGCGTGCGACGTCGTAGTGTTCCTGTCCCACAATGTTTGGATCCAGAATTGTCGAGCTGGAATCCAAAGGATCCACTGCCGGATATATTCCAAGTTCTGAAAGTCCGCGAGAAAGCACTACGGTTGAATCTAAGTGTCCGAAAGTCGTAGCTGGTGCCGGATCAGTCAGGTCATCAGCCGGCACATACACCGCTTGCACCGATGTAATTGATCCATTTTTGGTTGAAGTAATTCTTTCCTGCAACTTGCCCATTTCTTCCGCCAGAGTCGGCTGATAGCCCACAGCTGATGGAATGCGTCCTAAAAGCGCGGACACTTCTGAACCGGCCTGGGTGAAACGGAAAATATTATCGATGAACAAAAGCACATCTTTGTTTTCTTTATCACGGAAATATTCAGCCATTGTGAGAGCTGAAAGTGCCACACGTTGACGGGCTCCCGGTGGTTCATTCATTTGTCCGAACACCAAAGTTGTTTTGTCGAGCACGCCTGATTCTTTCATTTCATGATAGAGATCGTTGCCTTCACGTGTTCTTTCGCCGACTCCAGCAAAAACAGAAAATCCACCGTGTTCTTGGGCAATATTTCGAATGAGCTCTTGAATCACCACTGTCTTGCCTACTCCTGCGCCTCCAAAAAGACCAACCTTTCCGCCTTTTACAAACGGACAGATAAGATCGATAACCTTAATTCCGGTTTCAAAAATCTGCGCTTCGGTTGATTGCTCGGAAAATTTCGGAGCGGCTCTGTGAATCGGCAATGTTTCCGGATTTTTCAAATTTTCTTTGCCATCGATCGCCTCGCCCAAAAGATTAAACATTCTGCCAAGCGTATTTTGTCCGACCGGCACATTGATCGGCGCGCCGGTTGCAATAACTTCCATGCCTCTTTTTAAACCATCGGTTGCGCCCATAGCCACCGCTTTGACTTTGTTGCTGCCAAGATGCTGAGCGACTTCAACAATCAACTTTTGTTGATTGTTACCCTGAGCTTTGTCGAAGGGCAACGCGATTTCCAGCGCATCATAAATCGCCGGCAAATCGTTTTCAAATTCGACGTCAACAACCGGACCGATAACTTGTGCAATTTTTCCTTTATTCATAATGATAAAAAATTAAATTATTTACAATAAAAAATTATTCCAGAGCAGCGCGGCCTGCGCTGATCTCTGCGATTTCCTGCGTAATCTTTCCCTGCCTGATCTGATTATATGCCAATGTCAAATCGTCCGACATTTCTCCCGCCGCGTCTGTCGCATTTCTCATTGCCATCATGCGCGCGCTCTGCTCCGATGCCTGCGATTCCAGAATCGCGTGAAAAAGTTGCATCTTAATGATACGCGGCACAATAAAATCCAAAACTTCCCGAGGACTTGGCTCTACTTTATATTCTACTTTTGTCTCTTCCAAACCATATTCTTTGGCAATTACATCCATTTCCGCAATTTGTTTTTCCATATCAATCTTAGAAATCGGCAGGATCTGGCGGATTCGCGTCTGTTGGACAACCGTTGAAATATAATCCGTATACACCACCACCACTTTGTCATATTTTTTCGCCAAATAATCATCAATAACAATTTTAGACAGCGGTCTAACATCAACAGATGAAATAAACTGCCCGCCATCCGCGAAAGAAGCTATAATTTCTTTCTCTAATCTGCGCACTATATTCTCACCCTTTTTTCCGATTGTTATAAAATCTATCTTCAAATCCTCATTTTTTACTTTTGAATCAATCTTTTTTCCGGCAATCCTGTTGATTTTCAATTTTTCCGGATGCGCGATTTCATCTCTTAGTTTTTTGGAAATTTGAGTGTTGAACGATCCACAAAGACCACGATTAGAGGAAACAACCACGACTAGTACGCTTTTCACTTCTCTTATCTCCAAAAGTCCGTTTTCTTGATATTTTTCAAAAGCCCTGGCCATATTAGTCAGCACGCTCCAGGCTGCATGCGCGTATGGACGGATGCTAAGCACGCTAGACACAGCGCGGCGCATTTTGGCAGCGCTAACCATCTCCATGGCCTTGGTGATTTTTTTGGTGCTATTGATAGATTTTATTCGACGTCTGATGTCTTTGCTTGATGCCATAAGCTTTACTTATTATTGATATGTTTCTTTAAACTCTTTAATTGCTTTTTCTAAAACTTTTATCACATCGTCGCTCAATTCTTTCTTTTCACTGATCAATTTGACAACATCTTTTGCCTGCGCATCTAAAAATTTATGAAAATCATTTTCCCATTGTTTGATTTCTTCCACTGGCACATCATCCACAAAACCATTTGCCAAAGCATAGAGAATTGCGACTTGATGTTCCACTGTCATCGGTTCGTATTGCCCTTGTTTCAAAATTTCTACCGTTCGGCGCCCGCGTTCAATTTGAGCCTTGGTTTTTTCATCCAAATCTGATCCGAATTGAGCAAATGCTTCGAGTTCTCTAAACTGCGCCAAATCCAATTTCAGTTTGCCGGCTACTTTTTTCATGGCTTTAATCTGCGCGCTGGATCCCACTCGGGAAACTGAAATTCCCACATTCAATGCCGGTCTGACTCCTTTGTAGAATAAATCTGATTCCAAAAATATCTGTCCGTCAGTGATAGAAATAACATTAGTCGGAATGTAGGCCGAAACATCTCCGGCTTGCGTTTCAATAATTGGAAGTGCTGTCATCGAGCCACCACCAAAATCTTCATTCAGTTTCGCACTCCTCTCCAGAAGGCGTGAGTGCAGATAGAAAACATCTCCAGGATAAGCTTCGCGTCCAGGTGGACGTTTCAAAATTAAAGAAATTTGTCGGTACGCCCAAGCATGACGAGAAAGATCATCAAAAACAATCAGCACGTCTTCACCTTTGTCCATGAAATATTCTCCCAACGCGCAACCAGAATAGGGCGCAATATATGAGAGCGCCGCACTGTCTGATGCGCCGGCAATGATGATGGTTGTATATTCCATAGCGCCAGCTTTTTCCAATTCACCCAAGATGCGCGCAATTTTTGATTCTTTCTGTCCGACAGCCACATAGATGCATTTCATATTCTGTCCTTTCTGATTGATAATTGTGTCAATCGCAATCGCAGTTTTACCGGTTTGGCGGTCACCGATTATGAGTTCTCTTTGTCCGCGCCCGATTGGAATCAAAGCATCAATGGCCTTAATACCTGTTTGTACTGGCTGATTCACGGATTTTCTAGTAATGACCCCCGGCGCAATTTTTTCCACTGGATAATATTTGTCCGTTTTAATATCTCCTTTAGCATCAACTGGAATTCCCAACGGATTAATAACTCGCCCCATCATTGCTTCAGAAACAGGAATAGAAAGAATTTTCCCGGTCGCTTTCACTTCGTCGCCTTCTTTGATGCCGATAAAATTTCCCAGCACCATCACGCCGACTCGATCTTCTTCGAGATTAAGCGCTACTCCGATTTCGCCACCGGGAAATTCCACCATTTCCGAAGCCATGATGTCAGAAAGTCCGCTGATGCGAGCCACGCCATCACCCACTTCCACAACCTTGCCGACTTTTTCCGTCGTCACTTCGGTTTTGAAGTTTTCAATCTGTTTTTTAAGCTGTTCGACAATAAAATCTTTGTTCATAATTTTCAGCATTCAGTATTCAGAATTCAGTATTCAGCATTTCGCTGCATATTGTACACTGTATACTGTTTCTATAAAATAAACTTATAAAAAATTTAAACTTTTTAGCTTACTAAATTTTTTCTCAATCTTTTCAATTGACCCCCTACTGATCCATCCAAAACTTCATCCCCGACTTTAATGATTATTCCGCCTTTGATTTTTTCATCCACAATATTTTTCACTATAACTTCCTTGGCAGAATATTTCTCCTTAATAAAATTTTCAACTTGCTGAATCTTGTCACGTGATAGCTCACGTGAGGAAATTACGTTCGCTTCCACAATTCCATGCTTCGCATTATAAATTTCGGAAAATTTTTCCATGATTTTTCCGGCATTCTTGATCTGCCCGTCTTTTTTGAGAACTTCAGCAAATTTTTTCACCACATCAGAAACAGCCTGTTCAGTTTTCCTGTCAGTTAGCTCTAGAAGTGTTTTTGCGTATTGCTGAACTGTAATTTTCATCTATTTTATGGCTTTTTCAATAATTTCCTTATCTTTTTGATTGTCCATTTTTTCATCAATAACTTTTCCGGTGGCTGCGATAACCAATTCCGCCACTTGCGTTTTCACTTCGGCAAACATTTTGTTTTTTTCAATTTCAATCGTTTTTCCCGCATCGGCTAGAATTTTCTCTGATTGCTGCTTAGCTGAAACAACAATTTCTTCTTTGCTTTTAACAGCAACTTCTTCCGCTCTGGCAATAATTTCTTGTGCTTGTTTTCTGGCTCTTACTAGAATAACTTTTTCTTTTTCTGTGATTTCAATTATCTTTTTATGCGCGCTTTCCGCGTCCTTGATGCCTTTTTCAATTTTCTCCGATCTGTCTGACATGAGTTTTATCATCGGACCATAGGCGAATTTTTTCAGCACGAAAAAAATAATCGCAAAATTCACCAGCTGCGCCAGAATAAGTTTCCAATCAATATGAAATGTTTTTATGATTTCTTCCATGTGTCAGTAATCAGTAACCAGTAATCAGTAACCAGTAAAAACTGTACGCTGAATGCTGTATACTGCATGTTTATGTTTTATATTAAAATATTTTCTTTTTGGCACCCCACTTAATAAAAATGAGGAGCCATAACAAAACATTTATTTGATCGAGAAAGCGATAACCAAAGCGTAAATTGAGATAGCTTCGGCAAACGCAGCCATCAGAAGCATCGGCACGAACAAAACCTTGCTTGATTCCGGGTTGCGTCCGATTGACTCCATGGCTTTAGCACCGATCATACCGATACCAATGCCAGGCCCAATTGCTCCGAGGCCGATTGCTAATGCCTTGGCTAGCATCACGATTCCGTCTGATTCCATACTCATTTGTAGCAGACATCAGCTATATTTTCTCCTCTTTGGGGAAGATAGATGATGCATGCATTAAATTAATAATAATTTCTAATTTTCAATTTCTAATTTCTAAACAATTTCTAATGATTCAATTTGTAAATTTGAAAATTTAAAGCATTGTTTGAAAATTGAAAATTGAGAATTGAAAATTATTTCTAATGCTCTTCGGCAGTAGTAGCTATACTCATAAACACCAACGCCAGAATCGCAAAAACCAAGGCCTGAACTATTCCAACAATAATTTCCAAAAACATAAACGGCAGTGGCAACATAAAAGCGAAAATAGCCATCATTGATCCCA
>Ga0209310_1000914_pt1 | contig 26105 bp, 21 predicted proteins | sample AD_UKC030_MetaG_FD_184415 | JGI IMG/M metagenome (GOLD analysis project Ga0209310, IMG submission 184415) | Active sludge microbial communities of municipal wastewater-treating anaerobic digesters from USA - AD_UKC030_MetaG (SPAdes) (version 2) | ecosystem: Engineered > Bioreactor > Anaerobic >...
AGCGGACGAATATCGAAGATGCACTCATGCGCAACGCGGCCGTTCTTGCCGACGTAGAGCACGGGGTAATGCGCCTTCAACTGCTGGGCGACGTAGTTGGCGTTGAGGATGGCGACCTGGGTCGCCTTCTTGACGCCGGTGCCGCCGAGCATCGCCAGGTACATCCAGGAAATGGTCAGGATCGACGCCGAACCGAAGGGCGCCGCCGAGACCGCGCCCTGGCCGCTATTGACGCGATCCGGGCCACCGGTGGCGGCGACCGCGTGGTCAGCCATGAACGGCGCGAGGTGGGCCTTCAGGCCGATCGGGCCCATGCCCGGTCCGCCGCCGCCGTGCGGGATGGCGAAGGTCTTGTGCAGGTTCATGTGGCTGACGTCGGCACCGATGAAGCCGGGCGAGGTCAGGCCGACCTGGGCGTTGAGGTTGGCGCCGTCCATGTACACCTGGCCGCCGTTGGCGTGGACGATGGCGCAGATCTCGCGAACCGCCTCCTCGAACACGCCGTGCGTCGACGGGTAGGTGATCATCAGGCAGGCCAGATCGTCCTTGTGCGCCTCGGCCTTGGCCTGGAGGTCGGTGACGTCAACGTTGCCGTTGTCGTCGCAATCGACGACAACGACCTTCATGTTGCACATCTGGGCGGTGGCCGGGTTGGTGCCGTGCGCCGATTTCGGGATCAGGCAGACATTGCGATGCGCTTCGCCGCGGCTGGCGTGGTAGCGGGCAATCGCCACCAGGCCGGCGTATTCGCCCTGGGCGCCGGAGTTCGGCTGCATGCAGATGGCGTCGAAGCCGGTCACCGTCTTCAGCCATTCGGTCAGGCCGGCGATCATCTCGTGGTAGCCGCCGACCTGCTCGCGCGGGGCGAACGGGTGGATGCCGCCGAATTCCGGCCAGGTGACCGGGATCATTTCGCTGGTCGCGTTCAGCTTCATCGTGCATGAGCCGAGCGAGATCATCGAATGGTCGAGCGCCAGGTCCTTGTTCTGCAGCGACTTCAGGTAGCGCAGCATCTCGTGCTCGGTGTGGTGCGTGTTGAACACCGGGTGCGACAGGATCGCATCGCTGCGCAGCAGGGCGGCCGGCAGCGCCGGGTCGGCGGCGGCAACCTGGGCGTCGAAGGTTTCCATGTCGAGCGTGATCTGGGTGATCAGCTTGAACAGCTCGGCGACATCGTTACGCGTCGTCGTTTCGTCGAACGAGACGCCCAGCACGCCGGCCGAGACGCGGCGCAGGTTGTAGCCGGCTGCCTGGGCGTCGAGGTAGACCGTTTCAGCACGGGCGCCGAGGTCAAGATGGACGGTGTCGTAGAACTGCTTGGTCAGGAGACTGACGCCGGCGCGCTTGAGGCCTTCGGCCAGGATGGCGGTCAATCGATGGATGCGGCCGGCGATGGTGCGCAGGCCTTCGGCGCCGTGATAGACGGCGTACATGCCGGCCATGTTGGCCAACAGGACTTGCGAGGTACAAATGTTGGAGTTGGCTTTCTCGCGACGGATGTGCTGCTCGCGGGTTTGCAGCGCCATGCGGTAGGCCGTTTTGCCGCGGGCATCCTTGGACAGGCCGATGATGCGGCCCGGCATCGAGCGGACGAAGGCTTCGCGGGTGGCGAAGAAAGCGGCGTGCGGGCCGCCGAAGCCCATCGGGATGCCGAAACGCTGGCTGGAGCCGAGGGCGATGTCGGCGCCCATGGCGCCCGGTGACTTGAGCAGGACGAGCGCCATCAGGTCGGAGGCGACGGCGACCGTCGTACCCTTGGCTTTCAGCGCGGCGATGGTGGCGGTCAGATCGCGCACTTCGCCGTTGTCGCCCGGGTACTGGAGCAGGGCGCCGAAGAAATCTTCCCTTTCTATTTTTGGGCTATTTTCCGGGTTGACCGTGGCAATGACCAGTTCGAAGCCGAAATAGCCGGCGCGGGTCTTGACGACGTCGATGGTTTGCGGGAAACAGTTGGCATCGACCAGAAAACGATTGGATTTCGACTTGGAAACGCGGCGCGCCATGGTCATCGCTTCGGCCGCGGCGGTGGCTTCGTCGAGCAGCGAGGCGTTGGCGATTTCCAGCCCGGTCAGGTCGACGACCATCTGCTGGAAATTCATCAGCGCTTCCAGGCGGCCCTGGGCAATTTCAGCCTGGTAGGGCGTGTAGGCGGTGTACCAGCCCGGGTTTTCGAGCACATTGCGGACGATGACCTTGGGTGTCAGCGTGTCGTAATAGCCCATGCCGAGGCAGGACTTGTTGACGACATTCTTGCTGGCCATGGCCTTGAGGTCGGCCAGCGCTTCGTGCTCGCGGCGCGGCGCGGGGAGCGGCAAATCGGCCGGCAGGCGAATGGCGGCGGGAACGGTCTGGTCGATCAGCTGTTCGAGGCTGTCGGCGCCGATGGCGGCCAGCATGGCAGCGATTTCAGTAGCGCAGGGGCCGATGTGGCGGCCGATGAACTCGTCGTGCTGTTCCAGCGCGCTGAGCGGTTGATTGAGCGGCATGGGCAGTCCTTGCTCAGGCAGCGTCGGCAACGGCCTGATAGGCGGCGGCGTCGAGCGTTTTGTCGAGGTCGGCCACGTTGTCCGGCATCATCTTGAACAGCCAGGCGGCGTAGGCATCCTGATTGACCGATTCCGGCGCATCGGCGGCGGCCTGATTCACTTCGGTGACGGTGCCGGAGATCGGCGCATAGACATCAGCTGCAGCCTTGACCGATTCGACGACGGCGATTTCCTTCTCGGCATCGAAATGAGCGCCGACTTCCGGCAGTTCGATGAAAACGAGGTCGCCAAGGGCTTCCTGAGCGTGGTCGGTGATGCCGACGGTGACGGTGCCGTCAGCGTTGAGCAGCATCCATTCGTGGGAGGCGGCGTACTTGAGGTTGGCGAGGACGTTGGACATGGTTTTCTCCTGAATGGGCGAATTTATTAAAAAGGGATTAGATGACTGCTTTGCCGTTGCGGGCGAATACGGGTTTGGTGACCTTGGCCTTAAGCAATTTTCCGCGGATATCGACGTCGACCGAATCGCCGATCTGCACGCCGAGCGGAAGGCGGGCGAGGGCGATGGACTGTTGCAAAGTTGGTGAGAAACTACCTGAAGTAATTTCGCCATTTCCATGTTTTGTAATGACTTGTTGATGACCACGCAGTACGCCCTTGTCGAGCAGAATCAGACCGAGAAACTGCTTTTTCTGACCTGCTGCGGTCAACGCCGATTTGCCGACATAATTCCGTTCGTCCTTCATGGCGACCGTCCAGCTCAGGCCGGCATCGAGCGGGGAAACCGTCTCGTCCATGTCCTGACCGTAGAGATTCATCCCGGCTTCGAGGCGCAAGGTGTCACGGGCGCCGAGGCCGCAGGGGGCGACGCCGGCGGCGTGCAGCGCATTCCACAGCGCATCGGCTTCAGCGGCCGGCAGCATGATTTCGTAGCCATCCTCGCCGGTGTAACCGGTGCTGGCGATGAAATACTGGTCGACTTCAGCGGCAAAGAAGGCTTTCAGCCCTTCAGTCGCCGCCTTGACCTGCGGCAGCACCTGCCAGACCTTGGCGCGGGCGTTCGGGCCCTGCACGGCGATGATCGCCAGTGGGTTGTTGCTGTCGCGGCGCGGGGTGATCGTCACATCGAGCTGCCATTCCGAAATCCTGGCCTGCATCCAGGCCAGGTCTTTTTCAGCGGTACCGGCATTGACCACAATGCGAAAGCGCGTGTCGGTCAGGAAATAGATGATCAGGTCATCAATCACGCCGCCGGCCTCGTTGAGCATGGCGGCATAGAGCGCCTTGCCAGAGGTTGTCAGCTTGGCGACATCGTTGGCGACCAGGCGGGAAAGAAAAGCGCGGCAATCGGGGCCGACGAGATCGACCGGGCACATGTGCGAAACGTCGAACATGCCGCAGTTGTTGCGGACCGCGTGGTGCTCCTCGATCTGCGAGCCGTAATTGACTGGCATGTCCCAACCACCGAAATCGACCATCCGGGCATTCATCGCACGGTGAGCGGCGTTGAGAACTGTTTTCTTCAGCATATCAATCCTTTGCAAGCGTTAATTAACGCCAGTTCTAGAAACGGAAAAGGGGTGAAACGAAAGAATCACGTCTTGCGTTTCACCCCTCTGTCCTCGATACCTGAGAGATTTGCCCCATCGGTGGATGCCGACCTTGGTCGTCATCGCTCTCCAGAGTTTTTTGGCTTGCGCCTCGTTCCGCGGTCCTTTTGCCTGAGCGTTTTCGGGTGGATTGCGCCTTCGGCGGCAGAGTGGTCTGCGCTCTCCCACGGAACGGGAAGCACTATAGCGGGATGGTGAAGTCTAATCAACCTGCTGCACCGCACAAGGAACTCCGGGTGGTGTTGGCCTTCGTGCTAAACTCCCCGTTTATTTTGCATGGCTACCGCGTGAACCCCGCCAACTTCGATTTTCATTGCCATTCCGCCGTTTCCGACGGCCTGTTGCCGCCTGCCGAGGTGGCGCGACGAGCGGCGGTCAATGGAGTCGATTTGTGGGCATTGACCGATCACGATGATCTGGGCGGGCTGGGTGCCGCCGAAGAGGCGGCGGCCGAAGCCGGCATGGGGTTCGTCCCCGGTGTTGAAATCTCCATCGAATGGAAGGGCGTGCCGATTCATGTCGTCGGCCTCGGTTTCGATCCGGGGCACCCGACGCTTTCCGGGGGACTCGAAGAACTGCGCAGCGGGCGCGTCGAGCGGGCAAAACGCATGGGCGACGCCATGGCGGCGATTGGCATTCCTGGGGTTTATGAAGGCGCGCTATGTTTCGTGACCAATCCGAGCCTGATTTCGCGTGCCCATTTCGCCCGCTATCTGGTGTCGATCGGTATCGCTCGCGACATTCCGGGCGTTTTCCAGCATTACCTGACGCCGGGCAAACCAGGCTATGTCGATCATCGCTGGGCAACGCTTGAGGAAACCGTCGGCTGGATCACCGGGGCGGGTGGCGTCGCCGTGGTCGCCCATCCGGGGCGCTACCGGATGTCGGGCGGTGACATGCGGCGTTTCCTCGACGATTTCAAGGAGGTCGGCGGGCAGGGGATCGAGGTGACCTGCGGCAGTCACTCGCCGGATCACATCATGCATTTCGCCCGGCTGGCCCGCCATTACGCCTTTCACGCCTCGCGCGGTTCCGATTTTCACGGGCCGGAAGAGAGTTATGTCGATCTCGGCAAACTGCCGCCGCTGCCCGAAGACCTCAAGCCGGTCTGGCGTCTGGTGATCTGAGCCATGACCCGCGTCGTCAATATTCACCCCGAATCGCCGCAGCCGCGCCTGCTGGCACAAGCTGCCGAATTCATCCGTGATGGCGGGGTCGTCGCACTGCCGACCGATTCCTGCTACGCGCTTGGCTGCCATCTCGGCGACAAGGAGGCACTGGACCGCATTCGTCTGATTCGCCAGATGGACGAGCGACATCACCTGACCCTGATGGTCCGCGACCTGTCAGAAATCGCGCATTTCGCCCGCGTCGACAACGCACAGTACCGCTTGCTTAAGGCGACGACGCCGGGCAGCTACACCTTCATTCTTGAAGGCACCAAGGAACTGCCGCGCCGGGTGATGCACCCCAAGCGCAAAACCATCGGCCTGCGGGTACCGAACCATCCGGTGGCGCTGGCCTTGCTCGCCGAACTCAACGAGCCGCTGCTGACGACGACGCTGCAGTTGCCGGGCGACGAGGTGCCGTTGACCGAGGGCTGGGAAATCCAGGATCGCCTGGAAGACCAGATCGAATTGATCCTCGATGCCGGACATTGCGGTATCGAGCCGACCACCATCATCGACCTGACCGGCCGATCGCCGGAACTGATACGTGCCGGCCGCGGGGCCCTCGCCCCCTTCGGTCTGGACCTGCAGGTATGATCGAAAGCCTTATCCAGACCATTGCCATTGCCGCCTTGCCGGTGATCTTCGCCATTACCCTGCATGAGGCGGCGCATGGTTACGCCGCCCGCTATTTCGGCGACCCGACCGCCTGGCAGGCGGGACGCATCAGCCTGAACCCGATCCGTCACATCGATCCGGTCGGCACCATCCTGATTCCCGCCGCGATCCTGCTGTTTTCCGGTGGCAGTTTCCTGTTCGGCTATGCCAAGCCGGTGCCGGTCGATTTCAGCCGTCTGCGCAATCCCAAAAAGGACATGTTCTGGGTTGCCGCCGCCGGGCCGGCCGCCAACCTGTTCATGGCCTTCTGCTGGGCGGCGATGCTCAAGCTGGCCTGGGTGCTGCCGACCAATTTCTTCACGCTGCCGCTCTCCGAAATGAGCAAGATCGGCATCATCATCAATGTCGTTCTGATGGTGCTAAACCTGCTGCCGCTGCCGCCGCTCGACGGCGGGCGCATCGCGGTCAGCCTGCTGCCGCACCGGCTGGCCTGGAAGTTTGCACAGATCGAGCGCTGGGGCTTTCCGATTTTGTTGCTCCTGTTGTTCACAGGAATTCTCAGCACCGTGATGAACCCGCTGGTCATGTTTGCCGCGCGGGCTATCGAATCCATTTTTGGGCTTTACTGATCGACTATGTACGCAGAACGTGTTCTTTCCGGCATGCGCCCCACCGGGTCGCTCCACCTCGGCCATTACCATGGTGTGCTCAAGAACTGGGTCCGCCTCCAGCATGAGCATCCCTGCCTGTTTTTCGTCGCCGACTGGCATGCGCTGACGACGCAATATGACAATCCGCAAGGCATCGAGCAGGCGGCCTGGGACATGGTCATCGACTGGCTGGCCGCCGGGATCGATCCCAACCAGGCGACGCTGTTCATCCAGTCGCGCGTGCCGGAGCATGCCGAACTGCACCTGCTGATGTCGATGATGACGCCGCTCGGCTGGCTGGAGCGCGTGCCGACCTACAAGGACCAACAGGAAAAGCTGGCCGGCAAGGACCTGACGACCTACGGCTTCCTCGGCTATCCGCTGCTGATGAGCGCCGACATCCTGATCTACCGCGCCGACAAGGTGCCGGTTGGCGAGGATCAGATCCCGCACGTTGAATTCACCCGTGAGCTGGCGCGTCGCTTCAACCATATGTACGGCCGCGAACCGGGTTTCGAGGACAGGGCGCGTGAGGCGGTCAAGCGGCTGGGCAGCAAGAAGGCACGCCTGTACGAAGAGTTGCGTATCCGCTTTCAGCAGGACGGCGACAAGGAGGCGGTCGAGCAGGCCAAGGCCATGCTCAACGAAATCCAGCATCTTTCGGCGGTCGACCGCGAGCGGTTGTTCGGCTTTCTCGAAGGCACCGGCAAGATGATTCTCGTCGAGCCGGGCTACCTGCTTACCGAGGAGTCGAAGATGCCAGGCCTCGACGGGCAGAAGATGTCGAAGTCGTACCACAACACGATTACCCTGCGCGAATCCGAAGAATCGGTGAGCAAGAAGGTGCGCAGCATGCCGACCGACCCGGCCCGCGTCCGGCGCAACGACCCGGGCGAGCCGACCAAGTGCCCGGTCTGGCAATTGCACCAGGTTTATTCCGATGATGCCTGCAAGGAATGGGTGCAGCAGGGGTGCCGCAGCGCCGGCATCGGCTGCATTGAATGCAAGCAGCCGGTGATCGACGGCATCCTGCGCGAGCAGGCGCCGATGCGCGAGCGCGCGCAGGTCTATCTCGACGATCCGGCGCTGGTCAAGAACATCATTGCCGACGGCTGCGAGAAAGCGCGCGAGCTGGCCCGCGAAACCATGCGCGACGTGCGCGAATCGATGGGCCTGGAATACCACTGATGTTCGGTTACGACTGGGAAACGCTGCTCTGGATCGTCATCGGCTTCGGCGGCCAAGGCTTGTTCATGATGCGTTTCGTCGTGCAGTGGTGGAGCAGCGAGAAGGAAAAACGCGTCGTCGTGCCGGTCGCCTTCTGGTATTTCAGCATTCTCGGCGGCCTGGTGCTAACCGTTTATGCCATTCACCGCAAGGACCCGGTTTTCATCTTCGGCCAGGGGCTCGGCCTGATCATCTATTTTCGCAACCTGCACCTGCATTACCGGGGCAAGGGCCGCAGCGCGGCTTCCTGAGCATGAACGCCGCACCCCAGGAGTACTTGCTTCGCGGCGCGGTCGACGCGCCACAGGCGCTATTTTTCGAGCCGGTCGCCCGCATCTACGGCGAGCCGCTCGAACATCTGCCGCAGGATCTCTATATCCCGCCCGATGCGCTGGCGATCATGCTCGACGCCTTCGAGGGCCCGCTCGACCTCCTGCTCTACCTGATCCGCAAGGCCAACGTCGATATCCTCGACATCCCGATGGCGCCGCTGACCCGGCAGTATCTCGACTATATCGACAGCATGCGCGCCAGCAACCTCGAACTGGCGGCTGACTACCTGGTGATGGCGGCGATGCTGATCGAGATCAAGTCGCGCATGTTGCTGCCGCGTCACAAGGCAGGCGAGGGCGACGATGCCGAAGATCCGCGTGCCGAACTGGTGCGCCGCCTGATGGAGTACGAGCAGATGAAGCTCGCCGGGCAGAAGCTGAACGAGCTGCCACAGGCCGAGCGTGAGTTTTTCTGGGTCGAGACGCTGGTCGAAAAGTCGCTGTACGTGCGTTTGCCGGAGGTTTCGGTCGACGATTTGAAGCAGGCCTGGATGGCCGTGGTGCGCCAGGCCGGGTTGAAGCAGCACCACAAGATCGGGCGTGAGGAGCTGTCGGTGCGCGAGCACATGGGCATCATCCTGCGCCGCTTGCAGGGCTGCGGCGATTTCGTGCAGTTCGAAACGATGTTCGATCCGGCGCTCGGGGTGCCTGGCGTCGTCGTGCATTTTCTGGCGATGCTCGAGCTGGCCCGCGAGAAACTCGTCGAATTTACCCAAACCGAGGCCTTTGCGCCGATTTACGTGAGAGTGCATCAAGGTGGACGCGAGCCTGGTCAAGAAAGTGCTTGAGGCAGCGCTGCTCGCCACGCGCGAGCCGCTGACGCCGCTCGAGCTGCGCAAGATGTTCGACGAGGAACTGGCCCCGGAAACCCTGCGCAAGCTGCTCGATGAATTGCGCGAGGAATGGGCAGGCAAGCCGGTCGAGCTCATCCAGCTCGCTTCCGGCTGGCGCTTCCGGACGCGCGCCGAATTCCTGCCTTACCTTGAACGCCTGAACCCGGAAAAACCACCGCGCTATTCGCGCGCCATGCTTGAAACCCTGGCCATCATCGCCTACCGACAGCCGGTGACGCGCGGCGACATCGAGGAAATCCGCGGTGTTGCGGTCAACAGTAATGTCATCAAGACGCTTGAAGAACGTGGCTGGATCGACACCGTTGGTCATCGCGAGACGCCGGGAAGACCGGCGCTGTTTGCCACGACCAAGAAATTTCTCGATGATCTGGGCCTGCGCAGCGTCAGCGAACTGCCGCCGCTCGAACATATCAGCCAGACCCTGGAACTGGAACAATGACCAATAAACGCACGCCCTTCCGTCAATCAGCAAAAAAAGGCGGTGGCGCCTCCGAAAAAAGCCCGGAAAACGCGGTTGACCGCAACAATCCGCCACGCGGTCGCGGACCGCGCCGCGTGATGCAGGAAGAAGGACAAGCGGCGCCAGCTGCCGCCAAGCCCCGGCGCAAGCCGGCGCCGAATACCGGCGGCCGCGCCAATCGCGGCAACATCGCCCGTGACGGACGGCCATTGGCCGAAGCCAAGCCGGAGCGCCTGCAGAAGGTGCTGGCCCAGGCCGGCATCGGCTCGCGCCGCGAAATGGAGGAATGGATCGCTGCCGGGCGCATCAGCGTCAACGGCGTGGCGGCGCATCTGGGGCAGAGCGTGGTGCCGACCGACAAGATCAAGATCGGCGGCCGCCTGGTCAATGTACGTTTCACGACGACCAGGACGCCGCGTGTCGTCATGTACCACAAGCCGGAAGGCGAGATCGTCTCGCGCGACGACCCGGAAGGCCGTCCTTCAGTGTTTGCCGCATTGCCGCGCATTCGGGGCGGGCGCTGGATCGCCGTCGGGCGTCTCGACTTCAATACCTCGGGCCTGTTGTTGTTCACAACCTCGGGTGAACTGGCCAACAAGCTGACCCATCCTAGTTCGGAGCTGGTTCGTGACTACGCCGTGCGTGTCCTCGGCGAACTGACGCTGGAAGCGCAGCAGCAGTTGTTGAGCGGCATCGAGCTTGAAGACGGGCCGGCCAGTTTTTCGAGCTTGCAGGATGCCGGTGGCGAGGGCGCCAACCACTGGTATCGCGTGACCCTGTTCGAAGGCCGTAACCGCGAAGTGCGCCGCATGTTCGAAGCGGTCGGGTGCACGGTCAGCCGCCTGATTCGCGTTCGCTACGGCCCGTTCAGCCTGCCGCCGCAGTTGAAACGGGGGCGCGTCCATGAATTGAACGAGGTTGAAGTAAAGACCTTGATGCGCGAACTGGAGAAAATGATCAAGCCGCAGGAGGCCGGCCAGGAAAGCGCATAAAGTAAGCCAGATTGATTTACGGAGGGGAATGAAATCGTTATAATCCAACGGTTTTTCCCTCTCGTCGTTTCTGGCGAGGCATCTTTTTTTGTGAGGTGGGCGTTTCGCCCATTTTTTATTTGTGGTCATGGATTTAAACACGCTACTTGAAACGACCGTGCTCGGTCTTGGTTATGAACTCGTCGATGTCGAGATGTCGCCGCGCGGCCGCACGATTCGTGTCTTCATCGATGCACCGGGAAGCGGGCGGGCGATCGATGTCGACGACTGCGCCAGGGTCTCGAACCAGTTGTCGCGTGTTTTCGAAGTCGAGAACGTCGATTACGACCGCCTCGAAATCTCCTCGCCGGGCCTCGACCGCGTTGTCAAGAAGGCGCAAGACTTCGAGCGCTTCGCCGGCCAGGAAATCCAGATCAAGGTACGCATTCCGTTGGGCGGGCGGCGCAATTTCCAGGGCGAACTGCTTGGCTTAAAAGAAGGCAAGGTCGGGCTGCGCCTCGAAAAAAGTGATGTGGAACTCGAATTCAATAACATCGAAAAGGCACGTCTGGTGCCGCGATTCGACTGAAGGTCTAGGAGGTTTTAGCCCATGAGCCGTGAAATGTTGCTGCTGGTCGATGCACTGGCCCGCGAAAAAAACGTCAGCAAGGACATCGTCTTTGGCGCCCTCGAACTGGCGCTCGCTTCGGCAACCAAGAAGCGCATCCACGACGAAGCCGACGTGCGGGTTTCCGTCGATCGTGAAACAGGCGCCTTCGAGACCTTCCGTCGCTGGCAGGTCGTGCCGGATAATGAATACGTCAATGAATTTCTTGAAGTGCCGCTCTCCGAAGCGCAGAAGGACGATCCGGACGTCGAGCCGGGCGACTTGCTCGAGGAAGGGTTGGAGCCGATCGATTTTGGCCGTATCGGTGCCCAGGCGGCCAAGCAGGTGATCCTGCAGAAAATCCGCGACGCCGAGCGCGAGCAGATCCTCGCTGACTTCCTGGATCGCAAGGAGCACGTCGTATACGGCACCATCAAGCGCATGGAGCGTGGCAACGCCATTATCGAGGCCGGCAAGATCGAGGCCCTGCTGCCGCGCGAGCAGATGATCCCCAAGGAAAACCTGCGCATCGGCGACCGCGTGCGCGCCTACCTGCTGCGCATCGACCGCAATGCGCGTGGGCCACAGATCATCCTGTCGCGGACCGCACCGGAATTCGTCATCAAGCTGTTCGATATCGAAGTGCCGGAAATTTCTGACGGCTTGATGGAGCTGAAGGCTTGTGCCCGCGACCCCGGTTTGCGCGCCAAGATTGCTGTCAAGTCGAACGATCCGCGGGTCGATCCGATCGGCACCTGCGTCGGCCTGCGCGGTTCGCGCGTTACCGCCGTGCGCAACGAAATCGGTGGTGAGAATATCGACATCGTGCTGTGGTCTGCCGATCCGGCGCAGTTCGTGATCGGTGCACTGGCACCGGCCGAGGTTTCCTCGATCGTCGTCGACGAGGAAAAGCACTCGATGGACGTTGTCGTAGATGAGGACAACCTGGCCATCGCCATCGGGCGCAATGGACAGAACGTTCGCCTGGCGTCCGAATTGACCGGCTGGACCATCAACCTGATGACCCAGGACGAGTCGGTCAAGCGGGCCGAAGCCGAATACGCCGAAACCCGCGTCGTGTTCATGGAAAAGCTGGATATCGACGAAGAACTGGCCGACTTGCTGATCGAGGAAGGCTTCTCGTCGCTGGAAGAGGTGGCTTACGTGCCGCTCGCCGAAATGCTGGAAATCGAGGGGCTGGACGAGGACATTGTCAACGAATTGCGCAATCGTGCGCGCAACGTGCTGCTGACCGAAGCCATCGTTACCGAAGAGCAGCTCGAAGGAATCGCCGACGATCTGCTCAATCTCGAAGGCATGACCCGGGATCTGGCGGCCCAACTGGGTGCCGGCGGCATCAAGAACCGCGAGGATCTGGCCGAACTGGCAGTGGACGAACTCGTGGAAATGACAGGCATTGATGAAGAGCGTGCCAAGGAACTCATTCTGAAGGCACGTGCTCACTGGTTCGAGTGAGCGGGAGGGTAGCAAGTATGACCGCAACAACTGTTTCGCAATTCGCACTGGAACTCAAGATGCCGGAAGCGGCCCTGCTCGAGCAATTGGGCAAGGCCGGGGTTGGCAAGCAGGGTGCCACCGATCCGCTGACCGATCAGGACAAGGCCAGGCTGCTAGATTACCTGCGCCGTGCGCATGGTGACGAGTCGAAAGCCAAGATTACGCTGACCCGCAAGCAGACCTCGGAAATCCGGGCGACCGATTCGCATGGCCGGGCGCGGACCGTTCAGGTTGAAGTGCGCAAGAAGCGGGTTCTGGTCAAGCGCGAGGCCGGCGATCATCCCGCCGAGGTCGTCGAGGCACCGGTCGAGCTTCCGGTTGCCGAGCCGGCGATCGAGATGGTTCCCGAGCCGGTAGTTGAAGTCGTTCTCGAGCCGGTAGTTGAAGCAGCGGTCGAATTGGTTGTCGAAACTCCTGCAGTCGAATCACCCATGGTCGAAGCGCCCGCTGTCGTCGAACCCGAGTCGGAAGTCACGTCGGCACGCCGGGTCGTGACCCGTGCCTCGGTGATCGGTGAGGAAGAACTGAAGGCGCGCGAGGAGCAGGATCGCCGTTACAGCCAGTTGCGTCAGATTCAAGAACAGGAACTCAAGGACAAGCAGGCGCGCGAGGCGGAACTGGTTCGCATGCGCCAGCAGGCCGAGGTGGCGGCCGAGGCTGCCAAGGTTGCCGAGCAGGCGCGGCAAGCGGCTACGGCCCAGGCCAAGACACAGGAAGCGCCGGGCGAGAAGGGAACGCTGCACAAGCGTCCGGATGCACCGGGCAAGGATGCCAAGAAGGGCGGCAACGGGCGTGGCGACGAAAGTCGGAAGCGGCCGGGAATCAAAACGCGTTCGGCCGATCCGGGCAGTTCCTGGAAGAGCGGTCGCCAAGGACACAAGAAGCACGGTCATCCGACGGATGACGGTCAGGGCAGCTTCCAGGCGCCGACCGAAGTCATCGTGCGCGAAGTGCATGTGCCGGAAACCATTTCGGTATCCGATCTGGCGCACAAGATGGCGGTCAAGGCGATCGAGGTCATCAAGGTCATGATGAAGATGGGATCGATGGTCACCATCAACCAGGTGCTGGATCAGGAAACGGCGATGATCGTCGTCGAGGAAATGGGGCACAAGGCGCTCGCCGCCAAGCTTGACGACCCCGATGCCTTCCTTGAAGAATCGCCGGAACACAAGGATGTGCCGCTTGAGCCGAGGGCGCCGGTGGTTACCGTCATGGGTCACGTCGACCACGGCAAGACCTCGCTGCTCGACTACATCCGGCGCGCCAAGGTGGCGGCCGGCGAGGCCGGCGGCATTACCCAGCATATCGGTGCCTACCATGTCGAAACCGACCGTGGCATGCTGACCTTCCTCGATACTCCGGGTCACGAAGCGTTTACCGCGATGCGCGCCCGTGGCGCCAAGGCCACCGATATCGTCATTCTGGTCGTGGCAGCCGACGATGGCGTGATGCCGCAGACCAAGGAAGCGATTCACCACGCCAAGGCGGCGGGTGTGCCGCTGGTCGTGGCGATCAACAAGATGGACAAGCCGGATGCCAACCCGGATCGCGTCAAGCAGGAACTGGTTGCCGAAGGCGTCATTCCCGAAGAATATGGCGGCGATTCCCCGTTCTGCCCGGTTTCAGCCAAGAAGGGCACCGGCATCGACGAGTTGCTGGAGCAAGTGCTGTTGCAGGCCGAAGTGCTCGAACTGACGGCGCAGAAGGATGCGCCGGCCAAGGGTCTGATCATCGAGGCGCGTCTCGACAAGGGGCGTGGTGCTGTGGCGACGATGCTGGTGCTGTCCGGCACCTTGAAGCGCGGCGATGTTGTTCTCGCTGGCCAGGTTTCCGGGCGTGTGCGCGCCATGCTCGACGAGAACGGCAAGTCGATCACCGAGGCCGGACCGTCGATTCCGGTCGAAATCCTCGGTTTGTCGGACGTTCCGGCGGCCGGCGAAGAAGCCATCGTCCTCGCCGACGAAAAGAAGGCACGCGAAATCGCGTTGTTCCGTCAGGGCAAGTTCCGCGATGTCAAGCTGGCCAAGCAGCAGGCCGCCAAGCTGGAAAGCATGTTCCAGCAGATGGAAGAAGGCCAGGTCAAGACCCTGCCGCTGATCGTCAAGGCCGATGTCCAGGGTTCGCAAGAGGCGCTGGTGCAGACGCTGGCCAAGCTGTCGAACGAGGAGGTTCGCGTCCAGATCATTCACGGCGCGGTGGGCGGCATCAGCGAGTCCGACGTCAATCTGGCGCAGGCCTCCGGCGCGGTCATCATCGGCTTCAACACCCGTGCCGATGCCAACTCGCGCAAGCTGGCCGAAACCTTCGGCGTCGATATCCGCTACTACAACGTGATCTATGATGCGGTCGACGAGGTGAAAGCAGCACTTTCCGGCATGCTGTCGCCCGAAAAACGCGAGCAGATCACCGGCCTCGTCGAAATTCGCCAGGTCTTCCACGTTTCCAAGGTCGGCGCGATTGCCGGCTGTTACGTCCTGGAAGGCGTCGTCAAACGCAATTCGCGCGTTCGACTGCTGCGCAACAATGTCGTGCAGTGGGATGGCGAACTCGATTCGCTCAAGCGCTTCAAGGACGACGTCAAGGAAGTGCGCAGCAACTTCGAATGCGGCCTTTCGCTCAGGAATAACAATGATATTCAGGAAGGCGATCAGCTCGAGGTTTACGAAATTCAGGAAGTGGCGCGTTCGCTGTAATGAAGAAAAAGGGTTTTCAGCGCAGCGATCGGGTCGCAGAGCAGATTCGTCGCGACCTCGCCGACCTGATTCGCACTGAACTGAAGGACCCGCGGGTCGGCATGATCAGCCTGACGGCCGTCGAGCTGACCCCGGATTATGCCCACGCCAAGGTTTTCTACGCGACCCTCGACGACGAGCATCGGGAAGAAATCGAACGCGGCCTCAAGCGCGCGGCGGGTTTCCTGCGTCGCGAACTGGGACGGCGGATACACATCCACACGCTGCCCGAGCTTCATTTCGTTTACGACAACTCCATCGAGCGCGGCGCCAGCCTTTCGCTGCTGATCGATCAGGCCAACGCCCTGAGCGATCAGACGCCGGAAGAATAATCCAATCATGCAAGTCAGGAAGGCCTGGCAACAGGTCGATGGCGTTCTGCTGCTCGACAAGCCGCTTGGGCTGACCTCCAATGCCGCGCTGCAAAAGGCGCGCCGCCTTTTTTCGGCAGCCAAGGGCGGCCATACCGGCACTCTCGATCCGCTGGCGACCGGTCTACTGCCGCTCTGTTTCGGCGAAGCGACCAAGTTTTCCGCCGACCTGCTTGACGCCGATAAAACTTATGAGGCAGTTGTCCAGCTGGGTGTCACCACCGATTCCGGCGATGCTGACGGCACGGTCACCGCAACTGCTGCGGTCGACGTCGGAATTGACGATATTTTGCAGGTGCTGCCGCAATTCACCGGCGCCATCCTGCAGATTCCGCCGATGCATTCTGCGCTCAAGCGCGATGGTCGCCCGCTGTACGAGCTGGCTCGCCAAGGAATCGAGGTCGAGCGCGAAGCACGCGCGGTGACCATTCATGCTATCGATTGCCTGGATTTTTCCGGCGATCGCTTGACCCTGCGGGTTGCCTGCAGCAAGGGAACCTATATCCGCGTGCTGGCGGCCGACATCGGGCAGGCGCTCGGTTGCGGTGCCCATCTGGCGGCCTTGCGCCGCACCGTGGTTGGCGATCTCGATCTGGGCGCAGCAGTAACGCTGGCTGAACTCGAAGCGCTCGACGAAGCCGGTCGGGCAGGGTGCCTACAGCCAGTCGATACCTTGCTGCGCAACCTGCCGGCCTTGGTGGTCGAAGGTGAGGCGGCGGATCGCTTTCGCCACGGCAATCCGGTCGACATACTGCCGGGAATGACCGGGAAGATCAGCGTTTATGCCAATGGCCGACTGATCGGCATTGGCGAACCGGGGCCTGATGGGCGTTTGTGGCCGAAGCGTTTGGTGCAATTGGCTGATTAAGCTGATATAATTCGACGCTTTCCGTCGCCAACGGGAAAATTATCTTAACCTGGCGCTTGCTCTATCAAACCGGGGCGGCGTTGTAACCATGAAAGCGAGTTTGAAATGGCAATGAATGCAGAATCCAAAGCCGGCGTCGTCGCCGATTTTCAGCGTGTCAAGGGCGACACCGGTTCGCCGGAAGTCCAGATCGCGCTGCTGACCGCCCGTATCAACGACCTGACTCCGCACTTCAAGGAGCACAAGAAGGATCACCACTCGCGTCGTGGCCTGCTGCGCATGGTTAGCCAGCGCCGCAAGCTCCTGGATTACTTGAAGGGCAAGAATGTCGATGCCTACCGTAACCTGATTACCCGCCTTGGTCTGCGCAAGTAAGCTGGACCAAAGCCACGAAAAAGCGGCCCGGAAATCTCCCGGCCGCTTTTTTCATTTGTTGTTGTGTCGTGTGTTGTTCATTGTGATGAGATGAAAGGAAAATATGTTTAATGTCGTGAAAAAAACCTTCGCCTACGGAGACCATCAGGTCACCATCGAAACCGGCGAAATTGCCCGCCAGGCTGGCGGCGCTGTCGTTGTTACCATGGAAGAAACCGTCGTTCTGGTGAGCGTCGTTGCCGCCAAATCGAGCAAGCCCGGTCAGGATTTCTTCCCGATGACCGTTGATTATCAAGAAAAAGCCTATGCCGCTGGCCGTATTCCCGGCGGCTTCCTGAAGCGCGAAGGCCGTCCCTCCGACAAGGAGACGTTGACCAGCCGCCTGATCGACCGTCCGCTGCGTCCGCTGTTCCCGGATGACTTTTACAACGAAGTGCAGATCATCGCCACCGTGATGTCGTTGAACCCGGAAATCGACTCCGATATTCCCGCTCTGATCGGCGCTTCCGCTGCGCTGTCGATCTCCGGTGTGCCGTTCAACGGCCCGATCGGTGCCGCGCGCGTCGGCTACATTAACGGCCAGTATGTCCTGTGCCCGACCCTGAGCCAGCTCAAGGAATCGCAGCTCGACCTCGTCGTCGCCGGTACCGAAGCCGCCGTGCTGATGGTTGAATCCGAAGCTCAGGAACTGTCCGAGGAAGTCATGCTCGGCGCCGTCGTTTTCGGTCATACGGAAATGCAGAAGGCGATCAACGCGATCAACGAACTGGTCGAAGAAGCCGGCAAGCCGGAATGGGACTGGCAGCCGCCGGCCAAGGACGAGGCGCTGGTCGCCAAGTTGTCCGAACTGGTCAGCGCCAAGCTTGAAGAGGCCTACAACATCACTGTCAAGCAGACCCGTAGCCAGGCAGTCAAGGTCATTCGTGCCGAGGCTGTCGCAGCATTGTGCCAAGGCGAGGGCGCGCCGGATGAAAATACCGTCGGCAACCTGTTCCACGAACTCGAAGCCGGTATCGTGCGTGGCCGCATCCTGAGCGGCGCGCCGCGCATCGACGGTCGCGATACGCGCACCGTACGGCCGATCACCATGCGTTCCGGCGTCCTGCCGCGCACTCACGGTTCGGCGCTGTTCACGCGTGGTGAAACCCAGGCACTGGCCGTTGCCACGCTGGGCACCAACCGCGATGAGCAGATCATCGACGCGCTGGCCGGAGAATACCGTGATCGCTTCATGCTGCACTACAACATGCCGCCGTACGCGACTGGCGAATGTGGCCGTTTCGGCACGCCGAAGCGCCGCGAGATCGGCCACGGCCGTCTGGCCAAGCGCGCGCTGCTGGCTGTCCTGCCGAAGCCGGAAGATTTTTCGTACTCGATTCGACTGGTTTCCGAAATCACCGAGTCCAACGGCTCGTCGTCGATGGCTTCCGTCTGCGGCGGCTGTCTCGCCATGCTCGATGCCGGTGTGCCGCTCAAGGCGCACGTCGCCGGTATCGCCATGGGCCTGATCAAGGAAGGCAACCGCTTCGCGGTGCTGACCGACATCCTCGGTGACGAGGATCATCTCGGCGACATGGACTTCAAGGTGGCTGGCTCGACCGCCGGCATCACGGCGCTGCAGATGGACATCAAGATCCAGGGCATCACCAAGGAGATCATGCAGGTTGCGCTGGCGCAGGCCCAGGAAGCACGCCTGCACATCCTCAAGCTGATGCAGGAAGCCTCCGCCGGCCCGCGCGAGGAAATGTCCGCCTACGCACCGCGTCTCTACACCTTCAAGATCAACGCGGAGAAGATCCGCGACGTGATCGGCAAGGGTGGTGCCGTGATCCGTGCGCTGACCGAAGAAACCGGCACGACGATCGACATCCAGGACGACGGCACGATTACCATCGCCGCCACCAGCGCCGAAGCGGCCGCTGCTGCCCGTTCGCGGATTGATGCGATCACCGCCGAAGTCGAGATCGGCAAGATCTACGAAGGCACCGTGTTGAAGATTCTTGATTTCGGCGCGATCGTTTCAATATTGCCGGGCAAGGATGGGCTGCTGCACATCTCGCAGATCGCCCAGGAGCGCGTCAACAAGGTCGAGGACTACGTCAAGGAAGGCCAGATTGTGCGCGTCAAGGTTCTGGAAACCGACGACCGCGGTCGCGTCAAGCTGTCGATGAAGGCGGCGGTTGCCGATGAGGCAGCTGCCACGGCTCAACCGGAACAGCAGCCGTAAGCTGATTGTCTGTCCCGAAAAGTGAAGGGCGCCGCGAGGCGCCCTTTTTTGCGGTCTTTTTCGTGTCGACCGCAACAGTCGAGTCGAGACCGGCGAATTACTTCGCCATCTGCCTTTCCTTCATTTCGTCCAGCGTCTTGCAGTCAATGCACAGGGTAGCCGTCGGGCGCGCTTCCAGGCGCTTGATGCCAATTTCGACACCACATTTGCTGCAGAAGCCATAGTCGCCGCTGTCGATGCTGGCCAGCGTCTCGTCGATCTTCTTGATCAGCTTGCGCTCGCGGTCGCGGTTGCGCAATTCGATGGCGATATCGGTTTCCTGACTGGCGCGATCGTTGGGGTCGGCGAACACGGTCGCTTCATCCTGCATGGTATGCACCGTGCGGTCGATGTCCTCGCCCAATTCCTTCTTGAGCGTTTCGAGTATCTTGCGGAAGTGCGCAAGCTGCTTCGCGCTCATGTACTCCTCGCCCGCCTTTGGCTTGTACGGAGCGAAATGCTTATGTAATAGTTCTTCGGCCATGTTGCTTGTGCGTCCCAGTGACGAAAAAGGCGATTAAATATCAGAAATACGGTGCTACGGCAAGGAAAGTTTGTTGCAGGAATATAGGTCTTTGATCTGGTACGGGTTTCCCGGTGGTGTTAGAATCCGTCTCCTCGTGTCGGGGCGTAGCGCAGCCTGGTAGCGCATCTGCTTTGGGAGCAGAGGGTCGTGAGTTCGAATCCCACCGCCCCGACCATTTCCTTCCTTGATTTACCCTCAGGTGCCCGTAGCTCAACTGGATAGAGCAGCTGCCTTCTAAGCAGCAGGTCGGGGGTTCGAGTCCCTCCGGGCACGCCAGTGCTTGCAATGTATTTAGAGGGATCGTGATTCTCTGCCGATTTCTGGCGCTACCGCAGCGCTAAGGCGTGAGCTTGCCGAATGGCATGTCATGCAAATCTCATCGCGGGCCATGATCTCCCCGAATGCCCAGGTCATCGAACCGCACGGAGATTCGCTACTCGTCAGCGTGTCCTTTCCTGATCCTCTGTAGGCGCATTACTCTATTGTTGGCGAGTCCGGTGTAGTAGGCTTGAACCAACTGGTCGGGCTATATTGCTGGACGGGACATACATTACAGGCGCTGAAAAACAGGCGCAGGCTCCGTTTGGAGCGAGTGAGGGACAGATGATCAACGGAATGTTCATGCAATTTCTGAGCGGATCATGAAACAGCTTGGCGGACTGGACGAGCTTTTTTTTGCCATGGAGCGCCCGAACCAGTGCATGCATGTGGCGGTATTGGGCATTTATGATCCGAGCACGGCACCGGGCGGCAAGGTCAGGTTGCGCGACATCATGGCGCATATCCGCGAGCGGCTGGATGTTTCGCCGGTATTGCGTCGGCGCCTGGTCAGCGTGCCGTTCGATCTCGACCGCGCCTACTGGATCGACGATGCGGACGTAGATCTCGAATACCACATTCGCCACATTGCGCTGCCCAAGCCGGGCGACTGGCGGCACCTTTGCATTCAGGTCGCGCGCTTGCATTCGCTGGTGCTCGACCGCAGCAAGCCGCTGTGGCAGGTTTATGTCATCGAGGGGATCGACAATGTCGAAGGCGTAAAGCCCGGAAGCTTCGCGATCTACATCAAGTTTCACCGGGCCGAAGTTGATGGCGAGGCCAGCGCACAGATTCTACGCGCCCTGCATTCACTGATTTCGATGCCCGAACACAGCCATGTGCCAAGAAAGCCGGTGGTGGCCGATGCCGTGCCGACGGCGATCGAACTGTACGCCCGTTCGCTGGGCAATGTCGTGCCGCGGGTCGCTCGTTTGTGGCATACCTTGTCGGCGGCAACGCTGAAGATGACGTCGCTGGGCGGCAAGGTGCTATGCCGGCGGGCCGGTGGCGGGAACCTGCGCGAACGCCTGCTGGAGCAACTGGCGTGGCCGAAGGAAGTGGTCAGGACGCGCTTTGCCGGGTCCGTTTCGTCGCGCCGTATCTTCGAGGCTGTCGGCTTCGATATGGCGGAGGTCCAGCGCGTTCGCAAGTGGGTCAGCGGTTCCACGACCAACGACGTGTTCATCGCCATCGTTGGCGGGGCGGTACGCCGTTACCTGCTGGAATGCGGCGATCCGTTGCCGGCCGGGCTTGCGGCGGCGGTGCCGGCATCGCATCAGGATATCCTGCCGGGCAGCGAGCGCGGCAACAAGCTGAACCAGCATCGCGTGCCGCTGCATGTCGACAGCGATTCCGGACTGGTGCGTCTGCGCGCCATTCAACAATCGGCCGGGGATACGCGCCAGACGGCGGACGTGATCGGCCACGATCTGCTCCGCCAGCTGGCGGACGAGTTGCCGACACGCATCACTTCGGCAGTGGTGGACAGCCTGCTCGGCGACTATCTGAACATCGTCGTATCTACCGTGCGCGGCCCTGACGTTCCCATGTACATCGCCGGCGCGCAGTTGAACCGGTTTTATCCGATCGGCGTGGTCAAGAACGGCGTCGGCCTCAACGTTACCGGCTTCAACTATTGTGGAAAACTGTGGGCGACCGTGGTCTCGTGCCGCAAGATGGTACCCGATCCCGAAGTTTTTGCGGATTCTCTGCGCCAGAGCTTTGCCGCCCTGGTGGCCGAAGTCGATCGCGAAGAACAGGAGCGGCGCGGCGAGTTGGGAACTGGTGCGCCATCACGCACCGGCAGGCGGCGCAAGTCGATGCCGGCGGGTCAGACGGCACCGGGCAAGGCGACTCATCATCCGGTTCGGGCGCGGCTGTCGGCCAAGAGCGGGCCGCAGCGGAATGCGTGAGCAGCACGCATTGCTAATCTTGCTTTAGGGAAAGACGATGAAATACCTTTCAGGTCTCGACAGCCTGTTTCTGACGATGGATCACGGCAACCAGTTGATGCAGGTGGCGGCGCTCGGCATCTACGACCCGTCGACGGTGCCGGGTGGCGAACTCCGCTTCAAGTCGGTTCTCAGCTTTTTCGATACGCGGATGAGGCAGATCAAGGTGTTCCGCCGTCGGTTGGTCGAAACGCCGTGGGGAATCGACCGACCGCACTGGGTCGACGACAACGATGTCGATATCGAATACCACGTCCGTCATATCGCGCTGCCGCAACCCGGTGACTGGCGGCAACTGATGATTCAGGTGGCGCGCCTGCATTCGCGCTCACTGGACAAGAGCAAGCCATTGTGGGAGGCCTATATCATCGAGGGGCTGGACAATATCCAGGGCATTGCCCCGGGCAGCTTCGCGCTCTACATCAAGTTTCATCATGCTGCGGTCGACGGCGAAGCGGGGGTGGAAATTCTGCGGGCCATCCATTCGCTCTCACCGCTACCGGATCACGGGGACGGCCAGCGTCCAGCGGCCATCATTGCCGACCGCGATCCGACCAGCGTCGAACTCCTCGCCCGTACCGTCAGCCACCGTGCCCGCCAGGTGCTCGGCGGCGCGTGGCTGATGGCCGGGCTTGGCAAGCGCGCGGTGGTGGGCGGTGTGAACCTTGTGATTAGTGGCAAGGCGCTGAATCTTGGGCGTCAGGTTCTCGGCGGTCGCTTGGGTATTGCGGAACTGGCTGCCGAGATCGCCGAACCTTACGGCCGGAATCTGCATGTCGCGCCGCATACCCGTTTCTCGGGCAAGATTTCGGCCCATCGCGTGGTCGATGCGGTCGGTTATTCGCTCGCCGAGTGCAAGAATATTCGTGAGCATGTCGAGGGCGTCACCATCAACGACATTTTCATGGCGGCGACGGGAGGTGCGCTGCGCAAGTATCTCGACTTGAAAGGCGAGCTGCCCAAAGAAAGCCTCAACGCCCTGATGCCGCTGAGTACGCGCGGCGAGCAGACGGGGCGTGATGAAAGCAACCGGGTCGGGATGGCTGCCGTGCCGCTGGGTACCGACATCGCCGACCCGCTTGAACGGCTCATCGCCGTGCATCGCGCCAGCAACCGGGGCAAGTCGCTTTCCGCCGCAGTGGGTAATGACCTGCCGGCCAGGCTGGTCGACTTGATGCCGGCGGTGGTGGTCGAGCAGATTGCCCGCAGCGCTTTGATGCCGCTGGTGAATGTCACGGTGTCCAACGTGCGCGGGCCGGACCGCCCGCTGTACATGGCGGGGGCCAGGTTGCAGATGTTCATGCCACTGTCCATCGTCGTCGATGGCATCGGCCTGAATCTGACCGGTTTGAGCTACAACGGAACCTTGTGGGTCTGCTTCGTTTCCTGCCGCAAGATGCTGCCCGATCCGGCCGTGTTCGTGGATTGTCTGACCGAGAGTTTCACGGAGTTGCTGAACGCTACGGTCAACAAGGAAATACCGGTGAAAACCCTGTTCACTGCGACGCGACAGCGGAAAACAACCACGCCGGCTCCAGAGAAGAAGCCCGTCAGGCGCAAGTCTGCGCCAGACAAAAAGGTACAAAGCAAGCCGATAGTGAGAAAATCGGCAGTCGGCTAATCGTCCGTCAACAAGCAGGTCATGAGCAGTAACTCGGGGATGTTGCCGGTGTTGTCCGCGGGTCGAGGAAAAGGAATAAATTCGGAATGGATTCGGAATTTGTCGCCAGGATTGCTGCACCGCCTTATTACCATGTGATTCCGCACATTGGCAGGGATTCGGCGCAGTACATCATCGATAACCTGCTGCGCTTCTCGTTCAAGCGCCATAGCCTGGCGGAGGATGCGATCCATGACATGCGCAAGCGTATCGCCCTGGTCGACCACAATCTCGGACAACTCGGGAACGATATCAGGATCTTCCGCCAAGTCTGCGACGAGCTGCGCGCAGAGTGGCTTGAAGTACCGCAGAGCCGGCCTGATCGTGTATTCCTTTATCTTCATGGCGGTGCCTTCTGTTTTCGCATGCCCCGTATCCAGTCGGCGATGGTCGCCCGCTGGTGCCGGCAATCCGGTGCCCGTGCGCTGATGCCAGTCTACCGGCTGGCGCCCGAGCATCCCTATCCGGCGGCTGCCGACGATTGCCTCGCGACCTATCGCTGGCTTCTCAATCAAGGTGTGGCGGCTGAAAATATTGTGATCGGTGGCGATTCGGCCGGCGGCAACCTGACGCTGGTGACCCTGATGCGTGCCCGTGCCGAAGGGCTGCCGTTGCCGGCGGCAGCAATGATGCTGTCGCCGGCAACCGACTTTTCGCTGAGTGGGCGCAGCGCAACGGTCAACGAGGCGAGCGACCCAATGTTTTCGGCAGCCATGTTGCGCTGGTTCGGCGAGATGTACCTTGGCGAGCCCGAGTTGTACCTGACACCGTTCGTTTCGCCGCTGACCGGCGATTTCACCGGGCTGCCGCCGCTGCTGTTCCAGGTTGGCAGCAATGAAATGCTGCTCGACGATTCGACGCGGGCGGCAGCCAAGGCGCATGGTTCGGGTGTCGATGTCCAACTCGATGTCTTTGACGGCATGCCGCATATCTTCCAGGCCTTCGGGCAATTGCCCGAGAGCAAGATGGCCGACCGGCGTATTGCCAGGTTTCTCGAGGCGAAGGCCAGCTGGACGCGTGTTTAGCCGGTCGGTTTCCGGATACGGGGCAGTCGTTCCACCGACAGGTTTTGTCTCGGAATGCTCTTGCTGAGCGGCGGAGCTGCCGGTGCAGCCGGTTTCGGGCAGAATCCCGTCATGCCCGCTTATGGATTGTTTTCTGCCGACCAGTTCATGACCACCACCGGCAGCTGCGTGGATTGTGGCGCATTGCCGCAGGCACTGTGGTATTTCCGTAACGAAACCATCGCGGTGCCCAAGCCTGGCATGCCGGTCGCCGGTTTTGACCCGAACCTGCCGGTCAGGAAGGATCTTGCCGCTTGGGCGCAAAGAACGCCTGTCACTGCCGTTGCGGAACTGCCGCCGCTGATCTGGCAGGCGGCGCCGGATACCTTGCACAAGGTGCAACTTGCCGACGATGGCCGAGGGATCTCGGTAGGCGACCAGCAACTTGCGCTGCAACTGGCGCCGCAACTGCCGTTGAACAGCGCCTGGTTCGATGCAAGTAGCAAGGCGTTCTGCCACGGTCGACCGCTAAAACTGCGCGGAAACCGACAAGGTGAAACCTTCGTGGCGCGGAGCTTCTGGCCGCAGGATTTCAGCATTCCGGAAACACCGGCCGCTGGTGCGCTGAATGACGACCCGGGAGCCATTCGTGACTGGGTGCGGACGCAGCCGCCGGGCAGGGCGGACAGCCCATTTGTCGTGCAATCTGTTTGGCGGCGCCCGGGCAACAGCGGGCCGCGCGCCGGGCAGCCGGTCATCGGCCTCATGCTCAACGGCGCGCAGGGTGACGACGATGAAGCGCACGGTGGCCATTTCGCGCTGATGACCGGTCACATCGGCGAAAACGGGGGCATCGACGACTGGCTGGTCAACAATTTCTACACGCTCGATTCAGAAAGCGAGAAGGGCATCATCGCCGCCCCGGTGCCGCTCGATAATTATCTTGGCGACCTGAACGGCGGCCAGGCCTGGTATCGCCCGTCGTATCTGCTGGTGGCGACGCTCGCTGATGCCCGCAGCGCGGCGCGGCTGCAGTCGGCGCTGGGGCGCGTTTATAACCAGTTCTACCGCCACCAGTTTGCCTATCAGCATGCACGCGCCAACTGTGCCGGCATCAGCGTCAATACCGTGCGTACCTTGGGCTGGCAGGTGCCGGCGCGCGGACCGGAAAGCTGGCCGAAGGCGATCGTCGCCTTGCCGCTGGTTGCGGCAAAGGAAGGCAGCCTGACCAAGGGCAAGGCGACATTCGACTACCTGACCGAAGACCGGACCATCCTTTATCCGGTCGTCGCCTTCGAGGAAATGGGCGCCGATCTGCTGCGTCTGGCTAGCGGTGACGGAGGGCGGACGCTGTCGGAATTCGAAAAGCTCCTGGCCGCGGACATCACGGAAATCCTGCTCGTTCGCGTGCCGCAATTTCCGTCGAGCCGCGCCTGGGGGGACTGGCCGGTTGAAAGCAGCGTCGAGTATGAGGCACGGGTGCCAAGCAATCCTGCCGATCAGAAGATCATTCCGGTGCCGCCGCGTC
>Ga0209310_1000917_pt1 | contig 26017 bp, 19 predicted proteins | sample AD_UKC030_MetaG_FD_184415 | JGI IMG/M metagenome (GOLD analysis project Ga0209310, IMG submission 184415) | Active sludge microbial communities of municipal wastewater-treating anaerobic digesters from USA - AD_UKC030_MetaG (SPAdes) (version 2) | ecosystem: Engineered > Bioreactor > Anaerobic >...
AGGCCCCATGCAGCCCGGGCCGGATGAAGCACCGTCGGGTTTACTATCTGGGCCTGTTGAGCCCGAGCCAGAACGGGCAGAGCGACATCACGGAGCTTTACACCGCCCGGTTTGGGCAACCGTCGCCGGGGCAGAAGGTATTTATCGTCACCAGCCAGACGCGGAACGGCTGGAAGGGGCCGAACTGGGTCCACAGCGCCATCGTCCCGCCCCCGGCCAAGGCCAAATCTCAGCAAGCCACTGAAAAGGCGCCAGTTAAGAAAGCGAAGCCCGCCTCCGCCTCGCCCTCTTCCACCGCCCGCACGACCGTTCCTTCTTCGTTGTCTCAGGCTATGTACAAGGGGATTACACCGGAGGCGCGGCAGGAGCGCATGGATAATAAGCATGAACCCCCTTTGAGCATCCTTGGTACACCCCTTGTACACAGCCTATTGGGAGCCATAGGCTGGCTGGGGAGGTTGAGGATGGGTTGGGCGCGGGCCTGAGCCGCATTGAAGCAACTGGCTGCCCGGAGAATATGTAAAACGACGTTAAAATAAAGGTTGGTCCAGGCCAGCGTGCGCCGTGCCCGAAGTCACGGATTCGCGCGGATGGACTTGCTGCCTGCCGGTTGCCTGGTTCGGCGGGCGGGTAGCGGCTCCGGGGCGCACATGAGGGCATGAGCTTGCGCGGGCCGGCCGCGGACCCGCATCCAGCGAACCCGATTCGGGAAGGCGAACGCCTCCGCGCGGCCTGGCTTCCCGAAGCCCTGAAATCCGGACGGGCGAAGGATCGCGTCCCTCCGGGCCGGGTTAGCCAGGCATTAGCGTTTCCCCTTTGCAGCGAGGCGTGGATTTTTTTCGGCCGCCCGCCGGGGGCCGGGGCGGGCGGCGGGCCACAACGAAAAACCGTAGAGAAGCCTGTTGACTTGGCGGGCGGGTCTGCTATGTTGCGCCTTCGTTTAACCAGGATTTTAGATGAAGACACATCTGCCGAAAGTGAATTTGGAACAACGCAAATGGCACGTGATTGACGCCGATGGCGCCGTGCTGGGCCGCCTGGCGGCGCAAGTCGCCAATGTGCTGCGCGGGAAGGACAAGCCCGTCTATACGCCGCATCTGGACACCGGCGATTTTGTCGTGGTCATCAACGCGGAGAAGGTCCGGCTCACCGGCAAAAAGGAGACGGCCAAGGAATACATGTCCTACTCCGGCTGGAAGGGCGGCGAGAAGTACCGCAACGTCGAGCAGGTGCGCGCCCGGCATCCCGAGCGGCTCATCACCCACGCGGTGCGGGGCATGGTGCCCAAGAACCGCCTGGGACGGGTGCTGATGACCAAGCTCAAAGTGTATAAAGGCAGCGAGCACCCGCACGCCGCGCAACGTCCGCAAGTCCTGGCCCCCGCAAAGTAAGAACCTTAACCCCCCCACTTTTTTCAGGCATGTCAGATATAAAAGCTCCCGAAGTCAAGACCACGCAAAACCTCGGCACCGGCCGCCGCAAGACGGCGGTCGCGCGCGTGCGGCTATCCACCGGCGCCGGCAAGATCCTGGTCAATGGCCGCCCGTTTGAAAATTATTTCCCGCTCGAGTCCCTGCGCGTGGTGGCCACGCAGCCCCTGACCGTGACCGGCTCGACCGGCAAGTTTGACGCGCATATCACCGTTTCCGGCGGCGGCCCGAGCGGCCAGGCCGGCGCGGTGCGGCACGGGCTCGCGCGCGCCTTGCTGGCGATGGACGCCAACCTGCGGCCGCTGCTGAAAGCGGAGGGCCTGCTGACCCGCGACGCGCGCCAGAAGGAGCGCAAGAAGTACGGCCAGCCGGGCGCGCGCAAACGCTTCCAGTACAGCAAGCGTTAATCGCGCTGGATATTTTCCCGCCCCGCTGGTTCAATCCGGCGGGGTTTTTTTATGATGAATGCCAAACCAGTAGCCATCGTGGGCGCCTCGGGATACTCGGGCGAAGAACTCGTCCGCCTGCTCCTGGCGCACCCGCACGTTGAACTCGCCGCCGTCACCTCGCGCCAATACGCCGGGCGGACGCTGGCGCAAATCTTCCCCCGCTTCGCCCATCATCCGCGCGCCCGGACGCTGCGCTTCAGCGAGCCCAACCCCGCGGTGCTGGCGAAGCAGGCGCAGGTGGTGTTTCTGGCCCTGCCGCACGGCGTGGCCGCCGAATATGCCGTTCCCCTGCTCGAGTTCGGGTGCCAGGTGATTGACCTGAGCGCGGATTTCCGCGTGCGGAGCGCCGCGGTTTACCAGGAGTTCTATGCGCACGAGCACCCCGCGCCGGAGCTGCTGGCCCGGGCGGTTTATGGCCTGCCGGAAATCTATCGCGCCCAAATCAAGCCGGCCTCGCTGATCGCGTCGCCGGGCTGCTACCCGACCAGCATCCTGCTGCCAACGCTGCCGCTGCTCAAGGCGGGCCTGGTCGCGCCCGAGGGCATCATTGCCAATTCGCTGAGCGGGGTGAGCGGCGCCGGCCGGAAGGTCGAGCTTGATTACCTGTTTGTCGAGTGCAACGAAAGCGCCCGGCCCTACGGCATCCCCAAACACCGCCATCTCTCGGAGATCGAGCAGGAGCTTTCGCTGGCCGCGGGGAGGCCGGTGACGATCCAGTTCACCCCGCACCTGATCCCGGTGAACCGCGGCATCCTGACCACGCTGTACCTGACCCCCGCCGGCGCGACGCTGGAGCAGATCACGGAATGCTACCAGGCCGCCTATGCCCGCGAGCCGTTCGTGCGGCTGCTGGAAGGCAAGGCGCTGCCGGACACCAAGAACGTCGCGCATACCAACGTGATCGAAATTGCCTGGCGGCATGACCCGCGCACGGGGCGGCTCATCGTCATGAGCGCCGAGGATAACGTGGTCAAGGGCGCCGGCGGCCAGGCCATCCAAAGCATGAACCTGATGTGCGGTTTCCCGGAAACCGCGGGCCTGATGTGAGACGGCGCGGCGCCGCCCCGCGCGCGCGCAGCGCCCGGCCCGGCCCGCCCTCCCCCTGCCTGATTCCGATTGTTGCCATGAAAACCCCATTAACTCCCCTCCCGGGTTCCGTCACCGCCCCGCGCGGCTTCCGCGCGGCGGGCGTCTTCTGCGATATCAAGCGCCTCGGCACCGGCAAAGGTTCGAACAAGGGCAAAAAGCGCGACCTGGCGCTCATTGTCTCCGACGTTCCCGCCACCGCGGCCGGCATGTTCACCACCAACCAGGCCTGCGCCGCGCCCGTCAAGGTCTGCCTCGAACAACTGAAGCGGGGCCGGGCCCAGGCGGTCGTGGTCAACTCCGGCAACGCCAATGCCTGCACCGGGAAGCAGGGGCTGCAAGACGCCCGCGAGATGGCCCGGTTCACGGAAGCGACGCTCGCGCTGCCGCCGGGCGCGGCCCTGGTCGGTTCCACCGGCCGCATCGGGGTGGCGATGCCGATGGACCACGTCCGGGCCGGCATCATCGAAGCCGCGCTGGGGCTGGGAACCACCGCCGCCCATGCCGCCCAGGCCGCCGAAGCCATCCTGACCAGTGATACCCACGCCAAGCAGGTGGCCGTCCAGTTCAAGCTGGGCGGCCGGACCGTCCGCCTCGGCGGCATTTGCAAAGGCGCGGGGATGATTCAGCCGGGCATGAGCGCCACCGGCCGGCGCCCGGCGGCCACGCCGCGGCACGCCACCATGCTGTGCTTCCTCACCACCGATGCCGCCGTCGAGGCCCAGGCCCTGCAAGCCGCCCTGCGCGAGGCCGTCGCCCACAGCTTTAATCGCATCACGGTGGATGGCGACATGAGCACCAACGACACCGTGCTCGTGCTGGCCAATGGCCGCGCGGGCAATCGCCCGCTCGGCGTGTCCGCCCCGGGCTTTCCGCAATTTCAAGCCGCCCTGAGCCACGCCTGCCTGGCGCTGGCCCGGATGATTGTGCGCGATGGCGAGGGGGTATCGCGCTGCGTCACCGTGCGCGTCCAGGGGGCCCGGTCGTTCGCCGACGCCGATGCCGCCGCGCGGGCCGTGGCGAACAGCCCGCTGGTCAAGACCAGTTGGCATGGCGGCGACCCCAACTGGGGCCGCATCCTCGCCGCGATCGGTTATAGCGCGGCGACGATCGAGGAAAGCAAGGTGGACATCGGCTACAGCGCGCCCGGCAGCCGCCGGATTCTTTGGAGCCTCCGGCGCGGCCAGCCCACGGCGGCCACCTTCAAGGCGCTCTGCGCGGCGGTGGCGCCGCGGGAATTCGATCTCCATGTCAACCTGAATATCGGACGGGCCCGGGCGGTCATCTACGCCGCCGACCTGACGGAGGCGTATGTGGACTTCAACAAGGGCGACGTGAGCGATCCCAGCTCGCTGGGAGGCTGACGCCGGCCATTCCCGGCGCGGATAAGCCTCCCGCGGTTCCCGCGGCGGGCTTGTGCGATGGATCGCGCCGCCGGGTTCCCGCCTCCCCAGCCCGGAAGAACGCGCCCGGGTTGCCCCCGGCAAAGTTCTTGACGCGCGGACGGGTTCCCGACAGGGTCCGAGCATGATGGGTGAGTGCCAGAGTCCATTCCTCCTCACCGGCGTGGTGCGCGCGTGGCATCTGCCGCCCAGGCTCCCTTCCGGCGCCTCCGGCCCACGGGTTGCCGCCATGGAAATCAAGCGCGGCGCCGCGCCGCCGCCCCCTCGCGCCCGCGGCATCCGGCTTGTGCGGATGCGCCGTCTCGTGCAATTCGCGTTTCTGCTGGCGGTGGCGGGCGGGGCCGGACGAACCGCCGCCGAAGCGCCGCCCCGGCCTCTCGCCGCCGCAGTCTATGAAGGGGCGGGAGCGACGGGCAAAGGCGTGCCGCGCGTGCTGGCTTTGCTGGAAGCCACCCCGGGCGTGACCGCCACGCGCATCCGCCCGGAAGAAATCCGGGCCGGGACGCTGCGGCGGTTTGATGTGGTCGTATTCACCGGCGGCAGCGGCCACGGGCAAGCCCAGGCGCTGGAGCCGGCGGGACGCGAGGAGGTGAAAACCTTTGTGAGGCAGGGCGGCGGGTATGTGGGCATTTGCGCCGGATCCTACCTGGCATGCTGCGGTTTCTCCTGGGGGCTGAACCTGATCAACGCCAAAACGCTTTCCCCGCTCTGGAAACGCGGCAAGGGCACGGTCCAGATCGAGTTAACTGACCGCGGACGGGAGATTCTCGGGCCGTTCCCGGGAAAGCTGGATTGCCTCTATGCCCAGGGCCCCATCGTCGGGCCGGCTCACGCGCGGGATTTGCCGGTCTATGAGCCGCTGGCGTTCTTCCGCTCCGAAATTGCGAAGAATAACACCCCCCAGGGCATCATGATCCACTCGCCGGCCATTTTCGCCAGTCACTTCGAGAAAGGGCGAGTTCTGTGCTTCAGCCCGCACCCGGAACAGACGGCGGGCCTGGATCGCCTGGTTACGCAAGCCATTATCTGGGCCGGGACCCCCGCCCGCCAGAATGGGACCGGCCCGTAACCGAGGCCGTCTCCCTGCGGAGTTTCCGGCGAAGCCCCACGCCCGGGCTCCGCGAGACTGACGCCGCCGGTTTGCCGGCTTGCGTCGGCGCAAGCCGCGGGCCAGTTTGACCGCAACCAAATCATGAAAACTTCAATGCCTCCTCTTCGCGCTTCGCGCCGCGAGTTTCTGAAAGCCTCCGCCCTCTACGCCGGCGCGCTGGCCTTGGCCCCGCTGGCCCGCGGGCAGGCGGCGTCCGCACGGGCGATGGCCCCGCCGCCGCGCTGCCTGCATCCCTACCCTAACCAAATTGCCTGGGGCTCCGGCGTCCAAAGCCTCCGCCGCCAGGTGACGCTGGCAGTCGGGCGCGACGCCGACGCCGGCGCGGTGGCCCTGATGAAGGATACCTGGCAGCGGTTTACCCTGGGATCGGTGAAGTTGAAGCTGGCGCGCGCGGCGGAGCTTGATGCCAGCGGGTTTTCACTGGCCGGCGGCCGCCCGCCGCCGCTGCTCCCCAACGCCACTTACGCGCTGACGGTGGATGCCGCGGGCATCGCCGCCCGCGGAAAGGACGCGGCCGGCCTGCGGCACGCCTGGTTCACCCTGCTGCAACTGCTGGAACCCGCCGAAACCGCGGCGGGCGGGCTGGAGTTCACGCTGCCGCAGGCCGCCATCCAGGATTGGCCGGCGCTGCCGTTTCGCGGGTTGCACCTTTGCGTCTTCCCCGAGACGGCGCCGGCGATGCTCGAAAAAGCGATCCGGCTGGCGGCGTTCTATAAATTCACGCATGTGGCGCTGGAGTTCTGGGGCCAGTTGCGGCTCCACGCGCTGCGGGAGCTGGCCTGGCCCGGGGCCTGGACGAAAGCGCGGGCGGGCCGGCTCATTGCGATGGCGCGCGGCATGGGGCTGGAAGTTATTCCCATGTTCAACTGCTGGGGCCACGCCAGCGCCAGCCGCCTCAAGCATGGGCGGCACGTCGTGCTGGATCAGAACCCGCGGCTGGCGCCGCTGTTCGAGCCGGACGGCTGGACCTGGTGCCTGAGCAACCCGCGCACGCAGGCGCTGCTCCGGAGCGTGTGCGATGAGCTGATCGCGGTGGCGGGGCCGGGGCGGTATTTCCATATCGGGTGCGACGAGGCTTATTCGCATGCAACGTGCGACCGCTGCCGGCGGGCGGACCCCGTGCAGTTGTTCGCCGGGCACGTCAACCAATTGGCCGCCCACCTGGAGCAGCGTGGCCGCCGCGCCATCATGTGGGGCGACGCGCTGCTGGAAAGGGGAAAGTGGCCGGCCGGGTTCACCGCCAACGGCACCGCCGCGCAGCCGACCCATGAGGCGCTGGACCGCCTGTCGCACCGGATCGTGATTGCCGACTGGCACTATAACGTCACCCAGGGCGACGTGCCGACGCTGGCGCATTTCCGCCGCCACGGTTTTGCGGCGCTGGCCTGCCCGTGGAATTCGGCGGGCAACATCCGCGCGCTGGCCCGGGCCGCCGCCGCCAGCCAGAGCGGGCTGCTGATGACCACCTGGCACCACCTGGCCCAGAGTATTCCCCTCCTGGCCTGGACGGCAAACTGCGCGTGGTCGGCAAACCATGCGGCGCTCGGCTTGCGGCAAATGGACGGGGCGCTGATGCGCACCGCCTCCGCCAGCCATCTGCGCCGGCTCGCGCCCGCGCGGGGCCAATTCAAACGGGCCGGCTGGAATCCGTTTGAGCAGCCCGCCGAGGTGGATTAAGCCCGCGGATTAAACCGCCCGCGGCGACGCCGGGGCGCGGGGGTTTTTACTTTCGCCCCGGGCGCGAGCGTGTATCTTCCTGCGCCATGCCGGTACCGGTAATCAGCATTGAGCAAATGCGCGACTGGGAGCGGGCCACGTGGTCCGCCGGCCAGACCGAGGCGGAGGTCATTCGCCGCGTCGGACAGTGCGTCGCGCGCCGCGCCCTGGCGCTGACGCAACCCGGCGACCGGATCCTGATCCTGGCCGGCCGGGGCCACAATGGCGAGGACGCGCGCGCGGCGCGTGAACACCTGGCTTCGCGCACGGTGGAAATGCTGGACGCGGCGGGAGCCGCCGCCGACCTGGAAAAGCTCAACGCGCTGCTGAAACTGCGGCCGGCCCTGTTGGTGGACGGTTTGTTCGGCATCGGGTTGAACCGTCCGCTGGGGCCGGAGTGGATAAGCCTCATCGAGCGCGTGAACGAGGCGCGAATCCCAACCCTGACGGTGGACGTGCCCTCCGGCTTGAACGCCGACACCGGTCAACCGCAGGGGGCGGCAGTTAAAGCCGCGGTGACCCTGACCGTGGGCGCGCCCAAGACCGGCTTGTTGGCGGAGACGGCGTGGCCGTTCGTCGGGCGGCTGGAAGTCGCGTCGGAGGTTGGGCTGGCGCCGTGCCCGCACCAAAGCGAACTGCAGTGGACGCTGCCGGAGGACTTCGCGGCATTCCCGCCGGCGCGGACGGCGGCGACGCATAAGGGAAGCTATGGCCACCTGGCCATCGTGGCGGGGAGCATGGGGTATCATGGCGCGGCCGTGCTGGCCAGCCGCGGGGCGCAACGGGCGCGGCCCGGCCTGATTACGCTCCATACGCTCGAATCGGTTTATTACGCGGTCGCGCCGCAACTCGACGCCGTCATGGTCGCGATCTGGTCCCCGGCCAGCAAGCTGACGAGCTCCTACAGCGCCATCCTGGCCGGCCCCGGACTGGCCGCCGCCGATATTCCCGACCCGCTGAAAACAACGACGCGGCACCTGTGGCGGGACGCGCTGCTGCCGGTGGTGGTGGATGCCAGCGCGCTGGACTGGCTGCCGCTGGACCCGGTGCCGCGGAATGCCGTGCGCGTCATCACGCCCCATCCGGGGGAAGCCGCGCGGTTGCTGCGCGGAACGCCCGCGCGGGTGCAGGCGAACCGGCTGTCCGCGCTGCGCGATGTCTCGCGCCGGTTTGGCAATTCCTGGGTGGTGCTCAAGGGACACCAGACGCTCATTGGCCGGAGCACGGGCGAGGTGTATATCAACTCCTCCGGCAACCCGTACCTGGCGCAAGGCGGGAGCGGGGATGTGCTGGCGGGCTACCTTGCCGGCCTGGTGGCGCAACCCGATTTGCAGGCCGACCCGCTGCTGGCCATTCGCTACGCGGTATGGCAGCACGGCGCGGCGGCCGACCACCTCCAGGCCCTGCGCACCAACTGGGAAATGGCCGACTTGACGGCAGTGCTTGGCACGATAAAAAGCCAGTAGGCTCCCCTGCCCCGCCCGCGGGCTTTGCCGAAGCAAGTCAGTTTGCCGGCCCCGAAAGAGCAATGCGGCGCGAATGCCCAGCTTGACACCCAACGGCTAAAAGCGCTAGTCTGATACATGATTTTTAGCCGCCATTGTTGGTTTTTCCTGTGGGGAGCCCTGACGCTAATCGGAGCGGGCAGAGGTTATCCCGGAACGATTCTGAGCATTGGGCACCGTGGCGATTCGCTGCGCGCGCCGGAGAACACCGTGGCGGCTTTTGTGGCGTGCAGCAACAAGGCCGACCTGGTTGAATGGGATGTCCGCGTTTCAGCCGATGGCACCCTGGTAATTATGCACGATGCCACGGTAAATCGCACCACGGATGGCAGCGGCAATGTGGCGGCCTTAACGCTGGCGCAATTAAAGGCGCTGGACGCCGGTTCCAAGTTCTCCCCCAGCTTCGCCGGGGAGCGCATCCCCACGCTGGAGGAAGCCATTACCAGCACGGTGCCCTTCGCCACCCCCTTGATCGAGCACAAGGCCGGGTCGGCGGCGGCCTATCTGGCGGAACTGCAGCGCCTGGGGGCGATCACCAACGTGGTCGTGCAGTCCTTCGACTGGAACTTCCTCGCCGCGCTCCATGCGCTCGAACCCGCGATTCCCCTGTGCGCGCTTGGCAACAGCATTCTCACCCCGGCGCTCCTCACCAATGCCATGAACGCCGGCGCGCGCACGGTGGCCTGGGAGCAGTCCAGGATCTCCGCGGCCGAGGTCAGCCTGGTGCATGACCTGGGCCTGAAACTGTTTGTCTGGACGGTGGACGGGCCCGCGATCAAAACTTTCATTGACCTGGGAGTGGACGGCATTATTTCGAACGACCCGGGAATGGTGCGAAACTTTCAGCAGCCCGCAACGAATGGCCCCGTCAACTTCCCCGCCGGATTGATCGCGTATTGGCGAATGGACGACGGATTGACGAATGCCATGGCGGTGCCCGTCACCGATAGCAAGGGCACCAATACCGCCACCCTGGCGCGCGGCGACGGGCTTTCGCACTGGGCCGGCGTGGAAACCGCGATGTTTGGCGGATGCCTGCAACTCGATGGCCTCAACGCCTCCGTGCTCATTCCGCGCACCGACAGTCTGGACATTGGCACCAACGGACTGACGCTTTCGCTGTGGGTGAGGTTGACCCGGCTGCCCTCGCAGCTTGGCGCCAGCTATGGAGCCATCTTCGATTCCACCAACGACGCGTATGTGGTGTATCTTGATAAGGGCAGCAAGGAACTGCGGTTCAAGGTCACCGATGTGAACAACCATGCGGCGCGGCCGGGAATCCCCGAAACCGCCTTGCAGACCAATCAATGGCTGCATGTCGTCGCCACCTACTCGGGCCAGGCCAGCCCCATCGGCGGCGAAGCGTGGATCTACCTTAATGGCGAAGCCAAAGACGCGCACTACGGCTCGGATTCGAACCCGCCACTCGGGTTGACCGGAAACGTCAAACCCGGGCAGTTTGCCGCTATGGGCCGGGAGGGCCACACCGGGGCCAGCTACTTCTCCGGACTGGTGGATGATGTCGCGATTTGGAATCGAGCTTTGAACGCTACGGAAGTGGCCACCCTTCATCAGGCCGGCCAAGCCGGCTTAAGCCTGGGGGACCTGCTGCGCCAGCCCACCGCGTTGATTCAGTATCGCTCCATCCAACTGGCGGAGGGCAACCAGGTGGCGATTACTTTCCAGAATATGGGGACGTGGAAATCGTTCCGGCTGCTGCGCGCGGCCAGCCTGTCCGGGCCGTTTCTGCCGATTTATGAGCTGGCGCCGACAAACCTTTCGCGGGGGGTCTACCGCTTTGATTGCCCGCGGGATGCCGCCCCGGCTTGTTACTTCAGAGTCGAAGCGTACTGAACGGAACCGGGAAGCCGGCGGAGTTTGTCAGTCGTCCAGATGAGCGCCAAAGTCTGGCGTCTGGCCCTCCTGAATCTGCCGGCTCCATTCGCTCAGCCGCCCATAGTTCCAGAACTTCCGGCATTGCGCGAAGTAGTTCAGAACCACCTGCCGCTCTCCTCTTTCCAACAGATCCCTGGCCAGGCTCATGCTCGGGCCATAATCCATCAGCCGCGCGCTGGGAACTCGGATGGATTCCGTTAAATAGCGCTTGGCGTCTTCGATGCGCCCTTCGCGCAGGGCAATTCGTCCCAGCGTCAGGTTGGCGTCATGCACCGCATTGCCGTATTCACTGTGCTGCCGGAAATTGGGCAACAGGGCCGCCAGTTCCTGCGCGTAGGTCCGGGCGTCTTCCACTTTGCCCGCCGCAAAACTCTGCCGGGCGGCCTGGCCCAATGCGATGAATTTCAACTCCGGCGAGTCCGCCGCAGCCAGTTTGTCCAGTGCCGGTTTCAAACGCGGGTGGGCGACGTCCATGTCCCCTTTGCCGCAACCGAGCAGGAGTCCGCCCAGAAAAAGAGCAACGAGGCATTGCCGGAGCGCGTTCAGGTTAGGTCGAAATCGTCCACTCATAGGTGTTGAGAATGGCCCGTGGGGAAGCCCCCGCCATCCGGACGGAGAAAGTTTCAAGGAATTCTGCGCGTGGAATTTTCCTGCATCCAGGCAACATCAGGGTTATTCGGGGTGGGCTTGAACGAGTAATCTATATTCCGCCCTTTCAACAGCGGCGGCGTGGTTCGGCTATCCCGCCATTTCTTTAATTCCGAATGGCCATCCGCAAAAGAAAACCCGCCAGCGCCGCTGTGATACGCCGCCGGGTAGTCATGGATGCCGTAAGCGCTGGGCGTCGGAGCCGCGCCGGGGCGGGAAGGCGCGCCTTCCATGGCGATGACAAACATACCGTCGTTGATACTGTCCTCGCGTTCGTCGAGGAAGACCGCGGTCTTGGACGGTCCGGGATCGATCATGTCGGAGGATTTTCGATAGATGCGGGCTTCCCCGGATGTGTTGCCCATGGTTGTCTGCGACCAGCTCATCGCGGCGAGGCCGCCGGCGCCGTTGCCGCGCCCGCCGACCCAGTTAACCATGGACATGCTGCGCACGCGCGGATAGACAATCCCCCGGAAATTGACCGAGCTCTGGTCCGCCGGACACTTGAAGATGGCGGCATTCTTGCCGCAATAAGGCCAGAGGATGCTTTGCGTGATGTCATGGTTGATATCCCAATTGTCGGCCGCGCCCGAGTAATCCAGCCAGCCGTTTATCCAGGCCGCCGGGTCCGACTTGACGAATGGCAAAATCTCCCGGCTGTCGTCCACATACATTTTCCAGGCCAGGAGCAGTTGGCGGTGGTTGTTGAGGCACATAATCCCCTGCGCTTTGGTCTTGGCCCGGGCCAGGGCCGGCAGGAGCAGTGCCGCCAGGATGGCGATGATCGCGATGACCACCAGCAACTCAATCAGGGTGAACCCCCGCAACGGGCGCGCGCCATGTTTCATCAACTTCATAGTAGGAGCGGGGCCTGGGTCAAACGACGCAGGCCCCGCGATTAGACTGTTAGGTTAGCGAACCGCTTTCCGCCGCTAATGCCCGCCTTTACTGAACCGGTGCCGGCGTGGCCACGATCCGATAAAAGGCGGCGGCGGCGGGCGCGTTAGTGTCAATGAATTCCAGTGTTGTCAGGTTGGTGGCAATATTCTGGAAACTGCCCGCATTGGCCACATCCAGGCTCCGCTGGACATTATACCTCGCCGCCCCGGCCGAGCCCCACTTCAATTGGCAGCCGAGCGCAGTTGGGGCCACCGAGGTGATAGCAAAGTTCGGGACGCTGAACGCCTCATTGTGCAGGATGATCAACCGTCCACCGGTAGCGAGGCTGCCATCGCTCACCACCAGGAAGCTGCCATTGGGGGCAAAGGCCATCCCCGGGTCATGGAAACGAATCTGGCGGTCCGGGCGCTGCGGATCGAACAAGGGGAATCCCACCTCGCGCACATCGTCGCCCGTGGTGCTGTCTATGGACCAGAGTTCGTCCTTGAGATCGTCCGCCGCCCAAATCCGGCCCGTGATGGGATCCTGGGCAATCGCCTGGCCGGCGTTCGGGCCGGACGCAGGCCACAGATTCCAGGCGTTAATGTAGCGTTTATTGCCATCGGCATCAATGGCCACCAGGTAGCCATCCACGCTGAGGGTTGCCACCTCGGACGTTCCCACCGCGGTGATCGCGGTCAGATCGCCGCCCAGATCGCTGGCGGTGGGGCTGACGAGCCAGTTGTTGTAATTGGTCTGGCTAAGCAGCGTCGTGGCCGGGTCAATGACGTAAACACCATTATAGGCATTGCCGTCCACGCCGCGGTCGGCCACTACAATCCATCCCGGCTGGCCAATGGACCCGTTGAAGCCTGAGGGCGCAACGACAAGGTCAATCGCGTCGTCGTCGGTCTCGGTGATGTCATCACCGACGTCGGCAATAATCGTTTCCACGCTGTTGTTGGCCCACGGCCATTTCAGGCGGGCAACAGAGCGGGTGTAATTATTGTTATAGTCGTGCGTCCACCACAAGGTGCCGTTGGCTTCAATCGCCAAGCCCGACGGGCGGTCCAACCCGCTGACAATCGGGGTCGGGTCCAGAACCCAGTTGCCCGCTGCCACTTTCTGTGCCCGGTAAATGCCGCCGCCCGACAGGGGATCGGCATCCACCGCATAAAGGATGGTGGTATTGTCTCGCGGATCCACAATCGGGCGGCCGACCGGGGCGTTCACATTCAGAACGGTCCAGTTAGTGAATCGCGTCCCATAATTGGTCACCGTGTACGGTATTCCCAAAGGCTCGGCATCGGCAACCAGCGATTTAACCTGGATGTCGTCCACATACACCGGTGGATGGTTGGTGCCGTTGGAGGAGCTCCAACCGGCCATAAAGATCGGCCCCACCGCGAGCGTGCTGCTGATGAAAGGCTCGCGGTCCACCACAACTTCCGGATTGGCGCTGCTGGGGCTTTTGATAATCGTGTATTTGCCCACGCCCGTATGAGTAATCAGCCGATATTCCTCCCAGACATCCGGCGTATAACTCACCGGAGTCTCCTGCCAGGCGCTGTTGTTGTAATAGAGCAGTTTGAGGCCATCGCCCACATTGGTGTTGTTCTGACGGCGAATGCCATATCCCAACAAGGCGCAATCACCCGCAAAACTATTGGCGCCTTCCACGCCATAAAGCGACATTCGCAGATAAACGGCGTCGGCAGTTGGGCTGCTCTGCACCGCCTGCGGCACCCGCGCCCACCAAGTGATCTGCACGTCTCTTTGGGGAGTTTCTCCCCAAGCCAGACTGACGCCCGCCCGCTGGCCGCCTTCCAGCTTCAATGATTTGCTGCCCGAGTGAGGCGCCACTACGCTTGAATCCACCACCTGTACTTTCCCGGGCGCCGCCGGCCTTCCACCGCCATCCGCAACGCCATCCGTCTCCGTGGTGATCCAGGGGCCGGCCGGGTCGGCATCATCGGCCGCGTTGACCCGGGCCGAGTAACTCTCAAACCCCTCCGTAAAGGTGGTCGCCAGGCTCGGCGCGTCCTCGACGGTCAGACTGAAGTCGTCCAACGCCCACCAGTTGTCATCGGCACTGTTGGCTTCGTTAATGATGCGCACCAGCGTGGGCACGGCGGCTTCACTGCGAGCGACCCGGCCAACGGTGGTCACGGGCGTAACCATGTCATCCACATACACGCTGACCCATTGCGTATTGGGATCAATGACTAATCGGTGATGCTGCCAAACGTAGTTCAGATGGCTGGCGCCAATATTCAGCCAGGCCGGCGGCGATTTGACGCCGTCATAAAGGAACAGCTTGGTCGAATTAGCCGCCCGGTCAGTGCGGTAGGCGATGTAATCGTGGCCATTGTAATCATTCCCTTCGCCACGCAATACTATGTAGAAACCGCGATCACTGGCGGCCCCACGGGCGCTGTAAACCCAGAAATCCAGTTGGTAGCGCGTGCCGCTCTTGGCGTTGCGCAAATAGATCTGCGCTTCGGAGTTGGGGCGCAGCAAAAGGCTCTTGGTGGGCTGGCCCGCCGCATTCGTCAGCCAGTTGATGACCTGCACTCCCGCGCCTTCCGGCGTTGAGTCAAGCGCCGCATCATCCACGATGTTCCACTCCACCCCGGTGGGATCCGCATCGCTCGTATCCGCCAGGCTGGTGGCCACGTTGGTATAACTCTCAAAATCATTGGAGTAGATCGTTGTCGTAGCGGCCCCTAGCTGGGTCGCCAGTCCGCAAGCCAGCGTTGCTACCCAAAGCCGCCAGAGCCGAATGGAACCCGCGGTTAGAGTACTTAGGTTGGTTGTTTTTATTTTCATAGTATGTTAAGTCGTTCTGGTGGCTAATTATCACGAAGCGACCCCGTCTGTCCAGAAAAAAACAGTATATTCCGACCGCTTCCACAGGGCCTTTGGTTTGGGGGGTAGAATCGTTGCTCCTGAGCGTAGCACAAAGGCAGCGGCAGCGGCGGCGTATTGGGCTGGGCGGGCAGCCCCTCAAGAGACTCACGAGAAACCCGTCCCTGGGCACCCGGGCGTGAACCTGGGCCGCCCGCGTAGAAATGGAGTTGATTGCTTATGACCGGAGAGGCTGTGATCGGACTCGATTTGGGTGGCACCAAGCTCGCCGGGGCGATCTATCGTCCCAATGGCCGGATTGCCGGCAAGAACGTCGTTCCCCTGGCCGGACGCCAGGGTCGCGCCGTGGGCGAACTCATCGGTTCGGAACTGGCAAATCTTTTCGCCGGAGCACGCCGCCAGGGGCTCCAGGTGGCGGCCCTCGGCGTCTCGGTCCCGGGTATCAGCCATTCCGATACCGGCACGGTTTGGGCGCCCAATATCCCGGGATGGGAGGATTACCCGCTGCGCCGCGAACTGCGGGCCGCCGTCCCGAACAAACGCATTCGCATCGCCATAGACAGCGATCGCGCCTGCTACATTCTGGGGGAGACCTGGCAGGGCGCGGCCAAAGGCTGCCGCAACGCGATCTTTCTGGCTGTCGGCACGGGCATTGGCGCCGGCATCTTGATAGACGGCCGGATTTTACGCGGAGCGCACGACATCGCCGGCGCGATTGGCTGGCTGGCCCTGAACCGGCCGTTTCGGCGCCAATACGTGTCCTGCGGTTGTTTCGAGCACCACGCGTCGGGCAGAGGGCTGGTCAAAGTGGCAAAAGAGATTCTGGCGCGGCGAGCCCGCGAGCGAACAGCTTGCGGGGCGCTGAGCTTGCGAAACCGCCGGGGATTAACCGCGCAGGATATCTTCGCCGCCTACGACTGCGGGGACCCGGTGGCCAAAGAGGTCGTGGCCCAGGCCATCGAGTTCTGGGGCATGGCAGCGGCCAACCTCGTCAGCCTGTTCAACCCGGAGAAAATTATCTTCGGCGGCGGCGTGTTTGGCCCCGGCAGCAAGCTGCTTAGCCGCATCCATGCCGAGGCCAGGAAATGGGCGCAGCCCATCAGCATCGGCCAGGTAAAGCTCCTGGCCTCCAAGCTGGGCGGAGACGCGGGGCTTTACGGCGCCGGCTGCCTGGCGTGGCAAGCGGCAAACCCGGCCAAAACTTAAGCGCCCGGCCGGAAAACTGCCCGGAAGCCGCGTCTCGAACCGGGCCGCCTCCAGCCGGGGAAACGCTTTGCCCCGGGGGCCGCAAGCGAATGCCGGAATGCCCGCACCCGCTGCGGTCGCCGGTTTTTGGGTTTCCCTGGCCATCCGCCTGGTATAAGGTGCGGGCGCATGTACAACCGCAACCTGGTCTTCGCTGCCGCCTGCCTGGGAATGCTGCTCTTTGGCATTGTTTTTTTATCCCTGGGTTCAGCGATGAACATGCTGGCGGAGCGTTTCCAGTTCGATAATAACAGCATCGGCACCCTGACCGCGCTGCTGCCCTTTGGCATCCTGGCGGGCTCGCTCATCTTCGGGCCGATCGTGGACCGGTTCGGCTACCGGTGGATGCTGATCGTGTGCTCCCTGCTGGTAATGGCGGGGCTGGAAGGCATGGCCTTCGGCCATCGCGAGGGCCATATCCAGTTCTTTATCTTTCTAATCGGCTTGGGCGGCGGCGTGCTCAATGGAGCGACCAACGCCCTGGCGGCGGATGTCAGCGAAGGCGCGCGCGGCGCCCGGCTGAGTTTGCTGGGCGTCTTCTACGGCATCGGCGCGCTCGGGATGCCCAGCACGCTGGCGGCGCTTTCCCGGCACTTTTCGCTGGCCGGCATTATTGCCGGGATTGGCGTGTTCGTGCTCGTGCCGGTGGTTTATTTCCTCGTGATCCCCTTCCCCCCGCCGAAGCAGCAAGCCCGATCCGGCGCCCTGTCAAGCGGACTGGCGCTGCTCCGGCATCCCTTCTTTCTGCTGGCGGGGCTGGCCCTGGCGATTCAAAGCGGCATGGAAGGCATGACCAACGACTGGATCACCCGCTACTTTAAGCATGTGACGCTCGCGGGCAGGCCCGCGGAGGAATGGCGGACGCTGCTCGGATTGATGGTCGTGACCGGCGCAATGGTTCTCATGCGCATAGTGCTCAGCGGCCTGCTCCAATATACCCGGTCGCCGCGGGTGCTTTTTGTCAGCATCGGGATTACCGCCGCGGGCGGTCTGCTGCTGCTGTTTGCGGGCGGCTATGGCGCGGCGCTGGCGGCGGCGGCGTTGATCGGGGCGGGTCTGGCCGCGGCGTTCCCCGTGGTGCTGGGCTACATCGGCGACCGGTATCCCGCCCAATCGGGCACTGCGTTCAGCGCCATTTTTTTTATCGCCCTGATCGGCAACATGACGATCAACAAATCCTTTGGGTTCCTGGCCCAAAGCCACGGCATCCAGCAATATCCCAAAGTCATGCTCGGCTGCCTGCTGGCTTCGCTGATCCTTCTTTCTCTCGTCGTCAAACAACTCCCGGGCCGGACCGCCCCGGCGGCGGCTCCGGAAACAATTCCCTCTTAAACACCATCACCTGTTAATTCCTCCATTCCTTACTGTTATGAGCACCATCGCCCAGCAATGGCTAACCAACACCCGCGCGGTCATGGACCGCATTGAACAAACCCAGCTCGACGCCATCCGCCAGGCCGCCGGAATCATGGCCGACACCATCCAGGCGGAGCGCTGGGTCCATACCTTTGGCTGCGGCCACGCCACCATTCCCATCGAGGAAATGTATCCGCGCATCGGCGGCTTTGTGGGGTTCCACCCCATGTGCGAGCTGCCGCTGACCTTCTTCACGCGCATCGTGGGCGAAGGCGGCGTGCACCAGTTTGTATTCCTGGAGCGCGTGGAGGGCTACGGCGTGCAGATTATGAAGGGCTACAACTTCGACCCGCGGGATACGATGTGGATTTTCTCCCACTCCGGCATCAACAATGTCAACATTGACGTGGCGCTCGAATCCAAGAAGATCGGCATGAAGGTCATCGCCTACGGCTCCGCCGCCGCGGCGAAAGGCAAGCAGACCCGCCATTCCTCGGGCAAGAACATCTTCGATATTGCCGACCTGGTCGTGGACACCTGCGCGCCGATTGGCGACTCCTGCGTCCCGCTGAAGAATCATCAGGACAAAGTGGGGCCGGTATCCACCATGGCCTTTATCACATGCGTCTGGATGACGGTATGCACGGTCGCCGAAATCCTGGCGGACCGCGGCGTGAAGCTCTATATCAACCCGTCCCACAACGTCCCCGGCGATACCACCGCCAGGGAGCGCCTCGACGCCGCGCTGGCGGAATACAAACGGCGGATTGCCGGCGTCTGACGGCTTCCGGCCCTGGCCCATGAACCTTATTTCCCGCACTTCCATGACCGGCTCTCACCCCCTCACGCGCCGGCGTTTCCTGTATGCCATGGCGGCGACCGCGAGCGGCGCCCTGCTGCCGGGAATCGGCCGGTTCCGGGCGAACGCCGCCGACAACCCCGTCCGGTTCCCCAGCACCGAACACTTCTGGTATCGCCTGGCGCCCCCGGGCCGGTACATTGACTCGCAGCGGGGGAGGAAAGCCTTCGCCTATGCGGACGACCGCCTCTTTCTCTCCGGGGACAACGGGCGCACCTGGCCGCGCAGCCTGGCGTTTCCCGACGCCCGGCAGATCACCTTCAGCCACATCCTGAAGAATGGGAACATCCTTTTTGCGACCCGCACAAAGCTGTACCTCAGCACGGATAACCTCAAAACTTACCGTCCGGTTGTGGTCAAGGCGCAAGACGGCTCAGATTACACCCCGCATACGCCGCAAAACCCGGCCAACCCCGGGTGGTACTTCCACACGCTGCCGGGCATCATCTCCTGGAAAGTGCGCGGCCGGGAAATGCTGGTATGGGGAAATTACTGCAACGTCCGGGGCGGCGCCGCGCCCGTCAACATCTACTACTCGATTGACAGTGGGCGCACGGTGAAAATCGCCTATGCTTTCGGGCAAAATCCGCACTTTCGGGACAATGGCTCATCAGGTGGCGGTCCGACGGGCGCATTGCTGGGCAATCCCGATAACCCGGTGATCTGCCGGCATGTCCATGCGGTTGCTTACAACCCTGCCGAGGACGCCTTCTATGCGTGCACGGGCGATTTGGATCGCGGGGCGGGGCATGAATGTCATTGGTTGAAAGGCATTTACCAGGCGCAAACGGATACCTGGCGCTGGACAGTCCTCGTTTCCACACAATCAAATACCCGCTACAAGTCCGGCGGCATCACCTTTGTGAAGGGTCGAGCCTATTGGATTAGCGACGCCAACGGGCCGGAACCGCACGATCGGGGAATCTTCTGCTGCGCCGCGGCGGACATCCCCTACCCCGAGCGACACACCCGGCTCTATAATCCCCAGGTCGAATCCGGCTGCATGATCATCCAGGACGGCTTTATCCTGGCATCGCACTGCGCCCCGGCTTCGCCGCTGAAAACCGGCTTCATCGTCTCTCCGGACATGGGCAAGACCTGGGCGCAACACGACCTGGCAGAGCTCGGCCATCGCTCGCCGGTTCGCTTCCATGAGAAAAACCGCGAGGGATGGATCCGGGTGGATTTGCGCTCCGGGTGGATAGACCGCGCCGAAGTGTTGTTCATCAAGCCCAAATAAGGGGTGGCCGCCCGCGCCGCCCCCGGCAGGGAGAGCGCGCCCGCGCCGTTTCCCGGGGCCTTCCCTTTACTCGGGGCGGATCCAGCGGGTGTAGGCGCGCGGGCCGAAATATTCATAGCCCCGCCCCTCGTTGGTCGTCCCGGACACGAGGCTGTGAATGAAGCCGTTTCGCTCCACCTGCACGGTATGAAGAATCTTCCGCTCCGGGTTTTCCTTGAGGAGGAACTGCACGCGGCCATCCAGCGCCCAGTGCTTCCGCAGGCCGGCGTTGGTCTGGCTGGTGAACTGGAAAGTCCCGGCCAGGTCGCGCAGCATGGCGTGGCTCTTGCCCCAGGTGCCCCCCGCCGCACTGACAAAGTTCGTGCCGTTAAGCAACGCTGCCGCGTCATTGTAGGCAAGCACGCAGAGGCTGGGCTGCCGCGGCGAGGACAGCCATTTCACGAGCTTGTCCAGGTGCCCCTGGGCGCGGCTGTACGCGTAATTGCTGTCCAGAAAGGCAATGCGCACCACGTCATCGGGAATCCGGTCCACCGCATTCAGGTAGCCAAAGATGAAACTGCCGCCGCCGCTGTGGCCGTTCAGCACGACCTCCACCGCCCGGCCGGGAAACAGCTTCTTTACCGTCGCCACGATCTCCGGGATTTGCCGGTCGCCATGCGCTTTGCGCCAGGCGGGCCAGCTTTTCCCGGCCGCTTCGAGGTAAACGACCACCACCGCGCGATCTTTGATCAAATCGCGGAGGAAGCGGGTTTGGGCGTCAATGTGCTGGATGTCAAAACGCCAGTCGTCGCCGGGCCGCGGAATCCGGCCCGCCGTCTGGTCGGTGCTGTTGCCGTTGGGGAGGGCGTAAAAAATCAGCAACACCTTGCCGGCCGCCGCAAAAGCGGCCTCCCCCGGCAAATTAACGCGAACCTTAACCTCCGGGTTGAAGGTGAACGAGGTGAGGCGCTCATCAAACGCCGCGTTCGTCATCAACCGGTTCACACTGGCCTGGTTGGTTAACGTCTGCAGCGCAAGCGGCGCATTGGTGGGATAGCGGACGGCGGCCAGCGGGCCTTCATCACTCAGCAGGCCCGCCAAAGCGGGATCCGCCAGGACTTCGGCCACCGTGCGCGCCGTTTCATTGGCGACCATCTTCTGCTGCACCAGCCGGACGCACTGGCTGTAATCCACCCAGGCCGCCGAATGCTTCAGATACAGCGGCTGGATGGGAAGGCCGTTGGTCCGGTGCCAGCCATAGATGGCCACCTTGCCCGGATTGGCCGCCAGCCTGGCCGTGAGCACCACGTCCTTCTTATGCCCGGCCACCAGCGCGCCCAGGGGATGCGCGGGCAATTGCTCCGCTCGCTGGGCGCGCACCAGGTCGTTATGCTGGCGAAAAACCGGGACCGTGGTCATGGCGGCGCTGGGAGGGATGGGCGCGGGCGCCAGCTTGACCTCGGCGGCAAAGAATATCTGGTTGACCATTTTCGGCGTTGGCAGCGTGCAGTGCAGCGCCTCGGCAATCCGCTGGGCGGTGTAGGGCGAAATCGGCGCCAGGAAATAGTCATCATCGGAACCGACGGCCAGGTAATCCGGCGTCACATAATAGGTGCCGCTGTTAATCCGGCCCTCGACGACGCTTCGAGCCGGCACCGGGCACAACCGCCGTAGGAAATCCGGGACGTTGCCCGCCATGACCTGGGCGTAAACCTCCCGATCGCGCTCGCCGAGGTCGAGCATGGCCACGCGCCGGGCGAACTCCGAACCGCTCAAGGCGTTCGGAGCGCGGGGAGGCAGATCAAGCACCTGCGCCCAGGCGGTGAGGGCGAGCAGCGCAACGCCGGTTGCGCTCCCCAATATGAATCGTCGCCGGGTGCGCATGGTTAAATCTCCTTTCGCGGGAACAGCGGGGCGGGAGTTCCGATGGCATGCCCCGCCGGCAACTGCCCCCAACGCGCCGCCGCCGCGCGATCCGGCGCGCCCGGCAGGCCGAGTTGCGCATAGATTTTCCCGGCCGTGTCTGGCAGGAAAGGCCAGAGCAGCACCGCCAGTATCCGGCAGGTCTCCGCCAGGCTGTACAAAACCTGGTCCAGGCTTTCCGCCCGGGCCGGATCTTTCGCCAGCTTGAACGGCGCGGTTTGGTCCACATATTGGTTGGCGCGGGTGATGAGCGACCAGATTGCCTGGAGCGCGCCCTGAAGCTGGTTTTGCTCCAGCCGGCTGAGCGTCTCCGCGATCGCCCTTTCGGCATCCGGCGCCAGTTCCTTCGCCACCCCGGGCACCACGCCGCTCCGGTAGCGCTTAAGCATGGATAGCGAACGATTGACCAGGTTCCCCAGGCCATTGGCCAATTCGGCGGCGTAGCGCGCCTCGAAACCCGCCTCCGTCCAGTTGCCATCGGGGCCGATATCCAGTTCCCGCAGCACGTAAAAGCGGAAGGCGTCCACGCCCCACTCGTCAATGACCGCGACCGGGTCCACCACGTTGCCGGTGCTCTTGCTCATCCGCTGGCCATCCTTTTGCCACCAGCCATGCACCAACACCTGCCGGGGCAGCGGGGCGCCCATCGCCTTGAGCATGATGGGCCAATAGACCGCATGGAACTTCACGATATCCTTGCCGATCAAATGCACGTCGGCGGGCCAGAGCGCCAGGGGATGCCCGCCCGGCGAGACGGGCGGGCGCAACGGACCGGGCACGCCGGGGTCGCCTTGCGCGGCGGGAATGGTAATATAGTTGGCGAGCGCGTCGAACCAGACGTAGGTGACATAGTCCGGATCAAACGGCAGCGGGATGCCCCAGTTCAGGCGCGTGGCGGGGCGGCTGATGCACAGGTCTTCCAACACGTTGTTCCTGAGAAACCCGAGCACCTCGTTCCGGCGCGCGTCCGGGCAGATAAAAGCCGGGTTCCGCTCGATATGGTCAATCAGCCACGACTGGTGATCTTTGAGTTTGAAATAGTAGTTCTCCTCCTCCAGTTCGACGACCTCGCCCCAGGACGGATCGAAGGAGCCGTCCGGCAGGCGGTCTTTGTGCGTGAGAAAGGTCTCCTGGCGGGTCGAATAGAAGCCTCGATAGGTTTCCCGGTAGAAATGCCCCTCGGCATGCAGTTTGGCGAGGATGGCCTGCACGATCTGCCGATGCCGCGGCTGGGTGGTGCGCACAAAATCGTCGTGGGACAGGTTCAACCGGGCGGCAAACGCCTGCCAGACCGCCGCCAATTCATCACAGTAGGCCTGTGGCTTCTTGCCCTCGGCCACCGCCGCCTGCTGGACTTTCTGGCCATGCTCGTCCAGGCCGGTGAGAAAGAACACCTCCCGCCCCAGGCTGCGCCGCGCGCGGGCGATAACGTCGGCCACCACCTTCTCGTACGCATGGCCGAGATGCGGATGCCCGTTGACGTAGTCAATGGCGGTCGTGATATAAAAGCGCTTGCTCATCGGCCCCTACTTTGACCGACCGCAGCCTCCTTGGCAACTGCTTCAACGGCCGGAACTCCGCCCGCCCCCCTTGCCTCCCGGCGGCGCCCGGTCGAAATGTTCCCGGGGCCGGGGCTTCAGGTGCTGATCCAGAAAAGCCTCGGCGGCGGCCCGGGCCTCGGGCGCATAGCGATGCCCCTGGTGGTGGTTGAGCCAGCCAAGGTTCCGCGCCGCGCCCAGCAGTTCATAGACGGGCCGGGCGGCCTGTATGAACTCCCAGCTCCGGTCATCGTCGGCCGAATCTCCGGCCAGCAACAGAAAAGCGCGCGGCGCCGCCAACGCCAGCACCTCGTGGTTCTCGCGCTGAAAACCCGGCTGCTGGATTTGCCGCCCGAAATACCAGGGAGCCTCCCAATTGCTGAACTTCAGCCCAATACCCCCCTCGCTCGATACGCCCGCCCGGTAGCGCGGCTCAAAGGCCATCGCAAACAGCACTTCCTTGCCGCCGAGCGAATGCCCAAGGCAGCCCAGGCGCTTCCGGTCCACGCGCGGAAGGGACGTGACGAAGTCCGCCGCCCGGATGGCATCCCAAACCATGCGGGTCATGCCCGTCCACCGCGGATGCCGGGCGCGCACACGGGCGGCGTTGCCGGCCCAGTTTGTTCCCGCGGTCTCGATGTAATTGCGCGGGCACCAAACGATGTATCCGCGCTGAACCAACTGCACCCCCTGCCATTTTTCCCGGTCATATTCCGCCGCCAAACCCGCGACGCCTTTAGCCTGCAACGGGGTGGTGGGATGAAAGACAACCACCGCGGGAAGCCGCCCCTTCGCCGCCCGGGGCGTCAGTAAATAGCCGTCGGTGAATACTCCCTCCTCCACTTGGTAGGTGACGTATTGGCGGGTAAACTCCGGCAACTCCTCGGTGCCAAGCACCTGGCTCCGGAGCGGAGGCTTGGCCGCCGGGAATTCGCCCAGGACCGCCTGCCATTGCGCCTGCAATAACGCGCGCTGTTGGCGCCAGCCCCGTTTGGAAGCAATCCGCCGCCCGTGCTCATCAACCAGCAGGCGGGAGAGCTGCGGCGCGTTTGCCGGGACACGCGCGGGCGGCTGTTGCCAATCCTGATTACCCGCGCCCGCAAACAGGCTCCCCAAACCAAACAGGAGCAGGCCGGCAATCGCGCGTCGCATCATTGGCCCATTGTGCTTTCCCGGCGGGACGCCGCAAGCCTCCTTTTCATTAGGACAACCCCGGCGTCAGGGGCTTTTGTTATCGGTGCCTGAGTTTCTGATGTGAGAGAGAAACGATATTTCCAGACCCCAAGTCTTTGCCACGCGGCAAAACGTCCTCTCCAAGCAAAGCGCTGAACCTCCGCCCACCCCGCAGCCGCAACCACTCCAGCTCCTGATCCTCACAACCAAAGCCCCTGAACAGATTCCCAAACCAATCCTGCCAATCACTCACCCTGCGCGAATAGCCCGGGGCTAAATCTCCAACCAAACTCATCCCAATCGGACGATTACACCGCCTCCGATGAAGACAACGCAAGCAATCACCTTGCGGCAACCTTCGCCCGGGAGGGGAAATGTCCTCGCCAGTCTTGGCCCCATCCCGCCGAAAAACCAGGGCACGCGACAACACCCATCCGCCCGTTCCGGCTTTGCCGGACGTTCGCGTCCACTTCCTCCCGCCTTGGAACCTCGTTTTACATCATCCGCAGGTCGTCCATCCCTCCATTCCGGCTCAGGCCCGCGCCCAAACCCGCCCCACCCGTCCCAGCCAACCTAACGCTCCAATTAGGCCGTGTACAACGGGGGTACAAAGGAGGCTCAAAGGGGGCTCCTGCTTGTTTTCCGTGTGCTCCTGCCGGGCTTCCGATGTACTCCCCTTGTACATGGCTCGAAAGGACGGAGAAGGAACGGCCTCGCGGGTGGCGGTGGATGCCGGGGTGGCGGCGGACTTCGATTTCTTAACCCTTGTCGTTTCAGCCGCTTGCTGAGATTTCAAGATCGGCGGCGGCGGAACGATGGCGTTGTGAACCCGGCTTTGGCCTTTCCAGCCGTTCCGGATCTGAACCACGGCGATAAATACCTTCTGCCCCGGGGCGGGCCGCCCAAACCGGGCGGTATAGAGGTCCGTGATGTCGCTTTGCCCGTTCTGGCTTGGGCCCAACAGGCCCAGGTAATAGACCCGGCGGGGTTTCATCCGGCCCGCACTGCAGGGCGGCTGCCCAAAGACCATAATGTCTTCATGGACGGCCCCGACGTTCAGCCGCAGCCGAACTCCGTCTTCCGCGTCATTAACGATCTCCAGTCCGGTGACGGGATTGGGGCCGAAGACCACCGGGGCGGGCGGTTCCTCCACCGGCGCCAGACCCAGCCCCCGCAGGGTGCTGTTGATCTGGACGCAAAACTGTTGCCCGCTTAAGTGCGAATACTGCCCCATCCAAGGCCGGCTGGGAACGTGCAGCGCCGCGGCGTTCCAGCGCTCGCGCTGCGCTTCGCTGAGCTTGAGACCCCACTCCCGCGAGGAGATCCCGAAATACGACCGTGCGGCCGCTTTGCGGTTAGAAGGCCGGTCCCGGGGAACGGTGCGCCGCCGGGCGCATACGCCGAAGGGGGACTGGTAATAGGTTTCCGCGCCCAGGCTGCCCGTGCGCGGAGCAGATAGTATTTTCATAACGTAGTTCCTTTTTGTTGTTTTTTTATTGTCGTTCTGTCATCGCCCCGGAGGGCGACTCGGCTTCCTGCCATTCCCTGGGCTGGAAGTCCCCGCCGCCGCCACCCCGAGCCCACGCGGGAAGGCTGGCGGGCGGGAGGTCTGCGCGCAAGGGCAATTTTTTGGGGTTGGCGTTGGCAGGCCGGTGCGGAGCGCCGCGTGAGGGCACGCGGCCTACAGGGGACGGGAGGGTGCGAGGGGCCCGC
>Ga0209310_1000918_pt1 | contig 26002 bp, 15 predicted proteins | sample AD_UKC030_MetaG_FD_184415 | JGI IMG/M metagenome (GOLD analysis project Ga0209310, IMG submission 184415) | Active sludge microbial communities of municipal wastewater-treating anaerobic digesters from USA - AD_UKC030_MetaG (SPAdes) (version 2) | ecosystem: Engineered > Bioreactor > Anaerobic >...
ATCGTCGGGACGACCGACAAGATCACCATCAACGGTTTCTTCGTCAACGACGACCCGTCCGCCTACGCCAACTCGGTACAGCAAGTCGAATTCGCCGACGGAACACTCTGGGATATCGCGACGCTGAAGGCAATGCTTTATGCGGGCACTTCAGGCGACGACACTCTGCGCGGAACGATTGGCGCGGACACGCTGACGGGCGGTCTGGGCAAGGATGTGCTTGGTGGCGCGAGCGGCAACGATACGCTGGATGGCGGCGACGGGGTCGACACACTCAACGGTGACGACGGAAGCGATACCTTGCTCGGCGGTGCGGGTGACGATACGCTCAATGGCGGTACCGGTGACGATACGCTGGATGGCGGCGCCGGCAACGATTCGCTTTCGGGTGGAACAGGCAATAATGTCTATCTGTTCGGCAAGGGCGACGGCCAGGATCGACTGGTCAGCAGCGACGGCACCGCCGGCAAACTGAACGTCCTCCAATTCAAGGCCGGGGTTGCCACGTCGGAAATCGTGGCGCGCCGCGTCGACGATGGTTATTGGGGCAGCGGTGCGCTGGAACTCTCCATCGCCGGCACCGCCGACAAGATCACCGTCAGCAGCTTCTTCCTGTGGGACGAACTGGGTGGCGACTATAGCCCGCTCCAGGAAGTACGATTTGCAGACGGAACGATCTGGAATATCGACGCGATCAAGGCCAGGTTGTTCTCCGGCACCAGCGGCGATGACGATCTACGCGGTACCGGTGGCAACGACAGCATTGCTGGCGGGCTAGGGAGTGACTCGATCAACGGTGCCGCAGGTAACGACACGATCGATGGTGGCGTGGGTAACGACGCGCTGTTTGGTGAGAACGGCGCCGATACGCTGCTAGGCGGCGATGGTAACGATACCCTCGATGGCGGTGCCGATGGCGACAGCATGTCAGGCGGCGCTGGTGACGACGTCTATCTGGTCGACAATGTCGGCGACGTCGTGATCGAATCCCCGAGCGAAGGGTACGACGTCATCAAAAGTTGGGTTTCCATTACGTTGCCGACGAATGTCGAGAAGTTGCAGCTGGAAGGCTACGACAACATCAACGCCACGGGTAATGGCGACGCCAATGTGATCTACGGCAACGAGGCGACCAATCACATCATTGGTCTGGCGGGCGATGACGAACTGCGGGGTGGCGGAAGCGCCGACCTCATCGAAGGCGGTTCCGGAAACGATCTTCTCGATGGCGGCAGCGATGCCGACACGCTGGCTGGCGGACTTGGCGACGATACCTATCTCGTCGACCAAAGCGACGATGTCGTTCAGGAGAGTTTCAACGAAGGTACCGACACCGTCAGGGCCAGTGCAAGCTATGTCTTGTCTGCCAATGTCGAGCATCTGGTTCTGGAGGATCAGGGCTGGGATATCGACGGCACGGGGAACGATCTTGCCAACACACTGACTGGCAATAACTACAACAACCGCCTCGATGGCGGTGCGGGTGCCGATGTTCTCGAAGGCAAGGGCGGTAACGACACCTACGTACTCGATACCCTGGCCGACCAGATTATCGAGACTGCAGCCGGTGGATTCGATACGGTGGAGATCAATCTGACCTACACCCTCGGTGAGAATCTCGAGGGGCTCCTCCTGACGGGTACTGCAAGCATTGACGGTACCGGCAACGACAGCGACAACACCCTGGTCGGTAACGATGTGGCCAATCGACTTTCGGGGGGACTGGGCGACGACTCTCTGAGTGGCGAGGGCGGTAACGATATCCTCGATGGTGGTGCGGGTAACGACTGGACGGCAGGTGGTCTGGGTAACGATACCTACTACACCGATAGCGAGGGTGACCGTATCCGGGAATTTTACGACGAAGGCATCGACACTGAAATCCGCAGTTTCGAGACGCTACACGGGCTTGAAAACGATGTCGAGAATCTGACCCTGACCGGCACCATCTATCGCGGCAACGGCAACGAACTCGACAACGTCATTACCGGCAACGATGCAGACAACAACCTCTGGGGCATGGAGGGTAACGACACCCTGATCGGTGGCGGCGGCGCCGATGAACTGTTCGGCGACGTCGGCCAGGACACGATGATCGGCGGTGCCGGTGACGACTACTACGAAATCGATGATGTCGGCGACGTCATCGTGGAAAACGCCAACGAAGGCTACGAAATGGTGCGCTCTACGGTCAGCTGGACCTTGGGTGCCAACCTCGAACGCCTGGCGGTCGATGGGGAGGCGGATCTGTCGGCGACAGGTAATGCGCTGGACAACGGCCTCTGGGGCAATGTCGGTAACAATGTGCTGACCGGCGGCCTGGGCGACGACTACCTCTCCGGCGACCTGGGTGACGACACCTACGTGTTCAACCGTGGCGATGGCCAAGATACCGTGGATGCCACGGATGTCTTGGGTGCTGCGGATACGCTGCTGTTCGGCGCCGGAATTACCGATAACGACGTACTGGCCTTCCAGTACGGTACCCATATGTTCCTCAAGATCAAGGGAACGTCCGACCAGATTGGTTTCTATGACTATTATGGCGGTACGACCACCATCGATGGCGAAACCGCTGACCACAAGATTGATTACATCGAGTTCGCCAACGGCGTGGTGTGGGATCAGGCGATGATCCAGACAGTTGTCGACCGGGCCAACAACAACCATGCCCCGACCGTGAATAGCTACCTGCCGACCTTGCAGGCGCGAGCCAATTCGACATTCAGCTACACCGTCGCGGCCGCCACCATTACCGACCCGGATCCTTGGGACTCCATTACCTATAGTGTCGTCATGCGGGACGGTTCTCAGCTTCCCGCCTGGCTGACCTTCGACGCCAATTCTCGCACGCTGTACGGAACGCCGGGAGTCGGCGATGTCGGTACGCTTCAGCTCACGCTGTGGGGCACGGACAATTACAACTACGCCGCTGGAGAGTACGTGACGATGACCATCGCCGCACCGAACCGGGCGCCGGTGTTGTCCGTACCGCTCGCCGACCAAGCGGTGGCCCAGGGCACGGCATTCACCTACACCGTGCCGGCCAGTGCCTTTACCGATCCCGACAGCGGCGATACGCTGAGCTACACCGCCACCCTGGCCGACGGTTCGGCGTTGCCGTCGTGGCTGACCTTCAACGCAGCCACCCGGGCCTTCAGTGGTACGCCGAGCCTCCTTGGTACTGTCAGCGTCAAGGTGACCGCCAAGGACACCGGCAACCTGACCGCCTCCGACGTCTTCGACCTCGTGATCAGCGTCCAGAACCTGACGCTGAACGGAACCTCCGGTGTCGATACGCTGAATGGCGGTGCCGGCAACGACACCCTCAGCGGGCTGGCCGGGAACGACATCCTCAACGGCGGTGCCGGCAACGACACCCTGAACGGTGGCACCGGCAACGACACCATGGTCGGCGGCACGGGCGACGACACCTACGTCGTCGACAGTGCCAGCGACGTGGTCACCGAAGCCGCCAACGAAGGTAGCGATCTGGTCCAGTCGAGCGTCACCCACACCCTATCCACCAACGCCGAGAACCTGACCCTCACCGGCACGACGGCGATCAACGGTACCGGCAATGCCTTGAACAACGTCCTGGCCGGCAACAGCGCGGTCAATACGCTGACCGGCGGGGCCGGCAACGACACCCTGAACGGAGGGGCCGGCAACGACACTATGGTTGGTGGCGCAGGCGACGATACCTATTTCGTCGACAGCGCCTCCGACGTGGTGACCGAGGCCGCCAACGAAGGGGTCGATACCGTCAACAGTTCGGTCACCCTGACCTTGGGCAACAACGTCGAGAATCTGGTGTTGACGGGTACCAGCGCCATCAACGGCACTGGCAACACCTTGAACAACACTCTCACTGGCAACAGTGCCGCCAACACCTTGTCCGGCGGCACCGGCGCCGACACGCTGATCGGTGGCGCCGGCAACGACACCTACGTCGTCGACAACACCGCCGACGTCGTCACGGAAAACCTCAACGAAGGCACCGACCTCGTCCAGTCCGGCGTCACCTACACCCTGGCCGCCAACGTCGAGAACCTGACCCTGACCGGAACGACCGCCATCAACGGTACCGGCAACGCCCTGGACAACGTGCTGACCGGAAATGCCGCTGCAAATACGCTGACCGGCGGCGCGGGCAACGACACCTTGTCCGGTGGCACCGGGGCTGACACGCTGATCGGTGGTTCCGGGAACGACACCTACGTCGTCGACAACACCGCCGATGTCGTCACCGAACTCGCTGGCGAAGGCACGGACCTCGTCCAGTCCAGCGTCACCTACACTCTCGCGGCCAATGCGGAGAACCTGACCCTGACTGGCACCAGTGCCATCAACGCCACGGGCAACGCCCTGGACAACGTCCTCACCGGCAACAGCGCCAACAACACCCTGACCGGTGGCGACGGCAACGACACGCTCGATGGCGGCACCGGTAACGACACCATGGTCGGCGGTCTGGGGGACGACCTCTACGTGGTGAATGTCAGCACCGATGTCGTCACCGAAGCCGCAAGCGCCGGCAACGACACCATCCAGTCCAGTGTCACATTGACCCTGACCGCCAACGTCGAGAACCTGGTCCTGACGGGTACCGGTGCCATCAACGGCACCGGTAACACGCTCAACAACCTGGTACGCGGCAATACGGGGGTCAATACCCTGAACGGTGGTACCGGCAACGACATCCTCGAAGGCGGCGACGGCAACGACATCCTGACCGATACTTCGGGCACGGCGCTGTTCAACGGCGGGGCCGGTACCGATACCATCACCGGTGGAACTGCTGCCGAGATCTTCCTCGGCGGGCTCGGTAACGACACCTACACCACCGGTGCCGGCAACGACATCGTCCTGTTCAACAAGGGCGACGGCCAGGATACGTTTGCCACCGGCGGTACCGGCAGCGATACGATCTCCCTGGGCGGTGCCGGCCTGACCTATGCCGACCTCGTGTTCACCAAGTCCACCAACGACCTCGTCCTCAAGGTTGGTGCGACCGACCAGATCACCTTCAAGAACTGGTATGCCGCAACACCGTCGAAGCCGGTTGCCAACCTGCAGGTGATGGCCGAAGCGATGGCCGGGTTCGTACAGGGCGGTAGCGACCCGTTCATGGACCAGAAGGTCGAGAAGTTCAACTTCGCCGGCCTGGTCGGTGCCTTCGACGCCGCCCGTGCGGCGAACTCCGGGCTGACCAGTTGGGCGCTGACCAATGCCCTGACCAGCTTCCAGTTGGCCGGCTCGGACACGGCGGCGATGGGTGGCGATCTCGCCTACCAGTACGGCAGGAACGGTGCGCTCGCCGGTATCGGTGTTACACCGGCGCTCTCCACCCTGTCCGACGCGGCCCTGGGTACCTCCGCCCAAGCCCTGACGCCAATAGCGAGTCTGCAAGTCGGCTCGGTTCGCCTGTCGTGATCGCCGTCCGATCGTCAGCGTAGTTCCCGGGGTGGCCGGCAACGGCCACCCCATTTCCGCCCCAACACTCATTCGCCCATGAAAAACCCGTTCCCGGCATCCGACGTCCAGGCCATCGACTTCTCACCACCCCTCCTGCGCCTGCAGGATAGCCCGCCGAACCCGCTGGGGCACAAGGTGCTGTGGGCACTGCTGATCCTGCTCCTGGCCTTGTTGCTGTGGGCAATCCTCGGCCGTCTCGACATCGTCGCCGTCGCCGAAGGCAAGCTGATCCCCGAAACCTACCTGAAGATCGTCCAGCCGGCCGAAGCCGGCATCGTCAAGGACATCCTGGTGCGTGAAGGACAAAACGTCAAAGCTGGCCAGGTGCTGCTGCGTATGGATGCCCTGATCACCGATGCCGACGCCAAGTCGATCGAAGCCGAGTATCAGCGCAAGCGATTGACGCTACGCCGCATCGAGGCCGAACTGTCGGGGCAGCCGTTCAAACGCCACGACGGCGACCCACCCCAACTGACCGAGGAAGTGGCCGCGCAGTATCACGCCAACCGAATGGCCTTCGAGGCCGCCCTCGCCGAAGAACGTTCGCGCCTGGTCAAGGCCAAGCAGGAAATCTCGGCGGCCGAACAGGTCAAGAAGAAGCTCGAAGAGACCGTGCCGCATTACCGGGATCAGGACAAAGCCTACGAGAAACTGGTCAAGGACGGCTTTGCCGGTTCGCTGATGGCCAGCGACAAGCGACGGGAGCGCGTCGAGAAGGAACAGGAACTGCAAACGCAAACCTTTCTGATTGAATCGGCCAAGGCCAGCCGCCAGCAATCGGAAAAGAAACTCGCCCAGATCGAATCCGACTATCGCCGGGCTCTTCATGTCGAACGCAACGAAATTCAGGGTCAGGCCGACAAGCTGGCGCAGGAGCTGGCCAAACAGTCCCACAAACAGAACCTGCTCGAACTGAAGGCGCCGCAGGACGGCGTGGTCAAGGATCTGGCCACCCATACCGCCGGTACCGTCGTGCAGCCGGGGACGGTCCTGCTGACCCTGGTCCCGAAGGACGAAACCCTGCGCGCCGAAGTCTGGGTGACCAACGAGGACATCGGCTTTGTGCGTGAGGGGCAGCCGGTCAAGCTGAAGTTCACCGCCTTCCCCTTCCAGAAGTACGGGATGGCGGAAGGTACGGTCGAGCATGTCAGTGCCGACGCGGCCGATGCCAACAACGGCAGCAGCACGACCCAGAACGATCTATCCAGGAAGAACCAGCCATTGGTCTACAAGGCGCTGGTCGCACTCAAGGGCATGAATCTGGAGATGGATGGCGAGCGTTTCGCGCTGTCGGCCGGGATGCAGACCAATGCCGAGATCAGGCTGGGGGATCGGACGGTACTGGAGTATCTGCTGTCGCCGGTCAGGAAGGCTTGGCATGAGGCGGGGCGGGAACGCTGATGAAGTGTGGTGTGCGAGGAATCGCCAATCCAGGTCATGGATGCGAACAGGGTCACCTGTTGGAATTGACAGGTAGTCGTTCGCTATTGGGCGGCAGTTTGGCGGTAAGCCGTCGTTCAACGCGTAATGGTCTCGAAAATCAGCTTTCTATTTACCGCCAGCGCCGTCGACCTATTGCTACACAAAACGCATCAGTCGTTTCGCTGGACTAGGCTGTGGGGCGGGTTGCGGCTGACTTCCTGCAGCCCAATAGGCTCTGCACGACTCAGTGCTGGTGGCCGCACAAGCTCGGTATATCGAAGGCGACGTCGACTGGCCGAATCAGAAGTACGTCGACAGTCGTCCAGGCTGCGGCGTAGCGGACGTCAGATCCACACAGCAAACCGAATCGAGCCGCTGGTGAGCACGGACCGGGCCAGTCCACTCCGGCGCGTTGACACCGTCCAGGATCCGCTGAGCCATCTCCAAGGTGTCCGAGGGTTGCCACGCACGCATCATTCCGCGCGCGCCGAAGTGTCCCACGCTCAGAGCGGCGATGGACTGTCCCAGTCGTAAAGAACGGTAGATATCGTTGTAGCCGAGGTCTCTAAGCTCGTTGGTCCCACGACTAGCAAACAGTGCGTGCAGGAAGCCAGCCGTGCACCAGTCGCCGGCCCCTGAGGTGTCGGCAACCGAACCCGTGCGAAGCGCCGGCAGATCGACCCAATCTGGCGCAAGAGAGTGCTTTCGGAAACGTAGGCCCCGCGCACCCAGTGTTTGGATCTCAACGAAGCCTGAAGACAGACGGTGATCCAACGGCTCGCGAATCCGGTCGACCGAGTACTTCACCACGTGCGCGCAGCTCAGCGCAGCGTCAAACAGCTCCCGGTCCACAGAGATGGACGACGGCTCGAAGAACACGAAGGCACCACCAGCGCGAGCGGCTCGAGCCATGCGCACAGTGCCAGCGGTGACTCGGTCAAAGAAGAAAACGTTGGACTCGGCGGCGCAGCGCACAAACTCATCACCGCCGCTGTTCACGAGGTTCTCGTGGAACCGGCGCGTCTGACCGCAGACGGGGCAGGCGAAGCTGTAGCGAGGTGCCTCGGAAGGTTCGCTAGCAAACTGATAGAGCAGCGGGCTCTTGAGCCCGCGGTTCAGCCGCACATGGCGCATGTTCACACCGAGCTTGGTGAATTCTCGGTGGATGGTTGCGCCAACGTGGTCACGCCCGAGATTCACGAGAGGAAGGCTTTCCCAACCCAGGAAAGCGAGGATCGAAAGCACGTTGCCCGTGGACCCGCCGATGCCTGTGTAGACCAGTTGGGATCCCGTGCCTAGCATCACATCCAGCGTGACGAAGCCCGCTCCCGATACACGGGAGCGCAGCCCTTCAGTCGTGAGTCGGAGCGAGTTTGTCAACACGGAAATGCCATCGGTGAGTGGGGGTGCCTCGGAGGCCAGGAACTAAGTCTCCGTGGACATCATAACCGACTGTCTCCAGATAGAAAATTGGTAGATCATAGGATAGCGCGGCAAGAAGCATACCGATGCCGGGAAGCCTGCGCCCGACTGGGGACAACACGGTTTGAGACAACAGACCGGAGCCGGTCAGGGCTTCCACACGGGTCGTGTGGAGGCGCACTATAGAATGGAAAACATCCATTGGATCTGACTCATGCGCCCGGATGAAGTTCAGCGGTGACTCGAACCACTCCCGCTGCCAGTACTCGCGATGTTCGAACAGCAGCTCGTCGGCACGGCGCGGGTTCACCGCCGGGAAAGGCAGGACCGGGCAGACCTCTTCCGGTGAGTCCAATTCCTGAAACATTGTCTGCAGCGACGCGCCTGCCTTCTCGGACAGCTGCACGACCCACAGCTTGAGCGCTTTGGCGAATTCGTCGGTCTCTGTTTCACCGGGAAATCCGTGCATCCAGCCGCCGCGGTCGTTGGACACCGACTCGACGTTTGAGAAGGCTTGGTTGCTGTCGGCGACCAGCAGATGCACACAAATCGGGGTTTCCCGTGACAGTTGGTAGAGCTGCTTTACTATCGGAAAGGCCGTGCATCGCGACATGCCCGTGGCGTCGACTACAACGTCTGTGTAGGCCTTCGCGCGCAGCCACTGGTGTACCTGCATGCAGGCATTGCGGCCGCCCACGGGTGCTCCGTCTTCGGCAAGGATTGCGACGTCGACAACCTGCATGGGAGACGCTGCGACGTCGCGGAGCTGTTGCTCGCGTTCAGAAGCCAACTGCGTGATCACCGTCGGAACTGCTGGGCGCTTCTCGTGGAAAAAGCACATGTCAACGTTGGGAAGCGGCCCCAGGCGCTCCGGGAAATACAGCACGTCGGGGCTGAAGCCCACGTTACCGATCAACAGGGTGGCCCCAGCGGTCGGGAAATAGTCGGTGATGAACTCGTCGACATCGTCAAGGGAGAGGTTGGGCACGCGAATCATGCGGCACTCCCCACTGCAGACTTAAGTTGGTGAAGCGTTCCTTCAACGAACCCACCGCGGCTGTGCGTCAGGCCCTTGGCTATGATGGCTACGCCACCGAGCTCGAACAATGCCCAGGTCTTGCCTTTGCACTCATAGGGCTCAACGAGCACCAGCGCCTGGTAGGCCAGCGCGTAATGAAGCACGCGTGCGAGCTCATCGTTGGAATCAAGATTGGCCAGGTCGGAAAGCAGGATGCCGTAGGCATTCGCGCCGTCGGACAACGGGGCGTTGGGCCGGAGGGTCAGCTCCAGACACCTTCCGCCGATGAAGTCAACCAGCTTGCGCACCTGCGGAGCGTACGGGAAGTCCCACTGGCCAATCAAATTCACGGCCTGCTCGCGTATCGCTTTGTGCTGCTGACGCGCATCCAGCGCCAGCTGCCTTCCTCGGATCGCCTGCGTCTCTAGGCGATCTACCAACACGCTGGCCAAGGTCACGAATTGCTCGATGTTCTCGTTGGCAGCATCGGCCAGTCTCTCGAATCCGAAGTAGAAGGGGCGGTCAAACCGATGGAGCATCTGGAGCTCGGCACCAGTGACAACGGAGCGCTGTACCTTGGATACTTCTTCGGACGAATCCTCCGCAGGTGCCCCGAACAACGATCGCTGCGGCGTTCGCTTCAGTTCCCGCTCCAGCATGATGTGGGTCACCGCGGCCTTCACGTCGGGCGTGAGGTCCGCCGGATATGCCTCCTCCATGGCCTCTACCTTCTCGCTGGTCAGTTGGTTTTCTTCAACGAGACGGACGTTTTCAGACTTGAGGATATGCAAGTCGGTATCCGATAGCACGGGTAGGCGGGCCGTGTTCAACAAGGTCTTGAGGTTTAGAGTGCTGCCGCGTCGATGAAAGGCCGCCAGAGGCTGCAGGTAGCGTCGAGCGACGTCCTCGGCGATTGAGCGGAAAGCGAGGCGGTTCCGGTTATCGGTGTCTTGAAGCAGGATGCGCACGCGGTCGCGACCCGGGTTGGTGCCGGGCGAGATGGTCTCTTCATCACGCAGGACGCGCCTGAAATCCTCGAGATTCAGTGAGTCAATGCGCGTCAGCATCCAGCGCGCAATCTTGACCTCCCGGTCCCGGAGCCAGATGTCGACGTCTTCTAACTGGGTCGGATGCAGCTCGTGCGCGTCATCAATGATGACCATGGGCTTGAGACGCAATGCCCTGCCGCGCCAAGCGGCGGAGATCTCGACCGACTCGATGATGGCAAATGGCGCGTATGCCACGTCGATCAGGTGTTCACCCAGTTCGGCTTCTGCGGGCGCGACCAGCGCATTGATGAGCTTGAAGATTGCACGCTCCGTCATGCGCGCGCGCTCGCGGAACGCCTCGAGATCATCGGCGTTGACCGCGTCTCGTGCAGCCTCTGCATTTGGCGTGGTGATGATGCGGACCTGCTCTAGGTCGACACCGACATCCTCCATTGCGCGAAGCCATCCCAACACGGTCTTCGCCTCAATCATGGCGCGCAGTAGGCGATGCCTCAGACGTGCCTCGTAGGGCAGGTCCCAGATTGATCGAAGCTGACCACCGGCGGGAAGCCGCAAGGCGAGAACGGCAGGTTCGAGATCGTCAAGGACGTCTGCCTTTGCCAATGACGCCAACAGCTCTCGAACGTCAGTGTTGCTTTTGAAGTCCGGCACTGCCGCGAGTGTGCGAAGTTCCAGCAGGCGAGCAAGAGTGGTCTTGCCAGAGCCTGGCGACCCGACGACCACAACCAACCGATCAAATAGTCGCGTCGACTCGCGCTGGAAGAAGCGCTTTATGGGTTGTGGGCTGATCAGTGGCAGGAGCTCGTTGGCGTCGCGGATGAACTCGTTTGCCCGTTTGTGCCAAGGATTCATGATCGGACGTCCGAGTGGCGTTGACGGCGGGGGAAGAGCGGCGCCATGTGGTTGTCTTTGTCGTATTTTTTGGCCTTGAGATCGCTTCTCGCCCAGAGCGTCGCCACCGAATTGTTGGGTGTGTTGTGATCAAGCACGAGCGACAGGCCGCACTGCTTGTAGCCAAGTGCGATGTCCGAACCCGTGTGCGTGGTTTCGATCCCTGGGTCGTAGCGCCTCTCCAGTAACGCCGCTAGGTCAGGATGGGTTGCCGAAGCGACCACTATGTCCTCCGAAAGCACGTACGAAAACGACGAAATGAAGCGCACTCCAGATGACTGAGCCTGAAAGCGCTCGAGTAAACCAGAAACATTGATGCTTGCAGCCTTGGATGCTAGATAGTGGTGGACCTGAATGTGTGCATCGCCAGTGATCAGCGGAGCATCGACGCCGACCTCTTCGATAAAGCGTTGAACTTTGCCTCCCCACTTGCCGTTGCCTTCGTCCCGAATCGAGGTGGTGCCCGATGCGGTGAAGTCGTCGATCAGGCAAACCCACTCAAATGTTGCCGGCGCCGTTGATTCGATCGCGTGCAGTCGTTCCTGCAGTTTCTCTTTGAGCTTAACCTGCTTGAGCGCTGAGATCTCGATCATAGCGACGACCTGCTCGTTGTTGACGGTGCCCTCGTTGTAACGGCGGAATACGTCGATTCGAGCGCCATCGCTGACACCTATGTAGAGCGTTCGGCACTGCATTTCCGCTAGGCGATGACTAGCTTCGGGGTGATCGTCGACGCGATACACCGGCAGGCCGAGTTGCTTGGCAACGGCAGCGCGCATTTTGCGCTCGATTACGGGGCCAGTCAGGCTGACGAGGTGATGCATTTCGTCCTGGCTGATGTAGACCAACTGCTCGCGGAGGAGCTTCCACATGCATTCGCGATCCGCTTTTCCGTACTGCGACAGCCACCGCAGCAGATGCACATAAAACCGGTGGCCAGGCCCGTACTGTTGGTAGCTGTCGAACTTGTAGTTCACCATCAGGTCTAGCCAAGCAAACTCGTTCGTCGCGCGCTCAAGCTTCCAGTCCATCAGGTCGGCAACCAATCGCTTTGCAAGCGTCTCCTTCATGCAACCATCTCCCTTTTGTCTTCTTTTCCCCGTTTAGCTGCGGCTGAGGCCATCGCGTACCGTAAAGTTAGCATGCTCCGAGAACTTGGCTGAAAACCTGCCCTCGCCGTCGGCAGCTTCAAGGTTTTGCAGGTAGTACTCAGTGCCGCGCACGCCGCTCAGCATGCGCGGCAGTAGGTTCCAGCACTGCTCAACGCCTGGCGGAACTGCATCGACGCTCAGCGCAAGCCCCTCAGACAGCAGTTCATAGTCGTTGCCGCCGAAATCGCCCCCATCGCCGACACGAAGAACCTGCGTCAATGGATCCAGCCCCAGTCGATGGCATGCGTCCTGCACCACGAGCAGCTTGCCTGCCTTCTCTGTAACAACGTCCACCGAATGGCCAGAACTGAACGCTCGCCATCCTTCGTAGCCGTGCTGGGCGACCCACTCATTGATCGCTGCGACCAGTCGCACCTTATCGCTGCCAGAAATGCCGCGCAGGCTCAGTTGCCCAGCATCCGCACACGGATCCACCTGCGTCGACACAGCGCGTGTCTTGCTCAGCCATTGAGCCAAGTCTGAGAGGCGCGGGTCGGCGGGGGGCGCGGCGGCATCTATGTCAGCTAGGCTGAAGATGAAAGAGCCGCTATAGCACCCCATCGTCACCATGGGCCATACATCCGCGGGCAACTTGTCTTGCAAGACCTTCCTGAGCTTCACTCCCCGCCCGGTGGCGAAGGCCAAGTGGACACCGCTGTGCGCCAATCGCGTCAGCTCGGGTGCAATCCTCGAATCGAGGCCCTCGAAACGCTTTACCGTATCGCAGAACGTGCCGTCGAAGTCACAAACCAAAAGACGCAATCGGGCGGCCTGCAGGCGTTCAATATAGCGTTGAGCATGCTGGATGAGCACCTCGGGCGGGTCACCAGAGGCTTGCTTTCTCAGCATGGCCGGGGTGGGTGGCAACGCATGCGGTGCGAGGGTCGAGACGTCCAAGGCGTGAAGATCACGGCCGAACTGGGGCACGGCCGGCTGGCCGGGATCGATGTGTTCGCCAGCCCATGCCCGCGTGATCACCATTGCAGCCAATACGCCTGCGATCTCAGCGCCCGCGCCGCTGATGCGGGGTAGGACCACGTTAAGAACAGTTCCGGCCTCCATTGGTAACAGCCGGATAGTCTCGGCGGCAAGCGGGTCGCCCCCAATACTGAAACTCACCACGGTCACTGGTTCGCTGAGCTGGGACAGCTGTAGGTGCCGGCCATGTGCGAACTGCCTGAAGTTGCAGACTTGGCCGAACGCCAGCGCTCCCTCTGTCAGCTTGGATTCGAGGTCAATGGCCCCGATACGGCCGACTGCGCCGTGCAGGATCAGAGCGCGCCCTGAACGCTTTATACTGCCAGTCTGCTCGATGCGGCGATCGAACTGCAGGTACCAGTTCGCCAGAAGTAGCAACTCGGCTGCTACGATGTCATCGGCTTCATATGCTCGCCAGAGCAGGATCAGCGTGGCGATAAGCGAGTTCGTTGCAAGGTAGCCGTCCTTGCCCCAAGGCATGTCGTAAGCCGCCAGAGATGCCGCGCCAGTCTCATCACTCAACTCAACCAACGGGCTGGTTGAACGCAGCGTCAGGCCGATAGTCGGGCAGGCACGCAGCCGAAGCTGCTTCGCTGCGGCCAGGATGTCGTGGTTCTTGCCTTCTGCGGACAGCAGCAGCCCGGCGGCATTCGCTGCCGCGTTGGTGGGCACCTGAAAGACCTCGAGTGGCGTGATGGCCTGCGACGGGTGGCCGAACACTCGGAAATGTTGATCCGCCGCATAGGCCGCCGCTGTGAAGGAGCCGCCCGAACCCACCGCTAGGAGGCCTCGATCGCCGTACAGGTGAACCGCTCGGCGCAGCAACGCGATATCCTGCTCGGCCGCCCACTGCATGGTCGCGGGAAGCTGTTGGAGTTCGTCGATGAATCGTTTGCCCATGTGCCCAGCCGATTGAAGTCCCAAGTTGTAAGTCAGCGATTCCACGCGAAAAGGCGGTTCGTTGCTAGCCAGCACATCGAACGGCACGCCCGATTTGCCTGACTCAGCAGTCGCGTCGCCTCACACGGCGACGGGTTCGGTTGCTGCCTCTCGCTTTGAACGACCCTCATCGCTGGTAGTCGCGCCCGGCTGCTTGGCGCGGCTTTTGGGCGCAACCTTCGGTTCCGCCTTGCGCTTGATCTTCGCGGGCGCTGCGGCCGCAGCGAGTTCGGCGCGCACTTCCATGAGCAGCTCGCCCAGCTTGTTCTTGCCGACGCCATTGACCTCGCCCCAGAGGCGGTTCACCGCGTTGTCGACCGTGGCCGACTCTACCAAGCGCGCCGTGCCGGTGCTCAGGAGCAGTTGCTTCAGATCCTCGTGCTGCGTGAACTTGGCCAGCAACACACGCTTCATCCGGTTGAACTTAATCTTCGACCAGTCGGAGTTGATGTCCCAGACGTAGAGTCCATGGGCGGCCATAGCCAACAGCGCGGGGGAGGGGGCTTCCATCAGCCACTTCCGAACTTCGGGCTTGCGAGCCTTGCCTGCTTGGTAGGCGTGCTCCGAGGTCGCGAACTTTTCGCCCTCGAACTCGATCTCGCGCCGGTACAAATTGCTGAAGGCACCATACGGCTTCTCGCTTGCTCGGTAGAAGCGCAACTCAGTCAGCTCGGTCTTGATCTTGGTCATTTCTGAATCTCCTGGGCCCTGTCGGCACTGGTGGGGTCCTGCGGTGCTGCCTCGCGCCAAAGCGACAGCACCTGTAGTGCGTCGTCCGCCTTCAAGGCAGACATCAAATTGAGCAGTCCGTTCATCGCCATGGGCGAGGTAGCGCCGCGCATCCACTCGGACATCGTTCGCTCACTGGTGCCGGCCATCTTTGCCAGGTCGCGATAGGTCAGGCGGCGGTTCTGAGAGACCTGGAGCCGCCGCATGATGTCGCCTAATGTTTTCTGTATCTTTGGCATGGTAATTTGTTTTGTTACAATTTTTAATTGTACCATAAGCACAGAAAACTGTAGTAAAACTAGAAGGTTGTTGCTACTCGGCGTGATGGCTGCCGCGGTGAGCTCAACGTGCCAGTCAATATAAGCAAGCAGGCTGATGCAAAACCCCCGGGATCAGCGCCAGCCGCAGCCCTCTCCATTCGATTTCTCATGACATTATTCCCGGAATTGGATTCCAAGTCTCTATATGTGGACTCCCCAAAAGTAAGGAAACTGATCGATAGGTTTGGCTATTGGATAGCGCATGTAGTCGTATATCTGTAACCGTCCGGTATTCACCGTCTTTTCGTCGGGATGTCGATAGCCGAAGATAGCCCCCGGACGGGCATCTCGAATTTGTGCCCACAAAGGGATTTATGGACACAAATTCTAAGGCTGGCGCTGTCTCGAAACGGCGAGGCGCCTACCGACATCACCCACTGGCGCTGAAGCGCTCGATCGTTGCAGAGACCCTGCAACCCGGCGCCTCGGTTGCACGGATCGCCCGCCAACACGGCATCAACGCCAACCAGGTCTTTCTCTGGCGCAAAGCCTACCGGGAAGGCCTGCTCCCCGAATCGGGGTCCGCGCTGCTGCCAGTTACCGTCACGCCGTCGATGGCCGCCGATCGATTGCCGACACCAAGCTGTCCGGCCGACACGGGTTGCCTGACGATTGACTGCGGGCAAATTCGAGTCCGTATCGAAGGTCGTCCCGACCCCGAGATACTACGACTGGTTCTCGCCGAGTTGCAGCAGCGATGATCGGTCTGCCCCATGGCACCCGGATCTGGCTGGCCGCCGGCATCACCGACATGCGTCGCGGCTTTGATGGCCTGGCCAGCATCGTTCAGGAGCAACTTGCCGCCGATCCCTTTGCCGGTCACGTCTTCGTCTTTCGCGGTCGACGCGGTGATCTGGTCAAATTACTCTGGTGGGATGGGGACGGCCTCTGCCTCTTCGCCAAGCGTCTGGAGCGCGGCCGCTTCATCTGGCCGCAGGCCAGCGAAGGCTCGGTTCATCTCTCTGGTGCTCAGCTTTCAATGCTTCTTGAAGGGATTGACTGGCGCCGACCCAGTCGCACCTGGCACCCCGAACGGGCGGCGTAAAAAAGCCTGAAATCCAAGGCTGACGGGGCTGTTCACCCGTCGACGATTCGCGTAAACTTTCGCCATGAACAGCGCTTCTCTGCCCCGCGACACCACGACCTTGCAAGCCATGGTGGTCGCCCAGCAGGCAGAAATCGAGCACCTCAAGCTGATCATCGCCAAGCTGCGTCGGATGCAGTTTGGCCAGAGTTCAGAGAAGATCGACGAGATGGTCGGGCAACTCGAACTGGCCCTGGAAGAACTGGAAACCGGCAAGGCAGAACGGGCCGGCATCACAGAAATCACCCCGGAAGAAGAAGCCTCCGGCAAACCCGTCCGCAAACCGCTGCCGGATCACTTGCCGCGCGACACCGTGGTTCATGCGCCTGAGCAGTCCTGCTGCCCGGACTGCGGCGGTCATCTCAAGCCATTGGGTGAGGATGTTTCCGAAGTCCTCGACTATGTGCCCGCCAGCTTCCGGGTGATTCGCCATGTCCGGCCGAAGCTGGCCTGCGGCCGCTGCGACACCATCGTTCAGGCCCCGGCGGCCAGCCGGCCGATTGCCCGGGGGATGGCCGGGTCCGGCTTGCTCGCCCATGTGCTGGTGGCCAAATACTGCGACCACTTGCCCTTGTATCGGCAGAGTGGCATCTATGCGCGGGAAGGCGTTGATCTGGAACGCTCGACCCTGGCCGATTGGGTGGGGCAATGTTCAGCCTTGCTGCGCCCGTTGGTAGAACGGCTGCGGCAACGCGTGCTGGGCGGCGAGAAGCTGCATGCCGACGATACGCCAGTACCGGTCCTCGCGCCGGGCGATGGCAAGACCAAGACCGGGCGGCTGTGGACCTATGTCCGCGATGATCGGCCGGCCGGGAGCGAAACCCCGCCCGCGGTTTGGTTTGCTTATTCTGCGAATCGCAAGGGTGAGCATCCGCAGAGCCACCTGAAATGCTTCAAGGGCATTCTGCAAGCCGATGCCTTTGCCGGCTTCGATGCCTTGTATGCCCAGGGTGACATTCTGGAAGCCGCGTGCTGGGCCCATGCCCGCCGCAAGTTCTTCGAGATTCACCAGGCCCAAGGCTCACCGATCGCCGCCGAGGCGCTCAGGCGGATCGCGGCCTTGTACGCCATTGAGGGTGCCGTGCGTGGCAAACCACCCGACAGCCGACTCAAGGGGCGGGAACAGGTCAAGCGTATCCTCGATGAATTCCATGCTTGGCTGCTCGACACCCGACGACAGCTCTCGAAGAAATCCGGTTTGGCGGATGCCATCGGCTATACCCTGAACCATTGGCAGGCATTGATTCGCTATGCCTCCGATGGGCGCATCGAGATTGATAACAATGCCGCCGAGCGAGCGCTGCGGGCGGTGGCACTCGGCCGCAAGAACTTCCTGTTTGCCGGCTCGGATGCCGGCGGTGATCGTGCCGCCGCGATTTACAGCCTGGTCGGTTCGGCGAAACTCAATGGCCTCGACCCGGAAGCCTATCTGCGCTTCGTCATCGAGCGAATTGCCGACTACCGAATCAGCGAACTCGACGACCTGCTGCCTTGGCATGTCGCCGAGCACATCGCCAAGACCGCGCAGCTCGCTGCCGCTGCCTGATTCCGGTTAGCTCGGCAAGACGGTCGTGGCCGGACGGTTACGTATATCTGGCGTTGGAGATGGGCTTTGGCTGACCCGTGCTGACATGAAATAAGCATATTTAGCACCAGTCGGTCAAAGCGGCAAGCAAGCTGCTGGCAGAGTTAACGGCGTCAATCCGTGAGGGTGCGAACACAGTGCATTCGGGAAACTTCAAGTTTTATTGCACGCAGAGTCCAATTCTCCATCCACAGCGTATTTTTGGGTGTCTAAAGCGCGTTGCTCGGCCATTGCTCGAAAGGAATACTGGTGCTTCAGATTGTGCATTCAGCAAATTTCGATTGGGGACGAGATATGGAAAATTATGTTTTAGGTACGCGGGATATTTTGGTGCTGCGGCAGCAGGACAATTTGCCAATTCGGCTTATGCGAGAGTATGTGCTTGGACCGCTAGGTAGCGTCCACTGGGAGTGTCTCGAGACAACTGCCATGCAAATTATTCGGGCGGTTTCATCAGCTCTTGAATTGCCGGAAGAGGCCTTGGTGATGGAGGAATTTTCGGGGTTGGCGGTACCTTCCTCGCCGGTCGGTCTATTGATCTCGGCTGCGCCAGGCAAGGTCGGTGACTTGGCACTCGAGCAAGTTGAGCTGATTCGAGCTGTCGCGCAGAGTTATCTCAAGCAACTCAAGAACGGCGAGTCTGCGGCGCAGGGTGAATTTGATTTCACTGCCGTTGTCGGCGCGGAGTCACCTGTTAGGCGGAGCTTACAGGAGCGCGTACATGCAGATCTTGCAATGCTCGGTGGCAAGCCAATTCGGACGCCAATGGTGTTGGAGTCGGGGGCGGCCAAACTGTTGCTAGCCGGTGCTTACGCAGCCAAGCCGGTTGTGCCGCGCAAGCCGCCCGAGCGCTTCGAGCTCGTCGGTCGAGTCGTCGGGGTCAACAGTCATCACAAACGCGCCACTGCGTTTACTACAGGAAATGACGAGATCGAACTGGAATGTGATCCAAACCGCTTTGCGCATCAGATCCGCGATGCGATCCACACACCGCGCCGTTTTGTATTTGGCGTGTTGCGTAACTTCGACGGAAAGGGGCGCGAGCAACTGGTGTTGACTGACGTGGCGGAGATCGATGCCCCTCTGCCAGATCCTGATTCCCTAATCTAAATAGTGCCTCAGGAAGGGCTACTGGTTGGCAGCCCTTGTTTGCCTGCGGCCCACAATGCAATAGTCATAATAAAAAGCTCCAAGGAATTACGTATCGGAGCGGAGTTGTTTTCCACGAAAACGAACGCGCAACGCCGTTCAACGCGATAGGCGCCACCTTGGATTTCAACCGCGCCAAGTTGGCTCGGGGCGCCACGACCGGTTGCAGCATCGATTGCCTCAAGTTCAAATTCGTGCCGTTGTGCGGCTACCAGGAGTTTGTCATCGCAATCGATAGTCCTTACCAAGCGGTAGTAATTGCGGCTGTCATGGTGCGCTAGGAGGTCAGCAAGTTCGCGGATGGAGCCAAAATGATGGGGTTCCCAAGCAACTAATTGCCATCTGCTGCTCAACATCGAACTGAATTCTTTCAACGGGAGTACAGCGAGCGTCGGAGTATTTACCTTTGCGATGCCTTGAGCGAACTCAAGAAGCCTTGACCAGGCATTACTGCGAATACGTTGTACAAATTCGTATCGGCGGCGATTGTCATTCCTCCCTTCACCCGAAGCGATTGCGGAAAACTTTCCACGCTGGCTGAGTCTCTCCAGAAGATGGTGGACGTCAATCGCAATTGATGATGGTACGGCTTGAGTAGCCGCTGCCCGTTCCAAATCCTGTCCGCGCGCAAGAAGCCGCGCAAATTTGAGGATCTGTGCCGGCGAACATTTTTCGTCAATCGTTGGCGAATCGAACGCTGCCTCGTTTTCTTGATCAGCGTGGGTATCAAGATCGACAATGTGACGGGGCGATACCCGAGGCGCTGCTCCCGTGTCCAGATCAAGCAATTGTTCCAGCCAAAAATCCAGGTGATGGATGTAATTGCCGAACGTAGTGCTGGGGTGTGCGTGCCCGATAAAGCGAGCGAGTGCCCAACCTCTGCGGCGGGTGAGTCCGCGCGTGCCGAGCAGAGTCGATTCGACAGGGTTGGTTTTGGCAGCAGCCTCTGCAAAGAAAGATTGCCACGTTGGGAAATCCAAGCCTTGTAGTTGCAGCAGCAGCCTGGAGGCCGCTGAGTGGCGGGCATCGTGAAGCGATACATCTCGATTTCCGGTGACCCGCTTAAGAACACCGTAAATGGTGCGCATCAGCTGACCGTGGTTGACCGGCTGCTCCGGATTGGCTTCGTCAAAAAATAAAGGGATACTGTTTTTATCCCCAAACTGGCTTTCCACCTCCAGTTGCCACTGATCGATAATCTGCTTTTCCTGAACTGACAAAGCAAATAACAGAGGTACCTGCCGGTGCCCCGCTCGCGTCTTGATGGTGCGATATCGATTGTTTCGAAGAAGAACCACGACATGCTCACCTGATTGCACCCAGTCCCGGCGTAGCAGTCCCCAACTTTCACGCGGCCTGAGCCCGAATCGATAGCAACACAGGAGTACAAAGCAGCGGGAAATTCGAAGGCGAGGAGGTACGTTTTGTACCTTGAATAGTTGCGTCAATGCTTCCTGGTATTCAGCCTCGGAGATGACACAGGGGGCAGAGCGTACAACGGCCGGAAAGTCGGGAAGCTCGGACCAGTCCGGATTTTCTATTCCGAATTCGGAGTGGATATGGCGTTGAAAACTGACCAGGCGCTTCGCTACGTAGTCCTTATCTTCAACATGACGGGCATCCATCAAGTCGCAATACAGGCTCGTGATTTCTTCGGCATCCAGTTTGAAGAAGTCGATGTTGTAGGCGGTCTCCAGAAATCCGGGTGCTAATGCCGTCAGATAGCGGGCGATGGAACTGAGGGTTTGCCGCTCACGTGTACGCCCGGTAAAAATATGACCATGAATCCACCATGCGAGCATAACGATTCCCGGTGATACGCTATCCTCCCTGGACTTGATCTCTTCTGCGCATTTCTTTGCAATGGCCTGTCTACGCTTGCTGTCACGGGAATTGGCCTCAGGGTGCTGTAGCAGGAGCGCGTTGATTGCCCGGAACAATTCTTTGGCACTTTTCTGAAGGTCAAGCATTGACCGGGAAACGCTCTCTAAGGAGCGACCACTTTCTGCCTGGGCGGCGCGCACCGGGGGCTCAGTGTCATCCCGGGCAAATTCCAGCCGGCGTCCGGTGACCAGTCGCGCCCAGTCGTACCAGCCTAGTGCCGCGTACCACATTCGCCCACCAAGATAGGCGGCAATGACGCCCGGAAACTGGCAGGCATTGCGCTGATTGATGATTTGACAGAGCGCGCTAATCAATTCCGCCATCGACGCTACCGGAGGTGTTTGCAGGTGACGTGCGACTTCTTGAATGATCGGCGCCAGACACTCGAGGGGGGACGCCTTGCCCCGAGGTACCAGAGCATCCGGCGAGTCCAGTGAGGTGCTGGCCTTATCCGACGGTTTTTTCTTGTTGGAAAGTGCTGCATGCAGATATTGAGCAACAGGCCAAGTCAGCGGGAATCTTCGGACGGCGGCGTTGGCACGATGCCGGGTTAGGCCGACTGCATATTCAAGGTAGGGTGCTCGAGTCAGCGTGACCAAGCGGAAATTGTCGCCCTCCAGGACGTCCATCAGCAGTTTGGGGTCGGCTATACGCGATTCAATGCAAAGGTGGAGAACGCCCAGGCTGATGCTGACAATTTGCGCCGGCCGCCGATTCTGTGCATCGGCAATGTCAGCGAGCTGCCCTCGCAACATCTCAAGCGTTGGTTTGGTTCCGGGGGCAGCGCTAGTGAAGGGCGTTGACTCCTCTGCGCGAAAATAACGGCGTCTGAGTTTGACGCGCTTGTTCCGCAGCGTCCACGTTCGTTCGATCAGACGGACAAGGAATTGATAGCGCAAATGTCCGTTCGGATGCGGAAGGCCCGATTTCCCCAGAAGTAACTGCTTGGCCAGCGTATCGACCTGCTCGGATGGCAGCTCTTCAAGCTTTCTATCGCCAAGAAAATTGCGCACGATATTCTTGGCGTCGGCAATCGCGCGTCGCACCTTGGAATGCCGCTGCTCGGCGCGTGCCTTGATGCCATACAACTCGACTGCGGGTTTGGTGCTTGCCTTGCCAGATATGATCCGGGGCGGCGTATTCCAGCCCTCAATGCTTGGAATTTGGAGTGCACGATACGCCGCATCGGCGACTGGTCTGGCGAGGGCCATGTCATCCTCCCAGGTACGGAGTCCATAGTCGCAATGCGTCAGACTGCCTGTCTCGGCATGTCCCAGGATGGCATCGATGATTTCAGGATCCAGGCCGCGAATCCGCAATTCCCGAGAAAGGCGGTGGCGAAAAAGGTTAAGCGGGAGCGGCCAATCAAATAAGCCGAGCCCCACGATTTCCGATTCGCTGACCGAACGCCACTGCAGGCCATCGCCGCCCTCGCCGAGGAAGAAGAAAAGTGGCAGCCGTCCCGAGGGCATCGCCGCAAGCAAAGCGATCTCGTTTGCCAAGGCGGGAGCAACCTGTTGTAGTCCTTCGGCGAGCTGGGCTAGGTGGGGTAGATAGTGCTGTAGAAGGCAGTCGCGAACGGCTTCAGGAAGTGGAACAAGGCGTCCTTGATGGATGCCATCGATCACCTTGTCCTCGACATAGACAAACCCTTCATGTAAATCGAAAAACCGCAGCGATTCGAAAGGATCGCGGATCGGGCGGCCGCCAGTCGCGGCCAGGAGCATGACGACGGTAAAGGCAACAAATGCATTATGAAAATGGATTGGGTCGTCGAGTTCGCGCAGCTGGTCTACTTTCTGGCCGGCTTTCGCTAAAGCGTTGACGATGAGAGATTCAATCGGGCACAAGCGGCTGCCAGCGGCGCGAGCGTGCAAATCTGCGTCTGCAAGGGTGGCCGGCGCGGTTCCGCCAACTCCCGAAATAATGCCGCGGCATTCTTCGGCATCCCAATATCCATATCCGCACGCGCCCGGTAGCCCTGAAGCCGGGTGGCTGGCAATCAGGCGAGCAAAATTATGGTTGCGCTGGGCGAAATAGCTCTCGAGTGGCAGGATGCCGGCCAGCATCCCGGGCGTTAGACCGGGGGCAATTTCGGCAAGCAGAGATGCGCAGACCTGCTGTGGCTTTGACTGATTTCCCGTTGTCGCCCACAGCGCCATCAGTGACGATGAGGAGGGCTGGCGGGACATCGCCTCGACGAGCGTATGGGTTATATCGGCGGGCGGATGGACTGCCAGGTGAGACAGGCTTGCGCGTACCCAGCGATTTTCTGGTTCGGATTTTGGGCTCCATCCAGAGTAACGTGTAGGCGGATGTCGATGAAAATAGCCATCCGGGTGTAGCCGCCATTCTCCGGCGCTCTCTGCACTGATTTCAGTGGCTAACGCTTGAGTTAAGGACCGGCCGAAGGTGGTGGCAGTCCAGATCAGCACGCGGGTCAGGCGAATCGAAACATCATCTTCGTGAGAGCTATTTCGCAACCAGGACTTAAGCGATGCAGATTGATCTGGATTCGGGCGCGAAAGCGACCAAGGAAGAAACTGTTGTTCCTCGCTGCTGTATAAGAGAACACTCTTCTCAAGCTGCCGTTCCCGGGTTAGAGAAAGATTGGCGGGTGTTTCTATTCCGATGAGGTCGCCTTCGTCATCGTTGCCGGCGAGGAAGGTGCTGCTGGGCAGATCGTCGCGGTGCTCCCCATCGATAAATGCCAAGGTTTGTTCAGGATCGGTGCTTCCGGATTGTGAAGGAATTACCCAGGAAGACGGCTCGGCTACGCCCTGAATGGGGAGAACCTCGTCTGTCGTGACGGATGCGATGGCTCTCAGCAAGTCTTGGGCGCTGTCCGGAAATGTTTTGTTCTCCTGGTGATAATTGGCAAGGCCACGGATTTGGGAGTTCAGGATTGACCAGTCGCTGCTGCTAGTAAGTGTCCCCTGAAAGACTGGAAACCACTGGCTCGAGAGCCCTCTAGAAATATCCTCACAGCAAATCCGCAAGGACTCAGCGACTTTTCGGTGGTAATAATCCTGAATAACGCGCTCGTTCAGAGCACGTTCAAAAGCATGCGTCAGCAACCAAAGGCGCAGGCGAGCGAGCCAGGCTTTCTCGCGGCTACCCTCCGGATACCGGGTAATAAATAGTGCGAGGAGATAACACCGCCGCAAGGAATTACCGAGATGGGAGCGAGCGCTACGGGTGTCGGAATAGGCGGTGAATTCTGACGGCAAATCGGGATGTTCATTGATAGCCGCTCCCAGACGAGAGAGCGCGGCGGCGGCAGGTGACACATCCTGCCAGGCATTCAGTAGCGGAAGAGATTCTGGGCGTCGGATTTCGTCGAGAAGATTCCCGAGACCCCCGAAAAAGAGCGACGTTTGCGTAGCGTTGACCAAGTGCCTGAATTCTGGGGCGAGTCCATGTGCTGCAAACCAGGCATCGGCAATTGCCCAAGTGCCGTTAGGTACTTCATTCGTGATTTGGATTGGTTCCGCAAGACTCACATTGCTTCCCCTGTATGTAGAAATGGCTATATGCGATCAGTGGTCGGGAAATCCTGAGTTCCTGGAGCACTCCCCTGCAATCTTTATCAAGCTTGGAATAACCCTCCGTACTCGACTGACCTGGAAATTCCGCCGTTTGGAAAACTGGCAGGGGCGTATCAGTGAGTGCCGAAGATCGCCACGTCTGCGGTTGTGGCTGCCTTCGCCAGATCGGCATCAAGCGTTGCCAGCGCCAGTCCCGTGCGCAGCGCAAGTTCCAGATAGGCAGCATCGTAGGCCGACAGCTTGTAGCGCCGGGAAAGGTTCAAGGTGTCCCCCGAGGCGTGTGCCGCCGTCGCCTGATCGGTCACGATGTTGAGCCTCCCAAGGAGGGCAATGAAGCGTTGCGAGTCCGCTTCGGTCACAACACCCTTGGACTCGACCTTGGCGACGACGTTGGCTGCTTCCAGTGCAAACAGCGACGGCACAAGCGCTTGCGATTCCTTGAGCGCCTTCAGCGCCGTACTGGCGTAATCCACCCCTGACTGATTGGTTTCGGGCACTAACCAGAGCAGCGCCACAGAAGCATCCAGAACAAAATTCACGCCCGGCCCTCGTTGATGAGAGCCTTGAGATCGACCCCGCCCACCGGCGTGCGAGCCTGCATGAAGGAAAGCATTTCATCGACGGCTGCTCTGAAATCCGAGTGCCTGTTGTCTTTCGCCGGCACAAGATCGGCCACGGCCTCGCCCCGCAGGGTGATGGTGTAACGATTGCCAGCCTGAATACCACGCAGCAACTCTGGCAACTTCGTCTTGGCTTCATATGATCCAACTTCGATGTTCACGATCTGCTCCTTTTGATTCATATAGACCAGTGTGTAGACCAGTCTTTGTGAGTCAAGTTTCAGCTAGTTGATTTGGGGGGCTTGTAATCAGCGCAAGCCATGTGTATTGCACAAAACGACGCAATCTCCGGTACGCAACTCGCGTTTCCAGGCCGCTGGATTTTTTGAATGTTGTTTCGAGGTGACCTGTTACCCCAGTTGCTTTCGCCTTATCGGTGCTGTTGAGAGCCTTGGGATTCGATTGATTATCTGGTGCTCGCTTTTGCCCGAAGGTCAAGAATTGGCCAGGGGCCTGAAGATCAATCGTGCTCGGCTTGTCGGGGTTGCTTGTCCAGAAGTGGGTTAATTTGAGATTTGCTCTAAGAACGCTGGTGACCGTAATTGCTTTGAATGGCGCCAATTTAGCACGTTTTTACAAATTTAAATCCTATTGCAGTCTTATATTGGCGTCTTCCTCATAACCATCCTGCCCCCGCAACCAAGAAGTGCAACGAAGGATCAACAGCTTAGCGGCGTTGGTCCTTTTTTGTTTTTTCTGCTCGATGGGCTATGGCCCACTCATGGCCCATCCGTGGCCCATCGCTGGCCCAAGTGAGTTTTCTCGTTTAGCGCT
>Ga0209310_1000920_pt1 | contig 25952 bp, 36 predicted proteins | sample AD_UKC030_MetaG_FD_184415 | JGI IMG/M metagenome (GOLD analysis project Ga0209310, IMG submission 184415) | Active sludge microbial communities of municipal wastewater-treating anaerobic digesters from USA - AD_UKC030_MetaG (SPAdes) (version 2) | ecosystem: Engineered > Bioreactor > Anaerobic >...
CGCCGCCGGCCGCTGGATCGCCGCCCACCCAGAGCGCAGCACGCGCGGCTACCACATCAGCGCCTTGTACGCGCCAATCGGCCTCGGCCCGAGCTGGGCCGACCTGGCGCGCGAATGGCACAGCGCCGTCAAGTCGCCCGGCACCCTGCGCACCTTCATCAACACCCACCTCGGCGAATGCTGGGAAGAGCAGGGCGACCACGTCGAGCCGGTCGGCCTGCTCGCCCGTTTGGAGCAATACGAAGAAAAGCCCAAGAGCCTTGCCCGCACCGCCGGTGTCGACGTGCAGAAAGACCGCCTCGAAGCCACCATCGTCGATTGGGATGCCGGCGAAGAAGCCTGGACGATGGATCACCTCATCATCCCCGGCGACACCGCGCAGCCCGAAGTCTGGGCCAGCCTCGCCGAAGAGCTCGCCCATTGGGCGCCCGATGCCGTGGCGGTCGACTCCGGCTACAACACCAGCATGGTCTATGCTTGGGTGGAAAATCGCCGCTGGGCCTTCGCCGTCAAGGGCAGGGCAGGGCCGGGCGTACCCATCGTCGAAGACGACAAGGCCCGCCGCCAGCGCCTGCGCCGCCAGCGAAAGAAGGGCATCCTGGTGCACCTGGTCGGCGACGACCAGGCCAAGGCGCTGATCTATTCCCGCCTCAAGATAGCCGCACCCGGCCCGGCCTACATCCACTTTCCGGCCGATCCGTCCTTCGACGACGAATACTTCGCCCAGCTCACCGCCGAAAAGCTCGTCACCAAGATGCGCGGCACCCGCCCCTACGCCGAATGGGTGCAAACCCGGCCAAGAAACGAGGCGCTCGACTGCTGGAAATACGCCCTGGCCGCGCTGCGCCTGGCCGGCATCGACCTGCGCGCCCGGTCGGCTGCGGTCAACGCCGAAAAACAAGCAAAACCCACCGCTCCGGCCAAGCCGGTTCGCCCCGTCAAACAACACACGATAGGCTGGTAAATGGACATCCTCGATCACATCGCCGACTACATCAAGGCCGAGCTTGGCGCCGACATCTTCACCGACGCCAAGCGCGAAGAATTCATCGTCAATTTTCGCCTGCAGTATGGCAAGGATCGGCACTACGTCTATTCGCTGGAAAGCAAGCAGCACGTCGAGCGCGTGTCGGCCGTCTTCGCCTGTCTGCGCGCCGGGCTGACGCCGCGCGAAGCCGGCGAGCGCCTCGGCATCAGCAAGCGGAGGGTCAATCAGATTATGGCCACGATGCCGATGCCGGGAAACCCCCTGCCTTAACCGCTTCCCACCCGCCCGGTAAAACGCTCACATGAGCGCCCCTATACCGACCACCGAGCCGGCCAGCATTCGCGCCGGCGATTCCGCATCCTGGCAGATCAGCGATGCGAACTATCCCGCTGGCGATAGCTGGGGACTGACCTACACCTTCATCAACGCCGCCGGAAAGTTCTCCATTGCCAGCACGGCCTCGGGCAATGATCACCGGGTCCACGTGGCGCCCGCCGTCACTGCGCTTTACGTCGCCGGTGCCTACGCCTGGCAATGCGTCGCTGCCAACGGAACCGACGCCTACACCATCCGCACCGGCACCATGGATGTGGTGGCCAGCTTCGCCGCCGCGGCCACGCTAGACGCCCGCAGCCATGCCGAGAAGACGCTGGCGGCGCTGGAAGCCTGGATCGAAAACCACGACATGGCCGTCGCCGAGTACGAAATTGCCGGGCGCCGGATGAAATACATCCCGATTGCCGACCTGCTCAAGCTGCGCGACCAGTACCGCCGCGAAGTGCGCAGCCAGCCCGGCGCCGCGCCGAAGTCAGGCCGCGTTTATCTGAGGTTTTAAATGGCCGCTCAATCGGTTGCTCCATTCAACGGCAGCGTCATCCTGACCGAGTTTGCCGCCGGCCAGCGCGCCAAGCGCGAAGCCACCAAGCGCCGCGAACTCGCCGCGCAGCAGCAGAAGTCCTTCGCCGCCGCCTCGCTCAACCGGCTGACCAGCACCTGGCGCATCACCGCCGAGCGCATCGACGATGAGTTACGCTCGGACCTCGACGCCCTGCGCCAGCGCAGCCGTTCGCTGGAAAACAACAACGACTACGCCCGCAACTACCTGGACATCGTCGAGACCAACATCATCGGCACCGATGCACCGCGCCTCGTCTCGCTCGCCGACAATGCGCCGGGCAACCCGGACACCCTGGCCCGCGATGCCATCGTCGCCGCCTGGGCCGATTGGGGCCAGCGCGGCACCTGCGAAGTCACCGGCCAGTATTCCTTCACCGGCGTCTGCCAGGCCATCGCCCGCGGCACCGCCCGCGACGGTGAATTCTGCGTGGCCCTGCACCCAGGCTTCGACAACGCCTACGGCTTCGCGCTGCAGGTCATCGACGTCGACCGCCTCGCCACCTGGCTCAACCGCAACGCCGCCGAAGGCCAGAATGCCATCGCCGCCGGCGTCGAGGTCGACGGCTACGGCCGGCCCGTCGCCTACCACTTCGCCGCCGGCGATGTGCATGGCTCGCGCGCTACCAACCGCGTCGAGGCGCGCACCCTGCTGCACCGCTTCGTCGTGCAGCGCCCCGAGCAGAAGCGCGGCATCCCGTGGATGCACGCCTCCATGCTGTCGATGCACTATGCCGGCGAATTTGCGCTATCGGCCCTGATGGCCGCCAAGGCCGGCGCCGACCATCTCGGCTTCTTCGTCACCCCGGACGGCGCCGCGCCGCCGCTGGGCACCGAAGCCGCCGACGAAACCGGCGCCAAGATTATGACCAGCACGCCGGGCACCTACGATACCCTGCCGGAAGGCGTCGATTTCAAGCAGATCGACAGCAAATACCCGAACGAAGTCTTCGCGCCATTCCTCAAGTCCGCGCACCAGCGCATGGCCAGCGGCCTGCCCGGCGCGTCGTATCCTGAATTGTGCAACGACTACGAAGCCGTCAATTTCAGCAGCATCCGCGCCGCCATCCTGAGCACCCGAGACGAATGGAAGAAGCGCCACAAGTGGTTCGCCGAAGCCTGGCTGGAGCCGATCTTCGCTGAATGGCTGCGCCTGGCGCTGGCCAAGGGCGCCATCATGCTCCCCAACGGCTCGCCGCTGCCGATCGCCAAGGCGCAGAAGTTCGCCGCCCACGCCTGGCAATTCCGCGGCTGGAGCTGGGTCGATCCGCTCAAGGACATCCAGACCGCCAAGGAATCCATCGACCTGCGCATCACCAGCCGCAGCCGCATCGCCGCCGAAATGGGCCGCGATCTGGAGGAAGTCTTTGACGAGTTGCAGCGCGAAGAAGCGCTGGCCGAAACCTATGGTATCGCCCTCAACCCCGAGCCGCCGCCTGCCGCGCCTGCGCCACTACCGGAAGACGACGGAAGCAAGGCGCTGGCCATCGCGCTGGCCCGCTCGCTCGGCGAAGATCGCAAGGCCGGCGACACCATCATTCACAATCACCAGCCGCCAGTCACCGTGACGACGCCGGAAGTGCGCAACGAAATCACCGTCCAGCCCGCCGCCGCGCCGGTCACGAACATCACCAACGAAATCACCGAGCGCGAACAAGCGGCGCCGATCATCAATTTCAACCCGACCACCAACGTCGCCGCGCCGAATGTCGAAGTTGCGGTCGAAGCCATCATGCCGGCCGCGTCCGAAGTCCGTATCACCAGCCTGCCGGAGCGGGTCACCACCACCGAAATCGTCCGCGACGGCAACGGCAACATCGCCGAATCGAAGCAGACCGAAACAGACGCATAAAGGAATAACCATGTCCCTCTCGAACGCATCCGAATCCGACGCCCTCGACATCTTCCTGGAAGGCGTTGACCCCGCCTGGCGCGCCGGCGCCACCGGCTATCTCGCCCTCGTGACCGGCGTATCGGTCGATGAAGCCGACCCGCTGGCCAACGAATGCACCTATACCGGCTATGCCCGCGTTGCGCAGACCAAGGCCACCGCATGGTCGGGCAGCGGCGACACGCGCACCAATGCCAACCTGGTGCAGTGGGGAAAGCGCACCGACGCCGGCGCCACCCAGACCGCCACGCATGCCGTCTGGGTCGATACCGCCAGCGGCGCGATCAACATGGCGATCATCATCCCGCTTGACGACGACCTGCCGGTCTCGCTCAACATCCGCCCGCAGGTCGAAGCCGGTGGGCTGACGGTAAACGCCGCCTGACATGGGCTTCAACGGCACGCGCGACCTCGGCCTGGCAGAGCAGGAAGGGCGCACCCACTTCTGCAGCTTTCGCAAGGTGCCGTCGCAGGCATCGACGGCGCACGGCTGGGTCGACCTGTCGATGGCCGCCGGCAACCCGCTGCCGCAGTATTACGCCGCCAGCCCGCTGGAAGCCGCGCGCCTCGAAGGCATGCGCGGCATCTTCCACGGCGACGACAAGGCGCCGAGCACCATGCACATGACCGACTGGAACGTCGTCACCCCGACCGCCAACTGCGTCGGCCGCCTCAAGGCGCTGCGCTATGGCCTGTATTACCCGTTCATTGACGGCGATTCGCTCGACCAGCAGGACATGGTCAATGACGTCGCCCCGCTGAACACCCCGGCGCAGGGCTGGAAGGTCATGATCGTCGCTGTCGCGCCGACTGCCGGCGGCGGCACGCTAACCTTCAACTACATGCGCGGCGATACCGAAAAGACCTCGCCGGTCATCGCCCTGAATACTGCCGTCGTCAATATCGCCAGCATCGCCACCGGCGATCCGGGCGTCGCCGCAGGTGGCATGCCATTCGCCAGACTGGCGAATGGCGACGAAGGCGTCGACCGGATCACCAGCGTCACCTTCATCGCGCCCTCCGGCGGCCTCTTCGCCTTCGTCCTGGTCGATCCGCTGGCCGACATTGCCACCCGCGAAATCAACACGCCCGCCGAAAAGAACTTCGTCCAGACGCACCCCGGCGCGCCGCGCATTCACGACGACGACTACATCAACTTCATCGGCAACTGCACCGGCAGTGTCGCCGCCGGCATCTTCGCCGGTTTCTGCAAATTCGCCTGGAGCAAATAATGGGCTACACCTCACACGACGACCTGCTGACCCAGATCTCCTCCGGCAAATACCTGCGCGCCGAAGGCAGCAAGATCACCAGCCCCGTGCACACTGCCGGCGGCTGGCACCTGCTGGTTGCCAACAACGGCATGCCGAACGGCGGCGCTTTCCCCGGCAGCTCGCTCGCCTGGCAGGGCTGCAGCGAACCCACCGGCGACGGCACCACCATCATCGGCCTGCAGCACGGCGGCAACCCAGGCGGCGCGGCCACAAAACACCTGCTGTCGATCAGCGCCAACCTGGTCGCCGCAGCCGGCGCCCCATGGCAGGCCAAGCTGGTTGATCTGATCGGCTATTACAAGCTGACCGGCACCGATGTCACCGGCACCGGCGCCCGCACCCTGACCGGCACCCCGACGCACCGCTACGGCAACGGCGACGGCGTGCAGGCCTGCATCGTTTCCGTCACCCAACCGACTGCCGGCGGGCCGAATATCTCAGCTTCCAGCTTCACCAACGCCGCCGGCACCGCATCGCGCTCTTTCCAGGGCGCGCCATCGTGCGGCGCAACGGCCGATGCCTACGCCACCCGCGTCATTCACTCGGGCAACGCCGCCGGCCGCTACGGTCCATTCCTGCCGCTGCAGGGCGCCGATACCGGCGTGCGCAGCATCCAGTCGATCACGCTTTCCGGCGGCACCGCCTACACCGGCTCCGGCGTCCTCGCCATATGTCTGGTCAAGCCGCTTGCCGACATCAGCATTCCGGTTTCCGGCATGTGGTCTGAGCGCGACCTGGTCAATCAGATCAACAGCGCCCCGAAAATCGCCGACGGCGCCTGCCTGGCCTGGATGCTGTTCGGCACCGGCGCCACCACCACCAACTCGCCATTCAGCTTCGCGCTCGATGTGGGCTGGGGCGGCTAAATGCTGATCTGCACGGGCGTCCGCGCTGGCGGTGGGCCGTATCGCTACTCCGGCGCCAATTCGGCGCTGGCAGTCGACCGCAACAAGGCCGGCACCGCCGCGCTGGCGATCGGCTTCAACATCAGCGAAGCCACCGTCGTCGCCGGTGAAAGCATTGCCAACACCAGCGGCATCCCGGCCGGCGTGCGCCACCCGCAAGCCTGGGTGCTGCCGGTCAAGGGTGGCGGCATCAAGTCCTACAAGCGCACCGACATCCTGATCGACGGCGCGGCCGTCGGCGAGCTGGGCTTCGCCCGCAGCGGCGCAACGACAATCACCATCGACGCCAGCGCATCCGGCGGCCTGATCGTCGGCGCCACCGGCAGCGCCACCATCACCATCGACGGCCAGGCCGCCGTGGTTGGCACCATCAATGGCACCGGCCAGGCGACGATCAGCATCGACGCCGCCGCCGTCATCGGCGCCGTCGCCTCGCTTACCGGCCAGGCGACGATCGCCGTCGACGGCCACGCGGCCATCATGGGGCTGGGTTACATGACCGGAACCACCGTCGAAAGCGGCGCCTTGACACCGGAAGCCATTGCCGTAAAGGTATGGGAATACATGATCGGCGGCAGCCCCGCGCAAGACCTGCTCGCCGCCGCCGGGGCCGCTGGCGACCCGCTGCTCGGCACCGTCGAGGGCGCGCTTACGCTGCGCGACGTGCAGCGCATCATGCTTGCCGCGCTGGCTGGCCTGTCGGAACGCACCGGTAGCACCATCACCTTCACCTCGCCGGTCGACGGCGCGACGGTTCGCATCACCGGCAGTTTCGACGCGGAGAATAACCGCACCGGCGTGATTCTCGATGGCGACTGAGCCTGGCTGGTTCTATCAGTGGTTTGCCGATAGCTGGTTTCCGCCGGTCTGGTTCGCTCCGGCCGATGAGGAAGACGTGCCGGTCGAGGAGCGGCGTGGTGTCGGCGGCACACCGGACAAGCCGAAGAAGCGCCGCCGCCCGGCCATGATCTACAACCCGCTGCCGGTCATCGAACCGGCCCGCGGTCCGGTCGATGAAGTCGAAGCGCTGCTGCTGTGCGGCGCCCTGTGATAGTGGGAAGCCGCCTGCCTTAATCGTTTCCCGCCCGGTCCGTAAAACGTCACTCATGGAGGCTTGCCCATGAGTTTGACCCGCGATCTGCGTTTTGCCCACGACACCCGCGCCGCCCACCCGGACGGCGAAGACCTGGTTGTCGAGATGTCGTTCGCCTCCGACCAGCCATACGAGCGCTGGTGGGGGATCGAAGTACTCGACTGCGCCGAAGGCTCGGTCAATCTGGCGCGCCTCAACGACGGCGGGCCGCTGCTGTTCAATCACGATTGGGACGCCCTGCGCGGCCATCATGTGCCTGGCAGCGTGCGCTGCGACGCCGACCAGGTCGTGCGCGGCCAGGTCGCCATTTCATGGGCAGCCGACGACGGCAAGACGATCAAGCTCGTCACCGGTGGCCACCTCACCAAGACCTCGACCGGCTACGAGATCCACGAGATCGTCGAGCAATCGACGAAGAAGTCCGGCGAAAAGATTTCACGAACCCTGGATGGCCAATTGTTCGACCGGGTGCTGACGCGCTGTCACGCCGATGCACCGGGCGACCTGGCCGCCTTTCGGCGCGCGCTGGATGCCGCCGCCGGAACCTTTGAACGGGCAGCAGACGAGCCGACCACCTACGTCGTCAAGCGTTGGGAAATCCTCGAAAACTCGCTCGTCACCGTGCCTGCCGACACCTCGGTGGGCCTCGGCCGCAGTCGCGCATCCGAAACCACCATCCCCGCTATTCAGGAGAACAGCACCATGACCGAAAAAGTCGAAACCGTCGACGTCGCCGCCATCGAGCGCGCCGCCACCGACAAGGCCAACAAGCGCGTCAACGACATCGCCGCGCTGGCCGAGCAGTTCAAGGATTACGCCGACGTGCGTGCGATGGCCGATCAGGCGATCCGCATCAATCAGCCGGTCGAAGATTTCACCGCCGCGCTTCTGAAGCATGTGTCCGAGAAGTCGAAGAAGGTCGACATGACAATCGGCATGAACGCCAAGGAAGCCAAGCAGTTCTCGATCATCAAGGCATTGCGCGCGATGACCGAAAACGACTGGTCTGGGGCCGGCCTCGAGCGCGAAGCCTCGCGCGCCATCGCCGACAAGATTCGCGGCCTCGGCGTCGAACGCGCCGGCTCCGGTCGCGGCTTCTTCATCCCGCTCGAAGTCCAGCATCGTGACATGACGGTCGGCACCGCTGCCAACGGCGGCAACATGGTCGCCACCAACCTGCGCCCGCAGGACTTCATCGGCCTGCTGCGCAACCGCATGCTGGCGATGCAACTCGGCGTCCGCCGCCTGGGTGGCCTGGTCGGCAATGCCGATATCACCAAGCAGACCGCCGGCGCCACCGCCTACTGGCTGGCCACGGAAGCCACGGCGATCACCGAAGCGCAGCAGACCCTCGGCCTGTTGCAACTGCGCCCGAACAACCTCGGCGCCTACACCGAAGTTTCCCGCCAGTTGATGCTGCAATCGACGCCGGATGCCGACGCCTTCGTCATGGAAGACCTCGCCGCCCAGCTCGCCGTCGCCATCGACACCGCGATCCTCGTCGGTACGGGAACCGAGCAGCCGCAGGGCATCGTCGGCACCGCCTCGGTGGGCGCCGTCACCGGCACCACGCTGGGCCTCGCCGGCCTGATCGAAGCGCAGACCGATGTGGCCGCCGCCAACGCGCTGAACGCCAACTGCCGCTACGTGACGACCCCGGCCGTCGCCGGCCTGCTGACGCAACGCGCCCGCATCGCCTCGACCGACTCGGTTACGCTGTGGAAGGGCAACATCAACGACGGCATGGTCGAAGGCTACCAGGCCCACACGACCAACAGCATGACCGCCGCCACCGCCATCTTCGGCGACTTCTCGCAGGCCATCCTGGCCGAGTGGGGCGTCCTCGAGGTTGATGTGAACCCCTACGCCAACTTCGCCGCCGGCATCACCGGCATCCGCGCCTTCTACACCTGCGACGTGGGCGTGCGCGTGCCGGGCGCCTTCAGCGTCATCGGCTCCATCACCTAAAAAGCAGCGCGCGGGCTTCGGCCCGCGCCTTCCTCACAGGAAAAGCGATGGAAGTTCTCGTCCTCAAAGCCTTCATGGCCAACAGCAAGCCGCAACCGCCCGGCACGGTCATCGACCTGCCGGTGGCCGACGCCGCCTACGTCATCGGCCTCAAGCGCGCCGAGCGCATCGAGGCGGCTGCGGTCGACGCCGGGAAACCGGCTGAATCCGCATCCGCGCCGGTTCGCGGCCGCCGCAAGGCAAAGGCTGAATGATGGCCTTCATCGAAGACCACGCCCCGTTTCTCGCCGATTTCGCCGTGTCCGCGGTGAAGAATGGCGCGACGGCGGTCGCCGGCCTCTTCGACAAAGCCTACGGCGAAGCCTTCGGCCTGATCGCCGGCAACGATCCCGTCTTTCGTTGCCTGTCGTCGGTCGGTATGGCACGCGGCAACACGCTGGTCATCGGTGGCGTCACCTACACGGTGGCGAGTATCGAACCCGACGGCACCGGAATCGATGTTTGCCGGCTGGAGTCGGCGTAATGGCGCACGCCCGCCAGGCCATCCGCGAAGCCGCCGCTACGCTGCTTGGCGGACTGGCCACGACTGGCGCCCGCGTCTTTCAAAGCCGCATGCCGCCGCAGGAATCGCTGCCATGCCTGCTGGTCATGACCGACGGCGAAGAAATCACCTGGGGCGCCTTCGAAAAGCAACTCGACCGCCGCCTGACCCTGACCATCGTCGGCCTGGCGAAAGCCACGGCCAATGTCGACGACACCCTCGACACCATCGCCGCCGAAGTCGAAACGGCACTCGGTAGCGATCTGAAATACGAGCTGACCGGCATCGCGGTCGACTTCGACGAAACACTGGAAAAGCCGGCGGGGCGCATCGTCCTGACCTTCGGCATCCGCTACTTCACCACCGCCGGGGCGCCCGGCACCGTGCTTTAAGGAGCCTCGCAAATGACCGTCCGCACCAACTCCGGCCTCCAGATGTTCATGGAATCGGCCATCGCCACGGCGAAAACGATCACCGCCATCACCAAGGCGGCCCCCGGCGTGATTTCATCCACCGCCCACGGCTTTTCGAACGGCGACATCGTGCTGCTCGAAATCCAGGGCATGCTCGAACTCAATGGCCGCCTGTTCAAGGTCGTCAATCAGGCGACCGACAGCTTCCAGGTTGCCGGCGCCGATGGCTCGACCGGCCTCGACACCACCCTGTTCAACCCCTTCACCAGCGGCACCGCCAAGGAAGTCACGCTCGGTACGACCATCACCGGCTGCATGGACTTCAACGCCGCCGGCGGCGACATCAAGACGGTCGATACCACCACGGTGCACGATACGCAGGATACCGAGATCGTCGTCGGCGCCACGGCGCAGAGCTACGAGATGACGGTGCAGTGGGACCCGGCCGCTGCCGCGCAGCAGGCCATGAAGGCCGCCTTCATCGCCCGCGCCAACAAGGGCTTCAAGATTCGCTGGCCGGATGGTGCCTACGTGCTGTTCTACGGCACCGTCGGCTACACCGGCGCGCCCGGCGGCGGCAAGCAGGGCGTCACCACCAGCCCGGCCAAAGTGTCGATGCTCAACAGCCTGACCGAATACGTCGCCTGATGAAAGAGATCGGCTTCGAGAGGTTTCAGGCCTCGCGCCGGAGCTGGGTCGAATCGGGCAAGCACCGCTTCCAGATCCAGCGCCCGACCATGCTCGACGTGGTCAAGGCCGGGCAGGGCGAGGCAACGCTGAACATCGAGTTCGCCGCCCGCTTCGTCGTCGGCTGGGAACAGGTCACGGAATCCGACCTGATCCCCGGCGGCGACCCCGAGCCGGTCGCCTTCGACCCCGACATCTTCAAGGTCTGGATCGCCGAACACCCGGCCCTCTGGCGCCCGATTTCCGAGGGCATCGCCGCTGCCTACCGCGCCCATGAGGAGCGCACGGAGGCACGGGGAAACGCCTGACGGATTGGCTGGCCGCCACCCGCCGGCCAATCCTCCAGCCCGGCCCGCCGCCCGAAGATTCGCGGGTCGCGCTCAAGGCCTGGAACCTGATGGGTGGAACGATCGACTGGCCGATGCTGGACTGGCTGGCCGGGTACTTGGGTGTAGATGACATGGACGCGCTGATTCTCGACCTGATCGTGATTCGTGACTGGATAACAAGCCGATGAGCCAGAAAACAGAAGTCGTCATCACCGCGCGCGACGATACCCGCGCCGCCATCGCCTCGGCGCAGCGCGGGCTGCAGTCGCTGTCTGCCTCGGCGGCGGGGCTAAGGAACTCGTTTTCGTTCCTCGGATCGGTGGGCGGGCTTGGCGGCCTGATTGGCGGCGCCGCCCTGACGGCGACAGTCGGCGAAGCGATCAACAATCTCGACAAGCTCAACGATTCCGTCGAGCGCCTGGGCATTTCCGCTGAAGACCTGTCCGCGCTCAACTTCGCCGGCAAGCTGAATGGCGTCGAGGCCGACGAAATGGCCGAAGCACTGAAGAGGCTGTCGGTCAAGATGAAAGACGCCGCCGACGGCGGCAAGGAGTCCGGCAAGCTGTTCGAGGCGCTCGGGATCAAGGTCACCGACGCCAGCGGCCGGCTGAAGTCCGCCGATTCCGTCTTCGCCGAAGTGGCTGAGTCATTCGCCGGCATGGAAGACGGTGCCGGCAAGACAGCTATCGCCGTCGAGGCCTTTGGCAAGGCCGGCGCCAAGCTGGTGCCGGTGCTAAATGGCGGTGCCGATGGTCTGAAGAAGTCGCGCGAAGAGGCCGGGCGGCTTGGCGCCATCATGGACGGCAAGCTGGTCAAGCAGGCCGCCGAGTTCAGCGACAATATGGACCGCCTGAAAACGGTTTCTGCAGCTGCCGGCATCGCCATCGCCAGCGATCTGCTGCCGTGGCTGACCCGCCTTTCGGAAGAATTCCTGATCGGCATCAAGAACTCGGATGGGTTTTTCAGCGCGCTCAGTGCCTTCGGTACGCTGAACCCGTTCAAAAACACCAGCGAAAACCTTGCCACGGTGCGCGCCGATATGGCGAAGATGGAATCCGATCTCAAGGAGTTCGGCTATCTTGACGAGGCCCGCTACAACCGCAAGAAAACACAGCTTGCCTACCTGAAAGACCTGCAACTCAAGGAAGTGCTGGCCGGCAGCGAAGGCAACTACGGCAACGAAGGGCGCGGCGCCACGCAGTCGCAGGCTAAGCGCGCCGCCCCGTCGCTTGCCGACCCGGACAAGCCGAAGAAAACCGGCGGTGGTGGTTTGGCGCGCGCGCAAGCCGACGACGCCGCCCGCCTGCTTGAATCCCTGCGCGAAAAAATCGCCCTGAACGAAGCCGACCTGCAATCCACCGGCAAGATGACCAGCGCCGAGAAGGAAGCGGCCAAGGTCAAGTACCTGCTGGAAGCCGGCACGCTGAAAGCCACCGGCGCCCAGCGCGAGGCCATCTTCGCCAGCCTGGAAAGCCTGTCGGTGCTGGAAAAGTCGCTCGCCGCCCAGGAAGAATACCGCAAGGCGCTGGAAAGCCAGGAATCGACCAACGTCAAGAATAGCCGGGCGATGATCGAACAGATCGAAGCTGCCGAAAAGGCCGCCGACCTCTACGGCCTAAGCGCCTCGCAGATCAGCGCCGTCGCCGAATCGCACCTGGAAGACGCCATCGCGCTGGCCTCGCTGAACGGCGCCTACCCGGAACATATCGCCTTCATGGAAGAAGAGTTGGCGATGGTCAAGAAGCTGGGCGCCGCTCAGGAAGGCGGCGACTTGAAGGCGCTGCTGGCCGGCACGAAGTCGGCGCAGGAAGCGGCGCGCGCCGCCAAGGTCGCCACGCTCGACCGGGCGCTGGCCGCCGGAAAGATCGACCCGGAGCAGTATAAGGAGGCGCTTTCCGGCATCAAGGATAGCGTTTCAGAGCTTGACGAATTCACCGTATCGGCGGCCCGAAACATGCAGTCGGCCTTCGCCGACTTCCTCTTCGACCCGTTCGCCGAAGGCATCAACCAGATGGGCTACAAGTTCGCGCAGACGGTGCAGCGCATGGCTGCGGAGGCGTTGTCGGCGATGCTCATGAAGAAGCTGTTAGGCGACTACGCAACGGGCGGAAAAACCGGAGACAGTGGACTGATTGGGGCTGGTGTGGGCTGGCTTGCGAAAGCCTTCGGATTTCACGAAGGCGGTATTGTTGGTGAGAGTGGCGCCGCTTCGTTCACGCGCGCAGTCCCGGCATCGATGTTTCTGAAGGCGCCCCGGTTTCATAACGGCGGGCTGGTTGGTGACGAGGTTCCGGCGATCCTGAAACCGGGTGAGCTGGTGTTGACCAAAGAGCAGCAACGCGGCATGTCAGGGGCCGCGGCAAACCAGCCTGCCCAGAATATCCGCATCGTAAACGCCTTCGACAGCCAGTTCATCGGCGACTACCTCGGCAGCGCCGCCGGCGAGCGCGTCATCATGAACGCCGTGCAGCGTAACGCCTCGGCCTTCCGTCAGGCGCTCGCATGAGCCTATGGCCATTCATGCCGGTTGGCGAAATCGTCGAAGTGCTGGAATGGCGCACCGACGTGCTGCGCGCCCGCTCCAGCGAGCAGCGTTTTCGCCTGCGCGAACGGCCGCGTCGGCAATGGGTGTTCAAGCATCTGTTTGACAAGGAAAGCCAGGCGGCCGCCCGCGCCATCCTGCGCGGCGCGTTATCCTTCCAGGTGCCGGACTGGATCAAGCCGGTCTATGCCGGCCCGGTCGCCGCCGGATCGTCAGTGTCGATCACCATGACGACCACCGGCCTCGGCCTTGCCGCTGGCGGCTCGGTGGTGCTGTGGAACGGGCCGCTCGATTACGAGGTGTGCACCATTCAGAGCGTCTCGCCGAGCGCGCTGGTGCTGGCCTTCGTCGCCACCGCGCGCGGCGCGACGATCTACCGCGTCGACCAGGCGCACGCCGCGGTCGACCTGTCGATCAGCCGGCCCGCCGGCCCGCTGCAGCGGGCCGATATCGTCTTCGAAGCGCCTGCCGTCTACGTGCATGCCGCTACCACATATACGCAGTATCGCGGGCATGACGTGCTGCCGGTCGTTCCCCGCGTCGGAAACGGTTCGCTGGCCGAAGGCATGGCCTGGCCGCTGGAAAAATTCGACAACGAAACCGGACTGATCGCCACCTCGGCGCTGCGCGATCTGCCCGACGACCGCTTCATGATGCGCTGGCACGTTTTCACCCAGCCGGAAATCGCAGCTTTGCGCGCCTGGATCGCCAGCCGCTACGGCCGCTGGCTGGCCTTCTGGCAATCCACATGGCAGCGCGATCTGGTCGCCGCCGCCGACATCACGGCCGTTGCTACCACCCTGCGCGTGTTTTCCCCGGCCAGCGCCGCATCGCTCGGGCGCAGCGCCTTTGATCTTGAAATCAGCGTGCCGTCGAACCTGCTCTACAGGCAGGTGACAGCAGTCGCCGCCGGCCCGGCGGTCGACGGCCGCCCGACCTTCGACCTGACGCTGTCCAGCGCCCTCGGCGTCGCCGTGACAGCAGCGCAGTTCGGCCGCATCAGCTACCTGCGCTGCGCCCGCTTCAACGCCGACCGCATCGAGCTGCTGCATCGCCCCGGCGAAGGCCTGGCGGTGTCCGTTCCTTGTATCGAGGTTCCGGTACCATGACCTACGCCAGCATAGAAACCTCGGCGCAATCCGGCCGCCCGGTCGAGCTATATGAGTTCCTCAACGGGGCAGTCGCCTACCGCTACACCAGCGCCGCCAGCGATGTGGTCTATGGCGGTAACACCTACACCGCCGTCCCGATTGCACGGGGGGCCGTGGAGGCGACCAGCGAGACGGCCCGCCTGGCGCTCGAAATCACATGCGCCCGTGACCTGCCGGTGCTTGGCCTCTTCTCGACCATGCCGCCGGAAGACGTAGTCGTCGTCACCCTGCGCCGCCTGCATGCCGGCGACGGCGAGGCGATCACGCTGTGGATGGGGCGCGTGCTGAACGTGACATGGAACAATGCCTCGGCGGGCGTGCATTGCGAGAGCGTCTATACCTCGCTCAAGCGCACCGGCCTGCGCCGGCTTTACCAGAAGGGCTGCCCGCACGTCGTCTATGGCCCCGGCTGCTGGCTGGATCGCGCCGATTTCAAGGTGGTGCGCACGGTGGACACGATAAGTGGCACAACGATCACCCTAAGCGCGCTGGCCGGCTATGCCGACGGCTACTTCGCCGGTGGCTATCTGGAATGGGAGAAGAGCGCCGGCGTTTTCGAGCGCCGCGCCATCCGCTCGCAGACGGTAGCCGTGGTTACCATCGGCTTCCCGATCCCCGGCCTGGCAGCCAGCGCCTCGGTCAATCTTTACCCCGGCTGCGACCACAGCCTCGCCACCTGTGACGGCAAGTTCGACAACCGCCTCAACTACGGCGGGCAGCCCTACTACCCGGACAAGAATCCGTTTAACGGCGTCGCCATCTATTGAGCCCCGGCCATGACATTCGTTTTCCAGCTCCTCCTCCTTGTTGTTTCCTACTTCGTCAGCGCCGCGCTCTCGCCAAAGCCGCCAAAACCAAAGCCGGCGGCGCTCGAAGACTTCGACATCCCAGTCGCCGAGCAGGGGCGGCCGATCCCGGTCGTCTTCGGCACGGTCACGCTAACGGGCGCAAACGTGCTCTGGTACGGCGACCTGCGTACCACCGCGATCAAGGAAAAGGGCGGCAAGAAATGACCATCGTCACGCACCGCCACTGCCGCGAGCTGGGCTACTGCAATCGCGGCCTGCGTGCCTGGTTCGCCCGCGAGGGGTTGGACTGGGCCGATTTCTTGAAGCATGGCATCGCCGCCGAAGTCCTGCGCCAGCGCGATAACGCGATGGCTGATCGCGCCATCGCCCGCGCCGAAGTGGAGGCCGTTTATGGGCAGTAAGAAATCGGTCACAGTCGGCTATCGCTACTACCTTGGTATTCACTTCGGGCTATGCCACGGTCCGGTCGATGCCGTGCAAAAGATTGTGGTCGGCGAGCGCGTGGCCTGGGTCGGGCATCAGGATACCAGTGGCGCGGTGGCCATCTATGCGCCCGAGCTTTTCGGCGGCGACAAGCGCGAAGGCGGTGTCGCCGGCCAGCTTGACGTGCTCATGGGCGAATCGACGCAGGTCGAAAACAGCTACCTGCAGTCGAAAATTGGCGCGGCGATCCCGGCCTTTCGCGGAATTCTATCTGCCGTCTGGCGTGGCGGGCAGGTGACGTCGAACAACCCCTACCTGAAGCCGTGGGCATTCACCGTGCGCAGGATTCTGCAGGGATGGACCGGCGGTTCGGCATGGTATCCGCCAAAAGCAATTATTCGCACTGTTTCGGACATCGTTACAGAAGAATTTTCGGTGGCATTCCCGGTGCTGACGCAGGGCGTTGATGCGTCTTATCCGGCACCTGGGCAGACGTATCCGGTGCCTGTCGTCATGGGGCCGTTCGCCGAAACCCGGCGCGTGGTTGTCGGGAATTCGTCTGGCGCTGGAAATTTAAACGTCGACGATTATTTTGTGGTCAACGGCGAAGTGTTCAACCCGGCTGGGGCAGCCGGGACGCCAGTGCCGGCAGGAACCGACCTCGGGATGCTGGCACCCGGAGAAACGATGACGTTCTCCGTTAAAAATACCGTCAACCCCTACTGTAGCGGGTTCGGGACGATTACCGCGTTCGTTGCCGAAGGGGTCGATATGAACCCCGCGCACATGATCTATCAATGCCTGACCGATAAAGAGTGGGGCATGGGCTACACGGTCACGGCAATCGACATCGCCTCATTCACTGCTGCGGCAGACACTCTGTATGCCGAGGGATTTGGCCTATCGATGTTGTGGAACCAGCAGGAGGTCATCGAGCAGTTCATTGGTGTCATCCTCGACCACATCGGCGGCATCCTTTATGTCCGCCCTGAAACATCGACCTTCGCGCTCAAGCTGATCCGCGCCGACTACGATCGCGGCACCTTGCCGCTGTACGGCCCGGCCAACCTGGTCGCTGCCGAAGATTACCAGCGCCAGGGATGGGGTGAGACGGTCAATGAGATTACCGTTGTTTATACTCACGCCAATACCTCAAAAGACACCCCGGTCACGGTGCAGGACCCGGCCAACATTACCGTGCAGGGCGGCGTCGTGGCTCAGACGCGCAACTATCCTGGCATCCGCAGTCCATTGATCGCGCAACGGGTGGCGCTGCGTGACCTGCAAGCCGGGTCGACGCCGCTGGCCAGCATCAAGCTGACGGCAACCCGCGCGGCCTGGCAGGTTTTTCCCGGCGATGTCTTCCGCCTGACCTGGCCGGAGTATGACGTCGATGACGTGGTTTATCGGGCGCTCAACGTCAATCGCGGCACCCTGACCGATGGTCAGATCATCATCGATGCCGTCGAGGATGTGTTCGGCCTGCCCGATAACACCTACATGGTCGAGCAGCCTGGCGGCTGGGTCGATCCGTCGAATCCGCCGACCGTGGCGCCCTATCGCAAGGTGATCGAGGCGCCGTACTGGGATCTGGCGCGCAATATGACGGCCGCCGATCTCGATTATGTCGACGCGCTGTCTGGCTACCTCGAAACGCTGGCGGTGCGCCCGAGCGGCGATGCGATTAACTACGGCATCCAGGCCAAGGTCGGCGCGGCAGCTTACGAGGCCGCCGGCAACGGCGACTTCTGCCCATCGGCGGCGGTTGTCGGCGCATTGACCAAAACGACGACGGCGATCATGCTAGACAATGGAATCGACCTAGACCTGATCGCGGCAGGTGGATACGCGATTATCGGCGACGAATACGTGCTCGTCTCGGCCATCGATGCCAATGCCAGCACGGCAACGATCTCGCGCGGGCTGCTCGATACCGTGCCCGCCGCGCATGCCGCCGGTGCCCGCATCTGGTTCGCCGACGGCGACCAGGGATTCAGCAGCACCGAATACGCCGCTGGCGAAGTCGTCGACGTCAAGCTGCTGCCGGTCACTGGTCGTGGCGAGCTGGATATTGCCATGGCCCCGGTCGATATCCTGACCATGGACCAGCGACAGTACCGTCCCTATCCGCCAGCCAATGTGCGTTTCGATGCACTTGAGTGGCCTGCCATCATCGAAGGCGCGGCGGATGTGGTTCTGACCTGGGCGCACCGGGATCGCCTGGCGCAAACAGCCTACCTGGTCGAGCAAAATGAATCCAGCATCGGACCCGAGGCCGGCGTGACGTATTCGGTCGAGGTGGCGGACGAGTCGCTGGTCGTTCTGCATTCTGCCACCGGCATCAGCGGGACGACAGCAACGGTGCCGGCCTCTTCGCTGACAGCCGGCCTGCTGCGCTTCCGCCTGTGGTCGGTGCGCAGTGGGCTGTCTAGTTGGCAGGCACATGAACACTGGGCGGTATGGGGCGAATTACGCGTCACCGAAGACGGAGAATCAAGAATCATAGAAAGCGGCGACTTCCGCGTTACTGAATAAGGAATCGATATGTCAAAAAAAATTAGCGAACTTGCCGCAGCGACGACGCCGCTTGCTGGATCAGAGCTACTTGAATTGGTCCAGGGCGGCGTTAGCAAGAAGGTTGCGGCCAGTGAGCTGTCCGGCACTGCGTCTTATTCAAGAACTATGCTTACCGCTGCCAGAACCTATTACGTTCGCACGGACGGATCAAACTCTAACGATGGGACGGCAAATACATCGGGCGGGGCGTTCCTGACGATCCAGAAAGCTATCGACATCGCGACGACGCTTGATAACGGCGGCTTTGACATCACGATCCGCATCGGTTCAGGGACGTTCACGGGCGCCAATGTCCTCAAGAGCTTCGTCGGCTCCGGGAATATCACTATCCGTGGCGACAACAATGACATGACCAGCACGGTCATTTCAACGACGTCAGCGAACTGTTTTGGTACGACGAGCGCTGTTATCGGAGACTACAAACTGCAGTACATGAAGCTGCAGACGACAACGGCGGGATCTTGCCTCGTTGTTGCCAGCGGCCAGGGAATACTGAGTTTTAACAACATCAATTTTGGCGCCGCAGCCTGGGACCACATTGCCGTTGGGAGCGGCTGCCGGGTTACCGCGACCGGGAATTACACAATTTCCGGTTCTGCAAATTCACATTATGCTGCCGCCGATACGGGGCTCATCGTTTCGCAATCGATCACGATAACGCTGTCTGGAACCCCAAATTTCGTCATCGCGTTTGCCTTCTCGTCGCGCGTCAGCAGCATGCTTGCCAATGCCTTGACGTTCTCCGGATCGGCAACCGGAAAGCGCTACGACGTCCAGACGAATGCCCTGATTTTTACCGGCGGTGGTGGTGCGAACTATTTCCCTGGTAACAGCGCAGGGACGACGGCGACTGGCGGGCAGTATGTCTGATATCCGGCGCCAGACTTATACGAATTAACAGTGCGATAAGAAAATCTTGCAGTGACCTCCGGCAAGTTGGCGCCGCTGGTGAGCGACGGGCAAAACTGGATTGTCATGGCAGAAAATTAAGGTTTGAAAATCATCGCCGGAAAAGACCGGGGAATGGAATAGACATGACTGACAACGAGCTGATTGCGAACCTGCATCGACGAATGGACCAGCAGGACAAAATGCTTTTGGAAATTCGCGACAAGATGAACGCGCATGTGGTCGAGTCCGACCAGATACGGCCGGCGCTTGAAGAGCTGGTGACGCTGTGGAAGGGGTCGAAAATACTCCTACCGATCATTGCGGCTGCGACAGCGATGCTTTGGGCAGTCATTGTATGGGCTAAGGAAAATCTTAAATGACGTCGGTTTTTGTAAAGGAGAAACAACATGCTGCCTTTTGTTGCTGCCGCTCTTCCTTTTTTAATTCAGGCGGCGCCGGCCCTGATTCGCCTGTTCGGAGACGGAGAACAGTCCGAAAAAAATGCAAAAGCCGCCGAAACTGTAGCTGAGCTGGCAAAAGAGGTGACGGGAGAAACGACCGCCGAAGGTGCGGCCAATGCCATCGCCGCAGATCCGGCGCAGGCGCAGGCCTTCGCGCAGGCCGTCGAAGCGAAGTGGTACGAGCTGACCGGCGAAGCGGGCGGCGGTGGCATCGCCGGGGCGCGCAAGGCTGATGCAGCCATGCAGGCCGCCGGCAAGCCGTGGATGTCGCCGTCCCTGTGGATATCGCTGGCGCTGCTGCCGCTGGTTTATCTGGTCGTCGCCGCCGTTCTCTTCGGCGAAGGCTGGACGAACGATATCCGGGCAATGGTCGTCTCGTCGATCATATCGCTGGTGCTCGGGTCGGTGACCGGCTTCTTCCTCGGCACCAGCTACGGAAGCCAGCGCAAAACTGATCTGCTGGCGGAGAGGTAGGCATTGAAACTTACTTCAACTCCGAAGCCGCTACCCTGGCCCTGCTGCTCGGCGCCGGGCTGCTCAGCCTCATATTCGTCGTCGCCTGCATTCTGTGACTTGTGCTCAGCATCGTCGAAGATGCCAACGTGCGCGACATTGACTATCCAGACGACTGGAAGTGGCATGACTGCAAGCAAGGCAAGCGATGACCCATGTTGAAACCATCGGCGATGCCACGCTATATCTCGGCGATTGCCGCGAAGTTCTCGCCAGTCTGGCGCCCGACAGCGTCGACGCCATCGTCACCGATCCGCCCTATGGCCTGTCGTTCATGGGTAGCGGTTCCACCGGCCTCGGCGCCTACGCCGCCGGGATGAAATTCATCGGTATCGAGCGCGAACTGAAATATTTGGGTATTCGGAATATCCGGTTGATTTCTGACTAAATCTCGCCGGATTCCAAAAGTCGCATTACGGTTGATATTGGCACGCCGTAGTCGGCTGGAACGTCCTCGAAATCGAAGTCAGCAGCCATCGAGTAGTAGGTCATGCGCCCCATGCCCTCGAACGGCGACTGCCTACGAGGCTTAGGCTTGGCAACCTTATGCTCCTGGGAGAACAGCACCTTGGCCCGGAATGTCTCGAACTCCATGCCTCTGGCGTCTCGCTGCTTATCCTTTCCGCCCCGGTTGGTCGATTCCGTGAATGCGTTGGTGTATTGGTGGCCGGGTCGGAAATAGGCGAAGATGCCATCCGACCAGTTGGTAACGGTTTGGGCCACTGGCCCCCAGTGTTTCTTCTGGCTGTCTGGAATGCTTGCCTTCCACTGGCTGAAACGCTCCCTTGCCTCCTTCTCGCAGGTGGCGTCATAAATGCCGTAGAAGTCCTCTTTGAGCCGGTAAGCAATGCCCAGCTCGGGAAAGGCGTTCAGCCACGTCTCCATCGTCATGCGCGGTAATGGCTTCACATCGTGCTCCCGCATTAGCAGCAGTTTCCTGTCGCCCATCAGGGTCTTGCGTTGGGCGCTAGTCAATCCAGCCTTCAACCCTCTGCGAATGTCCTCCAGGGTCTCGTTGGCCATCTTGATGACGTGGAATTTGTCGATGACCTGAGTGGCCTGTGGCATCAATGTTTTGGTAACCGTTCGATACGGTCCGTACATGTCAGAGCAAACGATTTCAACGTCCTTCCGAGCAGGGAGGTTGCCGAAGAACTGATTCAGCGCTGGCAATGTTCGGCTGGGAAGCAGTTCAATCGCCGTCCCTTCGGCAATGTTTGTGAATATGGCGAAATACTGCTTCCCGATATACAGCTCATCCATGCCAAGTACCCTGGGCACGGTGAGCTTGTAGGTGGCATCCTTTGCCTTGTAGTAGTCCATAAAGATGCTGCGCACGGTCTTTTCGTCGACACCAACATCGCGGGCTACTTCGCTGTTGCTGCCAAGCACAGCCTTGACCTCAATGTGCTTAACCAGGCGCTTCGTCATCATGCGCCGGTCGTCCATATCCTTCATTTCCGGCCGGAAGGTAGAGCCGCAGTCATGGCATTTGTAGCGCCGCCGAATCATCCAGATGGTGACGCGCTTGCTGTGGATAGGTACGTCGCGGTATGCCTGGTCGTCCTTGCCGAATCTGACGACGCGGCCTTCAGCGGCACCGCAGGACTGGCAACAAGACGGTTCCGGCAGTTCAACGCGGAAGTGGTAGTCGTGGTCTTCCTCCTTGAAGCCAACGACATCGAGCTTCAAGGGGTGCAGCAGGTTACCAGGGAGCATTACTCCCCCGCCTGCTTGAGTGCTTTGCGAATGCCTTCGCTGACGTTGCCATTGCCAAGTTTGGTAGCGATTGCAACGCTCTCGGCGTCGAGGTAGGTATTAACCTTCTTGCCGCCTGCCATCTCGGATGGCCTGCCAGCAGTTCCAAGCGCCGCTGCGACCTTTCTGCCGTCAAGGTTTCGCATGGCTCCGGCGTTAATCTGGACGTATAGACCAGACGGGAGCTTTACCAGCGCCCCGGTGTCGCCTTCGCCCTGGGTGACTGTCCCGAGAGCCTCTGCATCGCTGGGAATGGTATTGGTGTAGAGCCGCCATTTACCGTCGATATTGACGGTAAGGCGGCCACGGTTCGTATGGGTCATGGCCGCCTCTCTTTACTTCTGGTAGTTGCCGAGCTTGTAGTATTCGCGGACTTCGCCAATAGTCATTCCGGCGCAGCGCTCATTGATTTTGTCGGCAGATTCGTAGGCTTCGGCCTTGGTGCCTTTCTGGATGTAATCCTCGCCGAGGATTGAGACAATCCAACCGAAAGCGCCATTCTTGGCCTGGCGAACTTGCGTAAAGGTCTTGGTGGTTTCCATTTTTGGCTCCGGATTAAATGGTTTCGACGTCAACTTTGCCGCCCATCGCCTTGACTTGCTCAAGGCCAGCGAAGAACTTGTCAGCAACCTTGCATGTTCCGGCGTAGCAAACCTGACCATTCTTGCATTCTTCGAACTTCTGCGTCTTTCCGTTCGGGAGGGTGACCGTATAGACCTTGGCGACGTCGCTTGCGTATTCCATTTTCTGCTCCTACCCCTGATTCCCCGAGGTGCGGCTGGTTGGCGTTGTTGCCTTCCATGAGTTCTATTATATACGCACAAAACTTAATTGCAAGTGTTTTGTGCGTATAGAACAAATATTTTTCATCAACCAGGAAATCCGAAGAAAGTGATTGTTCGGTCATCCGCCCCGGCGACCGGAATCAACCACTAAATCCGGATACCCAAATATTTCGACATCGCCTGCAAGCGCATCGACAACGCCTGCCGTCAGGAAAGGCTCTTCGCATGACCGCAAGAATCGTTGATCTGGACAAGTGGCGCGAAGCCCACCCACCGCTGGTCCGCCTGGCGCATATCTCCGGCCATCTGATGATGGCCAGCTTCGCCTACCAGCGCAACGCCTGGCGTGCGTGGCTGTCGATGTTCGTCATTCGCCGCTGAAATGGGCGGTTCGCAAAACTTGCGGCATATTGGAATGATCGCCACCAGCGGAAGCTGGCGCCGTCATTGGCTCGATATTCCCGCAAAAAACCTTCTACAATCCGAAATGCGACCAAGCAATGAAGCGGATTTCAAGGCACCGATTTTTGCAGTTTTTGTAGAAGTTTGGATCATACAAATCGCCTTGCAATCCGCGTGGCTTCTATCTTTGCGCAGATTCCGCTAGTAGAATTCGCGCATTATAACGAAGTCTCGTATTCATGCGGGTTTGCAATGTATTTTTGTAGAAGGTTCTACAAAACGCGCGTTCTAGGTTCAACAACCTGCGCATCTTCCAGCTTGATATAGCGGTCGCTCATGGCCTTTGTCGAGTGACCGAGCAAGGCCTGATAGTCGAGGCCTTCGCGCTTGGCGTCGGTCGCTGCCTTGCCGCGAATGTCGTGGAAGTTTGCGTCCTCGACCTGCGCCAGTGCGCAGGCGTTTAGCCACCATGTGTAGAGCGTTGCCGTGCTGTAGGGCTGGCCCTTGAGGGTGCAAAGCAGGTAGAGGCCGCGCACCGGGCGCTTGATCTTGCGCGCCGTGTCGATGGCGGCTTCGAGGGCGGCATTGCGGCGGAACAGTTGCAGCTTCTTCGTTTTGATCTGGCGTATCAGCAGGCCGTCGTCTGTCCAGTGCTGCATGCGGATCGCCAGCACGTCGGAGATCCGGGCGCCGGTGATGTAGGAAATGTCCATCGCCGACTGCAGGACGGGGTGGGCGTGATTTCGGATGGCGATGAATTCTGCGTCGGTCAGATAGCGGTTGCGGCGCTTGGTCTTCAGGCGCTTGATTTCGCGCGCTGGGTTGCGGTCGATTACGCCCCGGCGAACGGCCAGATCAAGCACGTTGGTCAGCAGTGCCTTGCCGAGATTGGCGCGCGCCCTGGATGGATGATTATCCAGCCAGGCGGCGACGTTGGCAGGAACGATGTCGGTAACGAGCGAATCCATGAATACCGCCTTGAGCTGCGTCGCCACGCTGCGGTAATTGACCATGGTTGAGGCGGTCAACTCGTTCGGTAGATCAAGCCATTCATCGATCAGACGCGCCAGGCTGCCGGATGATGCCGGGCCATTTTCGAGTTCTGCCCACTTGATGCGCGCCTTTGCCAGATCGCTGCCGATCGGTATCCACCGCCGCGGCTTTTCATTCGTGACGTAGTAATAGCTTTTCCCCTTAATTTGCATGTGCGGGGGTAGGTCGTGATTTGATTGGCGCTTGCGTCCCATGGCGCCGGTCATCTTAGGCGCGCTTTCGCAGTGCATCAAGGTTCATTTTGGCGCCGGCCACCGGTTCGCTGCCAGAGAGCTTCGCCGTCACATAGGCTTTCAGCACTACGGGGCGGCCGATGGCGGATTTTTCGTAGCGGTAGCCGTGGGCGTCGAGCCACTTGCGCTGCCATGCGGCGAGCGAATAGCCGGTGAGTTCGGCGAGTTCTTCCTGGTTAAGGAAGATGCGGTCGTTCACGCCGCCTCCTTCAGCCCCAGCGCCTCGAGCTCAATCGTGATCTGCTCGGCGAGCACAGCCTGGCGGATGGTGGCGCGGGGGATGCGGGTGAGCGCGGTTTCGGCGGTGTTGAGCAGGCGCAGGCAGGCGTCGATTTCGGTTTGAACCAGCGGGGTGCCGGCTTCCAGTTTCCTGGCGACGCGGCGCATGGGGTCGGCCGGCAGGCTGGGCAGCAGGCGCTCGAGCAGGGCGACGAAGCCGTTGATTGCCCAGTCGGTGCGGGCGTATTCGTCGGCATGGTCGATGCGGGTGACCGGGTAGCCGCGAATGGTGTCGACTTCGCCGGCCTTGATTTCGGTGAAGGCCTTGCGGATCGGCTGCAGCCAGTGGCGGGTTTGGCGGCGGGTGAGGTTGGTCATGGCTTCCAGGTCGCTTTTCGCAGCGCTTCTACTGCGGAATCTTGAGCTGCCCCTGAGTTTTCGCAGGTGTTTTCACGCACCACAAAAAGAAGCCCCAAGAGTGCCTCTCGAAGCTCGCCGGCCGCCGCCATCAGCGTCGCATCCTCCATCTGCTTCCTGAAAAAACCGTCGCGCAATGGAACCCGTGCGACGGCGCCGGATGAATCGGCGGCGCATTCATCCATGATGTCGATGAACTTCGGATTGTTGCCGCGCAGGCGGGTTTTCCAGGCCATCTCAACCCCGCATCTTGTGCGTCGTCACCGTCGCGCCGCCCTGCAGCGCGTGGATGGTCTTGGTGCCGCTGCCGGTGCGTTCGCTGGTGGTTTCGCCGGGTAGCAGCGGGCGCGGTTCGCGGCCGTTGATGAAGGCGCTTCCATTGCCTCCGACGGCCTTGGCGTGTTCAACTTCGACCTTTGCGGCATTGATGATGACCTGCGCGGTGTCGCCGATGAGCTTGATGCGCTCGGCTTCCATCGTGCCGTCCTTCGCCGCCTGCAGGGTGGCGAAGAGCGTGGTGTAGAGTTCGTCGATGTTGTGGCTCATGCAGTTTTCTCCTTGTTGAGCTGGCGCGTGATGGCGCCCTTGAGTTGAATGACGCGGGCGATGTCTTCGCCCCAGCGGTGAACACCGTTGCGGCGCAACAGCTCGGCGCGGGTGATCAGTTCCAGGTTGGCTTCGACCAGGTTGGTTTTGTCGCCGTCCTTGAAGGCGACGGCGTAGCCTTTTTTGGGC
>Ga0209310_1000921_pt1 | contig 25900 bp, 21 predicted proteins | sample AD_UKC030_MetaG_FD_184415 | JGI IMG/M metagenome (GOLD analysis project Ga0209310, IMG submission 184415) | Active sludge microbial communities of municipal wastewater-treating anaerobic digesters from USA - AD_UKC030_MetaG (SPAdes) (version 2) | ecosystem: Engineered > Bioreactor > Anaerobic >...
AGACTTCGGTGTGGTCTCCATCTACGTCGCTCAATAAGGAGGGCTGATCATGTCCCAACTCAAAGCAACTCGTGGCGCGCAGAAGCCTTCCGTCGCCGAATTCGTCTGGTCGTTCAACCAGTGGGTCATCGACTCCGTGGATGGCGTCAAGAAGACTTTCGGTTCTACCGTCGCCAACTCGACCGACCCCAACGAATCCGGCCTCACTCCGGGTACCGGCGTGGTCTTCGACGCGATCCCGATGCCCCTTGGCGCCGTGGTTACCGGCGGCGAACTGATCGTCGAAACCGCCTTCGTCGGTATTGGCGCCGGCGCAACCATTACCGTCGGTATCGCCGGTGACACGGCTGCGCTGTTGGCCCCCACCGATCTGGATGCAGCTATCGCTGGCTCGCGCACGGCGCTGCTCCTGACCAAGCCGCTGGTCTCCAACGGTGGCCAGAACGTCCGTATCACGACCGCTGGCCTGACCGCCACGGCAACCGCCGGTAAGGCGCGCCTCCGCGTGCAATACACCATCGACGGTCGCCAAGACGAAGTCTGCGCTGTTTAAGCAGTGACCTGACGGAGGCTTCGGCCTCCGTCCTTCAACTCTCTGGAGAAATATCAAATGTCCGAGTTTGTTCTTAACCGGAACTACACGCACCGCTCGACCAGCGGCCACATCATCAACTTCGTCAAGAATGAACCGGTCTACGTACCGCCTGTCTGTCGCAAGGAAGTGACGATGCTCGGCGCGGTCTCGATGGATGAAACCATTGACGTCCTCGGCGCGGAAGCCACAAAGAAGCCGGAACTGACGCCTGACGAACGCCGTGAGGCGCTGATCAAGGCCTTCAAATTCCTGCAAGAACGCAATCACCGCGGTGACTTTACCGGTCAAGGCGCTCCGTCCGTCACGGCCCTGAAGAAGGTCATCGAAGATTTTGAAGTGGACAAGAAGGAAGTCGAAGAACTCTGGGCTGTCTACCGCGAAGAGCAGAACTCCTAAATGATTGCCCAAGAGCTGTACAACCAGTTTCGCTCCGACATGGTGGATACGGCAAAACCGTATCTGTGGTCGGACACGGACGTCTTTCGTTACATGAACGACGCGTACCGCATGTTCGTACGGCTCACGGGCGGCATCGCCGATTTCACCTCTGACCTCTCCCGTGTTGCCATTTCCGCGGGAGAGGCCACGTCTCCGATGGACTCGCGCATCTTGCGCGTCATGGAGGCGTATCGCCTGTCCGACGAGGCCAAGATCGAGGTCATCAACCAGTCGGACATGACGTTCTCGCAGAGCACTGACTACGGCCGCACCCGTCCGCTGTTCTTGGACAGCACGCCCGGCCCGGTACGCTACCTGATCATCGGCGCCCAGCGTAACGTCGCGAAGTGGGTTCAAGTCCCGCTAACTGACGACGTGGCCCAGCTATTTGTCTACCGCCTGCCGAAGGACACCATCGATCCGCAAGACCCGGATATGGACTTCTCCTTCGGCGAGATCGGTGAAGAACACCACACGCATCTCTGCCTCTGGATGCAGCACCTAGCTTACCGGAAGGCCGACGCCGACACCTTCGACCGCGGTCGTTCCGACGAATACAAGGCCCTCTTCGAATCCTACTGCGCGATGGTGCGGGCGGAGTGGGAGCGGTACAAACACAAGACCCGTGTGGTCACTTACGGGGGGCTCTGATGCCTGATAAAGACCCTGCCAACTGGTCGAGCGCCACGTGGGCGCTTGCGATTCTCATGCCGCTCGGCGGCGGCTTCATCAACTGGTACGCCCGTGTCAAGACCGGGCACACCAGAGCATTCAACATCCTTGAGCTTCTTGGCGAGGTATTCACAAGCGGCTTCGTCGGTCTGTGGGTGTTCATGCTCCTCGCCTCCTACGACCAACCAGCCGGCCTATGCGCCGCCGCGTCTGGGGTGTCTGGGCACATGGCAACACGCCTGTTGTTCCTGATCGAGCGCGCTGCCGAGCAAAAGTTCGGGAAGATGATCGGCGAAGACAAATGAACCTCTCCATCAAGGGCGATGCCTTCTACGTCGATAACGTTTTCCTTTGTCACTGCGCGGCCGGAAACGGGCGCCAAAAACTACCGACCGGACGATTTGAAACCGCGATGCAGTACTCGCATACCCATGGGAAAATTCTCGCCGATGCCTACGGCCTAGGATGGATTGGCGCTGAACCCGGTTGCGACATCATTTTGGGGTCTGTACGCGGTCGGGCTAGCATCGTGCCGTCACAAGGTTCTCTCGGCCGCCTTCTCGCCCTGCTTGAAGTCGCCGAAGGTGCCGGAAACACCGTCTGGCTGGAGGTGGTGAAATGAGAGATTACGCATCTCTGTTATCGAGCGCGAACGTCAAGGCGTTTCTGGCGCTCATCAAATACACCGAAGGCGCGGGATACCAGACGCTATTCGGCGGTGAGAAATTCACATCGTTTGATGACCACCCGCGTCGGTCGATTACGAAAAAGCTGGGCGGGCGACCGATCACCTCGACGGCCGCCGGCGCCTATCAATTCCTGAGCCGTACATGGGATGAATGCGTCGTCGCGTGTTCGCTGGATGACTTTTCGCCGGTGTCTCAGGACATTGCCGCGCTCTATCTGATCGACCGGCGTCGTGCGCTTGATGCGGTGCTCGAAGCCGACTGGAAAACGGCAATCGAGCGCTGCAGCCGTGAATGGGCCTCGCTTCCCGGATCGCCCTACGGACAGCCGACCAAGACGTTGGAAACTTGCCTATCATTCCTCTACGCAAACACGAAAAAGGAGGAAGCCCCGGCTCCCGTCCCTTTCTCCCAACCCCAACCGGAGAAACCGTCATGGTTCCGTTCGTTGCTGCAGCTATTCCGGCGCTGATTCAAGCCGCCCCGGCCTTGATCCGCATTTTCGGCGGCGGCGAGCAGTCGGAGAAGAACGCCCAGGCCGCCGAAAAAGTGGCTGAAATCGCCAAGGAAATCACGGGCGAGACGACCGTTGAAGGCGCAGTCAATGTGCTCGGCGCCGATCCGGTCATCGCCAGACAGTTCTCCGACGCCGTTGAGGCGAAGTGGTACGAACTGACCGGAGAAGCGGGCGGTGGCGGCATTGCCGGCGCACGCAAGGCCGATGCCGCAGCCGTTTCCAGCGGCAAGGCCTGGCAGTCGCCAGCCTTGTGGGTATCCGCCGCCCTGCTGCCGCTGGTCTATCTGGTGGTTGCGGCGGTGCTGTTCGGCGAAGGCTGGACGAACGACATCCGGGCGATGGTCGTGTCGTCAATCATCAGCCTGGTGCTCGGCTCGGTGACCGGGTTCTTCCTCGGCACAAGCTACGGCAGCCAGCGCCGGGCCGACGCGATGGTCGGCGCCCAGGAGGAACTGAAATGAACGGATCACTACATTCCGAGCCTCGGGGGTAAGCATGGCGGTTAAAAAGACGCTCAACATCGTTCGCGGCAAGACAACTAGCCTTGTCATCCGATGGGAAACTACGCCGGTTGTCTCGAAAGCGATCACGGCCATTTCGGCTGCTACGGGATTTCCTCGCCTGACTGTGCCTTCGCATGGCGTAAAGAACGGCTGGCGTGTCTACGTGTCCGGCGTGCAGTCTCCGAAGCAGATCAATACGCAGAACAACCCGCCACGCAGTTCCGACTACCGTGAAGCAACGGTCATTGACGCCAACACCATCGAGTTCAACGGGCTGCTTCCGGTCGATGAAAACGGCCGCGATTGGGCGGCCTATACCTCCGGCGGATTCCTTCAATACAACACGCCAAAGAGCCTCGCCGGAGCAACGGTGCGCGTCAAGGTCAAGGACAAAGTGGGCGGCACCGTGCTGCTCTCGACGCAAGCCGCCGACACCCCGCTGAACCTCATCACGGCAACTGCCGACGACACGAACAAGGCCATCACCATCGAAATTCCTGCGTCAGCTACCGAAGACCTGACCTGGGACAAAGGCGTGTGGGAAGTCGAAGTCGAGTTCGGAACCGGCGTCGTTGAATCCGTCATCGCGCCCTCGCCCGTCGTGGTGGGGGATGAAGTCATTACCCCGTAAGGAGAGTACCAATGTCACTATCCAACGCCTCAGAATCCGACGCCCTCGACATCTTCCTCGAAGGCATCGACCCCGCCTGGCGCGCTGGCGCCACCGGCTATCTCGCCCTCGTCACCGGAGCCTCGGTCGACGAAGCCGCTCCGCTCGCCAACGAATGCACCTACACCGGCTATGCTCGCATCGCCCAGACCAAGGCAACCGCCTGGAGCGGCAGCGGCGACACCCGCACCAATGCCAACCTACTGCAATGGGGGAAGCGAACCGATGGCGGCGCCACGCAGACCGCCACACATGCCGTCTGGTGCGACACCGCATCCGGGGCGATCAACATGGCCATCATCATCCCGCTCGACGACGATCTGCCAATCTCGCTCAACATCCGCCCGCAGATCGAGGCCGGCGGACTGACGGTCAATGCCGCCTAAAATGGGATTCAACGGCACCCGCGACCTGATCCTTGCTGAGCAGGAAGGCCGCACCCACTTTTGCAGCTTCCGCAAGGTGCCGTCGCAGGCATCGGCGGCGCTTGGATGGGTCGACCTGTCTATGGCCGCCGGCAACCCGCTGCCGCAGTATTACGCTGCCGCGCCGCTCGAAGCCGCCCGCCTTGACGGCATGCGCGGCGTCTTCCACGGCGCCGACAAGGCGCCGAGCACCATGCACCTCACCGACTGGAACGTCGCCACGCCGACCGCCAACTGTGTCGGACGCCTCAAGGCGCTGCGCCACGGCCTGTATTACCCGTTCATCGGTGGCGATTCGCTCGATCAGCAGGATTTGGTCAACGCCGTCGCCGCGCTCAACCCGCCGCCCGGTGGCTGGAAAGTCATGATCGTCGCCGTCGCCCCGACCGCCGGCGGGGGTACGCTCACCTTCAACTACCTGCGCAACGGCGTCGAGAAAACCTCTCCGGTCATCGCGCTCAACACCGCCGTCGTCAATATCGCCAGCATCGCCACCAGCGACCCGGCCGTCACTGCTGGTGGCCTGCCGTTCGCCCGCCTAGCCGAAGGCGACACCGGCGTCGATTCGCTGGTCAGCGTCACCTTCCTGTCACCCGCCGGTGGCCTCTTCGCCTTTGTCCTGGTCGATCCGCTGGCTGACATCGCCACGCGCGAGATCAACACCCCGACCGAAAAGAACTTCGTACAGACGCACCCCGGTGCGCCGCGCATCTTCGACGGCGACTACATCAACTTCATCGGCAACTGCACCGGCAGTGTCGCCGCCGGCATCTTCGCCGGATTCTGCAAATTCGCCTGGAGCAAATAACATGGGCTACACCTCCCACGACGACCTGCTGACCCAGCTCAGCGCCGGAAAATACCTGCGCGCCGAAGGCTCGAAGATCACCAGCCCGGCCCACACCGCCGGCGGCTGGCATCTGCTGGTCGGCAACGCCGGATCACCCAACGCAGGCGCCTTTCCCGGCACGACGCTTACCTGGCAGGACTGCAACGAATCCACTGGCGACGGAACCGGCATCATCGGTATCCAGCATGGCGGCAACCCCGGCGGCTCAGCCACCAAGCACCTGCTGTCGGTCGGCGCCTCGCTGGTCGCTGCGGCCGGCGCGCCGTGGCAAGCCAAGCTGGTCGATTTGATTGGCTACTACAAGTTGACTGGCACCGATGTCACCGGCACTAGCGCCCGCACGCTCACCGGCACCCCGACGCACCGCTACGCCAATGGTGCCGGCGTGCAAGCCTGCATCGTCAGCGTCACCGCGCCCACCGCCGGCGGCCCCAACCTGTCCGCCTCGAGCTACACTAATGCCGGCGGTACTGCCTCGCGCGCCTTCCAGGGCTCGCCAAGCTGCGGCGCGGCGGCCGATGCCTACGCTACCCGCGTCATCCACTCCGGCAACGCCGCCGGCCGCTACGGCCCCTTCCTGCCGCTGCAGGGCGGCGACACCGGCGTGCGCAGCATCCAGTCGCTCACGCTCTCCGGCGGCACCGCCTATACCGGCTCCGGCGTCCTCGCCGTGTGCCTGGTCAAGCCGCTCGCCGACATCAGCATCCCCGTCTCCGGCATGTGGTCCGAGCGCGACCTGGTCAACCAGATCAACAGCCTGCCCAAGATCGCCAACGGCGCCTGTTTGGCATGGATGCTCTTCAGTACCGGCGCCACCACAAACAATTCGCCATTTACCTTCGCCCTCGATGTGGGCTGGGGTGGCTGATGCTGCTCGCTAACGGAGTCCGTGCTGGAGGCGGCCCCTACCGGTTTTCCGGTGGCGCTGGCGCACTCGCCATTGAGCGCGCCAAAGCGGCCTCGCCCGCGCTGGCGCTCGGCTTCAACATTGGCGAGGCCACCGTAGTCAGCGGCGAAAGCGTCTCGAACATTCACGGCATCCCGTCCGGCACCCCGCGCGGTTGGGTGTTGCCGGTCAAGGGCGGTGCGCTCAAGTCCTACCGCCGTACTGATGTGGCGGTCGACGGCGCCGCAGCGGCTGAATTGGGCTACCCGGCGTCTGGCACGGCCACCATCACCATCGACGGCAGCGCCATCGGCGGCCTCATCGTCGGCGCCACCGGAACCGCCACCATCAGCATCGACGGCACGGCGGCCATCGTCGCCACGCTCAACAGCACCGGCACCGCCACCATCAGCATCGACGGCAGCTCCGCCCTCGGCGCCACCGCCTCGCTGACCGGCGCATCCACCCTGACCATCGACGGCCACGCCGAAATCATGGCCCTCGGTTACATGACCGGAACAACCATCGAAACCGGCGAACTGACACCGGCCAGCATTGCCGCTGCCGTGTGGAACGAGCTGCTGGCGAACCATCAATTGACCGGCAGCGCAGGCAAGGCTCTATCCACGGCGTCTACCGGCGGCGTCGATCTGGTTGCACTCGCCCAAGCAATTCTGGACGCGGCCCAAACGAACCCTATCCACGCCGATGTGCAGAAGATGAACGGGGCCAACGTTATCGGCGATGGTACGGCCGGCGACAAGTGGCGAGGCGAATGATGTTCGACGAAACCTCCTTCTCCATTGACGCCTTTGCGCAGGACGCATGGCTATTTCTGCTCGATGTTCCGTTCTTCGACCTAACAGGTAAGCAGCGTATTTATGTTCGGTCGGTAGTCGATTCCATCTACCTATCCTCCGAAGCGGAAAAGATCATTTCTTTTGCGGGGGCGAACAATCTGTCCGTCGTCGACGCTGCGACAGCATTGCGAGTCAGCACGGCTCCATTGCGAACCGTCATCGAAGCAGCCAAAAAACGCGCTGTAGAACAAATTCAGCGCCCCGCAACGCGCTTGAAAAGCACCAAGAACACGCCGGCTTACGTCGTTTCAACGAAGCACTCGCTTGCCTGCACAAGCGAAACACAAGCGGTCAGTGTCTGCGCCACCAAGGAACAGATCGCGGCCGTGGCTGCTGTCAAGAACCTGATCGTCAATCACACCAAGGAGTAATTATCATGGCAGGAAAAACCGACGTATTCGAGCTTGATATCCTCAAGCTCATTTTCAACGGCACGGCGATTGCGAACATCGCCGACAATGCTGCTACTTCGCCGCTTACCAATCTGTATATATCGCTGCACACGGCAGACCCGACCGACGCCGCAGCATCTGGGCAGAACACCAACGAAACGACCTACACAGGGTATGCCCGCGTAGCCATCGCGCGCACCACGGGCGGATGGACGTGCTCGACCACTGGCGGCGTAACGACGGTTGTCCCTGTGGCGAACATCTCGTTCGGCACTTGTACCGCTGGTACGGCCACGATTACCCATGTCGGCATCGGAACGTCAGCCTCCGGCGCTGGCAAGTTGCTGTTCTCCGGGTCTCTGTCTCCGGCTATCGCTGTTGCCGTTGGCGTCGCTCCGCAACTGACTACCGCGTCCACCATCACCGAGGATTGATAGGTGAGCGCCTACAGCGACTTCATCTTGGCGCAATCCCCGGTCGCTTACTGGCGGCTTGGGGAATCGTCCGGGTCGAGTGCTGCTGATGCAAGCGGAAATTCCCGCGCAGGGACTTATTCTGGATCGTACACACTAGGCGCATCTAGCCTGATTCCGTCAGATACGGGAGACACTTCGCTTGGGGTTGCTGGCGCAGGGTACGTTTCTGTCGCCCACGATAGTGCGTTTGTAACGTCATCTGCGTTCACTTTAATTGGACGATATAAGCGAACATCAACAACAGGAGACCACTGCTTTTTCCATAAAGGGGATACCTCAGTTGGCGGACAGCAGGGGGTTATGGTATCCGCTCTTTCTGGAACAAATGATGTATCTGTAAGTTTCTTCAACGGAGGGTGGTTTGGCGCTACTGCGTCTGGAGTTATCCCAGGAACGGATGCTTTTTCTTTTGCATTCGTCTATCTTGGTGGAACTTCTGCAAAAGTTGTTATAAACGGTGTAGCAACAAGCATCACTCTTCCTGCCGCGCTTCCGAACTCAACGCGGTCGCTAAATCTGTTTAGCCTTAAACAAACATCCTATGGCACATATTTCGTCGGCGGAGGTGATGATGTAGCGTGGTTCGGATCGGCGCTGTCCGACGCTACGCTGTTGAGCATACATCAGGCGGCGATCGCTAGCGATACGGGCAACTTCTCGATCAGCTCAGGTTCTTCTCCGTCGTTCCGGGCGGGGTCTATGGTGAGCCTATCGTCTGGCAGTTCCTTCACGCCGCAGACTTCGTACCGGGCCTTTGCCATCCAGGGCAGTTCCATCGTTGCACCTGTCACAAACCAAAGAAATTTCGCCATCGCCGGGTCGTCGTCCCCGTCGATACGCGCGGGTACTATGTTTTCGCTATCCGGGTCGTCGACGCTTACAACCGACGCAATGGCACTTGTGCGGTCAAAGGCGACTATCGATAGTGGAACTTCCATGAATGTCCCAGGCGGCGCTATCTTCACGTCGGCAGCAGTAGTTGCGACACGATCAGCGACCGCATTCAAAGGCAGCTACAACGCCAGGGCGAAGATGGTTGTCTCCGGAAAGACGACCTTGGCGGTGCGTAGTGGAACGCTGAGCAGGGTTGTTGCTTCGGTGTTCTCGGGGTCGTCACTGTCGTTCAAGCACGTTTCTGTAAAGCCGGCCGCTGCCGCCATCGGCTGCGGTTCGGCGTTTTCTTTTTCTGGCCGTGCAGTATTTCCGGCGCCTTTCTCTATTGGTTCAAACACTGGATTCTCTCCGGTGGCGATGTCGACAAAGCCATCGGTGTTCAGCGGTGCTTCTTCTGCGACATGCGCCTTTGTTTCAGCCTACTCGCTTGTCAATGTGCCGGGCGAACCAGATTTCACGGCGCACGTATTCACCAAGCAAGATAGTGTTTCCGTGGTGAGTGCCTGATGTCTTACAAAGACGACGACAAGATAGTTTTCCCGACACGCAAAGGGGAGCCAATCGGCACCTCGGCAGAGCGGAAGATGCTCGACAATGCGAGGGGCGCGCAAGGTATCGTAGAGCGAGTCAGAGAGCTTCCTGACGGGAGCCGGGTCAGATTGAAAACGCGCGCCGGGTTTCCCGATTTCGTTCGCGAACCATCTGGTCGAAGCACCGACGTGCTGTATGAGTACAAATACGCCTACGGCCTGGTCGACACCAAGTTCTCTATCTCCGGTTCCGGAAGTGACTTGTCGCTCGGCGGGCCGCTGCGCAATCTGATTGATGAAAACGGGCTGGTCAAGTCGGACGCCAAAACGATCCTCAAGGACAACATTACTTGGAAGGCAGCGCTGTTCAACGACCTTCCCACCAACTACAGCGGGTTGATGCGGCGTGTTGCACAAGTCCGGCATGGCGCGCACGTCAAGAAGGTATCGACCGGCGGCGCTAAGGCCCGCGCCAGCAAGTACAGTGTGGACGACACCTATTTCAGCTACGCCACCAGCGATGGGATATATGTCGACAACGATAGTGGCCGGCGGTGGGTGATTGAGGTCGATGGAACAGGCGTCTACAGGATTCCAATCCATTTCGTCAAAGAGCTTCCGGCAGTGTCCGGCGGGCAGAACTGGCGCGATGCAGAGGCGTCGATATTCGCCGGCAACACCTATGAAGCGGCCGTTAATCTGCTTACGCCCTACTGGACTATCAAGCGGTTCAACAGAGCCGACAGGGCGCTGATAGGCAGCGCACCGCCATGCTACTCCGACGGTTACATAACGTGGTATCCGTGGCTTGGCTGGGCCTTCAATTATGATGGATCGAAGGCGACAATCGTTTGTTTGCGCAATGACCCAAGCGATGCGTCATGGGCGCAGACAACGCTTTTCGACATAACGATAACCGCAATTGATGGGGTTCCAAGCTACGCTACATGCGCGTCGTCTGAAACAAGTCGCATCGCCACAAACCGTAATGATTACGACTATGAAGGCGACGGGATATTCCAGGTCGCTGACACCTATCCTGGTTTTTGCAGCACAATATCCATGTTCCACGCGAGCGCTCCAGCACTCGAAGCGGTTATTTTTTCGTACTACGCGCCGAGCGGAACGAAAAAGCTGTTCAAGTACAAAAACTACGCCACAACACCCGTTTCATTATCTGCGGACTACTCTGGCGTAGTGAATGTTCCAATCACTAACGTCGGGTGGTGGTCGGGCGGCGCGTATTCGTCATACGACGGGACTAAAACCCCATCCCTTGGCGTTGTCTCTGAGACAGAGACCGGGTTTTCTGGCGGCGGGTACGACTTTTCAGGAGATGCGCTGACTCCTCTGTATGGAGCAGACGAAAAATCGGTTTCGCGCTCTGACGTAGTTCGCAGAGAGGCCGGAGTCGGCGGGTGGATGACATACGCCGGGTCGCCGCCATACACAGGGAAGATAACGAGCTTCGCCGACGGCAGCACAGCCTACGTCGACTACGATGGGTATTCTGGCAGGTGGTGGCTAAAGGCCGACGCCCTGCTTGATGTTAGCGGTGGGTCGAGGACAAACACAATCGTCACGAACAACGCGGTAGTCATGCCTGGGTATGACCGGGAGGCAATCTCTTTTGCGACATACAGAAACAGTTACACCGCTGCGTACACGGAGACCAGCAGCGTGGCACCTTGCAGCCTGTTCAACGGCCCTGTCGTGGCTGAGTCAGGCGGCGGAAAATTCGACCTTGCTATTGGGTCATTGATCGGTAACTACTACGACTCCAGCGGAAACCTAACATCCAAGGCAGAAGTTGCCGGGTTTGTTAACCACGCACCAACAGCGGGCCTTGCTATCGACGGATACGGGACGCTCCTGCTTTCAGACTACAACGATCTTGACTCGAACATCACCGTCACGACAGGCAGCAGAGATGTCCCGGAAAACATCACTACCGCCGGCGAGTGGATCATCCACGTCGGTGACGAAGTTTTGTCAAGACCGCTGCTAAACGGCACCGTGTTCAACGTGTATACCGGCGGGGAAACATTCTCTTACCGTATTGGCGGGTCTGCCTGGAGCGGAGCCTTGGCGCCGGTCGGCAGGAGGATGTTTTTCAGTAAAGACGTAAACTATCCACCCGAAGTGGTTGGCGTCGGTGGTTGCCACGGCCTGATGTACATGCTCAACAATTTTGTCGGAGTATTTTGATGAAAACACAACCTATCGGGCCGTTCCTCGGGGTCAATAACCGCCTTCCTGATTACGCATTGTCTGTTCGTGACAAGGGAGACTGGCTGCGCGATGCGGTGAATGTTGACATCGACAACGCTGGCAGAGTGCGCCGTCGTGCTGCTGCAACGCTGGTGCAAGCCATGACGGGGGCTGACTCGCTCTACATGACGAGCGCGACGGCCGGATACCTTCGTCGGGGGGCTGCGATTTACGCGATCACCTTGCCGGCCTACTCCGAAACGCTGCTCAAGGTTCTGAGCGCCGCCGCGCCGCTTAGTTGGGCTGAGTTCAACGGTTCGCTGTACTACTCGAACGGAACGGAATCGGGGCGCATCGAGGGCGGTGTAGCTTACCATTGTGGGATGGCGACGCCGAGCGCGCCGACCTGCGCAAACATCACCGGCACGCTTTACGCCGGCACGTACCAAGTCGGTGTCAGCTACTACAACAACGTGACAGGAGAAGAGGGCGGCATCTCGGCGTCAAGCAATCCGTCACTGTCTGTGGCCGGCGGCATTCGCGTTACGCTCCCCGGCGCTTCTGCTGGGGCTACCCACGTCAACGTGTATTTCTCGACGGTCAATGGCTCGATACCGATGTGGATCGGAAGCTACGCGATTGGTACGGCCAGCATCGATGTTGCCGCAGAACCAACACGGTTGCGCGAGAGCGGAGGGCGATTCGAGACGCCGCTTCCGGCCGGCACGCAGATATTCATGGCGAACGGACGGCTCTGCTCAGTCTCCGGAAACCGCATCAACATCGGCTCTCCGGCACGTCCAGGCTACTACATCCCGATTGATGGCAGGCAGCGCGCCGAAGGTGCGCCGATGGACTACGGGTACATCTCCTTCCCGGCGCCGGTCGATCTGGTTATCCCAACACAGTTCGGCGTCTATGTGGCCTACGGGAACATCACGCAGTTCTTTGCTGGCGCTGACTTCGCCGCTGCGGAGATGGTCAAGGATGTGCTGCCATACGGCGCCGTGCCTGGAACCGCCTTCGTCGTTCCGCATCGGGAGAATCCGCTAGTCGGCTGGTTTGGCTCGCACGGCATCGTTCTTGGCGATCCACAGGGCACAGTCAAGGATGCGATGATCGACAATATCGACCTGACGCCGCCGGCATCCGGCGCTTCGGTGGTCGTTCAGTCTGACGGGCACAAGCGTGTCGTGTCCTGCGGCTGGGGCCTGAATCTTGAAAACAACGCGGCGACGCGCTACGAAGGGCTTCCCATCACTTCGACAGCGCAGGGTTATGTGACGATGCCGGATGGCCTCTATCGTCTTGCTGGCGCCGGCGAGGTTGATGCCCACGTCGACCTTGGCAAAAAAGATTTCGGCGGCGAGAACTTGAAGCACTTGCCGGCCTGTTACCTCGGCGCCGCTTCCGACACCCCAATGGAGTTGCGCGTCACCACGCCTGACCATGAGGACTATCGCTACGAAGCGCGGTCATGCTCTACGGATATGCGCATCCAGCGCGTTGATCCGGGCAAGGGGCTTCGTGCGAATTGGTATGACCTAGCCATCTACAATACTGAAGGTTCTGATTTCACGCTGGCCTCGGTCAGTTTTGCGCCGGTTGCTTCCGGCAGGAGGATTTAACCATGACAGATATTGTCAATCTGACTTCCCACTACATCGGGTCGCCGACGCCCGGTGTCAATCTATACCAGCTTCCCAATGCCTCGATGCAGGTATTGGAAGACATCATCAACGCGACATGGTCGGAAGGGCAAACGACCAAGGCCGATTTTTCCGCCAAGATCGCCACGGCGCTATCCGGCTTTCTTGACATCACGGCTACGCCACACGTATCGGCCGGCACAGTCACGGTTCCGACGATTGCGGAGCCGACAGTCACCATCCCGGCAAGCGTTACGGTCGACGACGTTTACAACAAGTGGGCGACAGAATACCTGAACCTTGCAACATGGCTGGATGGCAAATTCACCGCGTTCCGCAGCACTTATTTTCCCGATGAGAGCGCGGCCTACACCGCCTGCGAAGACTGGTTGCAAGCGGCAATCGCCAACCCCGAGGCCGGTCTTCCGCCGACTGTCGCAGCGCAGATATGGGGCGATGACGCAGCGCGCATTCTGTCTGATAAGACGCGCGCCCAAGATACCGTGATCGCGCAATTCGCCGCTCGCCGCTTTCCACTTCCGCCGGATGCCGCCGCCTCGGCTGTATTGCAGATCGAGCAGAATGCACAGGACGAGATGGCAGAATCAAGCCGCAAGGTCGCCATCATGTCGGTCGAGATGCAGAAGTTCAACGTCGAGAGCCTGTTGAAGTTGCGCGATCTGGCCATGCGAGATGCTGTTGAGTACGTCAAGGCGCTGGTATCTGCGCCGGAAATGACCTCCCGGCTCTCCAATATCGGATACGACGCGCAGAGCAAGCTGATTTCCTCGGTATCGTCGTTCTACGGCGCTCGCACAGAAGCTACCAAGGTCATGTCGGCTGTGGCGCAGTACAACAACAGCACCGCGCTTGATGCAGCCGTGAAGAATCAGATGGCCGACCTCACATTGATCGAAGACAAACTGAAGGCGCTGCTTGCCGAGGCGCAGTCTATCGCGCAAATGACTACGGCGCTGTTTAACAATATCAACGTCAGCGCATCGCTACAAGCGAATGGCGGAACAACCGTATCGCAGAGCGGAGATTTGTAACCGACCTGATATACTCTTACGAACCCAGATAGAAAGACGGCACCATGAGCAATATACAGAAGAACTTCAAGCAAAAGACCAAGCGCGGCTTGTGCATGGCTGTCGGCGGGATACTGGACCCATACGAAGGCATGTCGCCCGGGGATGTGGCGCAATATACCAACGACCCAGATGCCTTGAACAAAGCCAGCACGTTAAAGTGGGCTGCGGACGAGCGGCAGCGGCAGGCAGATCACCCCGGTCAGGCCTTCCTGAATCCGGCGCAAGCGGCGCCCGCTCCGACACAACCGGCGCTGGCTGCAGCCCCGGCGCCGACGGCGCCGACCGCGGCCCCGGCGCCGACGGCCCCGACCCCTGCGCCGGCGACTACGTTCGCGCAAGACATCGGCGCGCGTGACACCCGCATCCGTAAGTTGCGCGACTCGCTATCGCCGCGACCCGCCTTTGCCGATGGTGGCATTGTCGGGGCCGACGGCCTGACCGACGCCCAGCGCGCCAAACTATCCGGCGCACGCGCCAGCCTCGGAGTGAGCAACGCCGCCCCGGCGCCGACGCCCGCGCCTGCTGCCGCCCCGGCACCGACGCCCGCGCCGGTCCAGCAGCCGTCTGTTGGCGGCGCGATCAACAGCATTCGCGAGCGCCAGCGCATGCTGAGCAACCTCGCCACAGGCGGCGTGGTCGGCGCCAAGACCTTCGAGTTCGAAGGTAAGGGCACCGGTACTAGCGACGACATCCCGGTCAAGGTAGCCGGCAACCACGTCAATGTGTCTGACGGCGAGAAGGCAGTGATCCTGCCGGCCAAGACCGCCCAGAACCCACAGGCGCTGGACATGATCGAAGACGTCATCCAGCAGACCAACGGCAAGCCGCCTAACCGCGGTCTGCGCAACGGCGGCAGCTACGTAAACGGGACGATCGAAGGCCCGATGCCGTTACTCGACGACGAGGTGCGTGCGCGCTCTGCTGAAAACCTCGTGGCGCGCGGCCGCCCGCCCGGCCCGACGGTCACGCTAACCCCCGGCGGAGCGCCGATGGCCCCTGTTCGTCCTGCCCCTGCCCCTGCTCCTGCTCCTGCTCCTGCCCCTGCACAGATGGCACCAGACAACCTCGTGCAGCCGACTGCGGCCCCTGCCCCTGCGCAGTCGCGCATGCAGCGCCTGCAGCAGACACTGGTGGACGCTGGGAATTCCGTAAAAGCGAGGTTGACGCCCACGCCTACGCCGCCCGCGCCGACGCTCACGCAGCGGGCGCACACTGCCGGAAAGACCTTTGCGGAACGCGGGGTGTCCGGCTTGGCCAAGGACGTCGCAACAGGGGCAGAGAACGCGGCAAATACAAAAACCGCCCGGTACGGTACTGCCGCTGGTGCGGCTCTACAGGCGGGCGACCACTTCGACGCATTTAATGCCGATGATGGGACCGGATTTGGCAAGGGCAACAACACCGGGCTTACCCCGGTAGAAAAAGCACAGATCCTGCTGCGCGACGCCGGGGTAGTTGCCGGCGGGACGGCAGGGGCTATCGCCGGCGGTACCGGCGGGGCGGCGCTAGGGTCCGCTGTGCCGGTCGCCGGGACACTCGCGGGTGGTGTGGCCGGCGGCGTGGCCGGCGGCGTGGCCGGGGCGAGTGCAGCGGACGCCGGCATGGGCGCGGCGCGGCGCGGCTTGAACTGGGCCAATGAAAAACTCGGTGGCGCCCCGAATTACTGGGAAAGCTCAGATGACCTGATTCGTAAGTCCCGCGACTTTCAACAAGCACAACCCGGCTATCAAGAAGGCGCGGTGCAGCGCACCGCGCGCTCCGCCAACCGCGCGATTGGAGATCTCCTAGAAAACGTCGGGGTGATCTCTCGTCCTTCCGGAAATACTACCGGAGAGAACTACGGGAATGAGGGGCGTGGGAAAACCGGACGGAACAACGAACCGGCCAATGACACTACAGCACCACGTGACTTCGACAAAGAGGTCGCAGCCGCCGTGGCCAAGTCGGCAGCCGCCAAACCCGTCGCCCCGAGCACTGCCAACACTGACGCGGCGATGAAAGGCATGGTAGATCGCCGCACGATCCGGACAGCCAATGGAGACGTGAGCGTCGGGCGCGACAAGCGCGGCCAACTCAACGTGACAGCGGGTCTTGACGACTCTGCAGCTACGGAGGAGACCAAGCGCGCTACCGAAGCTGAGCGCATGACTAAGGACTTGGCGAGGCAGAAAGCATACTTCGAGGGCGAGGCCATCAAGAGAGACATGGCATCGAACGACCCGGCGGATGTGCAGCGCGGTATCCGCGCCCAGCTAGCCGCCCTCCAGACTCGTCAAGCGGATCTCGATGCCTCGACGAAGGGGGAAGAGCTGCGCCTGAAGGGTCTCGAAGTCGGGAACCACGCAAAGCAGCTCGAACTGCAGACCGATACCCAACGCCGCGCCTCCCTCCAGCAGGCCTCTGAGAACCGTCGCAAAGCGGTTGAGGACGCGGACAAGGACCGGACGCAATGGAGCAAGAGCCTCGACGACGCCTTCGTTGACCCTGCCGACACGAGCAAGGTCGACCGCGTCTCCAAGGCTGACTACATGCGCCAAGCAGAGCACACCGTCGCTCAACTCGGTCGCCGGAACCCCAAGGGTGGTTTCTGGAACCCGACGGCCAACGAACCCGTCGGCGTAGCCAGCCTCGACCAGACGCAGCAAGACCGTTTGATCAACCGCTACAAGGCGGTGCAGGCCGTCAAGGCATCGCAGAAGGGCATGCTGTTCGGCGGGGAGAAGGCCGACTCGCTCGACCTGTCCGACTTCGACGGCATCGATGGCGGGGATCACATCGAGTTTCCGAAGCTGAGCAAGAAATACGGTCGCAAGATCACCGTGCCGAAACGCGACATCGACACGAACGACGGACCGCGTTTCCCGCTGAATCCCGGCGTTGGCCGTACGCCGAACAGCACGCACATGCAAAGCCTGCTTGATAACTTGGAAGGAAAGTGACAATGGCGGGACTGACTGGCGTCAACTACTACACCCCGGGCGCAGATGCCCCGATCGCTGAGCCGTACGTCGAGCCGAACTACGGGTACGGCGGTAACGAGTCGCAGATCGTTCGCGGTCTGCGGAGCGCGTTCACCGGGGCGAAGGCAGGGCTGCAAGGTTTTGGGGCCTCTGCAGCTGACGCCCTCGGCGCTCACCAGACCGCCGAAGACTGGTATGCCAACGCCGAGGCCAACCAAAGACTGGCCGAGGCACAAGGCCCGCGCGTACGGACCATTCGCCAGATCACAGAGGGCAACAACCCGATCGGCGACACCATCGACTACGCCGCCGGTAAAGTCGGTGAGTTCGGGCCATACATGGCTCTTGGTGCTGGGGCCGGGATGGTGGCGCGAGGGGCCGGTGCTGTTGCGGGCCTGCGCGGGGCGGCGCTGCAACGCGCCAGTCATCTCGGTGCGACGGCTTCGTTCCAGCCGGTCATGGCAGGCTCCACTGCGCTGGAACTGCGTAACGACCGCGCCGCGGACGGCATGGGGCCGGGCGAACGCTTCCTGCGTGTCAACCTCGTCGGTACCGCAGAAGCGGCAGTCGGCGCTGCCGCCCCAGCGGCATTGGGCGGGCGCGGCATTATCCAGAACACCGTAGCCGGCGGCGCAGGCATGGCCGCCATGGACGTCGTCGGGCAGGCGCACAAGCTGCAGTACGACCCGGAGGCTCAGTTCAATCCGGAGCAGACGGGCGAAGCATTCGCTGGCGGTCTGGCGGGCATGGCCCCCGTAGCCGCTGCGCACGGTGCAGCAGCCCGTGTCATGGACGCCGGGGTAGGGGGCGCGCGAGCGACGGGAGACGCGGCCTTCACAGGTATCGACCAGATCACCCAAGCCGCCAAGGCGCTGGGCGGCAAGGCGTACGACGCCCTGCCGGAAGAAGCGCAGACGGCGTTGAAGGTTGTCGCGGCCACGGGCAAGATGACTTCCGACGCCGCCTCCGCACTGGCGCCGCATGTCGATAACCTCGGCTCCGCGGTCGCTGACGTGGTGCGCGGGTACTACGAGAACACCAAGGCAGACATCAAGAGCTACCGCGAAGACGCGGCCATCGGCATGCCCCCGAGCGCAGAAGACATCGCCACCGACGCCTACACGAACGCAGTCAAGGCAAAGGTGCACGTAAAGGAGGAAGCAGCCGCAGCAGTCAAGGCGTTCGTAGACGACCCGGAGATCGCGGCCCTCGGCGCCCCGGTAAAGGAACTGCTCGGCAAGGCCAAGAGCAAACTTGACGGCTTGACCAAGGTCGCCGAGATTATGACTGATCCGGCCAAGTGGCTGCACGAAGGCGAAAAGATGACCCCGACGAAGCTCGGGCAGATCAAGACGATGATGAACCGCCCGGAAGCGCAAGCCAAGTATTCCAAGGCGGTACTCGAACTACTCGACAGCACGCCAATGGAAGGCAAGAGTGCGGCGGAAGTCCGTTCGCTGGCCGAGCGTACGCGAGACGGAGAGCAACTGACGGACCAAGAAATCGCCCGGATGTACTCGCAGTTCCGGCTGGCCTCTAAGGCGCACCAAACCGCCGAGGACATGGCGCATGTACTCAAGTTTGATGAGCGACTGAAGGCCGGGCAGGAGAAAGAAGGCACGGAGCTTCCGACACAGTTCAGCCGGCAAAAGACCAAGGCCGCTGCAGATCAGTGGGCCAAGGACTTGGCGGAGCGCACGTCGGAGTCGTTCCGCAACCGCGTCGGTGAACATGTTCGGGAGATGTTCAACTCCTCCGACGTCGGGCAGGAACTACTAACCCGTAAAGGCGGCGCGGAACGCGAGATCGACGGGTTCATCGACTTCATGTCTGGCGTAGCCTCCGGCAAGAAGGGCTACGACACGAAGGCGGCTATCCGCATGGCGACCAACATCGTCGGGAGCTTCGGTGATGCCGGCAAGGCCGCTATCGACAACATCATCAAGGCCGGCGACCACGAGTTCGGCATGGACAGCAAAAGCGCCGAGCGTGTGGCCGGCATGCGCGACTCAATCTCCAGCATGCACTCCGACGCCGGGGTGATACGCTCGGGCCTGCTGAAGAACAAAGAGGCCGACCTCGCCGAGTTGGTCAAGGACGTTGAAGCGGTACGCGACGTTGACGCCAACCGGGAGAGTTACGAAAAGGCCATCGCGGCGATGCGCCGACGTGCCGCCGCAGCAGCCGATCCGGAACTCCGGTTCCAGCTGATGGAGAAAGCCAGCGATGCCGAGGACGCGCTGTACGCCGACGGTCTCGACGGGCTGAAGGACAAGTGGGTTGGTGACGGAGTGGTCGACGCCAAGAAGTTTGACGCACTGGTGGAGGCCGTCTCGAAGTACGCCAAGCACGAAGACCGCCTGACGAAGCCGGAGCGCCGGAAAGGCGATCATGCAACAGAAGCGAACCACGCAGCCGAAGACCTCGATAACATAGACACGCGGCGGGCTACGGCAGAAGAGGCCGGCGACGAGAGCCGTCCGGGCAAGGACAAGTCGGAAGCCGAGGAAGTCGAAGCCGCACGAAACGCCGAGCGCGGCGTGCAGGGCGGCGAAGACCGGGCTGCACCGATCTGGTTCGGTACTAACGCCTTTGAGGCCGGCGGACACAAAGCCGGTGCCATCGGCGCGCCGCTGTCCCGCCATCCATCGGGCGACCACGCCAAGGGCGACATCCCCGGCAACCAATACAACGACGCTATCGAGGCAGCGCACGCCAAGTACGGCCACCGCGTCACTCGCGCGCACGGTGTGCGCCCGCTGGCGTGGGCCGAAGAAATGGCCCGCACAGACGGCAAGAAGTCCGACTACGCCTACCTCGACGACGCCATGAAGGCGTTGCTCAAGGAAGATCAAATCCGACTGAAGAACGAGAAGCTGACCGAGGAAGATCGCAAGTGGATCGGCAACCGCGCCGCGCTGGCTGAACAGCTACTGGCTCAGCAGGAGCAGAAGGGCGGCATTGAGAAGTTCCCGGCGGCGGGCCACTTCTTCGCTGACAGCATGAATCGGAACTATCGCTACTACCGCGTGGAGCAGCACGACGCCTCCAACCTGTCGTACTCCGCCGAGCAGCTGCAAGCAGCGTACTCTGTCAAGGAGGGCGAGACAGCCGGGGCTTACGCCGAGCGCGAGAGCGCCCGTGACGGCGGGACGTTCGACAAGAAGGTCTACAGGAACAGCCTGCTGCCGGTGACTACCGCGAAGGGCAAGACGATCGAGGTCGACATCGCCAAGCTGGTGACGAACGCCATGAAGCACCATCAGTCCGGCGACATCACTGGTGTAGGCGAGAAGACGTCCGAGTCGAACTTCGCTCAAGAAATCCTGACCGCCTTCCACACCGTGACAGCTGCGCTGATGACTGGCGACGGCATGCACCCGACTGACCCGCTGGGTGTAAAAGATGCGTCAGGGCGCGTGTTCACGAGCGAAGACGCAAAGAACAAGTTCAGTGAGCATTTCGACCCGTCGCTCGTGGTGTTTCGTGACCCGACCGGGCGGGGGCTGCAAGAACTCGGCGAACACGTCAAGGTATCTTCGGTGCGCAACTTCTTCACTCTCGGCGACTTGATGGATATCAAAGGTGTCGACGTCGAGACGGGCCGTACGGTACGTACTGAGCAGAGCGCCAAGAAGCTCATGCTGAAAGTCGATGGCAAGGACGCCGCGCAGGAACCGAAGGCCCCGGGCGTATTCACACAAGGTGATCTCGACACCGTGCTGAAGAAGGTCGGCCAGACCAGCCGCGACGTCGAAGGGCGGCGCGATACCAAGTCTCGCGAGGCCGGTAACGAGCGAGGCATGGCGTACCGCGGCGTGACGTTCGACGGTGTGCAGAAGACGATCGACGTCAAGGCCCTGCTGTCCCGCATGATCGAGCGCAACGGCGGAGACGCTTTTGAGGCGATGTACAAGGGTGACATTCCGAAAGAAACCGCCGGGCACTTCCTGTACGAGGCGCTGGAAGAACTGAAGGCCATGGGGTTCGATGGTCCGCTGATGGACATGGCGCAAACCCGCTTCGACAACCTCGTGCTCTTCAACCGCGAGATCACCGGCGACAACGGGGCGCTGACGAAGATCCCCACCACCTTCGGCGCAGTCAAGAAGTACATCTCGACCGACCGGTACAAGGCGGAGAACGGCGAGCCTGTGCAGTTCCCGCGTGACCTACGCGATGCCAAGATGCGCGAGGCGCTGAACCTGCTACACGCCGCTGAGCAAGCCGAGCGCGAAGCAAAGGCGCGAACTGCGCGCGGGGCGGCGCGGGACGGCGATAACTCCCCACTCGGGGAGAAGACCCGTGCCGACGCAGTAACCAAGGGCGTCAAGAGCACCGAATTCGCCAAAGGCCAGATCGACGATACCAAGCCGGATGCGGCACTGAAGTATTCCCCGTCCGAAATCGACAACTTCCGTTTGGGAAGCCTGCTGCGTGAGTTCGGCGAGATGAGCCACGGCGACGCGCCGTTGTTCGATCGCAGCGCGAATCAGATTTTCACCAACGACTCGCAGGCGAAGGCGAAGGAACGCGGCCCGCTGACTGACGCCGACATCAAGGCGCTCAAGAAAGAAATCCAAGCCCACCTGTCGGAGAACGCAGAGTGGAATGCGCCAATCGAGGGCGATACCGCCAAAGACGCACCGCTCAATGCGCCGAGCACTCCGTACGAAGCCCCGCGCATCCCCGCCGCTGTCAAGCGCGCGGCCAAGATCGAGTCCGAAGGTGTCGTGACCAACAAGGCGAACCTGCTTGCCGCCGCAGAGGCGAAGCGTATCGAGGACGTGGAAGCCGCCAAGAAGGCCGTGGCACAACAACTTCGGGACCAAGCCAAGGAGAAGGAGGGACTGGAAACCCTCAAACGCGCCGAGGCCGGTATCGAAAAAACGGTGCCCGAGAAGGTCGCACCCGCACCGGAGAAGTTCGACGCGTTCGCGAAAGCGGACGAGTTCGCCGCTACTGAGCCGAAGACCGGCCGCGAGACCGTCGAGCTGGCCGGCAGGTTGAGTGACGAGCAGCTACGCGACTTTGCGCTTGCCCTCCCGCGCATGCGCACGGCCGACGGTACGCTGGCGCGGCAGGCGTACAACGTCCTCGGCGCCGATGGCGAGTTCGGCATGCGCCCGATGGCAGCATGGGCCAAGCAGCAACGTGACCGCGCGGGCATCCGCCTCAACCAGCGGACGGGTGTGTTTGAGGAAGTCGCACCTGACAGCGGCCCGGGGGAAGCCGCGTTCAGCAAACAACAGACCGGCGCCAAAGGTACGTCTCCCGGCGAAACCAAGGAAGCCCTGAAGAAAGAGCTGACCCGCCTGACCAAGGATGCCTTCGGCCTTGAAATGCCCGAGACAATGGGCAAGGACATTTCCGGCTCGTTCGCTGACAAGCTGATCAAGGTCTCGCAAGAGGCCCGCGACCCGCTCGGCACGCTGCATCACGAAGCGTGGCACGGTATCGAGAAACTGCTGGGCGACATGGGTCCGAACGGCAAGAAGGTGCTCGACGAAATCTACGCTCACACCAGCAGCAAGGAAATGCAGGAATGGCTGAAGACCCAATACACTGATGATGGCGGCGTGGCCAGTCAACTGACCGACAAGAAGGAGCGCGCTGCGTTCGCCTTCCAGAAGTTCATGGCCGGCGAGAAGATGCCGCTCGAAGCCGCGACAAAGACACGATGGGAGAAAGTGAAGGCATGGGTCGCCAAGATCGCCAGCAAGCTCGGCATCGAGACGACGACCACCGGCGAGCGCGCTGCGAACTTCTTCGAGTACGTGAAGGACGGCTCGTTCGCTCGCGATATGGAGAACGCCCCGGCAGTCCGCCGCGGCCTCGGCGAAAAGAACGGCGATGACTTGATGAACAGCGCTGCAAAGCACCTGAAGCCTTTCGTCGAGGGGTTCGAGAAGGTTCTCCAGCACAGCGACACCCGTATTCGCAAGCTCGACGTGCCGGAGTACAACGAGATCCTGAACCTCTACGCCGGTCAGAGCGGCAAGGGCGGCTACCGTAACGAGTACAACCGCAACATCAACAAGTGGTCGGCGAAGATCGACGCACTGACCGAGGGCATGGACGACGCCGGGAAACTGGCACTGTTGTCGTCGCCCGCGTATCGCTCCTTCAGCGGCCAACTCGAGAACTACATGAAGAAGGCCGGCGTGTCTGACAAGGACGTCCTCGGGCTGTACAAGAAGCTAACATCGTTCAACGGAGAGAAGGTTGCCGGGAACATCGAAGAGTTCATCACCGACCTGCAGTTGCACGGCGGACTCAAGGACAAGGGTGTCGCGGCCCGGAAGATCGCCAACCAAATCGCTGACAGGGGCTACTTCTACGACGGTGACATAGAGCTGTTCAAGGGCCACGACGACATCAAGGACAAGTGGATCGAGCGTTCGCCGGATGCGCGGATGACCCGATATGTCGAACGCGCAGTATATCTCGCCGAGCAGACCCGGGCGTTCAGCGACGGGAAGACAATGCGCGGCAAGCTCGAGGCGTTGATCGAGGCCGGCGGTGCACAGTCGGGGGCGGAAGGACGCAAGCTGGTCGAGGATTACACGAAGGCAATGGAGGGCCGTCTCGGCGAGGGCACGATGTCGCCGGCCATGAAGAAGCTGATGGGCACCATGCTTTTCGCCAACAACGTCACCATCCTGCCGATGGCCGTCTTCTCGCAGATGCTCGATCCGATGAACATGGCCTTGCGCAAGAACAGCATGCACGGCTCGCTTGACGCCCTGTGGCGCGGGGTGTCGGAAATGCCGAAGTCGTTCGACAAGCTTCGGGGGAATTACTCCAAGGACTACTGGGAGACACTGGCCAATCAAGTCGGCTCGGCACCGACACGCGTCATCACCAATGTGATGGCGAACCTGATGAACGGCATGGAAGTCGGCGGCACCGTCGGGAAGATGAACGAGGCGTTCTTCAAGTACAACTTCATGGACCAGTGGAACCGGTCGATGCACGTCGAGGCGACCAAGCACGCCGTCGAGTTCCTCCGTGAGCACGCAGAGAACATCGCCAAGAAGATGGGCGGCGAGGACAAGGACGGTACGCTACGAAGCGAACGGTTCCTGAACGAACTCGGGCTGAAGCACACGGACGTCAAGTTCAACAAGGCAGGGGAACTCGAACTGAACGACAAGGTAGAGAGCGCCATCGTCCAGTACGTCGAGGAGGCCATGGCCCACCCGGATGCCGGCAGCAACCCGATGTGGATGAACGACCCGCGCTTCGCGATGATCTCCCATATGAAGCGGTTCACCTTCGCACACGCCAAGTACGTGCTCGGGCGCGGCATGTCGGAGCTGTCCAAAGGCAACGCCTTCCCGATTGCACCGATGGCGATTGCCATGCCGTGGATGATGGCTGCAGACGGCCTGCGCAACACCCTGACAGGCTCGGAGGGGTATCAGGCGACCAGCGCACTGGACAGCGCCAAACACCTCGCAGAGCGCGCCGGGCACTTCGGTCGCGGGCAGTTCGGGCTGGACATTGATGAGGCAATCACACGCGGCGACAGCCCGGTGGAGGCACTGCTAGGCCCGACAGTGGAACGCTTCGGGAACATCGCGCGTGGATTGCACAACGGCAATGCGATCGACGGAATGACCCAATAAGCGCATGCACACGTCGTAGCGGATTCGCTATGACATGTGCTTGTCAGTTTCGCGTCAGGTTCGCAGATTTTCAGTTGGGCGGCAGCATTTTCTATTCTTCTCTTTTATCTCTTTTATTTTTTTAGATGAATGTATTTCTTCTTCTTCTATAAATAATAAAGAGTATATATATCAAGCACTTAGCGTGTCTTTTGTTCCGTATCCTCTTCGAGGTCCGCAGCGCACCTGTATAAGCGTTTGCTGATGGTCAGCTTCGTGTAAGGTTTCAAGCTCGGTCAGATAGGGAACAAACGGAACAGAATTAGCGCCGCCGAATATACCATTGCAATAAAAACAATGGCCCAGTTCCAGTCGGAAGGAAAGGTACGGCGCCTTCGGTCACCGGTTATTTGCCACCGCCAGTTTTATTTGCCTGACAGAGACAGTCAGAAAAAGAAAAGCACCCGAAGGTGCTTGTCAGGGTTCTTTGGCCCTCGAGTCGGAATCGAACCAACGGCCTACGGATTAACAGTCCTCCAGTCGAAACAGGCTGAAAGCCTTGCGCCAGCTAAAAAGAAAGGGCGCCTGCTGGCAAATATATTGCCGCTCTGGCGCCCTCTGAGGTACGATTTGGTGCGGACTCTCACGGGTCAATTCGCCGATTCACGTCAGCTTCTTCAGTGCTTTCGTGAGTTCGTCGAGGTGGTGCCAGCCATTGCGAGGCATGCTCGACAGGTTCTGCTCGAGACCGCGTAAGTGCATGGTCATGCTCTCAACGATCTTGATGATTTCAGAAGGGCCGAGTTGTGCGATGCGGTCGAAGTGCTCCTTCCACGCCTGCTCTTCCTTCTCTTCCGCCCATGCTTTTTGTCCGCTGCTCATAAGTCTCTCCCGACTTCCGCGCAAACCAACGCCTGATGGACACGTTTCACTGTTCCTTCTGGCAGACCAGTAGCGAGGAGAAATGCAAGAACGTCGCGGT
>Ga0209310_1000929_pt1 | contig 25767 bp, 22 predicted proteins | sample AD_UKC030_MetaG_FD_184415 | JGI IMG/M metagenome (GOLD analysis project Ga0209310, IMG submission 184415) | Active sludge microbial communities of municipal wastewater-treating anaerobic digesters from USA - AD_UKC030_MetaG (SPAdes) (version 2) | ecosystem: Engineered > Bioreactor > Anaerobic >...
GGGAGCGCCGCCGGGCCAGATGCGAGGCGCAAGGGAGGGAGTGTATCCCCTGCGATACTCGACCGACCGAGCCACGAAGCAGATGGCCCGGCGCCGCCCCGCCCCTGCGGGCTGGGGGCCTTGGGCGGCCTGGCTGTGTTGCTCCTCGCTCACAGACCGCGCGGGTATGCTCGCTCGTCGCGCCTTGCCAGCCCGCCCAATCCCCTCCAGCAAAATCGGAATTAATTTTTGCACAGACCCTTAGGTATCTTTTCATGGCGGCCTCGACTCGATTGGATCCTGCATAACGTAGGCAGGATTCATGCCAGCGTCAAGGAACCGGCGGCGGGACCGGCGCGGGCCGGTCAGGTTTGAAGGACGATCTTGCCAAGGGCGCCCGGCTCGAGGATGAGGCGGTGGGCTTCGGCAGCATTGGCGACGGGGAGCCTGCGGCCGACGACGGGCTGAAGAAAGCCGCGCTCGAGCCCGGCGACGAGGGCCGCATGGACCATCTCGAGCTCGGCTTCCGGGGCATTGAAGAGCATCATGCCGAGGATATCGGCATCGCGGCTCATGGCATCGCGGGGATTGATCTCGATGGGGCCGCGGGAGCCGATGATGACGATGCGTCCGTGGCGCGCAAGGAGGCTGAGGTCGCGTCCGAGGTTGACGTTGGCGAGCATCTCGAGGACGAGGTGGACGCCGTGGTTGCCGGTGAGATCGAGGAGGGCGGCGGGATAATCGGGCTGGCGGTGGTCGAGGACATGGTGGGCGCCCTGCTCGGCGACCAGGCGCCTTCCAGCCTCGGTGCCTGCGGTGCCAATGACGCGGAGGCCATGGGCGCGCGCGATCTGCACGGCGGCGATCCCGACCCCCCCGCTGGCCCCATGGACGAGGACGGATTCCCCGGGCGCGGCCCGGCCGCGCTGGAACAGGGCGCGCCAGGCGGTTGCGTAGGGCACGCCCACAGCAGCCCCCTGCTCGAAGGTGACGGCATCGGGCAGAGGATGGATCTGGTTGCAGCGGCAGAGTGTCTTCTCCGCATAGACGCCGGTGAGTGAGCCGGAGGTGTAGACGCGGTCGCCCGGCTTCCAGCGGTGGACATCCGGCCCCACGACCTCGATCTCGCCGGCGGCGTCGGAGCCGGGAGTGTAAGGGAGCGGAGGCAAGCGGCCGTATTTGCCGGAGCGGATGTAGGTTTCGACGGGATTGACGCCGGCGCAGCGGACGCGGATGAGGGCCTGGTGCGAGCCGGGACGGGGGTCGGGCGCATCCACGAGCTGGAGCACCTGGGGATCGCCGAACTGGTGGACGCGGATGGCCTTCATCGCTCAAGCGGCGCTCTGGCGCACCTGTTCCTTGCGGGATTCGAGCTCGGCGCGCTGGGATTGGCGATCGCAGACGAGCTGCTGGCGGATGGTCTCGGCGGACTCGGCATCGCCCTGGGCTTCGGCCTGCGCGATCCGGTCGCGGGCGAGCAGCTCGAGCTCGGCGATTTTGGCGGTGTATTTCGCATCCAGCTCGGCCAGCGCCTTCCTCTGCGCGTCGGTGAGCTTGGGAGATGGCCCGGACTTTCCGAGCCGTTCCATGGCGAGTTCGTAAGCGGTTTTCATCGTCGGCGACAGCGACAATCTGAGCCGGACGGCCGATGAAGGCAAAACAAAAACAGCCCGGGGCGCTCAAAAACAGCGGGGCCGCGCGGCGGCCGGAGGCACTTTGCGGATTGACGGTCCGCGCCGATGAGTATTAACTGCGGCCATGCGCATTTGGATTGCAGTCATCGTGGCGGGATGCCTGGCTTCAGGCTGCGCGTCGCACAAGGCGGGGGCTTCGGGCGGGCAGGCGGCTGCGGCGACGCAACAGCCGGGAGGGGAAGGGGTTTACACCAACGGGAACACCGTCATTCGGGTCGAGGAGGCGTTTGTGGGCAAGGTGGCGTCGGTGAACGGGGCGCTCCGGTATGCGGTTCTGGATTTTGCGCTGAACCCGCTGCCGGCGGTGGGCGCGCAGCTGGGCGTCTATCGCAATGGGGTAAAGGTGGGAGAGGTGAAGATCACCGGCCCGGCGTATCACAGCAACACCGTGGGCGATCTCGTGGCGGGAGAGGCGCAGGTTGGGGACGATATCCGGCGGGGTCCCTAGCGGTGTCTCACACTAGCGCCATTTGAAGTTGAAGATCAGCTGGAGGCCGGCGAGCAGGGTGAACCAGTAGATCAGCTGGGTGAACAGGCCTTCGGAGACGCGCCGGTTGAGCCACACGCCGAGCCAAACCCCGACGGGGATCAACGGGAGGAAGAAGAGGCTGATGCGAAGGGTGTCGGCGTGGATGATGCCGCGGGCGATGAAGAAGGGCATCTTGATCCAGTTGATCCAGGTGAAGATGAGGACGGTGGTGCCGACGTAGATTTCCTTGGGCAGCTTCTGGGGCAGGAGGAACACGCTGATGACGGGGCCGGCCCCGTGCGCGATGCTCGAGGTGAACCCGGCTCCGATCCCGCAGGGGACGCCGAGGGCGTGGTTGGGCCGGAAGACGCCGTGGGCTTGCAGGATCCGCTCTTTGGTGAACTGGAACAGCACGAAGGAGACGGCGAGGATGCCGATGGCGAGGTTGAGCTGGCGGTCGGAGACGTTGCCGATGAGCTGGACTCCGAGGAGGACTCCGACAACGACGCCGGGGAGGAGGTAGCGGAGGTTGGAGCGGTCCCACTTGCGCCAGTAATGGTAAAGGGAGAAGACATCCCCGGCGCACAGGAGGGGGAGGATGACGCCGATCGCGACCCGGGCGTCGAAGGCCAGCGCGCACAGGGGCGTGGTGAGCATGCCGAGGCCGCCCCCAAAGCCGGCCTTGGACAGCCCGATGAACAGCACTGCCAAACCTGCCAGCAGCTCCCGGCTCCAATCGCTCATCGGGGGGCTACAGCGTCCAGCCAGGGCGATACTCGCGGCGGATGTATTGATTGGCGGCCTCGAGGTTGGTGACGCGGAGGCTGGGGCCATCCCAGTGGAGCTTGGTGCGGGTGAGCTCCTCGCGGAGCGCGCGGCGCAAGGCGATATTGCCCAGCAGAACGACCTCGGCCAAAGGGCCGGCCCAGTCGAAATGGGAACCGGCGGGCGCGCCCCCCTTGCAGGCATTGATCCACTCGATGTAATGGCCGGGGGACCGCGGGATGGTCTTGGGAGGCACGCCAAACTCGCGGGCCTTGGCCTGGGGGATGATTTGCGTGCCGAGGATCTTGCCTCGATCGCCGACCAGCAGGCGGCCGTTGGATCCGAACTCGCGTTCGGGCTCGAGCTCGTCGGGCCGGGCGGGGCGCAGGCCGCCGTCGTACCAGGTCAACGCGAGCGCGGGCATATCGCCCCGGGCGGGGAACTGGTAGCGGACGATCGAGGAGAGGGGGTAGGTTTCATCGTTGACCCGGCTGGAGACTGCCTCGACGGTCAGGGGATGCCCAAGCTGGAGCGCCCGGAAGACGGGGTCCATGGCGTGGCAGCCGATGTCGCCGAGCGCGCCGGTGCCGAAGTCCCACCAGCCGCGCCATTTGAAGGGGTGGTAGGCGGGATGATAGGAGCGGGCGGGGGCGGGGCCGAGCCAGAGATCCCACTCGAGCGCGTCGGGCACGGCCGGCGTGTCGGCAGGACGGGAGACGCCCTGGGGCCAGTATTCATCGAGAAGGCCGCGCGAGGGGCGGTCAGTCCAGATGTGGGCTTCGCGGACGGGGCCGATGGCGCCGGCGGCGACCATCTCGCAGAGCTGGCGTGTTTCCTCGGAGGCCTGGCCCTGGTTGCCCATCTGGGTGGCGACCCGGTGCTCGCGAGCAGCGAGGGCCAGCTGGCGGGCTTCCCAGACGGAATGGGTGAGAGGTTTCTCGCAGTAGACATGCTTGCCAAGACGGATGGCGCGCATGCTGGCAAAGGCATGGGTGTGATCGGGAGTGGCCACCACGACGGCGTCGATGTCCTTCTGCGTGTCGAGCATCCGGCGGTAGTCCTTGTGCTGTTTGGCCTGGGGATAGCGGCGGAAAACGCGGGCGGCGTGGTTCCAGTCCACGTCGCAGAGGGCGACGATGTTCTCCGACTCCATCTGGCGGAGGTCGGAGAAGCCTTGGCCGCCGATGCCGATGCCGGCGATGTTGAGCTTCTGGCTGGGGGGCGTGGCGCCGCGGAGGCCGAGGATGTGGGGCTGGACCGCGAAGAAGGCGGCCGCTGCGCCGGCGCCGCGAGCGAGGAACCGGCGGCGAGAAAGCGGATGGGATGAAAGGGCGGAATTGGTGCTGGGTTTCATATAATATCGGGCGCCACCCTAGAGGATGGGGGAGGTCGAATGCAACGGCAAATCCGCTCCGGCAAGGGAGGCGGGCGGGAGGCGATCAGGGGATGGGGCCGATGCAGCGCTGGTATTCGAGTAGGACGTAGCGGTCGGTCATGCCGGCCAGGTAATCGCACACGGCCCGGTGAACGCCCGAGCCATCGGCGCGCTTGCGGGATTGCTCGCCGATCTCGCCGGGGTGGGCGAGGTAGAAATGGAACAGCTTCTCGAGAAGGCGGACGGCGCGGAGGTTGGGCTCGTGGACCTCAGGATTGAAGTAGAGGTTCTGGTGGAGGTACTGGCGGAGCTCGATGTTGAGGGCCTGGCGCTGGGGGCTGTATTGGACGATGGGCTCGGGCTGGCGCCGGACGGCGTCGGCGGAGCCGACGCCGGCCTGCTGGAGCCGGAGCTCGGTGTGGAGGACGACGTCGCGGATCTGGCTGTCGATGAGGCAGCGGATGGTGAAGTAGCGGCGGCACTCGTCGGGCAGGAGACCCTGCTCGCGGCGGACCTGGGAGGCGGCGTCGTGCCAGATGCGGACGTCGCGTTCGAGGCGGTCCTCGTCGAGGAGGCCGGAGTCGATGCCGTCGTCGAGGTCGTGGCTGTAGTAGGCGATCTCGTCGGCGAGGTTGGCGATCTGGGCTTCGAGGGAGGAGGAAGGGGCGGCGGCGGGGCCTGCGGGATGATCGTAGGGGGTGGAATGCTTGGCAAGGCCTTCGCGGACCTCGAGGGTGAGGTTCAGGCCGGGGAACGCGGGGTATTTTTGCTCGAGGCACTCGACGATGCGGAGGCTTTGGCGGTTGTGCTCGAACCCGCCGTGGTCGCGCATGAGCTGGTGGAGGGCGTCCTCACCCTTGTGGCCGTAGGGGGCGTGGCCGAGGTCATGAGCGAGGGCGATGGTTTCGGCGAGGTCCTCGTTGACGCGGAGGGCGCGGGCGATGTTGCGGGCGATGGCGGCGACCTCCATGGTGTGGGTGAGGCGGGTCCGCAGGTGGTCGCCGGTGCCGTTGAGGAAGACCTGGGTCTTGTATTCGAGCCGGCGGAAGGCGCGCGAGTGGATGACGCGGTCGCGGTCGCGCTGGTATTGGGTTCGCCAGTCGGGGGGCGGCTCGGGATAGCGGCGGCCGCGCGTGTCGGCGCTGAACTGGGCGAATGGGGCGAGCCACTGGCGCTCGTGCTGCTCGAGTTCGTGGCGGGTGCAGGGCATGGGCGGATGGGCAATGCGGCCGGTCTCAGGCGGGGAGCCACTCGTGGACGGGGATGCCCCGCAAATCGAACAAGCGGCGGATGATATCCTCGATGAGGTTGTTGGGACAGGAAGCGCCGGCGGTGATCCCGACGATGGCCGGCCCGGGATGGAGCCAGTGGCGGGACTCGATCTCCTGTTTGCGGTGCAGGTCAAAATGCAGGATCCGATCGCTGGAGACGAGCATGGAGGCGTTCTTGACGAAGAAAGTGGGGAGGCGGGACATGCCCATCTCGGCGAGATGGGAGGTGTTGGAGGAGTTATAACCGCCGATGACCAGGAGGAGGTCGAGGGGATCGGCCAGGAGCTTCTGGAGCGCGTCCTGGCGCTCCTGGGTGGCGCCGCAGATGGTGTCGAAGGAGCGGAAGTGGCGGTCGAGATCGGCCTCGCCGAACCGCGCGATCATGGCCTGGCGGAGGCGGCGCTGGACCTCCTCGGTCTCGTTGCGGAGCATGGTCGTCTGGTTGGCGACGCCGATGGCCTCGAGGTGGATGTCCGGGTCGAAGCCGGGCGAATAGGCGCCGCGGAACTTGTCGAGGAAGGCCTGGCGGTCACCGCCGTGGAGGATGTAATGGCAGACGGCATCGGTTTCATCGAGGGTAAAGACCACGAGGTAATGGCCGCTGCCGCCGGCCGTGGCGCGCGAGCTGGTGGCCTTGGTTTCCTCATGCCAGGACTTGCCGTGGATGATGCTGGTGTAGGAGTGATCGGCGTAATGGCGGACGCGTTTCCAGACGCTCATGACGTCCCTGCATGTGGTGTCGACAAATCGGCAGCCGCGGTTCTCGAGGGCATGGAGGACCTCGATCTCGGCCCCGAAAGCGGGGATGATGACGATGTCCTGCTCGCGCAGGTCGGCCAGGTCGGCGTCCTTCTCCTTGCCGGAGAGGAAGCGGATGCCCATGGCGCGGATCTGGTCGTTGACCTCGGGGTTGTGGATGATCTCGCCGAGGATATAGATGGGCTGATCGGGGAAGGCCTTGCGGGCGGCATACGCGAGGTCGATGGCGCGCTCGACGCCGTAGCAGAAGCCGAATTCCTTGGCGAGCTTGACCTGGAGGCCGCGGGCGTGGAGGACGTGGCCCCGAGCCCGGATCCGGTCGACCAGCTCGCTCCGGTAATGCGAGAGCACCTGGGCCTGGACCGCGGCCATCACATCCGGCCGCCGGAGGTTGAACTTGCGGTGGGCGATGCTCGAGACCTTCGACATGCACCCTATCCTATCAGCTCCAGTAGGTCCGGTCCAGGGAACGGTATTGGACGGCCTCGAGAAGGTGGTCGGCCCGGATGGATTCGCTTCCGGCGAGGTCGGCGATGGTGCGGGCCACTTTGAGGATGCGGTCATAGGCTCGAGCGCTCAGGCCGGTGTCGGCGAGGGCAGCCTTGAGGAGATCGAGCAGGGGCGAGTCGAGGTGGCAGCAGGCCTTGAGATCGCGGGGGCCCATGCGGGCGTTGCAGGTCACGCGAGGGCGATGGGCGAAGCGCTGGCGCTGCGCGAGGCGGGCCGCCACGACGCGCGACCGGATATCGTCGGAGCCCTCTCCGGCGCGCGACGACGAGATCTCGCGGAACGGGACGGGGGGGACCTCGATGTGAAGGTCGATGCGATCGAGGAGCGGGCCGGAGATCCGGCCCAGGTAGTTCTGGATCTCCCGGGGCGAGCTGCGGGATTCGTGGGGCATCTTGCCGTCGGGAGTGGGATTCATGGCGGCCACGAGCATGAACTGGGAGGGGAAGGTCATCGAGCCGGCCGCGCGGGAGATGGTGACGGTGCCTTCCTCGAGCGGCTGCCGGAGCGTCTCGAGGACGTTGCGCTTGAACTCGGGCAGCTCGTCGAGGAAGAGCACGCCGTTGTGGGCGAGGGAGATCTCGCCGGGGGTGGGATTGATATTGCCGCCGAGGAGGCCGGCGTCGCTCACGGTATGGTGGGGGGCGCGGAAGGGTCGTCGAGTCACCAGGGCCTGGCCCGCCGACAGGAGGCCGACGATGCTGTGGACCTTGCTGGTCTCGAGGGCCTCCTCGAGGGAGAGCGGCGGCAGGATCGTCCGCAGCCGCTTGGCCAGCATCGATTTGCCGGCGCCCGGAGGGCCGATCAGCAGGATGTTGTGCCCGCCCGCGGCCGCCACCTCGAGGGCGCGCTTCACCGATTCCTGGCCTTTGACATCGGCGAAATCGAGGTCGTCCTCGGCCGGCCGATCGAACAGCTCAGCCAGGTCGACCTGGAACGGCGGGATGGCCAGCTCTCCTTCGAGGAATGCCACCGCCTCGCGCAGGTTGCGGACGGGGTAGGTCTTGAGGCCGTCGACGACCGCTGCCTCGGCAGCGTTTTCGGAAGGCACGAGGATGCCCGTCTTGCCATCGGCGCGGGCCCGCAGAGCGATCGGCAGGACGCCCTTGACGGTGCGGACGGCGCCGTTGAGGGCGAGCTCGCCCACGCAGACGTGGCGGTCGAGCCGCGATATGTCGAGCTGGTCGGCGGCTGCCAGCATGCCCACGGCGATCGGCAGATCGAAGCTGGGCCCCTCCTTCTTCACGTGGGCAGGCGCCAGGTTGATCGTCGTTCGGCCAAGGGGGAAATTGAACCCCGAGTTCAGCAAAGCGGTGATCACCCGGTCGCGCGCCTCGCGAACCGCGGCGTCCGGCAGCCCCACAATGACAATCACCGTGTCGCCCCAGCCGGCATTGACCTCGACCTCGACCGGATAGGCGTCGATCCCGATGACCGCAGCGGAGTGGACTTTGGCGAGCATGAATCTGTTGAATAGCAAGAGCGTCATAATACGCAACCATGAAATGCTATTCCCGCGGAGGCAGTTGGATGGATTGTCTGATTCCGGCAGCCGTCGGAAGGATGATCTTGGCGGCGCCCGCGCGTCAACGGGCCGGATGCCAGCGGCGCAAGGCTTCGAGGACGCGTTCCAGGGGGAGGCCGACAACATTGGCAAAGGATCCTTCGATCGAGTCCACGATCAGGTCGCCCTGCTCCTGGATGGCATAGGCGCCGGCCTTGTCGAGAGGATCGATCCGCTCGAGATAATCGCGGATTTGAGCGGGCGTGAGGGGGCGGAAATGGACGCGGGTGACGTCGGCGAAGCAGGCTTCGCGTTTTGACTCGAGGTGAATCATGCAGACGCCCGTGATGACGAGGTGGGATTTGCCGGCGAGCTGGGCGAGCATCGATGCGGCTTCGGCGATCGAGCCGGGCTTGCCGAGAATGGTGCGGTCCAGGCTGACGACCGTGTCGGCGCCAAGGACCAGGCAGTGGGGATGCCGGAGGGCGACCGAGATGGCTTTGCGCCGGGCGTTATAGCGGGCGGATTCGGAGGGGCTGAAGTGATCCGGATGCGTCTCGGGGACCTTGGCGATCACGATCCGGAACTCCAATCCGGCCTCGCGCAAGAGCGCGGCGCGCCGGGGTGAGGCGGAGGCAAGAATCAGAGGCGGATGGTGCATAAGGGTGTGGATGGGCGGTCAGGGAGAGCGCCTGCGGGCTGCAGGCGACTCCGTGGTGCGGCGCGGGATCCGAGCTGGAACGCTGATTGCGGCATTGATTGGGCCGTTGGCGGCGGCAGTCGATGAGTTTACTGACAATGCCTGCTGGCTGCAAGCGCCGTCGTCGGGCAGGATTGGCGGGAAGGTATGCCGCATCCGGGGGCAACCCCCTTGCCGCATCCTGGGATGGCGGATATGCTGGTCGCATGGTCGAGTTTTGCGACACACACGCCCATCTGCATTACCCGGATTTCGAGCCCGATCTGGCCGAGGTCATCCGGCGGGCCGCCGAGGGGGGCGTGACTCGGATCATTGCCGTCGGCACCGACCTCGAGAGCAGCCGGCGCGCGATCGAGCTCAGCCAGCGGCACCCGGGGATCGATGCCGCGGTCGGCTGGCATCCGAACGACGCGGTCGACGCGCCAGCCGACCTCCCGGACAGGCTCCGCGAGCTGGCCCGGCATCCCCGGGTGGTCGCCTTGGGCGAGACCGGTCTGGACTACTTCTGCCGGCCCGCCCGAGAACCCGGAGCCGCGGCAGCGGCTCCGGATCGGCGCCGCCAGGCCGAGCTGTTCCGGGCGCACCTCGAGGTGGCCGCGGAGTCCGGCCTGCCCTGCATCGTTCATCAGCGGGATGCCGCCGAGGACGCGCTGGAGCAATGGCGGCCCTGGGCCGATCGCGTCCCCGCCGTGTTCCACTGTTTCACCGGCGACGAGATGCTCCTGGGCCGCATTTTGTCCCTGGGCGGTTTCGTGAGCTATACGGGGATCGTCACGTTCCGGAACGCGGCAGCGGTGCGGTCGGCCCTGGCGGCCACGCCGCTTGACCGGTTGATGCTGGAGACTGACGCCCCCTTTCTTGCGCCGGAACCGCACCGGGGAAAGCGGGCTGAGCCGGCCCATGTCGCGCGGGTGGCGGAGCGGGCCGCGGAGGTGAAAGGCGTTCCTCTGAAGGCGCTGGCGGAGATCACCTGTGCCAATGCGGCCCGCTTTTTCCGGCGCCATTGATGCCGCCGGTCGTGGCCGGCGGTCAGCGGACGAAGAACAGGACCAGGATCTGCGCCGACAGCACGCGAAGCAGCATCGTCAGCGGATAGACCGTGGCGTAGGAGATGGACGGGGCATCGGAGTTGTTGAGCGAGTTGGCAAACGCAAGCGCGGGGGGATCGGTCATGCTGCCGGCCAGGAGGCCGCACAAGCTGGTGAAGTTGAGCTGGAGGATCCAGCGGGCCGCCAGGCCGACGACCAGCAGCGGCAGCAGCGTGATGAGCCCCGCCGCAGCGATCCAATACAGGCCGTCGCCGGCCATCAACGTCGCCAGAAACTTGTCTCCGGCCCGCAGGCCCACGCAGGCCAGGAAGAGCGTGATGCCCACTTCCCGGAGCATGAAATTCGCGCTCAAGGGCATGTAATAAATGAGCGGCCCGATCCGCCCGATCCGGCTCAACACGATGGCGGCCAGAAGCGGGCCGCCGGCCAGCCCGAGCTGGATGGCCGCGGGCATCTGCGGCATCCGCAGCGGCCAGCTCCCCAGGATCACGCCCAAGGCGATCCCGACGAAGATCGGCATGATCTGGGGATGGTTCAGCTGTTTGGGGGAGTTGCCCAGCTCGCGAGCCACCCGGTCGATGGCCTCCTCTTCGCCCACCACCAGAACCGTGTCGGCGAACTGAAGGCGGAAGTTGGGCGTGGGTGTGAACTCGATATCGGCGCGGCTGATGCGGGTGATCGTGACGCCATAAACGCGGTGGAGATCGAGCTCTTCGAGGGTCTTGCCGAGGATCTTCTTCTGAGTCACCACGACGCGGCGTGTTGTCAGGCGGCTGGGCAGCGCCTTTAGATCCACGCTGGCGGGGGAGCCGATGATGAGCTGAATGTCCGCGATCCGGTCGGGAGGTCCCACCGCCAGCAGGACGTCGCCGGCGTGAAGGATGGTTTCCGGCGCAGCCACGTCCACCTCCTGTCCCTTGAAGACCCGCGAGATCACGACTCCGGAGCCGGCCAGGCCCGGGATGCGCTTGATGGGCAGCCCGTTCAAGTTGGGGTTCTCGACACGGATGTTCAGGGTGGTGACCTGCGGCAGTCCCGACTGGAGCTGCCGGGTCAATGCCTCGGCCTCCTCCTGCGGACGGATGCGGAAGAGGGCGCGGATGATCCCCATGGTCAGGATGATGCCGAGGATTCCGAACGGATAGGCGACCGCGTACCCCAGGCCGGGCAGCTTGGCCATTTCATCGGCGACGGCAGGATCGAGCGGAAGGTTCTTGAGGGCCTGCTGGGCGGCGCCCAGCGCCGGCGTGTTCGTGGTGCCGCCCGCGAACAGGCCGACCGCCACCCGCATGTCGATCCGTCCCAGCCAAACGACCGCCAGCGTCACCAGCACGCCCAGCAACACCACCGCCGTGGCCATCAGGTTCAGCGGCAGCCCCTGCCGCCTCAGGGAAGCGAAAAAACCCGGCCCCACCTGCATGCCGATCGTGTAGACAAACAGGATCAGGCCGAACTCGCGCACGAACTCCATCACGTGGGCATCGAGGCGCACTCCGAAATGCCCGAACAGCAGACCCGCAAACAGGACTCCCGCCACCCCAAGGCCAATGCCCCGGATCCGCAGGCTGCCCAGAAACACCCCCGCCGCCGCCACCAGGCTCAGGATCAGCAGGGTGTGCGCAATGGAAACGGCCGGATCCGATCCCGCGACCAGTTCGGCGAGCCAGCTCATGCCGGGGCCCTTCCGCCCGCCCGGGATGGCCTGCGCGAAGAACGGGCTCGGAATGCGGCCGCCGATCGGCGGGCCCGGAGCCGCCCTGCAGGCGCCAGCCCCGAAGCGCGCTCAGGTGGATGGAGGGGATGCAAGCTCTTTGCGCCGGGCATCCAGCCAGGCGCGTTCGGAGGCGAAAAGGTATTCCGGATCGATGAGGGCCAGCGCCTCGCGCGCCAGATCGGGCCGGTCCCGCAGCAGGTGCAGCTCGAACCAGATCAAATGGTACGTCGCCGTCTCCTGGGGCACGAGCATGGACGCATCCACCGTCCTGAGCAGCTCTTCGGCCTCATCCAGCCGCTTGTTGTGCACCAGAGCCAGGCTGTGCAGCAGCCGGAACGAGGCCGAGTAGGGGGAGGCGGTCAGCGCGCGCATGGTGAGGGCGATCGCTTCCTGGGCGCGCTCGCGCTGGGCCAGCAAGGCGCCCGCGTAGTTGGCCTGGGCCAGCGTGTTGGTCGAATCGAGCTGATACCAGTTTTCGGCCCCCAGCCGCAGCAGCTGGTCGTCCTTGAGATCGTCGGATATCTTCACCAGCGACCGCCAGTAGGCGATGTTGGTGCTGTTTCGATCGACGGATTTCATCAGGATGTCCCGGCCGATGTCGGGGAAGCCCAGGCGCGCGACATTGGTGGCGATCATGATCTCGATCCCGCTGCGCTTGTAGTTGAACTCGGCGGCCTTACGAAAGGCGCTTTCGGCGCTGAGCCGTCGATCCTTGCCCAGCGCAGCGCGGCCTTCGATGTAGAAGCTGAAGCCGTTGAGGGTGTCCATGACGCGCGGCTCGCGCCGGACCTGGAGCGCCATTGTGGCCAGCTTGTCCCACTGCTGGGTCCGAACCAGAAGCTCCCCATAGACGATCCACGTCCCCTCGAACTGGCGAAACTCGGACAGATAGCGCTCGATGATATCCCGGGCTGTCTCGCGCAGATCCACCGCCAGATAGGCTCGGACAAGGGCGACCAGATCCCGGCTGGTCACGGGGGGGCGCGGATAGGCTTGGGCCAGCCGGATCGCCTCGGATTTCCGTCCAGCCAGGTTCAGAAGCATCCAGTAATTGGCATGATCCGAAGGGGTGTCTTCGTTGAGATCGACCAGCTTCTGGAGCGCCTTTTCGTACTCCTGCAAATCTCTCATCCGCAAGGCGACTACGACCTGAAGCCGGGTGGACAGCTTCTCCAGCTCGGGATTCGTCTGAACCGCCTCGAGCCGCTGCCGGCCTTCGCCCATTGTCTCTGGAGGACCCCACCCGACCATGAAGGCGCCCTCGTAGAGCGCCATGTCGGGTCGGTCCTGGAGCCGCTCGCGGCAATGCTGCCAGCGGTGATAATATTGCTCGATCTGATCGGCATTGAACAGGGCGCGAAGCTGGGCGGCCTCCAGATCCGGGGTCAGATCGTTCTGGATCGGATCCAGCATGCGGATGATGACCTCATTGAGGCGGAAATGCTCGAGAACACCGACCGACATCAGCAAGTCCTGACGGTTGGTTGAGGTCAGATAGAGTAACCATGCGGAGGCCATCTGGGCCATCTCGCCGTGCCGGCGCACGTCGTTGCTCAGTTTCAGGCTGCGCAGGAGGCCGCGGGCATGCTCCGGATCGCCGCGGTTGTTGGCCAGCGCGGCGCGATACGATTGGATGGCTTCATCGGAAAGCCCTGCGTTATAGGCTTTCTCAGCGGCGCGCCGGAGCGACCATGCCTGGCCCAGATCGAGCAGGCTGACTTTGATGACCGGCGTAAAGTCAGGCGGGGAGGTCTGCCAGACCTTGGGCAGCGAGATCGCCACCACGCCGATCATCGCAAGGCATAATAGAAAAAACAGCCGGAACCACGTCTTGTACAACAACAACCGCAAAAGCGGGTAGTGGCTCACCTTCTTTGCCAGGCGCCGCTTGCTCCAGTGACGTCCATGCCTTCGGGCGGTCGACGAATTCATCCAAGGCCACTCTGGCCAAATTACATTGACATAACAAGCCAGAAAATGGGCGGGAGGGCGCGAGGCGAATTTTTGGGGCCGGGCGATTCGGAAAGTGCTTTACAGCGGAGAGCGATCCAACCTATATTGAGCGGTCGTTTATCGAAGATTGGCCGGTGGTATTATGGAAGCAAACCTTAAAGCGAAGAGCATTGCTGATTACCGCATCCATGAGCGGGACACGGGTTCGGCTGACGTCCAGATCGCCCTCCTGACCCAGAGGATCAACCGTTTGACGGAGCATTTGCAGCAGAACCAGAAGGATCACGGATCCCGGCGGGGATTGATTGTTATGGTCGGCAAGCGGCGCCGGTTGCTGGATTATTTGAACCGGACGAATCATGACCGTTATGTCGCGATCACCAAGCGGCTTAAATTGCGCAAATAGCTATTTCAGAAACCCCCATCTTGGGCGGCGGGATCATCCCCGCGCCGAAGGTGGATCTCCGGTCTGGTCCGGGCTCCGTTGAGCCCGAGGGCGAGCCTGGAAAGGCGCCCGCCCCAGCCGGAACACCACAACCAACCACCATCTCCCTCAGCCTGGGGTAATTTCATTCAGAGCCGGCGCGCCGGGGCTGACTGAAGTTCCTCCGGGCAAGGCGGGAGCAATGGACTCAAAGAAAGCACAAATGCCAGAACAAGCATCCGCCCAAGTCGGGGCCGGAACCATTATCATTGAAACCGGCAAGCTCGCCAAACAAGCCGATGGCGCCGTCACCGTTCGCCTCGGAGACACGGTGGTCATCGTCGCCGCCGTCGGCGCCTCGAAGCCGCGCCCCGAGCTGGATTTCTTTCCGCTGACGGTCGATTACCGGGAAAAGGCGGCTGCAGCCGGCCGCTTTCCCGGCGGCTATTTCAAACGCGAGGGCCGCCCCACCGAGAAGGAGATCTTGACCAGCCGCCTGATCGATCGCCCCGTCCGCCCCCTGTTCCCCTCCGGCTGGATCAACGAGGTCCAGGTCCAGAGCATCGTCCTCAGCGCCGACGGCGAGAACGATCCCGATGTGCTGGCCGTCGTCGGCGCCTCCGCCGCTCTCTCCCTGAGCGATATCCCCTGGAACGGGCCGCTGACCGCCGTCCGCGTCGGCCGGGTCGAAGGCCAATGGATCGCCAACCCCACCCACACGCAAATGGGCCAAAGCGATGTCGATCTCGTCTATGTCGGCACCGCCAACGACCTGATGATGTTCGAAGGATCCGCCAAGGAGATCTCCGAAGCCGACTTCCTGGCGGCGCTGAAGTTCGCGCAGGAATCCGGCCAGGCCCTGCTGGCGGCGCAGCGGGACCTGGTGGCCCGCGTCGGGCGCCCGAAACGGCCCGTCCCCGCCAGCGGCATCCCGGAGGAGGTCCTTGTCGAGGCGCGCCAGGCCGCCGGCGACCGGCTGGCCGCCGCGCTCCTCATCCCCGGCAAGATGGAGCGCGAGTCCGCATGGGACGGCCTTCGCGCCGAGATCGACAGCCACCTGGTCCAGAAGTTCGGACCGGAAAAGGCAACCGAATCGATCCTGAAACAGGTCGCGCAGAAAATTCAAAAGGAAACCGTCCGCCGCCTCATGCTCGATGAAGGCAAGCGCCTGGACGGCCGCGGCTTCGACGACCTCCGCCCGCTGGTGTCCGAGGTCGGCCTCTACCCGCGCGCCCATGGATCGGCCTTGTTCGCTCGCGGCGAGACGCAGGCAGTGGCGCTGGCGACCCTCGGCACTCCGGACGACACCCAGGAGTTCGACGCCTACACCGGAGGCCACACCCAGAAGCAGTTCATCCTCCACTACAATTTCCCGAACTTCTCCGTCGGCGAAACCGGCCGCATCGGCGGGCCGGGCCGCCGCGAGATCGGGCACGGCGCCCTGGCCGAGCGCTCGCTCGAACCGCTGCTGCCGCTGCCGGACTACCCTTACGTGATCCGCGTCTCCTGCGAGATCATGGAGTCCAACGGCTCGACCTCGATGGCCTCCGTTTGCAGCGGATGCCTCGCGCTGATGGATGCCGGCGTGCCGATCGCGCGGCCCGTCGCCGGCATCAGCATCGGCCTCTGCACCGAATACAACGCCGCCCAGGAGGTCAGCCGATACCGCCTGCTCACCGATATTATCGGGTGGGAGGACGCCTTCGGCGACATGGACTGCAAGATCGCCGGGACCAGCAAGGGGATCACCGGCTTCCAGCTCGATCTCAAACTGCCCGGCATCCCCCACGGGATCATGGTCGAAGCCCTCGAGAAAGCCCGCGTGGCGCGCATGGCGATCCTCGATTCCATGGCCCAGACCCTCGCCGCTCCCCGGCCCGAGCTCAGCCCTTACGCCCCTCGCATCCTCACCCTCAAGATCAACCCCGAGAAGATCGGCGCCTTGATCGGCCCCGGCGGCAAGAACATCAAGCGCATCGTCGAGGAGTCGGGCTGCGAGATCGATATCAACGACGACGGCACAGTCAAGGTCTATGCCGTCAGCGAGGAGGGCATGAAGAAGGCCCGCAGCGAGATCGAGGGGATGACGGGCGAAATCGAGGTGGGCAAGGTGTATCGCGGCAAGGTCGTCACGATCAAGGATTTCGGTTGCTTTGTCGAGGTCTTCCCCGGCAAAGACGGCCTCGTCCACATCAGCGAGCTGGCCAATTTCCGGGTCAAGCAGACCGAGGACATCGTCAAGCTCGGCGATGAGATCTGGGTCAAGTGCATCGGCGTCGATGAGAAGGGCCGGATCCGCCTGTCCCGTAAGGCCGCAATGGCCGAGCGCGACAAGCAGATGGCGTCCGAGGAATGACGTCCGGCCGAGTTGATCCGCAGCGGACCCGGCCGGATCAGACGGAGCAAGTCCCGTTGTGCTGAATCAACAAACGTTACGGGAGGCAGCCTCGTATTCGGGGGTGGGCCTCCACAGCGGAAGCCGGGTCGAGATGACCCTGCATCCGGCCCCTGCGGACACAGGCATCCGGTTCCGGCGGACGGATCTCGATGGGCAGCCCGAGATCGAGGCCCTCGTCGAGCATGTGGGCGATACCCAGCGGTCCACGACGCTGGCCAAGGGTAACATTCGCATCCATACCGTCGAGCACGTGCTCTCGGCGCTGGCGGGCATGGGTGTCGACAACGCCACCATCGAGCTCAACGCCAACGAGCCGCCCATCGGCGACGGAAGCGCCCGCGAGTTCGCCCGGCTGATCCGGTCGGCGGGCATACAGCCCCAGCCCCAGCCGCGGGAGGCCTTTCGAGTCGCCAGCCCCTTCGAGGTCCAGGCCGGGGAAACCGCCATCTCGGTCTTCCCCCACGACCGGCTCAAGCTGACCTGCGTCAGCTCCGATCGGGGCGGCCGGTTCACGCAGGTCTACAGCCTCGAGGTCACCCCGGATTCCTGGGAGCGGGAGCTGGCGCACGCGCGGACCTTCTGCTTCTACGAGGAGATCGAGCACTTGATCAAGAACGGCCTGATCCGGGGCGGCAGCCTCGAGAACGCCGTGGTCATCCGCGAGGACGCGGTTCTGACGAATGAGCCGCTGCGGTATCCCGAGGAGTTCGTCCGCCACAAGATGCTCGATCTGGTGGGCGACCTGTCGCTGCTGGGCTGCCCGCTCCAGGCCCACGTGATGGCGATCCGGCCCGGCCACGCCGCCAACTGCGAGCTGGTCCGCCAGCTGAGCAGCCTCCGCCGCAAGCCGATGCTGACCGCGCAGACCTTCGTCCCGCCCCCCGCGCCCCGGGCCGCTCCCGCCGAATCCATCAAGGCCGGATCCGTCCTCCAGGAAGGCATCGAGCTCCATGCCGCCCAGCTCCTCAAGGTGGTGCCCCACCGGTTCCCCTTCCTGATGATCGACCGGGTCAAACGGATCGAGGGGAACCGCATCACCGCCATCAAATCCGTCAGCATCAACGAGCCCTATTTCGAGGGCCACTTTCCCCGGCTGCCCATCATGCCGGGGGTGCTCCAGCTCGAGGCCATCGCGCAGACCGCCGGCATCCTGCTCCTGCGCCAAGCCGAGAACATGGGCAAGTACGCCTATTTCATGTCGGCCGAGAGCGTGAAGTGGCGCAAGCCGGTCGTCCCGGGCGACACCCTCGTCATCGAGGTCGAGCTGACGCGCATCCGGGGCAAGATCGGCAAAGCCAAGGGCGTCTGCCGGGTCGAGAACGACATCGTCAGCGAGGCCGAGGTCACCTTCATGCTCGGCGAGGGATAGCTGGCATCGAGCCCCGGAGCATCGCGCGACCATGACCTCGATCCATCCTACCGCGATCGTTCACGCCGGCGCCCGGATCGGCAGCGGCTGCACCATCGGCCCCTACTGCGTCATCGGCGAGCATGTCGAGATCGGCGACGGCTGCCTGCTCCATTCGCACGTGGTGATGGACGGGCACACGGCCATCGGCCGAGACAACACGATCTACCCCTTCGCCAGCATCGGCCTGCAGACCCAGGATCTCAAGTGGAAGGGCGGCCTGACCCGCACGCGGATCGGCGACGGCAACACCTTCCGGGAATATGTCACCGTGCACAGCGCGACCGGCGATGGCGAGGCCACCGAGATCGGGTCGCACAACCACATTCTGGCCTATGGCCACGTGGCGCACAACGTGGCGCTCGGCAGCCATGTGATCATGTCCAATGTCGCCACGCTGGCCGGCCATGTCGTTGTCGAGGACCAGGCTGTCATCGGGGGGCTCGCCGCCGTCCATCAGTTCTGCCGCATCGGCCGGATGGCGATCGTGGGCGGCTGCTCGAAGGTGGTGCAGGATGTCCCTCCCTATATGCTGGCCGACGGCAACCCCGCCGCCACGCGCACCGTGAACAAGATCGGCCTCGAGCGCAACGGGGTGTCCGCCGAAGCCCAGAACGCGCTCAAGCTGGCCTACCGAATCCTCTTCCGCGAGGGGCTCACGATCTCCAACGCGCTCGCCCGCGTCGAGGCGGAGATCCCGCCGCTGCCGGAGATCCAGCACCTGGTCCGATTCGCCCGCGCCAGCGAGCGCGGCCTCAGCCGGTAAATTTGGCGCGCATCAGATTCGCAATAATCCCGCCTCGATGGCAGGCAGGGATATTCAATCCTTGGAAACTCAGCCCCGGAACTTCCGGGCCAGAAGAGATGCGTTGTGGCCGCCAAACCCGAACGAGTTGTTCAGCGCCACGTCGACCTGGGCCTGGCGGGATGCGCCGGGCACGTAATCCAGGTCGCACTCGGGATCGGGATGCTCGTGGTTGATGGTGGGGGGGATGATGCCGGTCTGGAGGACTTGGGCGCAGATGGCCATCTCGACGGCCCCGGCGGCACCCAGGAGATGGCCGGTTGCACCCTTGGTCGAGCTCACGGGCAGCCGGCGGGCGTGATCGCCGAAAACGGCCTTGATGGCCTGGGTCTCGCAGATGTCGCCCTGCAGGGTCGATGTGCCGTGGGCATTGATATAGCCCACTTCCTCGGGCCGCAGGCCGGCCGAGCGAAGCGCCATGCGCATGCATCGCGCCGCCCCTTCCCCCTCGGGGGCGGGGGCGGTGATATGGCTGGCATCGGCCGTGTTGCCATAGCCGGCGATCTCGCAGTAGATGCGGGCGCCCCGGCGCCGCGCGTGCTCGAGCTCTTCGAGGACCAGCACGCCCGCCCCCTCGCCCATGACAAACCCGTCCCGCTGGGCGTCGAACGGACGCGAGGCGCGCTGGGGATCGTCGTTGCGCGTGCTCAAAGCCCGCATGGCGCAGAAGCCCCCCAGGCCCAGCGGGATGACGGCCGCCTCCGTCCCCCCCGCGAAGATGGCGTCGGCGTCTCCCATCTTCAGCGTCCGCCAGGCCTCGCCGATCGCGTGGGCCGAGGTCGCGCAGGCCGAGCAGGTGGCCAGCGTCGGCCCGCGCAGCTTGTGCAGGATCGAGAAACAGCCGGCCGCCATGTTCATGATCAGCATGGGGATCATGAACGGCGAAAGCCGCCCGGGCCCTTTCTCGAGCAGGATCCGATGCTGCTCGGCAGTCGTGTGCAGGCCGCCGATGCCGGATCCGATATACACGCCGACCCGGTCGCGGTCCTCGCGCTCGAGCTCGAGGCCGGAATCGCGGATCGCCTCCAGACCGGCCACGGCGGCGAACTGGATGAACCGATCGTTGCGCCGCACCTCTTTGGGCGACGAGAAGGCGGGGCTGGGATCGAAGTCGCGGATCTCGGCCGCAATCTGGCAATCGAACGGCGCGGGATCGAAGGCCGTGATGCGGCTGATCCCGCATCGGCCCTCGATCAGGTTGCCCCACAGGGCATCCATCGATCGACCGAGGGCGGTCACCACCCCCAGCCCCGTGACCACAACACGCCGTTCGGTCGAGTGATGCGACATAACAACGAACAGGGCAGCGCCCGCCGCGGTCACCCGTGCCGCTGCCCTGGTTCAGCCATCCGATGGTTTACTTCTGATTCTCCTCGATGTGCTTGATGACGTCGCCGACGCTCTGCAGCTTCTCGGCTTCCTCGTCGGGCACCTCGATGCCGAACTCCTCCTCGAGGGCCATGATGAGCTCGACGGTGTCCAGGGAATCCGCGCCCAGGTCCTCGATGAATTTGGCCTCATGCGTCACCTGGTCGGCATTGACACCGAGCTGGTCGACGATGATGTCTTTCACGCGTTGTTCGATCGATTTTTCCGCAGCCATGACTTGCTCCGTTTTCTTGCTGATGTATCTCGTTTGCTGTGCGTGTCTAAACGAGCCGCCGTCAGGCGTCAAGCGCCTAATCGGGCCCGCACGCGCCCCGGTTCACATCGCCATTCCCCCGTCCACCGCCAGCACCTGCCCGGTGATGTAGCGCGCGCCTGGGCTGGCCAGGAACAGAACCGCTTCGGCCACATCCTCCGGCTCTCCAAAACAATTCATCGGGATCTGCTTGCGCAGCTGGGCCTGGAGCTCCTCCCCCAGCCCCGCCGTCATGTCCGTCTGGATGAACCCCGGCGCCACCGCGTTGACTGTGACCCCCCGCGACGCCAGCTCGCGGCTCAGCGACTTGGTGAACCCGATCAGGCCCGCCTTGCTGGCCGCGTAGTTGCACTGGCCCGCGTTCCCCACCAGCCCGATCACCGAGGCGATGTTGACGATCCGCCCCGACCGCTGCCGCACAAAGGTCCGGCAGCAGGCCTTGCTCACCAGAAATGCCCCTTTCAAGTTCGTGCCCAGAACGGCGTCCCAGTCCGACTCGCTCATCCGCATCAGCAGCCCGTCCCGAGTCACCCCCGCGTTGTTGACCAGGATGTCCAGCCGGCCCGTCTCCGCCAGAATCCGATCGATCCCCCCCGCTACCGCCTCCCCATCCCCCACATCCAGGGCGTGCGCCCAGGACCGCCGCCCCAGCGCCCGCACCTCCGCCGCCGCTTTCTCCGCATTGGCCGCCGTCCGCGAGATGCACACGACATCCGCGCCTGCGCTGGCCAGCTTCAACGCCACCGCCCGGCCAATCCCCCGCCCGGCGCCGGTCACCACCGCTATTTGGTTCGCAAGCATGCTCATCAACCTGGCCGTTTGTCCGGGTTTCCCCGCCGAATGTCAATGCCTTCTGGTCTGTCAAAAAATGAACCCCGATCCTGCCGGAGGGGATCAGGCGGGCGGGCGAGGCGCGGCGCGCAGGCATCCCCGCGCAGCCTGTGAGCGAGGATCGACAAAGCCAGTCCGCCCAAGGCTCCCCGCCCTGCACAGCCGGGCTAATCCCACGCCTGAACCGCCGCTTCCAGGCCTGGGACATCGCTGACCTGAATGACCCTGGCCGCTGGCGCGATCCGCTTCATGAACCCGCTCAGCGCCTTGCCCGGCCCCAGCTCGACAAAACGGTTGAACCCCTCCCCCAGCAGATACCGAATCGATTCCTCCCACCGCACCGGAGCGGTGACCTGCTCCACCAGGCGCTCTCTCAATGTCTCGATGCTCTCGTGCGGCCGGGCGGTCACGTTGGCGATCACGGGCGCCGCCGGCCATCGCAGCGGAACCGCCTCGAGCGCCTGGCGCAATCGCGGCTGCGCCGCAGCCATCAGCCGGGAATGATACGCCCCAGCCACCGGCAGCGGCAATGCGCGCTTGGCCCCCCGCGCCTTCGCCAGCTCGCAGGCCCTCTGAATCGAATCGATCGGGCCGGAGATCACCACCTGGCCGGGGCAGTTCAGGTTGGCCAGCTCGACCCCCGCCTCGGCGCACACCGCCCGTGTGGCATCCAGATCCAGCCCGAGGACCGCCGCCATCCCGCCGCGCGTCGCCTCGCACGCCTCCTGCATCCATTGCCCCCGTTGGCGCACCAGCCGGAGACCCTCCTCGAACGACATCCCTCCCGCAGCGGCCAGCGCGGTGAACTCGCCCAGCGAAAGCCCCGCCGCCGCCTGAAACTCGAACCCGGGGGCCCGCTTCCGAAGCAGATCGAACGCGATCCAGCCCAGCAGGTAGATCCCCGGCTGCGCCGCCTCCGTCCGCGTCAGATCCGCCTCCGGCCCCGAAAAGCAGAGCGCCGCCAGATCGAATCCCAGTATCCCGTTGGCCCGCTCGAACCACTCCCGAGCCGCTGGGATCTGATCCGCCAGATCCTTGCCCATGCCAACGTGCTGGGCTCCCTGGCCCGCAAACAGAAGCGCCGTCTTGTTCATGCCCAAGCGGTATAACCGGTTCCCGTCGCTGCCGGGAAGCCAATTCATTCCGGAGCCGGGACCGGGACGCGCCCCAGCTGCCGATCCGACCCGGTCCCGCTCGCCAGCCCTCATGCCAGGCCGGCTCCCCGGATTTTGGACTTGCGAATGGCGCGGATTTGGCGATAACAACCGGCATGAATAATCCCGATAGCCCAAATCAACTTCCATCGTATGTGACGAGCGCGACGCCCAATCCGGCGGCCAATCGCGCTCCCTGGTTTAAAAACACCGCCCCGGCGTATGCGGGCATCTTCCTGTGGTTCGTGTTCTGGCAGGATGCGGTCAAGGCGGGCAGCCTGGGGGGCGGCCTGGCCCAAGGAGTGGCGGTGGCTCTGCTGGGCCTGCTGCTCTCGGCGGCGATCTGCCACGCCCTGTTTTACCTGGTGCCCGGCCTGCTGGGCCAGCAGACCGGACTGCCCCTCTACATCGTAGGCACATCGACGTTCGGCGCCCAGGGCGGCTTCATCATGCCCGGATTCCTCATGGGCGTCCTCCAGTTCGGGTGGCTGGGGGTCAACATCTTTTTCTCTTCCATGGCCCTGCACGCGTTTATCAAGGACTACGCGAACCTGCCGCCCCAGGTTCTGATGGTTCTGTGGGGTGTGCTCGCCGCGTTCGTGGGCCTCAAAGGCATCCAGTATGTCGCCAAGGTGGCCACCTACCTGCCGCTGATCCCCCTGGCCGTGCTGGTGGTCATGCTGGTGAAAACGGCGGGCGGCATCGGCACCTTCCTTCCCGCCGACCTGATCAACGCCCACCGGGTGATGGATCCGTCGGCCCCCGCCGCGCTCTCGAGCTTCGGCGTGATCGCGCTGATTCTGACCTACGTGGTGGGGTTCTTCGCCACCGCCGGCGCCGCCGGCGTCGATTTCGGCACCAATAGCCGCGACAAGAACGACGTTCAGATGGGCGGCTTGGTCGGCATCGCGCTGGCCATCCTCGTCACCGCCGGCATCTCGGCCCTGATTGTGGCGGGGGTTTACGGGTCGCCCGAGCTGAGCAAGGCCGCGCTCGCGGCCGGCGCCGAGAAGAAGTCGATCATCCTGGATTCATTCAACCTGATCCCGGTCGTGCTGGGCACCCCGGCGGGCAAATGGCTGGCGTTTCTGCTCGCCATCTCGTGCTTCCCTTCGGCCTGCTTCTCCTCGTTCATCGCCGCCAACAGCTTCAAGACAACCCTGTCCGGCATCAACCCGTTCATCTCCGTTGGCATTGGCGCCGCGGTCAGCATCCTGCTGGCAGTCATCGGCTGGGCCGGCCAGGTCGTCCCGGTCTTCGTCGTCATCGGAGCGTCCTTCGGCCCGATCTGCGGGGCGATGATGGCGGATTACCTGCTGTCGGGCGGCCGATGGACCGGCCCGCGCGCCGGGTTCAACCCGGCCGGCTGGATCGCCTGGGCCCTGGGTTTCCTCGTGGGCATTCTCCCCAACCTCAAGGTCTGGTTCAAGCTCTCCATCCCCGATATCCCCGCAGCGCCCGTCCTGGCCTTCATCGTCGGCGCCATCGTCTATTACGTCTGCGCCTCGGCAGGCCTGCTTTCGCGGACCATCCCGCTTCCCGACAAGGGCAAGCAAGGCTGACCCCGCCGATTCGGACGGCTCGGTTCTGACCGGCCTCGCACGGCGCGAGGCCGGTCTTTTTTTGGCCCGTTTTGTGCTTCCCCATGAAGGGGCTGGCATGCCACAAGGTGATTGTCTTTGTCGGAAAAACCATTAGGTTACGAGAGTATGACATTTTGGATTGCTGGACTGCTGTTGTGCAGCCTCTTCGCGGTCGCCGGGTATTTTCTGGGGGCGGTGCGGGCGTTGGTCGGCCTGGCCGGCCTGATCCTGGGCGCCGTGCTGGCCTTGCCCCTGGCGCCCTATGTCAAACCGCTCTTTCCCTACATCAAGATCACGCACCCGGTGTGGCTCTGGTTCTGGCCCCCCGTCCTGGTGCTGCTCCTGATCGAGATCGTGGCGCTGGTGCTGGGTTTCGTCGCCCAATGGCGCATCGACCTCTACCAGCGGTTCAAGTTCGACGATGTCGAGCGCCTGCGCTGGCGGCGCCTCAACCAGCGCCTCGGCGCCGGGGTCGGCGTGGCCATCGGAACGGTTTACCTGGTCCTGTTCGGGCTTTTCATCTACGTGCCCGGCTATTTTACGCTGCAGGTGGCCAAGGACGATGCCGATCCGGGCTGGCTGCGCTTCGTCAACCGCGCCCGCCTGGACCTGCAGTCCACCGGTCTGGACCGGATTGTCGCCCCGTTTGATCCGGCGCCCAAGCTCTACTACGAGGTCGCCGACATTCTCGGCCTGATGCACAAGAACATGCCGAACATCCTCACTCGGATGCGGGATTACCCTCCCTTCATGACTTTGGGAGAGCGCCAGGAGTTCCAGGACATGGCCGGGGACAAGGATTACATGAAGCTCCTCAGAGACCGCGCCGGCCTGGCCGGCGTCATGCCCCAGGAGCGCACCATCGGATTCATCACGAACGAGCCGCTCATCCAGGAGCTCCTCCAGCTCGATCTCAAAGACGTGCGCGCCTACCTCGAAACCGGCAAGTCCGCCAAATACGACCCAATCAAGCTGCTCGGCCGCTGGCAGATGGAGCCGGGCGAGGCGATCATCATGACCCGCAAAAGCCGGACGAACATCAATGCCCGCGAGCTGCGCGCGCTCAAGACCCAGATGATCGCCATGGCCAAAGGCACACGGCTCAAGGCGACCCACGACGGACGCGTGTCGCTCACGATCCAAAAAATGGTCTCCAATCCCGCGTCGGTGGCCCTTGCCCAGCCCGCTGGGATCCCGCCCCAGCTCCAAGCGCAGGCCGCCACCGGCCGCCTCGGCGCGCCCTCCGGCATGAGCGCCGAAATGCGCCGCCGCTACGGGCTCGGCGCCGCCGAGGCGCCAGCCTCCGCCCCCGGCCAGCCTCAAGCCGCACTGCAAGCCGAGCCCGTCCAGTTCGAGACCGTCGAATACAGCGGGACCTGGGATGGCGAGGGCAGCAATTACCGGTTCCAGCTCAGCAGCAAGAACCAGAAGATCTCCCCCGCCGCCTCCATCGACAGCGGCTTCCTCATCGTCAACATGCCGGATCAGAAGCTGGTCTTCATCCGGCAGTTCTAAGGGTCTGTGCAAAAATTACTTCCGATATTGGCGGGAGCGCCGCCGGGCCAGATCCGAGGCGCAAGGGAGGGAGTGTATCCCCCTGCGATACTCGACCGACCGAGCAACGAAGCCGATGGCCCGGCGCCGCCCCGCCCCTGCGGGCTGGGGGCCTTGGGCGCGCTGGCTGTGTTGCTCCTCGCTCACAGACCGCGCGGGTATGCTCGCTCGTCGCGCCTTGCCAGCCCGCCCAATCCCCTCCAGCAAAATCGGAATTAATTTTTGCACA
>Ga0209310_1000934_pt1 | contig 25673 bp, 28 predicted proteins | sample AD_UKC030_MetaG_FD_184415 | JGI IMG/M metagenome (GOLD analysis project Ga0209310, IMG submission 184415) | Active sludge microbial communities of municipal wastewater-treating anaerobic digesters from USA - AD_UKC030_MetaG (SPAdes) (version 2) | ecosystem: Engineered > Bioreactor > Anaerobic >...
CGGGCTCGCGCGAGCCTGCGTGGTCGTCGAGGCTCCCCTCGGCTCCGGAGCCCTCATCACCGCCGAGCACGCCCTCCAGGAGGGCCGCGACGTCTGGGTTTCGAAGGCCTGCCTCGGCGGCTCGCGCAGCGCGGGCCTGGACAGGCTCGCCTCCGAGGGGGCCCCCGCCCTCGAGGACGCCGCGGGGCTCCTGGCCGACTGGGGCCTCCTTCCCCCTTCCTCCGCGGCGCGGGGAAGGGCGGCCGGCTCCGCTCCCGCCCCCGCCGAGGGCGGGAGGCTCGCGTCCTCCCTGCGCGGCGAGCTCGGCCTGGAAGAGGCGGAAAGCGCCGGGGCGGCCTGCGGATGAGGGCGGCCGGGGCCCGGTCGGAGAAGGGCGTCCTCGTCATCGTCGAGTCGCCGGCCAAGGCCAAGACCATCGAGAAGTACCTCGGGCCCCGCTATACGGTGCTCGCCTCCATGGGCCACCTCATCGACCTGCCCAAGTCGCGGATCGGCATCGACGTCGAGGGGGATTTCGAGCCCGAGTACCGCACGGTCCGCGGCAAGGCGCCCCTGCTCAGGGAGCTGCGGAAGGCCGCGCGGAAGTCGAGCCTCGTCCTCCTCGCCTCGGACAACGACCGGGAGGGCGAGGCCATCGCCTACCACATCGGCGTGGCCCTGGGGCTCGAGGGGGGCAAGCCGCCGGTCGAGCGCATCGCCTTCGACGAGATCACCCCGCAGGCCATCCGGGACGCGGTGCTGGCCCCCCGCGGCATCGACGAGGCCAGGGTCGCCGCGCAGAAGGCGCGCCGGGTCCTCGACCGCCTCGTCGGCTACAACCTCTCCCCCCTGCTGTGGAAGAAGGTCAAGAACGGCCTCTCCGCGGGACGGGTGCAGTCGGTGGCCCTCCGCCTCATCTGCGAGCGCGAGAAGGAGGTCGAGTCCTTCATCCCCGAGGAGTCCTGGGGCCTCGAGGCCAGGCTGCGGAAGGGGAGGGGCGGCTTCGGGGCCGAGCTCCTCTCCCTCGGGGACGCGGCCATCGCGCCGAGGAGCGAGGCCGAGGCCGCGGCCGCCGCCGCCGCCCTCGAGGCCGCCCTCGCCGCCGCCGGGGGCAGGGCCCTCGTGGCCGAGCTCGTCGAGAGCGAGCGGCTCGCCTGGCCCGAGCCTCCCTTCACCACCTCGACGCTCCTCCAAGCCGCGGCCGAGCGCCTCGGCTTCACCGGGAAGAAGACCATGCAGGTCGCCCAGCAGCTCTACGAGGGCGTCGCCCTCGGCGAGGAGCGCATCGGCCTCGTCACCTACCTGCGCAGCGATTCCACGCGCGTATCCGCCCTCGCCGCGGAGGAGGCCCGAGCCTACATCCGCGAGCGCTACCCGGCCGAGCTCCCCCCGCGGCCCAACGAGTACGCCGTCGAGGGGAAGTCCCAGGACGCCCACGAGGCCATCAGGCCCACGATGGTCGGCTACCATCCCGATATGCTGCGGGAGCGACTGAGCAAGGACCAGCACAAGCTCTACGCCCTCGTCTGGGAGCGCTTCCTCGCCAGCCAGATGATCCCCGCCAAATTCCGCCAGTCAAGGGCCGACATCTCCCTGGGCGAGGCCCGGTTCCGCTCGACCTCGGCCCGGCTCGTGGAGCAGGGCTTCTACAAGGTGCTCAAGCTCGGCGTCTCCAAGGAGGAGCGGGCCGCGGCCGGGGCGCCCGAGCTCCGCGCGGGCGAGCCGCTCAAGGTCGAGGGCTTCCTGGCCCAGCAGCGCTTCAGCCGGGGGCCAGAGCGCTACACGGAGGCCTCGATCATCAAGGCCCTCGACGAGGAGGGGATCGGCAGGCCCTCCACCTACGCGCCGATCATCTCCGTCCTCCTCGAGCGCTACTACGTCACCCGCGAGGATCGCCGGCTCGCGCCCACGACCCTCGGGCGCATGATCGGCGATATCCTCGCGGAATCCTTCCCCGAGCTCCTCGATCCCGGCTTCACGGCCGGGATGGAGGGGCGCCTGGACGAGGTCGAGGAGGGCAAGGCCGACTGGCTGGCCCTGATCCGCGATTTCTACGGGCCCTTCAAGGTGCGGGTGGACGAGGTCATGGAGCGCCTCGAGCCCTGCCGCGGCAGCCTCGACGAGGCCACGGACGAGCTCTGCGGGAAGTGCGGAAAGCCCATGGTGAAGAAGCTCGGCCGCTTCGGCTTCTTCCTGGCCTGCTCGGGCTTCCCCGAGTGCCGCAGCACGCGCTCCCTTGCCCTGGCGACCTGCCCCCGCTGCGGCGGCGACATCGTCGCGAGGCGGAAGGCCTCCGGCCGGGGGCGCGAGTTCTACGGCTGCTCCCGCTATCCCGAATGCGGCTTCGTCACCTACGCGAAGCCCAGCTCCTCGAGCTGCCCCAAGTGCGGCTGGTTCCTCGTGGAGAAGCGCGGCAAGAAAACGGGGCCGCATAAGGCCTGCATCAACCCGGACTGCGACTACCTGCACGACCGCGGCTGCGAAGCCCGGGCCGCCGGGACGGGGGGCTCGCGTGGATAAGAGGATCGAGGCCTATCTCGCCTACCAGGGCGCCGTCCGCGGCTTGGCGGCCCGGACCCTCCGTTCCTACGGCGAGGACCTCGGCGCCTACGAGGCCTTCGCCGCGGCGCGGGGCCTCGACCTGGACGCCGCCGCGGCCGCCGACCTGCGCGCCTTCGCCGCCGTGCTCGTGGCCGGGGGCAAGGCGCCGGCCAGCGTCAACCGCGCCCTCTCGGCCGTGCGCGGCTACTTCCGCTACCGCGTCCGCTTCGGCGGCCTGGCCGTCGACCCCTCGCGCGACATCGAGGGCCTGCCCGCCCGCCGCAAGCTCCCGCGCTTCCTCTTCGAGGACGAGGCGGCGGCCTTCCTGGCCCTGCCCGAGGGCGGGGACTTCGCCGCGAGCCGCGATCGGGCCCTCCTCGAGCTCCTGTACAGCACCGGCTGCCGCGTCGGCGAGGCCTCGTCCCTCCTCCTCGCGAAGCTCGACCTCGCCGACGGCATCGCCTACGTGACGGGCAAGGGCTCCAAGGAGCGGGCCGTCTTCCTCGCCCCCCCGGCGCGGCGGGCCGTCGCCGACTACCTCCCCCTCCGCGAGGCCCTCCTCGCGAGGCGGCCCGCTCTTTCCCCGGCGTCCCGGGGGAAGGCGGCGCCCCCGACCAAGGCCGAGACCGAGGGAGCGGCCCTCGAGGAGGAGGAGGCCCAAGCGGGGCCCGAGGCCCGGAGCGAGGGCCGGGACTACCTCTTCGTGAATTCCCGGGGCGGGAGGCTCAGCTCCCGCGGCATCGAGTGGATAGTCCAGGGCTACGCCGAGCGCTCGGGCTTCGCGCGCCGCGTCACGCCCCACGCATTCAGGCACAGCTTCGCGACCCATCTGGTCTCCGCGGGGGCCGACATCAGGGCCGTCCAGGAGCTCCTCGGGCACTCGAGCGTCTCGACGACCCAGGTCTACGCCCACGTCGACATGGAGCGGCTGCGCAAGGTATACGATCAGGCCCATCCCCACGGGGGAAGGAAGTAGGGAGCATATGAGCGGAACTAGGATACGGTCCACGACGGTCGTCGCGGTGCGCCGCGGCGGGCGCGTGGCCATGGCCGGCGACGGCCAAGTGACGATGGGCGAAACCGTCATGAAGAGCAACGCCCGCAAGGTCCGCGCGATCTGCGACGGGAAGGTGCTCATCGGCTTCGCGGGCGCCACGGCGGACGCCTTCACCCTCTTCGAGCACTTCGAGGCCAAGCTCAAGGAGTACCAGAACGACATCACGCGGGCGGCGGTCGAGCTCGCGAAGGACTGGCGTACCGACAAAATCCTGCGCAAGCTCGAGGCCCTCCTCCTCGTCGCCGACGCCTCGAAGTCCCTCCTCCTCTCCGGCACGGGCGACGTCATAGAGCCGGCCGAGGACGTCATCGCCATCGGCTCGGGCGGGAACTACGCCTACGCGGCTGCCCTGGCCTACCTCGACGGCTCCGATCTCGGTGCCCGGGAGGTGGCCGAGCGGAGCCTCAGGATAGCCGCGGGCATCTGCATCTACACGAACGACCGGATCGTCGTCGAGGAGCTGCCATGACCGGCGAGTTCGAGGAGATGACCCCCCGGCGCATCGTCGAGGAGCTCGACCGCTACATCGTCGGCCAGGAGAAGGCCAAGCGGGCCGTCGCCATCGCCTTGCGCAACCGCATGCGGCGCCAGCGCCTGGCCGAGGACATCCGGGACGAGATCGCGCCCAAGAACATCCTCATGATCGGGCCCACCGGCGTGGGCAAGACCGAGATAGCCCGGCGCCTGGCCAAGCTCTGCGGCGCCCCCTTCGTGAAGGTCGAGGCCACCAAGTACACCGAGGTCGGCTACGTGGGCCGGGACGTCGAGTCGATGATCCGCGACCTCATGGCCGCGGGGGTCGCCATGGTCAAGGCTGAGATGCAGGCCGGCTTCCGCGGCGAGGCCGAGCGGCGGGCCGAGGAGCGCCTCCTGGACCTCCTCCTCCCGGGCATCAAGGGCGCCGAGGAGGCCTCGCCGGGGGCGATAGTCCCGCGGCTGGCCGCCCCTGCCGGGGATACGCGCGAGAGGTTCCGCGCCCTCCTCGCCGCGGGCTCCCTCGACTCCCGCGAGGTGGAGATCACGGTCCAGGGCGGGAGCCCGGCCATCGAGATCTTCTCGGGCAACCAGATGGAGGAGATGGAGGTGGCCCTCGGCGGCCTCGGGGGCCTGTCCGGGCTCTTCGGGGGCAAGCGCAAGAAGAAGGCCGTCTCCGTCGCCGACGCGCGGCGGATCCTGGCCGACGAGGAGCTCGACAAGCTCGTGGACCTCGACCGGGCGGCCGACGAGGCGCGCAAGCGGGTGCAGGAGACGGGCATCGTCTTCATCGACGAGATCGACAAGATCGCCAACCGCGAGGGCCGCGCCGCGGGTGGCGTCGACGTCTCCCGCGAGGGCGTGCAGCGCGACATCCTGCCTATCGTGGAGGGCTCGACGGTCAGCACCAAGTGGGGCAGCGTCGACACGACGCACATCCTCTTCATCGCGGCGGGTGCCTTCAACGTCTCGAAGCCCCAGGACCTCATACCCGAGCTCCAGGGCCGCTTTCCCATCCGCGTCGAGCTCGAGGCCCTCTCGAGCGGGGACTTCGAGCGGATCCTCACGGAGCCGCGCAACGCCCTCGTCACCCAGTACGAGATGCTCATGTCCACCGAGGGGGTGAAGCTCGAGTTCACGGCGGAGGCGGTGTCCCGGGTCGCCCAGATCGCGGCCGCCGCCAACTCGGCCACGGAGAACATCGGGGCGCGCCGCCTCCAGACGGTGATGGAGCGCCTCCTCGACGAGCTCTCCTTCGAGGCCCCTGCCATGCCGGGAGCCCGGGTGGTGGTGGACCGGGCCTACGTGGACCAGCGCTTCGTCGACTTCGCCCAGCGCCAGGACCTGAGCAGGTACATTCTGTAGGAAACCGGGGAGAGAGATGAAGAGAGGCACAGAGGCACAGAGGCACAGAGGAAGATGAGTAAAGAAGAGAATCGTGACTCAGGAGCTAAACCCCAGAGGCATAGAGTCGAGAGGAAGAAGGCAGCTATGGAGCGGAATGAGGGAATCCAGAGGACGGCGTGGATGGGGACATTGAAGGTGTCCATGCTGGAGCGTCATCATTTTCTTCCCCTCCGTCTCTTCTCCCCTCTCTTCCCTCTGTGTCTCTGTGCCTCTGTGGTTCATTTAGCTATGTGGTTCGATGCTCCTATGGCGTTTCGTGTAATGTAGGGCCCTTTTAGCGCCGAGAAGGAAGAAGAGGGAGAAGAAGGCTATGTTCGAAGGCAGCAGGTTCGGGAAGACGGTCGATATCCTCCATCGCTCGCTGGACGTCGAGACGCTCAGGCGCCAGGTGATCGCGGACAACATCGCGAACGCCGACGTGCCCAACTTCAAGCGCTCTACGGTCAACTTCGAGGCCTCGCTCAAGCGGGCCCTCGACTCGGAGAAGTACGTGCCCTCCCTCGAGCTCGCCGTGACCCATCCGGGCCACATAGGCGACGACAAGCCCATCGACTACCGGACCGTGGGGCCCCGGCGGGTCCTCGACTACCTCTCGACGGCCAAGAACAACGGCAACAACGTGGACCCGGAGGAGGAGGCCATGGCCTCGCTCAAGAACCAGCTCATGTACACGCTCGAGACCCAGGCCATCAACTTCCAGTTCGGCCAGGTCAACCTGGTGCTTAGGTAAGGGGGTAGGCGATGGGGCTCTTCACGTCGATCAACATCGCGGCCACGGGCATGAGCGCGGAGCGCCTGCGCTCAGACGTCATCTCCGACAACATAGCCAACGCGAGCACGACCCGCACCCCCGAGGGCGGCCCCTTCAAGAGGAGCCGGGTCGTCCTCCGGCCCATCAAGCAGGCGCCCTACTTCCGCCTGCCCTTCCAGCCCGAGTCCTTCGACGAGGGCGCAGGCAAGGGCGTTCGGGTCTCGACGGTCGAGAAGGACAGCTCGCCGCCCCGGCTCGTCTACGACCCGACCCATCCCGACGCGATCAAGACCGGGCCGAAGACGGGCTACGTCGAGATGCCCAACGTGAATATCGTGACCGAGATGGTGGACATGATCGCCGCCTCGCGCGCCTACGAGGCCAACTCCGCCATGGCGAACGGCTCCAAGGCCATGTTCCTCAAGGCCCTCGAGATCGGGAGGTGATGAATGGCCCTATCCATGAGCCAATCGCTGTCTGCGGCGGCCAACGCACTTGCGCGTCAGCCGCAGCTGAACTACACTGCTAGCGTCGGCTCGGGCTCGGTCGGGAGCCCCCTGGGCTCCGTCCTCGCGGGCGGGGCGGCCGGCTCGGCGGAGGGCGCCAGCTTCGAGAACGCCCTGCTCAAGGCCCTGGAGGGCGTGGACGCCTACCAGGCCAAGAGCGAGGATCTTTTGCAGCAGATGGTGGTCGATCCCGACTCGGTCGACGCGCAGGACGTGACTATCGCCATGGCCGAGGCCAACCTTTCGCTCAACCTGGCCAAGACCATCCTGTCCCGCGTCGTCACCGCTTGGAAGGACGTGATCAATACGAGATGACCGCCCTTTCCCGCGCTCCGTCCGGGAGCCGCGCCCGCCTTGGGGAGGCGATCGCGGCGGGGAATCCCGGCGGCGCGTAGGGGGCGGCGGTCGGGGGCGGGCCCCGGGGTCCTAGGGACCGGGGGGCTCGCACTGGGGGGGATATGAACGAGGCTATCAAGAAGCTCCTCGGCGAGGCCAAGGCCCTGTGGTCCAAGTGGACCCTGGTCCAAAAGCTCATCCTCGGGGGCATAGTCCTGGCCGCGATCGTCGCGGTCTTCCTGCTCGTCCGCGTGTCGGCCGAGCCTACCATGGTGAAGCTCCTGGGCACGCCGCTCAAGAGCGACGACGAGCTCAGGCTCATCACCTCGCGCCTCGACTCGGAGGGCATCGCCTACCAGGTCGCCGAGGGCAACCAGATCCTCGTCAAGGACGACAGGACCGCCCTCCGCGCGAAGGGCATCCTCATCCGCGAGGACCTCATCCCCAAGGGCACCGACCCCTGGGCCATCTTCGACGTGCAGAGGTGGACCACCACCGACTTCGAGCGCAACGTCAACCTCCGGCGCGCCGTCATCGGCCAGGTTACGCGGCAGATCGAGGCCCTCGACGACGTCGACAAGGCCACCGTGACCGTGGTCATGCCGGAGCGCCAGCTCTTCCAGGAGGACCAGGAGCCCGTAACCGCGAGCGTTATCCTCTACGCCAAGCCCGGCTCCGACCTCGTCCAGAACCGCAAGAAGATCGAGGGCGTCCAGAAGATCCTCAAGTTCGCCGTCGAGGGGCTCAAGGACGACAAGATCGTCATCACCGACCAGAACGGCATCATCCTGAACGACTTCACGAACCTCGCCGACTTCGACTCCCTCGAGAAGACCAAGCGCGAGCAGAAGATCATCCAGGAGCTCGAGGCCAAGTACCGGGCCCAGGTGCTCAAGGCCCTCCAGCAGATCTACACGACCGACCGCGTCCGCGACCTCAACATCAAGATCGACATGGACATGTCCAAGAAGCTCGTGAAGACGCAGGAGTTCTTCCCCGTCACCATCAAGCCGGACAACCCGCGCACCCCCTACGACGACTCCCAGATCGTGGCCTCGGTGACCCGCTCCAAGGAGGAGTCCGAGTCCTCCTGGCAGGGGACCGGCTTCAACCCCGAGGGGCCCGCGGGCGCCGAGGGCCAGACCGCCCCCGCCTACAAGGACCTGCAGAACATGCAGGGCAAGTACACCGAGAAGAAGACCAAGGTCAACGAGGAGATCAACCAGCGGAGCATCGACGAGGTCCGCTCCCCCTCCATCGAGCGGGTGACCGCCTCGGTCAACATCGACGGCGAGTGGAAGTGGAAGTACGACGAGAAGGGCCGCGTCAAGACCACCCCGCAGGGCGGGATCGACCGCGAGTACGTGGCCGTGGACCCCGCCGAGCTCAAGCAGGCCGAGGCCCTCATCAAGGACGCCGTCGGCTACGACCGGGACCGCGGCGACTCGGTGACCGTGCAGAACATCCGCTTCGACCGCGCGGCGCAGTTCAAGGACGAGGACCTGAGCTACTTCCGCAAGCAGCAGACCAACCAGATCATCCTCTACTCGCTCGTCGGGCTCGCGATCCTCATGGTCGCCTTCATCGTGTTCCGCGTCGTCTCGCGCGAGCTCGAGCGGCGGCGCCGCATCGCCGAGGAGAAGCGGGCCATCGAGCAGAGCATGCTCCGCGAGAACGCGATCCGCCAGGCGGAGGAGCAGAATATCGAGGTATCCATGTCCGTCGAGGAGCGCAAGCGCCTCGAGCTCCAGGAGCACGCCATCAACATGGCCAAGGAGCATCCCGAGGACGTGGCCCAGCTCATACGCACCTGGCTCCGGGAGGAGTGACCCATGGCGAAGCAGCAAGCCCAGGCTAAGGCCCCCGCGCCGGCCGCCCAGGCGGGTGGCGCGGCCCCGACGAAGAAGGCCAGGGGGGCGAAGGACCTCTCCGGGCGGACCAAGGCGGCGGTCTTCCTCGTCACCCTCGGCTCCGAGATCTCGGCCGAGATCTTCAAGCACCTGCGCGAGGACGAGATCGAGACCCTCACCTTCGAGATCGCCCGGCTCGACAGCATCGAGCCGGACGTGAAGGACCAGGTGCTCACCGAGTTCCAGGAGCTCATGATGGCCGCGGAGTTCATCACCTCCGGCGGCATCGACTACGCGCGGGAGCTCCTCGAGAAGGCCCTGGGCTCCCAGCGGGCGATCGACATCATCAACCGCCTGACCTCCTCGCTCCAGGTCAGGCCCTTCGACTTCATCCGCCGCACCGACCCGGCCCACCTCCTGAACTTCATCCAGACCGAGCACCCGCAGACCATATCGCTCATCCTGGCCTACCTCGAGCCGGGCAAGGCGGCCTACATCCTGCAGAAGCTCCCCCACGACGTCCAGTCCGACGTGGCCAAGCGCATAGCCACCATGGACCGCACCTCGCCCGAGGTCCTGCGCGAGGTCGAGCGGGTCCTCGAGAAGAAGCTCTCGACCCTCTCGAGCGAGGACTTCACCGCCGCCGGCGGCGTGGACTCCATCGTCGAGATCCTCAACCTCGTCGACCGCACCTCGGAGAAGGGCATCATCGAGGCCCTCGAGGAGGATTCCCCCGAGCTGGCCGAGGACATCAAGAAGAAGATGTTCGTCTTCGAGGACGTCGTCCTCCTCGACGACCGCTCCATCCAGAAGGTCCTGCGCGAGGTCGACGGGCAGGAGCTCGCCAAGGCGCTCAAGGGCGTCGACGCCGAGGTCCAGGAGAAGATCTACAAGAACATGTCCAAGCGCGCCGCCACGATGCTCAAGGAGGATATGGAGTTCATGGGCCCCGTCCGCCTCAAGGACGTGGAGGAGGGCCAGCAGAAGATCGTCGCCATCATCCGCCACCTCGAGGAGACCGGCGAGATCATCATCAGCCGGGGAGAGGGCGATGAGCTCGTCCAGTAGCGTGCGGGCCGGCCCGCCCTCGCGCCCCCGCGACGCGCTCCCGCGCGGGCTCTCGATGAAGGAAGCGGGGTAACGAGATGGCGAAGACCGTATTCAGGCCCTACGAGTTCGTCTCGCTGCAGTCGACCATGGTCCTCAAGCACGAGGGCCAGGACGAGGCCGAGGAGGCGGAGGAGGCCCTCCCCGCCGCCCCCGCCGAGGAGTACCTGGGGCCCACGGCCGACGAGCTCAGGCGCGAGGCCGAGGCCTTCAAGGCCCGCTGGGACCAGGAGCGCGAGGCCATGATCGGCGCCGCCAAGGCCGAGGCCGAGCGCATCGTCAAGGAGGCCGAGTCGGCCGCCTTCGAGGAGGTCCGGCGCAAGGCCAACCAGGCCCAGAAGGCCAAGCAGGAGGCCGACGAGGAGGCCGTCCGCATCGTCAAGGACGCGGAGGCCCGCGTGGCCGCCCTTGAGGCCACGGCCCGGGAGCGGGTCGAGGCCGCCGAGCGGGAGGCGGCCAAGAAGGGCCGCGAGGCCGGCCGGGAGGCCGGCTACACCGAGGGCGCGGCCGAGGTCGAGCGCCTCGTCGGGCGCCTCCACGTCATCCTCGACCGCGCGATGGACAAGCGGGCCGAGATCCTCGCGGAGACCGAGACCCAGGTGGTCGAGCTCGTCCTCCTCGTCGCCAAGAAGGTCGTCAAGGTCATATCCGAGAACCAGAAGAGCGTCGTCGTGCAGAACATCCAGCAGGCCCTGCGCAAGCTCAAGACCAAGAGCGACGTCATCGTGCGGGTGAACCTGGCCGACCTCCAGCTCGCGACCGACCACATCAAGGACTTCGTGCAGATGACCGAGAACGCCAAGCGGATCACGGTCGTCGAGGACTCCGCCGTCGACCGGGGCGGCTGCGTGATCGAGACCGACTTCGGCGAGATCGACGCGCGCATCGCGAGCCAGCTCCACGAGCTCGAGGAGAAGATCCTCGACGTCGCCCCCATCCGCGCCCGCGGGAAGGCCCAGGGCTGAGATGCAGGGCCTCGCGAAGTACCTGGCCGCCGTCGAGCGGACCGATCCCATTAAGTACGTGGGCCGCGTGACCAAGGTCCTCGGCATCCTCGTCGAGAGCCGGGGCCCGCAGGCCGTCATCGGCGAGGTCTGCCAGATCCTAGTCCCGCGGCTGGGCAAGGCCTGCTGGGCCGAGGTCGTGGGCCTGCGCGAGGACGCGGTGCAGCTCATGTGCTACGACAGCCTCGAGGGCATCGAGGTCGGCTGCCAGGTCATCGCCTCCGGCGAGATGCTCCAGGTGCCCGTCTCCGACAAGCTCCTCGGGCGCGTCCTCGACAGCATGGGCCGGCCCTCCGACGGCAAGGGCGACATCGCCTCGCCCGACTTCTACCCGGCGGTCGCCAAGGCCCCCGACGCCCTCACCCGCAAGCGCATAACGCGGCGCGTGGTCACCGGCGTGCGCTCAATCGACGGCCTCACGCCCCTCGGGCGCGGCCAGCGCATCGGCATCTTCGCCGGCTCGGGCGTCGGCAAGTCGACTCTCCTCGGCATGATCGCGCGCAACACCGACGCCGACGTCAACGTCATAGCCCTGATCGGCGAGCGCGGCCGAGAGGTCCGCGAGTTCATCGAGAACGACCTGGGCGAGGAGGGCCTCAAGCGCTCCGTCGTCATCGTCTCGACCTCCGACACGCCCCCCCTAGCCCGGCTTCGCGGAGCCTACGTCGCCGCCGCCGTGGCCGAGTACTTCCGCGACCGGGGCAAGGACGTCATGCTCCTGTTCGACTCGGTGACGCGCTTCGCCCGGGCCCAGCGCGAGATCGGGCTGGCCACCGGCGAGCCCCCGGCGACCCGGGGCTACACCCCGAGCGTCTTCGACTCCATGCCCAAGCTCCTCGAGCGCTCGGGCACCTCGGACAAGGGCTCGGTTACGGGCATCTACACCATCCTGGTGGACGGCGACGACATGGACGAGCCGGTCGCCGACGCGGTGCGCGGCATCCTCGACGGCCACATCGTCCTCTCGCGCCGCCTTGCGCAGCGCTACCAGTATCCCGCGGTCGACGCCCTCAAGTCGGTGTCGCGCCTCGTCGGCGCGGTCACCGGCCCCGTCACGCAGAAGGCCATGGGCTGCGTCCGCAAGCTCATGGCCGTCTACGAGGAGAACGAGGACATGATCACCATCGGCGCCTACGTGAAGGGCTCGAACCCCGGCGTCGACGAGTCCATCGCCAAGCACCAGGCGGTCCAGGACTTCCTCGTCCAGGCCGTGGACGAGCGGGCCCCCATCGCCGACACGATCAAGCGCCTGTCGGGCATCGCCGGCATCGAGGTCCCCCCTGCCGAGATCTCGGCCTACGCCGCCGAAGCCTCGCTCCCCGCGCAAGGGCTTCCAGCAGCCGCGGAGGGCGAGCTCCCCGGGCCGGCCGAGCGCGCCGCCCGGGAGGATTTCGCGTGAGACCGGCTAGGCCGGGGCGGGAGGGGAGGCCGTGAGGCGCTTCCGCTTCAACCTCGAGCGGCTCCTCGAGCTCAGGTCCTTCCACGAGCGCAAGGCCGAGCTCCTCCTGGCCGAGAAGGCGGGACGCTGCGCCCTCCTGGACGCGCGGCTCAAGGAAGTGGCGCTATCGCGCTCCACCACCTCCCGCGAGATGTTCGGCCCGGGCCGGGGCATCGACGACTACCGGGCCTCCTCGCTCTACCTCGTGCGCCTCGACGCGGAGCGCGACCGCCTCCTCGAGGAGCTAGCCAGGGCCGAGCTCGAGCGGGAAGAGGCGCGCAAGGCCTACGTGGCGAAGCGCCGCGAGCGCGAGGCGATCGACAAGCTCAAGGAGCGCCGGCAGGCGGAGTACTACCGCCTCGCCGAGCGCGAGGAAACCAAGATCCTCGACGACCACGCCCGCCGCAGGCCCGTCGAGGCCCAGGGGTAGGACAGGCCATGGCAAGCTTCGGAAAACCGCGCGTCCTCGGGCGCATCGTGCTCCTCCTCCTTATCATACTGGCCCTCCTCGTAGGCGGCCTGGTCTGGTTCGACTACCTCGGCATCATCGAGGTCAAGCGCCTCCTCGGCCCGGCCTACCGGGCGGTCGGGATCCCCGCCCGCGCGGCCGCGCCGGTCGCCGCGACGAGCCCGGACCTCCTCGAGGACGAGCGCATGGGCAAGCGCCTCGAGGCCCTCCAGGCCCGCGCGGACGAGCTGGACGCCCGGGACGCCGAGCTCGCCAAGCGGGACGTCGAGGTCGGCCAGAAGGCCCAGGAGCTCGAGGAGCGGGGGAAGTCCCTCGACGACAAGGAAAAATCATTCAACGACAAGGTAAAACAGTACGAGAATAGGAAGGTCAATATCGATCAGAACGCCCAGTACCTGAAGGGCATGCCGCCGGAGCAGGCGGTCGAGATCCTGAAGGCGATGGACGACCAGACGGTCATCGATATCCTGCGCTCCGTGGAAGAGCAGGCGAAGGCCGCCGGCGAGGACTCCATCGTCTCGTACTGGCTCTCGAAGATGCCTTCCGAGCGTTCTGCGGCGATACAAAGGAAGATGACCATCAAGCCGAGCGGATTGGATTAGCCGCTCAGGCTTGACGGGCCCCGGGCCGGCCGGAAGCCGGAAAGGAGCGCGTCACAGCACATGTCGGCACTCCATCCCTCGATAGACCCCGCCCGCGCGAGCGCCGGGGCCGAGAGCCTCGCGCCCCAGCGCGGCGCCAAGAAGAAGGGCGATGCTTCCTCCGGAGCCGAGGGGCTCTTCGCGGCCATCCTCGCCAAGGCGGGGGAGGCCCTGAGGCCCGCCCAGGCGGCGCTCAAGGCCGCCTCCGCCGATCACGGCGAGAAGCTCGGCGCCGCGGCTCGAAAGGCTCGGGTCGACGGCCCGGGCGCGGCTCATTCCCGCCCGGCATCGGGCGGCCCCGCCTCGCGCGGGGCTCCGCGAGCCGATGCCTCCGCGGCCGACCGCGCCGCCGCGGCGCCCCAGGCAGGCGCCGCCGCAGCCAAGGCGGCACAGGTCGCGAAGGCCGGGCTCCCGGGCGAGGCGGCCGCGGCGAGCGGCCAACGCGGCTCCAAAGCCGGGGCGCGGTCCTCCTCGCCTGATGCTCGGCCCGATTCCAGCATGAACGAAGAGAGCGCCTCCTTCCGCGCGGCCAAGTCCTTCGCGCGGGCGATAGATGCGCAGGGACAGCCTGGGGCCGCCCCCGCCTCGCGCGAGGGCGCGGCCCAGGACCGCCGCTCCGCGGAGCCCAAGGTGGGCGTGGTCGACCTCAGGCGCTCCCGGCTCGCCCGGGTCGAGGGACAGCCCTCGGCCCGGGCCCCCGAGGCCGAGGGCCCCGCCCGCGAGGAGCCCGCCTCCCCGCGCCGCGAGCTGGTCAGGGAGCTCGGCATCGCCTCGCCCCAGCCGGGAGAGCGCGACGCGCGCGGCGGCCGGATCGAGGCCCCCGCCCGATCGGCCGCCGGGACGGACTTCTCTTCCCTCCTCGCGCAAAGGCTGCGGGAGACGGGCAACGGCGAGATCGTCCAGGCGGCGCACATCGTGCTCAAGGACGGGGACTCGGGCACCATCAGGCTCAAGCTCCGGCCCGAATCGCTCGGCGAGGTCAAGATCGAGCTGAATCTCTCCGACAAGAGTATCAGCGGGAAGATCGTCGTCGAGTCCGACGAGGCCAAGAGCGCCTTCGAGCGCGAGATGGCCAGCCTTTCCGACGCCTTCAAGCAGGGCGGCTTCGAGTCCGCCAGCCTCGAGGTCTCGGTGGGCTCGGGATCCAAGCGCGACGCGGGCGGGGAGGGGGGACGGGATGCCGGCCCCTTCTTCTCGGAGCGGCTGCGGGCGGCCGATGCGGTCGCCGGGCCGGCGGCGGCGGGCGCCTACGCGCGGCGCGGCGAAGCCGTCGATATACTGGCCTAGGAGGGCAGCGTGGACCTGAACATGGCATTGAGCGGGGCCGACCTCGCGCGGACGAAGGTGGAGGTCGACGCCTACAACAAGGCCCTCGGCAGGAGCTCTGCCTCCAAGCCGGAGCTCGGCAAGGACGACTTCCTCAAGATACTCATCACCCAGCTCCAGCACCAGGATCCCACGGCCCCCATGCAGGACAAGGAGTTCATCGCGCAGATGGCGCAGTTCTCCTCGCTCGAGCAGATGACCAACATGAGCGCGGGCTTCGCCCGGCTCTCGGGCCTCCTCGCCTCGAGCGAGGCGGCCGGCTTCCTGGGCAAGAACGTAGAGATACGCGACGGGGACAAGCTCGTCACCGGGCTCGTGGAGAAGGTCGTCCGCGGCGACGTCCCCCTAGTCGGGGTGGGCGGCCGCTTCTTCGACGTCTCCCAGGTCGAGTCCGTCATAGAGTAGGAGGGTTAGCGGCATGATGCGTTCGTTGTACTCCGGCGTCGCCGGCCTCCAGAACCACCAGGTCCGGATGGACGTCCTCGGCAACAACATCGCCAACGTCAACACGACCGGCTTCAAGAAGGGCCGCGTCAGCTTCCAGGACCTCCTGTACCAGCAGATGTCCGGAGCCTCGCGACCGAACGGCGAGGTGGGCGGCGTGAACCCGAAGGAAATAGGCCTGGGCATGTCGATCGCCTCGGTCGACACGATCCACACCCAGGGCTCCCTGCAGACCACGGGCGTGATGACCGACCTCGCCCTCCAGGGCAACGGCTTCTTCGTGATGAAGAAGGGCGAGTCCTCCCTCTACACCCGCGCCGGGGCCTTCAGCCTCGACCGCGACGGCCGGCTGGTCAACCCGGGCACGGGCTACCGCGTCCAGGGCTGGCTCGCGAAGATCGTCAACGGCCAGGAGATCCTCTCCACCTCGGGCCAGCTCGAGGACCTCGTCATCCCCGTGGGCTCCAAGGACCCCGCCAGGGCGACGAGCCGCGTCGACCTCGCCTGCAACCTCGACAAGCGGACCGTGGAGATCCCCGAGGGCGCCGCCGCCGACACGGTCGAGAACGGCACCTGGCGCGTCGAGGAGAAGATCTACGACTCCTTCGGGCAGGAGCACCTGATCCGCACCGAGTTCCGCAAGGCCGTAGGGCAGCCGAACCGCTGGCAGGCCACGGTGACCATCGACCCCGAGGCCGCCCAGCCGACCAACACGGCGGTGGCCCTCGGCGCCGAGCAGCCGGCCGGGAACGGCAACACCTTCGCCGTGGAATTCGACAACCGCGGCCTCCTGCGCCGCGTCGCCGACGGCCAGGGCAACCTCTCCGCCGAGACCGGGTCCCTCGACATCGGCGTCTCCTTCGACGTCCAGGGAGCCACCCCCGAGGCTGGCGGCGGCCCCACCAGGCAGTCCTTCCGCCTCGCCCTCGGCACCGTCGGCTCCGCGACGGGCACGGTCACGCAGATGGCCGAGCGCTCCTCTACCAAGGTCTTCCAGCAGGACGGCTACACGATGGGCTACCTGGACACCTTCAAGATCGACCAGGCCGGGCAGATCACCGCCGTCTACTCCAACGGCTCCAACCGGACCATCGGCCAGATGGCCCTCGCGAGCTTCACGAACCCGAGCGGCCTCGAGAAGGTGGGCGAGACGAACTTCGTCCAGTCCAACAACTCCGGCATGGCCAACATAGGCCCCTCGGGGATCGCCGGCAAGGGCAAGATCATCGCGGGCACCCTGGAGATGGCCAACGTCGACCTGGCGGAGCAGTTCACCGACATGATCGTCACCCAGCGCGGCTTCCAGGCCAGCTCGAAGACGATCCAGACGAGCGACCAGATGCTCCAGGAGCTCCTCACCCTGAAGCGCTAGGCCTTAGGCTGAGCCCGAGGCCCTGACGCGGTGAAAAAGATGTAATAAGCCGGGGGGAGGAGGAGGGGCGATGCCGCGCCGCGCGCGCGGGCCCCTGCTCCTCCCCCCCTACTAAAGCGGGGGCGACTCCCTTGCGTGGCGGGCCCAGGCTCCCCTACCATGGGGAAAGGCGGGAGAGGCGGCATGATCGAACTGACCCAGCTTTCCGGAAAGACCTTCTGGCTCAACCCGCACCAGATCGAGTACGTCGAGAAGACGCCGGACACGACCATAACCATGCTCTCCGGCAAGCGCGTCGTCGTCCTCGAGAAGGTGGAGACCCTCCTGGAACGCATCGTCGCCTATCGCCGCGAGATAGGCGCCTTCAAGAACGAGGAGTAAGGAATGAACCTTGGCAGCCTGATCGGCCTCATCGGCGGGACGGCGATGATCATCCTCTCGATCTTCACCTCGGGCGGCACGATCGGGACCTACATGGACCTGCCCTCCTTCTTCATGACCTGCATGGGCTCCTTCTTCGCACTCATGCTCCAGTACGGCCTGAAGGATTGCCTCTCGGTCTTCAACGCCATGGGACGGGTCTTCAAGGTCTACGACTTCGGGGCGGAGCAACTCATCGACAAGCTCTACGAGTTCTCGGAGAAGGCGAGGCGCGAGGGCATCCTCTCCCTCGAGGAGGTCATCCAGGACCTCGACGACAAGTTCATGCAGCAGGGACTGCGCCTCGTGGTCGACGGCACCGACGCCGAGATCATCCGCGGGCTCATGGAGACCGAGCTCAGCCAGATGAACGGACGCCACGCCTCCAAACTCAAGCTCCTCGACGCCTGGTCCAAGCTCGCCCCCGGCTTCGGCATGCTCGGCACCGTCCTCGGCCTCATCGCCATGATGAAGAACCTCGAGGACAAAAGCCGCATCGGCCCGAACATGGCCGTCGCCCTGATCACCACCTTCTACGGCGCCATCATGGCCAACTTCATCCTCACGCCCATGATGGGCAAGCTCGCCATCGACGACGGGGAGGAGACCACGGTCAAGGAGATGATCATCGAGGGCGTCCTCTCCATCCAGGCCGGCGACAATCCCCGAATCCTCCTGGTCAAGCTCGCCAGCTACCTCCCGCCCAAGACGAAGCAGGCCATGCTCGACAAGGCCAAGACGGACTAGGGGGCATAGACCATGGCTAAGAAGAAACGCCAGGAGGTGGGCGGGGGCACGGGGGAGTGGATCGTGACCTACAGCGATATGGTCACCCTCCTTCTGTGCTTCTTCGTCGCCCTCTTCGACACGACCGAGCAGACCTCGACCGCCGCCCAGGAGCTCATCTCGAGCCTCAACAACATCGGCATCGGGGCCTCCACGGGGGGCAGCACCCTCGCCCAGGGCAAGCTTGCCGAGCTCGGCAATACGGTCGCCACCCTGCCCTCCCTCGACAAGGGAAAGTACCTCGGCACGGCCATGAAGCGTGCCACCTCCCTATTCCAGCCGGAGATCAAGTCCAACAAGGTCCGCATCTCCTCCTCGGAGCGGGGCGTGGTCATCACCCTCGCCTCCGACGCCTTCTTCCGGCCGGCCAGCGCGGACGTCAATATCGAGGAGACGCGCGACCTCCTGGTCAAGCTCTCGGAGCTCCTCAAGTCCGAGGCCCTGGGCGATCGGAAGTTCCGCATCGAGGGGCACACGGACTCCGCCCCGGTGGATCCGCGGGGGCGATGGCCCTCGAACTGGGAGCTCTCCGCTGCCCGGGCCATCAATACCCTCCACTATCTCTCGGACTTCGGCGTCGACGAGCGGCGCTTCCAGGTGGCGGGCTTCTCGGACACGGTCCCGATCGCCTCCAACGCCACGGAGGAGGGGAGGGCCTACAACCGCCGGGTGGACATAATCGTCCTCGACCAGGCCCATCTCTAGGCGCGAAGCGCGCTTTTCTTCCCCGTTCCCATCGTGTATACTAATCCTCCATAAAGGCGTACCGATAATAAAGGGAGCGGGAGGATACGCATGTCGGACAATGTCGACGATCAGGATATGACCTTCACCGAGGGCGAGGCCGAGGCCGCCCGCCCCGCCAAGGCCAAGGGAGCCGGCCCGGGTATCGCCCGGATACTGATGTTCGCCGGCATCGGCCTCGGCGCCGTCATCTTCATCGTGACCGTGGTCGTCATCACCGTCGGCTTCATCAACAAGCAGGGCAAGGCGCCCCAGGCCATGGTCGTCTCCGAGAGCTACCAGCCGGCCACCCCCGTCTACCAGTACGTCACCACCATCGGCGAGATCCGCGCGAGGACCCTCGATAAGGAGCCTTCCTCCCTCGTCGTGAAGCTCAACCTGGGCTTCGAGATGTCGGACAAGGAGGCGCCGAACCAGGTCACCCAGCGCCTTCCCCAGCTCCGGGACTTCCTCCGCTCCTACTTCTCGAACAAGTACGCCCGCGACCTGAGCCCCGACAAGGAAGAGACGATAAAGGCGGAGATCAAGGAGAAGATCAACCATATCCTCTCGAAGCCGAGCCTCAAGGAAGTGCTCTTCGAGAAATTCGACGTCGTGGCCATGTAAGCCGGCGGGGAGGCCGAATGACCGAAGTCCTGTCGCAGGATGAGATAGACCAGCTCCTCACGGCGATCAACGCGGGCGAGACCGAGCTCGAGACCATCAAGCCGGCCGCGGACACCCGCAAGATCAAGATCTACGACTTCAAGCGGCCGGACAAGTTCTCCAAGGAGCAGATCCGCACCGTCCAGATCATGCACGAGACCTTCGCCCGCCTCACCACGACGAGCCTCTCGGCCTCGATGCGCGCCCTCGTGCACGTCCACGTCGCCTCGGTAGACCAGCTCACCTACGAGGAGTTCATCCGCTCCATCCCGACCCCGACCACCCTGGCCGTCGTCAGCATGGACCCCCTGAAGGGCCAGGCCATCCTCGAGATCGACCCCTCGGTCACCTTCACCATCATCGACCGCCTCTTCGGCGGCTCGGGAGAGGGCGCCAAGCTCAACCGCGAGCTCACGGACATCGAGCACTCCGTCATGGAGGGCATCATCGTCCGCATCCTCGGCAACATGCGCGAGGCCTGGACCCAGGTCATCGACTTAAGGCCCCGGCTCTCGCAGATCGAGACCAACCCCCAGTTCGCCCAGATCGTCCCCCCCACGGAGATGGTCGTCCTCGTCACCCTGGAGACCAAGATCGGCGAGGTCGAGGGGATGATGAACCTCTGCATCCCCTACCTTACGATCGAGCCCATCGTCTCCAAGCTGTCGGCCCAGTACTGGTACAGCTCGGTGCGGCGCGGCGCCACGACCGAGAACCTCAACATCCTCAAGGAGAAGCTCTCCTCGGTCGAGATCCCGGTCATCGCCGAGGTCGGCAAGATCGACGTCTCCGTCCGCGACGTCCTCGCCCTCCGCGTCGGCGACGTCGTCCGGCTCTACTCGGTGCGGGTGGACGACCCGATGACGCTCAACGTGGGCAACAAGAAGAAATTCCTCTGCAGGCCGGGCGTGATCGGCAAGAAGATGGCCGTGCAGATCGTCAAGAAGCTCGAGGACGTGGGCCAGGAAGAATTCGAAGAACTAGCGTCAGAAGGAGAAGAGAACTATGAGTGACGGCGCCCTCTCGCAGGAAGAGATAGACTCCCTCCTCGCCGGCCTCGACGGCGGCCCGGCCCCCGGGGGCGCCGGCCCCGCCGCAGCCCCCCAGGCGGCCGCCCGCTCCGGTTCCTCGGTCCCGCCCCAGGTCGCCCAGGCCTTCAAGGCCATCCTCGATTCCGCCATAGGGACCCAGTCCCAGAACCTCTCCATGATCACCGGCCTCCCCGTCACCCTCGGGAGCCCCGTCGTGGAGGGCGCCAACCGGGACGGCCTGCTCCGGGACCTCCCCGAGGAGGTCCTCGCCATCGGCGTCACCTTCGAGGGCTCCCTCCCCGGCGACCACGCCTTCATCCTGGCCAAGGACGCCGCCCTCAGGATCGCCTCCCTCGCCAACAAGGACGACAGCCTCGCCGAGCTCGACGAGATGGCTACCTCCGCCGTGCAGGAGTGCGTCTCCACCCTCACCGGCACGGAGATCACCCTCATATCCGAGAAGACGGGGAACCGCAACATCCAGGCCGGCGTGGCCGAGGGCGCCTTCGGCCCCAAGGCCATGGCCCGCCTGCCCTCGGGCGACTTCATCCGCGCCACCTACCAGATGCAGATCGGCGAGGAGGCGCCCCAGCGCCTCGTCGAGGTCTTCGCCCTGTCCTTCGTCCGCGACGTCCTGGCCTCGATGGGCGGCGGCCTCCCCGCGTCCCAGGCCTCGATGGGCGGCGGGATGGGCGGCCAAGCCTTCGGGGCCGCGCAGATGGGCGGCATGCAGGGCTTCGGCGGCATGGCCGGGGCCCAGATGGGAGGCATGGGGGGCATGGGCTTCCCCGGAGGCATGATGGGCGGCCCGAGCTTCGGGGGCATGAATCCCCCCAACGTCCAGCCGGTCCAGTTCGCGAACCTCCAGATGCAGCAGGCCAGCCCCGAGTCGGGGAACATCGGCCTGATCATGGACGTCTACATGGAGATGACGGTCGAGCTCGGCCGCACGAGGAAGCTCATCAAGGAGATCCTCGGCATGGGCGAGGGCACGATCATCGCCCTCGACAAGCTCGCCGGAGAGGCCGTCGACATACTCGTGAACCATAAGCTCATCGCCAAGGGCGAGGTCGTCGTCATCGACGAGAATTTCGGCGTGCGCGTCACCGAGATCGTCTCTCCGATGGAGCGCATGGCCGACATGGGCTGATTTTCGCTTAAAATTTTACCCGCTTACGAAATAACGCTTGCTTTCCTCCTCCCGTTGCACTAGAATGTCAGTGCGATTGGGAGGGGTCTTTTGAAACGTATAGCGCTCGTCCTGTGCGCGCTCGCGGCGCTCGCAGGCGGCGCGGTCGCCTTCGCGCAAAGCGTGCCGAACGCAGCGCGGGGAGCCACCGCCGAAGCCGTGGGGACGGCCCAAGCAGTGGACGAGACCGCGCTCGCTTTCGAGGACCGCCCCGCCACGATTCCCGGAGCCTCGTCCGCCCCGGGTTCCGCCACACTCACCTATTTCCTCCGCATGGTTTTCGTCCTCGCGCTCGTCCTCTGCGCGATCTACTTGGTCGTGCGCTTCCTGAGGCGCCTGGGCCGGGCCCCCGCGGGCGGCGAGTCCTCCATCAAGGTACTCGCCTCCGCGGCCCTCGGCGCGGGCAGGTCCCTCCATGTCGTCTCCCTGGGCTCCAAGGCCTACCTCCTGGGCTCGGCCGAGGGCTCGGTTTCGCTCATCGCGGAGGTCGAGGACAGGGAATACCTGGACGCCCTCGCCCTGCGGGCCTCGCAGGGCCCCCAGGCGGGCCGGCCCGCCTTCGCCGAGCTCCTGGGCTCCATGCTCGGGGGCAAGGGCAGGCGAGGGGAGGGCCGCGGCCCGGAGGCCGGGCCCGGCGCCCGGGGCGATTTCCTCGCGGGGCAGCGGGAGCGGCTCCGCAAATTCCAGGACCGGCTATGAGGCGGCTATCGATCCTCCTGGCCCTCCTCCTCGGCGCGGCCGCCCTCTCGGCCCAGGCCGCGCAGGCGCCCGCCCCGGCCCAGGGCCGTCCGGCAGTGCGCTCGAACCAGAGCGCGACCCTGACGCCCGTGCCCCTCGTCCCCCTGGTCGACCTGCGCGTCCGCAATCCCCAGACGGGCCGGGAAGTCGCCTTCTCGATGCAGGTCCTCCTCCTCCTCACCGCCATCTCCCTCGCGCCGAGCCTCCTCATACTCCTGACGAGCTTCCTGCGCGTCTCCATCGTCCTCGACTTCGTGAAGCGGGCCCTGTCGCTCCAGCAGGTCCCGCCCAACCAGGTCCTCATGGGCATCTCCCTCTTCCTCACGGTCTTCATCATGTGGCCGACCTTCCAGACCATGTACGCCGATTCCATCAAGCCCATGTCCGATGGGACGATCGGCGTCGAGGAGGCCTACCGGGCGGCCGAGCGGCCCCTGCGCCTGTTCATGTACAAGCAGCTACAGGCCAATCCCGAGAACATCAGGCTCTTCATGTCCATGCGGGGCCTGCCCAAGCCCGCGACCCTGGCCGACGTGCCCACCTACGTCCTCGTGCCCTCCTTCATCCTCAACGAGCTGACGGTGGCCTTCAAGATAGGCATCCTCCTGTACATACCCTTCATCATCATCGACATGGTGGTGGCCTCCATCCTCATGTCCATGGGCATGATCATGCTCCCGCCGGTCATGATCTCCATGCCCTTCAAGCTCGTCCTCTTCGTCCTCGTCGACGGCTGGGGCCTCCTGACCCAGCAGCTCGTGAGGTCCTTCCTGTGAGCGGGGGCGGAGCATGAGCGTCGGCGACGCGGTCTCCCTCCTCCGCGGCGGCATCCTGGAGATCCTCGTCCTGGCCTCGCCCGTCCTCCTCGTGGCCATGGTCGTCGGCCTCGTCGTGTCCATACTCCAGGCGACGACCTCGATCCAGGAGCAGACCCTGACCTTCGTGCCCAAGATAGCCGCCATCATGCTCGTCCTCGCCCTCCTGGGGGGATGGATGTTCGGCAGCCTCGAGCAGTACACGAGGGATCTCTTCGCCATGATCCCGCAGATGGCGAGGTAGCGAGCCGTGAACCCCTGGCCCTTCGGAGACTGGAACCTCTTCCTCCTCATCGCCGCCCGCTGCCTCGCGATGATCGAGGTGGCTCCCCTCCTCTCGGGCTCGAGCGTGCCCCAGGTGGCCAAGATCGGGCTGGCCGGCTTCGCGGCCTCGGCCGTCTTCCCCTCGGTCAAGGCCGCGGGCTACGCCCTCCCCGCCGACGGGGCCGCCTACGGCCTCCTCCTCGCGGGAGAGGCGGCCATAGGCCTGATCATGGGCTTCTTCCTCTCGGTCCTCTACTCGGCCTTCGTCACCGCGGGGCAGTTCTTCTCGGTGCAGATCGGCTTCGGCGCCTCGGAGACCTACGACCCCCTGGCCGAGACGGAGAACCCCCTCATGGGCCAGTTCCTCAACCTGATCGCCATGTTCATCTTCGTGTCGACCCAGGGCTTCCAGAAGCTCTTCGTCGTCGGCGTCCAGGGCTCCTTCCGCGCCATGCGCGCCATCGACCTGGTGCCGCGGCGGAACGACCTCGTGAGCTTCCTCCTGCGCTCGACCGGGGCCCTCTTCCAGCAATCCCTCATCCTCGCGATGCCCGTGCTCGGCACCCTCTTCGTGCTCACCATCGCGCTGGGCCTGCTTTCCAAGGCGGCGCCGCAGATGAACCTCCTGACCGAGGGCTTCCCGATCACGCTGACCGTGACCTACGTCCTCCTCGTGGTCGCCCTGCCCTTCATGATGGAGGCCTTCTCGCGCCTCGTCGAGGCCGGCTTCAACGACCTCGGCATCCTCGTGGGGGGCGCGTTATGAGATACTGCGCACGGAAGGAAAATCCGACCACAGAGGCACAGAGACACAGAGGGAAGAATGAGAAGATAGAGAAGGAAGGATACCGGCTGATGGCGAAGATCGAGGATCGATGCGATGTTCTATCCCCGATTCGTTGCAATTCCTCCTTCTCTTCCTCTTCTCTGTGCCTCTGTGCCTCTGTGGTTCACTTCCTTGATGAACCCATGCAGCCGCCTAGCCCATCCTTCATTCACCTACAGTGGTTCGCGGCCGAGGACGAGGGGCGGACCGAGGAGCCTTCCGAGTACAAGCTCCGCAAGGCCCGAGAGGAAGGCAAGGTAGCCAAGAGCCAGGAGCTCATCGGGGCCATGGGCCTCCTCCTCCCGGCCGTGGCCCTCCTCCTCCTCGCGCCATACTACGGAAGGACCCTCGCCGAGATGCTGCGCTTCTACTTCTCGCAGGTAGGCCAGGTCGACGTGGCCACCGAGGCCGGCCCCCTCGCGGCGGCCTTCTTCTCCTACTTCGCCAAGCTGGCCCTGCCCATCGCCCTGGTCGCCCTCGTCGCCGCCCTCGGCTCCAACCTCCTCCAGGTCGGCTTCCTCTTCACGGTCAAGCCGATCACCCCCGACTTCTCGCGCATCGTGCCGCGCTTCGGACAGTACCTTAAAAGGACCATGTTCTCGACCGAGGCCCTCTTCAACCTGGCCAAGGCCCTCATCAAGGTCGCCATCATCGGCTTCATCGCCTATATCACGATCAAGGGCGAGATGTCCAAGCTCATAACCTCCTTCGCCGCCTCCTTCTGGGAGTCGGTCGCCCTGGTGGGCTCCCTCGCGTTGCGCCTCGTCGTCGAGGTCGCCGTGGCCCTCCTCGCCCTGGCGATCCCCGACTACCTCTTCCAGCGCCGGCAGTTCATGGAGACCATGAAGATGTCCAAGGAGGAGGTCAAGGAGGAGCGCAAGATGCAGGAGGGCGACCCCCTGGTCAAGAGCCGCCTGCGCGAGCGCATGCGGGAGCTCCTCGCCCGCAACATGGCGGCCAACGTGCCCAAGGCCGACGTGGTCATCACGAACCCGACCCACTTCGCCGTCGCCCTCGAGTGGGACCGCGAGCGCATGGCCGCGCCCCTGGTCACGGCCAAGGGCCAGGACGAGGTCGCTCTCCGCATCAGGCGGATCGCCGAGGAGAACGGCGTCCCCCTGGTGGAGAACCGGCCCCTGGCGCGGGCCCTCTACGCCGAGGTCGAGATCGGCGACGCTATTCCCGAGAAGTACTACCAGGCCATAGCCGCCGTCCTCGCCCACGTGTACAGCGCCGCCGCGGGAGGCTCGGCCCAAGGTGGCCCCTTCGCGGGCGAGGGCGCCGCGGGCGCCGAGCCGGCGGCGGCGGGAGCCGGACTATGACGCGCGGAGGAAGGCGATAGATGGCGGACACCCAGCGCCTCGTTCGGGACAGCCTCCTGTCCAATCCCTCGGACCTCGCGGTCGCCGTGGCGACGATCGCCGTGGTCCTCATGATCATCGTCCCGGTGCCCGCGGTCCTCCTGGACGTGCTCCTCGCCCTCAACCTGACGATGGGCATACTCATCATCCTC